>Ga0207701_10005434_pt1 | contig 12798 bp, 7 predicted proteins | sample KBSSwiSSwithPhiX_FD_184294 | JGI IMG/M metagenome (GOLD analysis project Ga0207701, IMG submission 184294) | Switchgrass rhizosphere bulk soil microbial communities from Kellogg Biological Station, Michigan, USA, with PhiX - S5 (SPAdes) (version 2) | ecosystem: Environmental > Terrestrial > Soil...
TACTTGACGAGCAGAATGCGTGAGACAGCCTCGTCAATTCTCGACATCGGCACTTTGTTTTCTTTGACGAGCTCCAACAGGAGATCGCTGAAACTGTAATCCTGCGGCACCATGCTCATGTCGATGCCCGCCATCACTGATTGTCGGGTCGCTTCTTTTTCGTCGGCAGCGACGCGCCATTCAGTCACGAGTTTCTTGATGTCCTGCCAGTCTGAAACTACGAATCCATCAAAGCCCAACTCGTTGCGAAGAACCTCTGTTAGGAGATGATAATTGACGTGTCCGGGAACTCCATTGACCTCCGCCGAATTGACCATGATGGTGCGCGCGCCGGCTTTTACAGCGGCAGCAAACGGTGGGAGAAAGTATTCGCGCATGTAATTCTCCGGAATCCATGCGGGTGTGCGATCGCGACCCGTCAGCGGAAAACTGTAACCAACGTAATGCTTCAACGAAGTCGCGACGCTCTTTGAAGAAGAAACGTCGTCACCTTCAACTCCACGCACGAACGCCGCGCCCATGACTTTCGCGAGATAAGGATCCTCGCCAAAGGTTTCCCAGAAGCGTGGCCAGAGAGGTTGGCGACCCAGATCAAGCACCGGTGAGAAGGTCCAGGGGATTCCGGCTGCGCGTGTTTCGGCCGCGGCAACTTGTGCGCCTTTTTCCATCAGTACGGGATTCCAGGTGGCCGCCATTCCAATTTCCTGCGGGAAGAGAGTTGAACCCTGGATGTAGCTGGCGCCATGGATTGAATCGATGCCATAGATGACTGGAATCTTTAGACGTGTTCGCTGACTTGCTGTTTGAATGGCACCGATGATCTCGTGCCACTTAGCGATAGTTAACGCCTGGTCCTTCACGTTGAGAATTGAACCCGAACCATATTTCACAACTGCTTTCTCAAGTTTCTCCGCGTCGATTTGAATGTTATCGCCTTCGCCTTTGGTAATCATTCCGATCTCGAGTTGAGTCATCTGTCCGACTTTTTCTTCGAGCGTCATACGCGCGAGCAGAGCCGAGACTTCGCGTGCATAGTCTTTCTTTTGGGAGGGTCGAGTGGTTGCTCGTTGGAAGAACGCGTCGCTATCTTCCAGTTCGTCAGCGACAGGTTGCACAGTTGGCGCAGGGGCGCTTAGAGTTTGTTGTACAGCCGGACAAAAGCTGAGCACACAGAGCGCAGCAATCAAAAGAAACAGACAGACTTTCATGTTGGTTTTTCCCTTGTCGAGACGAAATGAAGGAAACTGCGAAGCAATTCTTCGTTAGATACCCTGAATTTTCAAGTCTGGAGCATCACTTTGGACTTCGAGTTCACTCGGAAACTTTGTAGTCAAAAAGAAATCGACCAACCTGTATCGTTCCTTTACCGTGAACTGCCGGGCTTATTAATAGCGAAGTAACGAGATTCTTTTTGCGGTTGACGTGGGCTTCGACGTCTCCGACCGAATCGCCGCTTGAGGCCTTGTAGAATGTGACACGGATTGCTTCATTGTTGGTTCTCTGATAGCCGAAGACATATTCTCCGGGCTGAAGGGTGATATCGCCCAGTTGCAACTCGACTTGCGTCACAAAAAAATGGGAGTACTTACCTTCGGCTGCATAGCCCGCAGTTATCATAACTACCCCGGCGATGAATTTTCCTTTTCCGTCTGTTACTCCGGAGGCAGTACGAAACTCTGTTTCGATATTCTCCTTAACTACCGGCGCGCGAGTCGGGATTAGTTTACGGAGTTCCTGCGCTGTAGCTGTTTTCCAGCGCGCTGGTGTTGCAGAGACCACACCAGCCAACGTTACTACGAGAATCAACAAGGTGGTCTTGAATGTTTTCATGTCTTAAGCGTTATCGATTCAACATTGAGTACCTGAGTTAATTACACTACTTTCCTAAAATGTTAAAGGGGCAGTCAAAGTTAAACGTTCTAGCGATCGTCATGATCGTTCTGCCTTGCCTCGTTTCAACAGCCTACGCGCTCGATCCTCATAAAGCTCTAACCGAATTTGGCACCCAGGTTTGGCTCACGGAGAACGGCTTGCCACAAAACACGGTGCAGGCTGTTGTCCAAACTCGGGATGGTTATATTTGGATTGGCACCCAGGAAGGCCTGGCGAAATTCAATGGAACCGGCTTTGTCGTCTTCGATAAAGAAAATACACCACAACTCAAAAGCAACGATATCCGCGCGTTGCTGGAAGATCGCAATGGAGCATTGTGGATCAGTACGTCGTATGGCCTGGTGCGAATGCAAGGTGGAAAATTTACTTCATTCACCTCAAATGAAGGTCTTCCTGACAACAGCGTGGGTCCGGTCGCCGAGGCGTCAAACGGAACAATCTGGATTGCGACTTCGTCAGGACTTGCTCGTTACGTCAACAATTCCTTCTCGGCATTTTCAGTTGGTGTTGACGACATTCAAGCGCTTCTTGTCGATAGTAGCGGTGTCTTGTGGGTTGGTAGCGCAGTCGGTGTCTCGCGAGTCAACTCGGGACTGAAGGTCGACTCCGAGCCGTTGAAAGAAATTACCGGACGAAGTGTCAACACAATACTTCAAGATCAGGCAGGTCGCCTTTGGTTTGGAACGGATACCGGAGTGGTCACTTATGATCACGGACAGCCGTTCACCTTCACTACAGCGAATGGCTTACCAGACGATCATGTGAACCATCTCTTGGCGGACAAGCAAGGCTCTATTTGGATTAGCACAAACAATGGCCTGGCGAGATTAAGGGTTGGCAATCAGCCGGAGTTGACTGTTGCTGAGGGACTAGCGAGCAATCTTGTCCTGGCCTCGTTTGAAGATCGCGAAGGGAGCCTATGGATAGGCACCGAGGCTGGCGGCCTGAATCTGTTACGCGACAAAAAGTTTACTACGCTTACGACTCGTCAGGGCTTGGCAAGTGATCTGATCAAATCTGTCTACCAGGACAGGTCTGGTGCTGTTTGGATTGGAACTAGTGGCTCTGGATTGAGTGTCCTGAGGGACGGAAAGATTACGAACTTCACGACAAAAGACGGTTTAGTGAGCAACGTGGTGCTTTCGTTGTATGGCGACGACAAGGGAACGATGTGGATTGGCACGCCTGATGGTCTGAATAAGTTTGCAGGCGGAACTTTTGAAACATTCACCGTCGCTGAAGGTCTCTCGAGTGATCTCATTCGCTCAATCTATGTCGACAGCGAGGGTGTTGTTTGGGTCGGGACGCGTAATGGACTGAATCGAATCAAGAACGGCGAGTTTACGATCTTTACTACACACGACGGTTTGCCAAGCGATTTTATCGGAGCGATCTTTGAAGACTCCAACCATACTTTGTGGGTCGGAACTCGGGCGGGCCTGAGTGAATTCAAGGCCGGAAAGTTTACGAACTACACTTCGAAGGACGGACTGTCGAGTGAAGTGATTACTTCTCTTCACGAAGATTCCGCGCATAACATTTGGATCGGCACAAACGACGGTGGTCTAAATCGGCTTCAGAATGGACGGATAACTTCGTATACAACCCGGAACGGCCTACTGGATAACGTCATCTATCGGATCCTGGAAGATGCTCAACACAATCTTTGGTTTAGTTCACCAAGAGGCATCTCAAAAGTTGGTCTCAGCGAGTTGAATGATTTTGCAGATGGCAAGCTCCAATACCTGAACCCGACTACCTATGGAACGTCCGACGGAATGCTGACGCGTGAATGTAGCGGTGGAGGCTATCCCGCTGGTTGGAGAGGCAGCGACGGCAAACTGTGGTTCTCGACCATCAAAGGCATTGCGATGATTGACCCAGGGAACACGCAGTTCAACCGTGAAGTTCCGCCGGTTGCGATTGAACAGATTCGAATTGACGATCAACCGTTAACCGCGAACGGCAATGTGCAGTTTTCACCCGCGACAACGCGGCTGGAGTTTTATTACACCGCCTTGAGTTTCGTAGCGCCCGACAAAGTAAAGTTCAAATATAAGCTGGAAGGATTTGATCCAGATTGGATTGATGCTGGAACCAAGCGAACTGCGTCGTATACAAATCTCCGGCCCGGCACGTACACGTTTCGAGTGATTGCGGCAAACAACGACGGTGTTTGGAACCAGGACGGGGCAGCCTTTCAGTTCTATCTTCAACCACACTTCTATCAAACGTACTGGTTCTATGCTCTTCTGATATTGTTGCTTGCATTTCTGGTTTGGCAGGCCTACCAGTTACGCGTCAGAAGAATGAAGGCGCAGTTTGACGCCGTGCTGGTAGAAAGAACTCGCATAGCGCGAGAGATTCACGACAACCTGGCGCAGGAGTTACTCGGTATTTCAGTTCAACTCGAAGTCGTCGCGCGTACTATGCCGCCAGGCGCCGAAGTCGCGAAGAGTCATTTGGACCGGGTGCGACTGTTGATTCGGCATGGAATTGCCGAAGCGCGGCGTTACGTTTGGGATTTGCGATCACAGGCGCTCGATAACTCTGATTTGCCAACTGCATTGAAGGAAACTGCACAGCGGTTAACGGCGGAGCGTAACGTCGAGGCTCAAGTACAGGTCGGCGGAGTTTTCAGACAATTACCTCGTCCGGTTGAAGACAACTTGTTGCGTATTGCCCAGGAAGCGATTAACAATGCTTTGGCCCATGCAAATCCGGAACACGTCGTCGTTAACCTCACTTTCGATATCAATCGAGTCCAACTCAGTGTGCGAGACGATGGGCGAGGATTTGATCCGGCGGTTGTTAATCAGAATGGACACTTCGGTCTCGTTGGGATGCGAGAGCGAGCGCAACGAATCGGTGGAACCTTTAAGATAGTCAGCTCGGCTGAGACGGGTACTGAAGTTCTAATTGAAGTACCGATTACAAACTAAAGAGATCGAATGAGCGATAACAAGATTCGCATTGTTGTGATTGACGACCAGGCCGTTGTGCGACAAGGATTTGTGTCGTTGATAAATACAGTCGTGGATATGGAAGTGATTGCTGAGGGGACCAACGGTCAGCAGGCAATCGAGCTCTACCGCGAACACAAACCGGACATTATGTTGATTGATTTGCGTATGCCGGTGCTGAGTGGAGTTGAAGCTATTGCTGCCATCCGCCGCGAATTTCCCGCTGCCAGAATCATAGTTCTTACAACTTACGACGGAGACGAAGACATTTATCGGTCTCTGCAAGCAGGGGCGCAAGGTTATCTATTGAAGGACGTGTTCTTCGAAGACCTCGAAGAATCGATTAGAAAAGTCCATGCGGGTTCGCGACGAATTCCCTCGGTCGTCGCTGAAAGATTGGCAGAACGCATGAGCGGATCTGATCTGACGGGAAGGGAACTGGAAGTTCTCCAGCAAATCGTCGCGGGTAAAAGTAACAAAGAGATTGGCACTCACCTCAGCATTAGCGAAGCAACAGTCAAAAGCCACATCAACAATATCCTCAGTAAGCTCGGTGTGTCAGATCGCACACAAGCAGCCACCACGGCCCTCCAACGCGGGATCGTTCATCTGAAGTAGCCATGGTTCAGAAATCTGAACCACTAAGAGACGTGAAGAGTCATTGTTATTTCTTGCTAGTCTTAGTGCCTCTGCACAGAAACTTCAAAATTCCACCCACGGCAGTGGGTGGATGGTTCAGGTCCTACCTACGAGAGCACGGAGTTTGAAGTGTAATCCCACCAACGGCAGTTGGTGGTTCGTTCAAGTCCAGCCTACCAAACGAAACTCAGCACTTCTGACGGTCACGCGCGGAGAACGAATACGTGTTTGAACTCCGCGCGAAGCGTAGAATCCATTTGAGAGGTCTCTCTCTAGGTAGGACTTGAACCCTCCACCGACTTCCGTCGGTGGAATTGGCATCTCCAACTAAAGTTTGAGATCAGTATCAATCAACAGTCTCGTGACGGAAACGAGATCGGGTGGTACCTTTGCCAGCGTTGCAGACAAAGTAAATGGTCCCGAGATGGGGGCGATTCAAGGTTCCTTCCTAACTGTTGCAGACAAAGACAACCTTGAATGGCCTAATCATTACCACCTCGGGACCAACCTCCATTTAGGCATTCTCTTTTAGCTTATTCTCTGAAGTTGCTCGCGTCTGTTCATTCAGACGGCGCCATGCTTGTTGGTTCTGTTCTTCTAATAACGAATCCTGAAACTCTAACGTCAGGCACCGGAGATGATTTAATCGATGTCATTACCGAACGACCGCCCACGTCTGTTGAGACTACTTATCCTCATTCTGTTTTGTACCGGGTCCACAATCTTTTCCCAACAAGCTGCTACAACGAATCTTTCCGGCACAATCAAGGATCCAAATGGCGCCCTCGTAGCCGGCGCAAAAGTGTCGGTAAAGTTCAAAGACACTTCAGTCACGAGAGAGACGACCAGCAACGACAACGGTGTGTTTGTGATTACAAACCTGGCAGCTGGCAGTTATTCAGTCAAAGTTGCCGCCACAGGCTTCGCTGAAAAGACGTTGCCGGATGTTGATCTTCAAGTCGGCCAAACTACAACTCTCGATATCGCCGTTACGCTGACTGTGGAGGAAACCGTGACGCTCGATCACCAGTTCAATTATGAATTGGTCGATACAACTAACTCCGTAGTCGATGGTGTGATTCGCGATTTTGAAGTTCAGCATCTTCCGCTCAACGGGCGTAACTTCCTTGAACTGGCGTTGTTAATCCCCGGCAATTCACCTGCGCCGAACTTTGATCCGACGAAGACAAACACCGTCGTTATTTCGTCAGCAGGTCAATTAGGGCGCGGTGGCAACGTTACCGTCGATGGTGCAGACAACAACGACGATGTGGTAGGCGGTGCGGTACAGAACGTTTCCCAGGATGCCGTGCAGGAGTTTCAAATTGCGACGAACCGCTTTTCAGCACAGCTCGGTCGTTCGGGTTCGTCCGTTATTAACATCGTCACAAAAGCTGGGACGAACCTCTATTCTGGCTCAGCCTCGTTCTTCTTCCGCAATCACAATCTACAGGGCCTGCCGGCAACATTCGATCGAGGTTTAGGAGAAACTCCGCCGTTCGATCGCGAGCAGTTTGCATTAACGTTTGGTGGACCGCTCAAAAAGGATGTCGCTTGGTTCTTCGCATCAATGGAATATAGAAATCAGGACGGGGCGGCGTTGGTTGGCGCGCGCAATCTGGCAACGAGAACCATCAACCGAACCTTTGCTGCGGCTCCGCTAAATGATTTGTTGAGCACTGAACGAGTGGATTGGCAACCGACTTCAGCTGACCACGTTTATTTTCGTTACTCGCTGCAACGCGAAGACGATGTTGCAGCAAGTACTCTCGATCGCGCCATTGGCTCTGCTTCGCAACGTCAAGCGAGCGTAAACAACACCCATTCATTTCTGACTAATTACACGCGCGTGCTTTCACCGGTTGACGTGAATAGCTTCAATCTAAGTTACAGCACGTTCTTCAACGACATCGAACCGGTGACTGCCGGGCCACAACTAACTTTCCCGAGTATTCAGGACGGTGCTTCGTTCCGCGTTCCGCAGGGCACCAAGCAACGTCGCCTCCAATTCAGCGATACGCTTTCGCTGGTGCGTGGCAATCACTCGATCAATATAGGTGGTGAAATTCAAAGAGTGGACGCCGATTTCGATCTGCGTGTTTTCCAGTCTGGACGTGTCGAGCTGATTGAAGACTTTCCAGACTTCGATCGAAACCACGATAACAAAGTTGACGACAACGATTTATTGTTTGCAGTTACTCTACGCAGTGCGAAACCAACCCAGCCTCTCCTGATCCCTGATGCCGACAGCACTTATTTCGCCGGGTTTATTCAGGACGACTGGCGTGTGCGCCCGCAACTGACGTTGAATCTCGGGTTACGTTATGAACTCGACACAGACGTGAAGAACGTCAGTCGTGTCGATCAGATCAATCCAATCGTGCTGCCGTTCCTTCACGGAACCAGAGGCCGAGACAAAAATAACTTCGGTCCGCGTTTTGGTTTCAACTATGCAACCAAAGACGGCACCATGAGCATTCATGGCGGATACGGAATCTATTATGACCGGATCACTCTTGAGATTCAGTCGCTCGAACGAGGGCTTGATGGCCGAGCTCTACCGATCGAAGTGCGAGCGGGGTCCCTGCTTTTCATCCAGGGCAACCCGTTCGATCCCGTCATGGGCCAATTTCCACCGGGGACGCCGACCCTTGCCAATCCCTTCACCGGATTTCCTCTGCCCGGGGCCGGCGCGGCGGGCATCAACATCATCGACAACAGCATGCAAAACCCGATGGTGCAGCAGTTCAATGTCGGCATTCAGCGCGAGTTTGGTAGGGACTATGTTCTACGCGCCGATTATCTCCACAACTTTGGCACCCACTTCATTATTGGTCGCGCGATCGGCACTGTCATCAATCAGGTGGCCGGAGGTCCGGACGTGGTAACGAATTTGGAGTCGAGCGTCAGGACGAAGTACGACGGCCTGCTGTTGAGTCTGGAAAAGCGGTTTGCTCGTAACTATCAGTTTCGCGCTTCCTATACGCTGGCCAAAGCGTTCAACTTTGCAAACGACGACCAGATTCCGTTTTCCAATGGCCCGGTTAATCCGGCCAACTTGTACGCAGAGTATGGGCCGACTCCAAACGATCAGCGTCATCGCTTTACCTTCTCCGGCGTGTGGGACCTACCCTACGGGGTTCATCTCTCTCCGATCGTGACGCTTGCTTCCGGTGTGCCGATGGACATCCTGGTTCCGGGTGGCACACAAAGGATTCCACAGTTGCAACGCAATGCAGGCGGCCGACTGTTTCACACTGGCTCCGAGCTAAACACCTTTATCAAGACGGTAAACGCAGGCGGAGGAGTTGCTGGAGAACCGTTGCCGCTGGTTCGCGACAATCTGCGCTTCAACGACAGTTTTAGTTCTTTTGATCTGCGTGTGTCCAAGGTGTTCAGGATTGGGGAGCAGGTCAGAATTGAGCCGCTTGCCGAAGTTTTCAATCTTTTCAACGTCACTAATGTTTTGGGTTTTTCGAAGTCAAATTATTCGGGATTCGCAAACGTGCTCGTTCGCGATAGCAACGATTCTTCAAATCCCGGTTTTCTCCGTTCATCAAGTTTTGGCCAGCCCATTACAACGGCGGGTGGTGTGTTTGGTTCCGGTGGCCCTCGAGCATTTCAGTTTGGCGCAAGGTTGACGTTCTAAGTGGCAAGCCTTGCCGCAAAGTCAAGAAACCCGGGGCAGTAGCCCGACTGTAAAGGAGGGCTCGGCGGTTTTTGGTAGCGAATCGGAGCCCTCCTTTACAGTCGGGCTACTACCCCGCGCACTCTTACCGAACGCGTGGTTTGATAAGGACACAGACTGAGACCTGTGCCACCGGGAATGAGGAAGTAATGGAGAGAGTAGGTAACCTGCGCAAACTGGGCATGGCTTTTTTTCTGGCCGTTGCACTGTCGTCGTTTACTTTTAGTTACGGCCAGCCCGCATCCGCAAAGAAGGCACTTCGTTTCAAAATCGAACTCGCATCCTCGGTTTCGACTGCGCCTGTCTCAGGACGTTTGTTGGTTTTCATGACGCGCAGTACGGAACCGTTGAAAGTAATCCAGCCATCGCTATTCGAGCTGGACAAAGTTTGGGTCGCAGCAAAAGAGGTTCACAACCTTACGCCGGGAAAGCCGATCGACTTCGACCCGGACATACTGGCTTCGCCCGCACCCTTCTCAACTGCTCCAGCTGGTGACTACCAGATCATGGCACTGCTGGATGTGAATCATTCCTTCGCTTATTCCGACATGGGACCGGGTGACTTCCGCAGCGTTGTAGTTGCCGCCCGCGGACTCACGGCTGCGGAAACCGAACCAATCGATTTGGTGTTGAGCACGCGCGTTGAAGACGAACATCCGGTAGCCGACACTGATTCAATCAAGCTCGTGAAATTTGAGAGCCCGGCGTTGAGCTCCTTCTGGGGCCGACCCATAGTGATGCGCGCCGGAGTCGTTTTGCCTCCGAGCTACGGAACTTCCAAGTCGAGCTATCCGACTGTCTTTAGGATTCATGGCTTTGGTGGTTCATACCGCAGCGCGTGGACCGCTGGATCTGCGCTGCTCAAAAAGATGGGCGCAGGGACAGTCCCCGAGATGATCAATGTCTATCTCGACGGCACGTGTCCGTGGGGACATCACGAGTTTGCTGACTCCGCCAACAACGGTCCCTGGGGAAAAGCGCTTACTAAAGAATTCATTCCGTACCTCGAGAGTAAGTTTCGAATGGATGCAGTTCCGAGTGGACGCTTCTTGACGGGGCACTCGTCGGGTGGATGGTCAACTCTCTGGTTGCAGGTTAACTACCCCGAAGTCTTTGGCGGAACATGGTCAACGTCTCCTGATCCTATCGACTTTCATAGTTTCAGTGGTCTCGATCTGACAAAGTTCCCGGCGGAAAATTTCTACGTAGATTCAGCAAACAAACCGCGAAATATCATGCGCTTCAAGGGGCACGACATCTTCTCTTGGGCTCAATACGTTAGTTATGCGCGCGTAATTGGAGAGTACGGCGGACAAGTGGAATCGTTTGAAGCAGTGTTTAGTCCACGTGGAGACGATGGTCGTCCGATGCAATTGTTTGATCGCGAAACTGGTGCGGTTGATCCTACCGTTCAGAAAGCTTGGGAGCGTTACGACATCTCTCGTTTGCTGGTCAGCAACTGGAAAACATTGGGACCAAAGCTACACGGCAAGATCCATCTCGTGGTCGGTACCGCCGACAATTTTCACCTGGAAGAGGCTGTGTACTTGTTGCGCGACACGCTGAAGGGGCTAGGCAGTGATGCGACCTTCGAGTTCATTGAGGGTCGCGATCATATGGATCTCTACCAGGGCGATTTGGCCGACCGCATAATGCAAGCCATGTACAAAGTTGCGCGACCGGCTGCGAAACCGAAGGAGTAAGCCACCGGATTGGCTGACCAACAACAGCTTAAGCGACAAATTGGGTTAAAGACCACGACCGCGTTGATTGTCGGCGAGATCATCGCGGTTGGAATTTTTCTAACGCCGGCCGGAATGGCCAAGGCCCTTGGCTCGCCATTTTGGTTGTTACTTGTTTGGGTTCTCATGGCTGCGCTGTCGTTGTGCGGTGCGCTTTGCTTTGGTGAACTTGCCGTACGATTTCCCGAAGCCGGCGGCGGCTACGCTTACCTCCGCGAAATCTACGGTCCAGGCCTGGCGTTTCTCTACGGGTGGATGGCGCTGCTCGTCATGGATCCAGGATTAACCGCTGCCATTGCAACTGGTGCGGCGAGTTATGTCGGTTATGGATTGCATTTGTCTGCTCGTGGAAACCAATTCGTCGCGATCGCGGCAATTGTATTGCTCGCGTTGGCAAACATTCGAGGAGTTAAACTGGGGGCACTCTTCGTACGCTGGCTGACTTTTCTAAAGGTCGGTTTTCTGGGTGGTATGGTGTTGCTCGCATTTGTCGGTCAGATGGGACACTGGTCTAACTTCGTGCCATTTGTCGCGCAACATCCTGGTTCAAAGCCATTACCTGAAGCGCTTGCGATTGGCTTAGTCGGATCGTTTTTCGCGTTTGCCGGATGGTGGGACGTGAGCAAGGTTGCCGGTGAAGTTCGTGACCCCTCTCGCACAATGCCGCGCGCGTTTGTCTACGGGCTCCTGATCGTCGCGACAGTTTACATTCTGACCAGCGCAGCGTTTGTGTACCTTGTGCCAATGCAAGACGTCACGAATGGACAAGCCTTTGCTGCACAGATTGGAGAAGTCTTGTTTGGTCGTACGGGTGCGCAGGTCTTTTCATTTTTCGTAATCGTCGCCGTGTTGGGAAGTTTGGCGCCGATCATCATGTCAGCACCGCGTGTCTATTTTGCGATGGCTCGCGATGGTCTATTCTTTCCCGCTGCGGCAGCGGTTCATCCGCGCTTCCACACACCTGCGCGGAGCATTGCGATTCAGGCAATTCTGGCCTCGATACTGGTGTTGAGCGGAACCTTTGAAGAAATCATTTCTTATTTCTTCTTTGTGGTTCTGGTCTTCATCGGGCTGACGGTGTTTGGCTTATTCTTGTTGAGGCGACGACAGCGCGTGTCGCCCGAGTATTCGACGCCGGGTTACCCGTTTACGCCGATCGTGTTTTTGGTGCTCCTTGTTATGATCCTGTTTCTTTTAGGGATGGGACAACCGAAGCAATCGTTCCTTGGCGCCGGTGTCGTGCTGTTGGGAGTGCCGGTTTACTATTTGATTTTTAAGAGGAAGTGATGCGAATGTCCGATATGCTTTAGCTTGTCGCAAAGATTCGCAAGGTCGCTCGTCATGGACTCATCGACAAGCTAAAGCATATCGGACATTTTAGAGGACTCAATCGATGACGTGGATAAAAACAGTTTCACCATCTGAAGACGAAGCAGTCAAAAAAGCTTCTGAGAGCCAACGACACCTCTATCCGATCGAGTATGCGACGCCGGTTCATCCGACGCTCGATGGCGAAACCGCCGGCATCGTCGAATCCCACAGTCTTATTCCAGACGCACTCTTTCACGCCTTCTCAACCTTTGGCGCGTTGATGTCGCCTGACCTGCCTTTGCAACGGCACCAGCACGAGATGATCGCGACGATGGTGTCGGTAACTAACCGGTGTTTTTATTGAATCGAATCTCACGCAGAGTTTCTGCGTCGCGTTACGTTAGACGAGAACATGGTCAAGGCGCTTCAGGAAGACTATGCGAACGCGCCCATCTCTGAGCAAGACCGTGTGATGCTGGACTATGTCGTACAGATCACTAAGGACGCCACGCGGATCTCACCAAAGGATCATGCGCGACTACGTGAAGTCGGCTTTGACGAC
>Ga0207701_10005435_pt1 | contig 12798 bp, 10 predicted proteins | sample KBSSwiSSwithPhiX_FD_184294 | JGI IMG/M metagenome (GOLD analysis project Ga0207701, IMG submission 184294) | Switchgrass rhizosphere bulk soil microbial communities from Kellogg Biological Station, Michigan, USA, with PhiX - S5 (SPAdes) (version 2) | ecosystem: Environmental > Terrestrial >...
TGCTTTTCTGTATGCCGTATTCGGCGCGCTGAACTGGATCGTGCGCCGGCGCATGCGCCACCAAAAAGGCGAGGGAGAGCACACATGAACTGGAGCATCCGGCTGACGTGGTGGGATAAATTGCTGCTGACGATCATGGCGGTGGGCGCCGTCTTTGGGTTCGTGCGCTTCGCCACGGGCATCGGTAGCATCGCCAATATTAATAATGCTTACCCATGGGGATGGTGGGTCGGCTATGGGATTATGACCATGATCGCCGTCGGCGGCGTCGGCTTCACCATTACGGCGCTCGTCGAGATCTTGGGCGTGCACCGCTACCACTCGTTCGTGCGTCCCGCCGTGCTCATGGCTTTTCTCTGCTATGCCAGCGCGATCACTATGCTGATGGTGGAGCTTGGCCGACCGTGGATGGTCTGGATGGTGCTGGTTTCGTGGGCTCCGACCTCCGCTCTTTACGAAGTCGGCTGGTGCGCGTTTCTGTACCTTACCGTACTTGCCTTGGAGTTCGCACAGGTGCCCCTCGAGCAGGCTGGCTGGGGACGCACCCTACGCATCGTGCGCGCGATTTATATTCCGATTATGATCCTCGGCGTGACGCTATCGCACCTGCACCAGTCTTCACTCGGGACTCTGATGACGCTGATCCCGCACAAGATCAACGTCCTCTGGTGGTCGGATAATCTACCCTTGCTGTATCTGTTTTCCGCGATGATGGCCGGCCCGGCGATGGCGATTCTCGAACACCTCGCTGCCGCACGTTGGCTTGGCTTCGCACCGCGCATGGAGCTGCTCGGAGGTCTCGCTCGGATCGAATGCTGGCTCGTCGGCCTGTTTCTCGCCTTTCAAATGGGCGACCTTTTTTATCGCGGCGCCGCAGATGCCATGTTCATAGCATCGTGGTTTGCCGTTTCCTTCTGGGTCGAAATCGGTTTTGGCCTGCTGCTTCCCTTTGTCCTGCTGATGATGCCGGAAGCGCGGGAGAGCCGGGCCGGCCTTGCTTGGGCATGTGCTCTGATCATCGGCGGCATATTACTCCACCGCCTGAACGTAGCCGTCATCGGCCTGCGCGTGCGGCACTGGGAAACGTATTTTCCTTCAATCGGTGAAGTCGCAATTACACTCGCCATCACGGCGGCAGCTTTGTTTGCTTTCGGCTGGTTGGCGCGCATCCTGCCGATCCATGAAGAGTTGCCGTCTCCAGAGACGAGGCCGCACGCTGCGACTCATCCGGCGGGAGTATTGCGCGGGGCCGAAGGAGTGTCGTGATATGGAGACGGAACGAACGGTCCGAAGCTATGGGTTTCGTATCGTGGTTTTGCTGGCGGTCCTCGCCAACCTGATCCTCGCTGTTGCTTTGATCACTCAGGTCCGTGAGCTTCAGCAGCGGGTGGAGAGCCTGCCTCCCGATCTCGCCAGCAAGCGGGACGTCGCGATGCTTCGACCACTGCGGGTTCGTGAAATCCTGATACAGAATTGTGTCGACTGTCACAGTAGCCGCCGACTTGGAGTGACCATTTCGATGGAGCCGAGAGAGATTCAGCGCACCATCGAGCGCATGCAAACCCACCCGGGGGCAAATATTCCACCGGCTGATTTTGATCGCATCGCTGCTTCTCTCCTGGTAGCCCGCTGCGCGCGCTGCCATGGCGAGGAGACGCTCAATTTGATGGTATTGAAATCGCAGCCTGAGCGTATCGCCACGATTCGCCGCATGGCGGCGCTCCCCGGGTCGGGCGTGCGCGCGGATCAGGTGCTGGCGATAGCGAAGGCGTTCGATAAGCTGATCGATCGCGACGCCCCTAACCTTAGCCAAAACAATAATCCATTGCCGAGTGGCTCAACCGACAAATAAAACACGAAAAAACAGTTGCTTGGTCAGCGGCGGCGGATTCTCCCGAGGTGCCGGTATTTGGCGCAGGACCCGAGAACATCAAAAAAGTCGCACAACTCATCTGCAAAAATAAACCGCGGATTCAGCTCAAAAAACATGACTTCACAGAGGAAAAGATGTTCCCAACGTTGATTAATAGCTTGCGCTCCGGAGTTCTTGCAGTTTTGTTTTTCGTTTTTCATTTGTCGGGCTGTGTTTCATATGGGGTACCACCGCCACCTCCGCCGAAGCCACCCGAAGCATCGGGGACTTTGCTGAAATCAGAACTCCGGATTGGTGTCTCACCCGACTATATGCCACTGGCGTTTAAAGACCCGGCGTACGGACTGGTTGGCGTCGAAATAGACTTTGCTAACCAGCTCGGCAAAGAACTTGGGAAAAAAATAACATTCGTGGAAATCCCATTCCCCGAACTGATCCAAGGCCTGCTCGAAGACAAGATTGACATCATTATGTCTGGGATGTCGATTACGAATGAAAGAGCCAACCTGGTGAGCTTTACGGACCCTTACGTCACCATAGGACAGATGGCACTCGTCCGCTCAAAAGATAGTGGAAAGTTTCGTGACGTGCAGTCATTTTCAAACATCAACTCGAAGGTAGGATTTGTGCGAGCAACAACCGGCGAAATGGCGGCTAGAACGTTCTTTCGAAGCGCCGTTCTAGCGCCTCAGCCGAGCGCCAACGAGGGGATCACGGCACTGCGCAAGGGAGAAATAGAAGTCTTTATTCACGATGCTCCCACGGTCTGGCGGATCGGGGGCAATCCCAACGAAAAGGAACTAACAGGATTGTACTGGCTTCTGACCAAAGAGCCGCTCGCATGGGCGGTGAGAAAAGGCGATGAGCCTTTGCGGTTTGCGCTCAGTCGCACAATCCAGCAGTGGCAGGTAAGTGGGTTCGCAAAACAGACCTTGACCCGATGGGTGCCGATAAGAATTTGGTAGGATCGCGATCGGAAGGTCCATTCATGGACGCTACATCGAACATTCACAATTCAATTCTTAGCTAAAAACTTTATATGACTTTGACTGCGCGAATTTTCTCGTCTAACACAGAAAGCCGGCTCTAAAAAACGAGCCAAGCCAGCGACGTAAATCAGCTCTCACCTCGTATTGGACCAAAGTCCAATAGGCCGATTATCAAATTGTCGCTAGACATCTGATAAGTGAAAGCTTCGAGAAGTGGCTCGAGATCAACTCGCGCCAATTTTCCGTTCGCAAGGGATAGGAGCATTGCCAATGAATAACCAAGCCGAGCTCGATGTCATTGCCGGCGTCGGATTGGATCAAAGAGCGCGAAAAAGTCACTGGCCCGCACGGCTGGACTTCGTGCAGAGCGCGAGCGGGCTGTTTCTCGGTCTTTTCATGTGGGGACACATGGCTTTCGTCTCGACGATTCTGATCAGCAACGATGCCATGTATTGGATCACCCGGATGTTCGAAGGGCAGTTTATTTTTGCCAAGAGATATTCCGGTATTGTCGGAGCGATTGTGGCCTTGGTCGCGGTCATGTTCGTGCTTCACGGGCTGCTCGCCATGCGCAAGTTCCCAGCTAATTTTTACGAATACCGGAGTTTCGCCGGCCATCGAAAATTGCTGCGTCATGAGGACACAACTCTCTGGTGGGTGCAGGCTTGGACCGGCTTTGCGCTTTTCTTTCTGGCTTCGGTTCATCTCTATCAGATGCTCGCAAACCCCGGTGACATCGGTCCCTACGAGTCGGCGGATCGAGTGTGGAGCGGCAATTGGTGGCCGCTTTATCTGGTCCTTTTGTTCAACGTGGAGTTGCATGGGGGCATCGGACTTTATCGGCTGGCGGTCAAATGGGGCTGGTTCGAAGGCGAGAATTCCAATCGAACCCGCATAGTACTGAAGCGCCTCAAGTGGGGGATCACGATATTTTTCCTGACCCTCGGGCTCCTCACGTTGGCGGCTTACATGAAACTCGGCCACGAGCATCGCGACCGGGTTGGGGAACGATATGTTCCGTCTTGGGCCGCGCCGGGTGGGCACTAGGTGAAAAAAATTCGCAGCACGAAACCCGAAATTCGAAACAATTTCAAATGACAAAAATAATTCAAGTCAAAACAACCTTTATTCCGGTGTTTTGAATTTTCCAACCTTAGAATATTTTCACGGAGTTTGTTTCGGATCCTCCGACATAGCTCAGGACAAATTTCGATATTCGGATTTCGGATTTGTTCACAGTGGTTCTAACGAAAGAAGCTAAGCCATGAAAATGATTTATACCGACGTTCTGGTCATCGGCGGCGGACTTGCGGGTTTGCGCATCGGCATCGGCGCGAAGCGGCGCGGCCATGATGTGATCATTTTATCGCTGGTACCGCCGAAGCGCTCGCATTCAGCGGCGGCGCAGGGCGGTATGCAGGCGAGTCTCGGCAACGTCATTAAAGGCGAAGGCGACAACGAGGATGTGCACTTCGAGGACACAGTCCGTGGCAGCGACTGGGGCGCCGACCAGGAAGTCGTGCGCATGTTCGTCGAAACGGCGCCCAAAGCGGTGCGCGAGCTTGCCGCCTGGGGTTTGCCCTGGAGCCGCGTGAGCCGGGGTGACCGCGAGGTCATCATCAACGGACAAAAAGTCACGATCACCGAACGCGATGAAGCCCACGGCCTGATTGCTCAGCGCGCCTTCGGCGGCACCAACAAGTGGCGCACCTGCTACGTTTCCGACGGTACCGGGCACGCCATGCTCTTCACGATGAGCGATCAAGCGATCGCCAAAGGGATACCCGTGCACGAGCGCGCCGAAGCGATTGCGTTGATCCACGACGGCAGCCGTTGTTACGGCGCGATCGTACGCAACATGATCACTGGAGAGTTGACCGCGTATGTTGCCAAAGCCACCGCAATCACCGGCGGCGGCGCCGGCCGGCTCTATCGAGTGACCACCAATGCGGTGATCTCCGAAGGTATTCCCACGGCGATTGCGTTGGAGACCGGCATCGCTACGCTCGGCAACATGGAAGCGGTGCAGTTCCATCCGACGCCGGCTTTTCCCGCGGGCATCCTGCTCACCGAGGGCGCCCGCGGTGACGGCGGTTTGCTTAAGGACGTCGATGGCCATCGCTTCATGCCCGACTACGAGCCAGAGAAAAAAGAACTCGCATCGCGCGATGTGGTGTCGCGGCGCATGGAAGAGCACATCGCCAAGGGCAAGGGCGTGAAGTCGCGATTCGGCGAGCACCTGTGGCTCGATATCACGCTGCTGGGCGAGCATCACATCAAGCACAACCTGCGCGAGGTCTACGAGATTTGCCATTACTTTCTTGGCGTCGATCCGGTGAAGGATTGGGTGCCGGTGCGGCCGGCACAGCATTACACAATGGGCGGCGTGCGCACCAATTACACCGGTGAAAGCCCGACCCTGAAAGGTTTGTTTTCAGCCGGCGAAGCGGCCTGCTGGGACATGCATGGGTTCAATCGGCTGGGCGGGAACTCGGTGGCCGAGACCGTGGCGGCGGGCATGATCGTCGGTGAGTTTATCGCCGATTTTTGCGAGCGCTCCGAAAATTCCGGACATATTCCCACCGGCGTAATCGAGGAAACGCTGCGCCGGGAACAGGCCAAGATCGACACATTGATCGACGGTCGCGGCACGGAAAACGCCGCTGCGATCATGGCGGAAATGCAAAATGTCATGACGAACAAGGTGGCTATCTTTCGCACCGGCAAGGTGTTGGAAGAGGCGGTGCACGACCTGCAACAGCTTTTATTGCGCAGCCGCAACATCGGCCTGCGCTACAAGGCGCGCGGCGCCAATCCGGAACTGGTGACGGCCTACCGGGTGCAAAAGATGCTCAAGATGGCACTGTGCGTGGCCTATGGCGCGCTGCAGCGGACCGAAAGTCGCGGCGCTCACTTCCGCGAGGACTTCCCGCGCCGCAACGACAATCAGTGGCTAAATCGTACTTTGGCAACCTGGAAGTCCGAGAATGATACTTTACCCACGCTCGCATACGAACAACTCGATGTCATGAAAATGGAGTTGCCACCGGGTTGGCGCGGCTATGGTGCGAAGGATCACATCGATCATCCGGACACGCCCAGGCGCATGGCCGAGATCGAAGCGCTCAAGCAGGGGCGCGATGATGCGGATCGCTTTACCGTACAGGCCAAGTTGATGCCCTACGAGCATCTGATGCCGAAGGCCCTGCGCGGCAGGAATGAACGGCTTGGCGAAACGATTCCAGAGCGTGAAAAGTCTCGCGAGCTACGAGCAGGATGAGGTTCCGAAGTTAAAACGGCTTTCGAACGCAAAGTCGAGAATGATCCGATCACCTTGAAGCCAGTCGAGTCACTTCTTTGCAGTATTGTTACAGGAAAGGAAAGGAGGACCAGCCATGGCTGAGACTCGAATCGAAAAAGATACCATGGGCGAAATCGCCGTCGCCTCGGACCGCTATTGGGGCGCCCAGACCCAGCGTTCGCTCAAGTATTTCCAGGCCGGAGGGGGCCGGGACACGATGCCGAGAGAGCTCATCAAAGCGTTGGGCATTCTTAAAAAGGCCGCGGCCATGGCCAACGTCGAGCTGAAACTTTTGGACAAGGAAAGAGGCGACCTGATTATTCAAGCCGCCGACGAGGTCATTTCGGGGAAGCTCGACGACCATTTCCCGCTTGTGATTTGGCAGACCGGCTCAGGCACCCAGACCAACATGAATGCCAATGAGGTCATCAGCAACCGGGCCATCGAAATTTCCGGCGGCGTGATGGGCAGCAAGAAACCCATTCACCCCAATGACGACGTCAACAAGGCGCAAAGCTCGAATGATACGTTTCCTACCGCCATGCACATCGCTGCGGTGGAAGTTTTGGCCGGTGTGACAGAAGCGATCAAAAATCTGAAGAAGACCCTCGAGGAAAAAGCCGCCGCCAACGCCGAGGTGATCAAGATCGGCCGCACCCACTTGATGGATGCCGTTCCGCTCAGCCTCGGACAGGAAATCTCCGGTTGGGCGCAGATGATGACCAACGACCTGCAGCGCATCGCAATGACACTGCCTGGTCTTTATGAGTTGGCCATCGGTGGCACCGCGGTAGGTACCGGACTGAATACACATCCGGACTTCGCCCAGAGGGCGGCGGCCAAAATCGCGGCGCTCAGCGGGCAGCCTTTCGTCAGCGCTCCTAATAAGTTCGAGGCCCTCGCCGGTCACGACGCGCTCGTCTTCGCGCACGGTGCTCTCAAGACGCTCGCCTGTTCGCTCATGAAGATCGCCAACGACGTGCGCTGGCTTGCCTCTGGTCCGAGAGCAGGCCTGGGCGAAATCAATATACCCGAGAACGAGCCGGGCAGCTCCATCATGCCTGGAAAAGTCAATCCGACTCAGAGCGAGGCGCTGACCATGATCTGCGCGCAGGTTTTGGGCAATGACGTAGCCATCAACATCGGCGGAGCGAGCGGCAATTTCGAGCTCAACGTCTTCAAGCCTCTGATCATCCATAACTTCATTCACTCGGCCAAGCTTTTGGCCAAAGGAGTCGAAGGCTTCACGCACCATTGCGTCGCGGGCCTCCAGCCTAATGCCGCCCGCATCGACGAGCTGATGAAGAAAAGCTTGATGCTGGTTACGGCGCTTAATCCCCATATCGGCTACGACAACGCAGCCAAGATCGCCAAGAAGGCCCATGCCGAGGGCACCACGCTCAAGGAAGCGGCCGTGGCGCTGGGGTTGGTTAAAGCGGAGGATATCGACAAGTGGATCAAGCCCGAAGAAATGATCAAACCGGGAATGTGATTGCCGGTGGGAGACCGCGTTGTGATACGCAATTGCACGACTGAACCACACAGAATTGTGCTGAACAAGGAGCCGAAAAGATGAAGAATGAATCGGCAAAACGACAGCTGAAGATCAGCGTTCTTCGCTACAACCCGCAGGACGAGAAGAGCGTGCCGCACATGCAGACCTATGAGATCGAAGAAGCTGAACAGATGACGCTGTTCATCGCCCTTATGGAGATTCGCGAGAAACAGGATCCATCGCTGGAGTTCGATTTCGTCTGCCGCGCCGGCATCTGCGGCAGCTGCGGCATGATGATCAACGGCCGCCCGACGCTTGCATGCCGCATGTTGACGAAAGACTTGGGTGAGGAGATCTCGCTGGCACCGCTCCCGGTTTTCGAACTCATTGCCGATCTGTCGGTAAACACCGGCAAATGGATGCGCGGCATGAGCGAGCGACTGCAGACCTGGCTGCATATGAAACAGGCCGACGTCGATCTGGCCAAGTTCGAGGAGAAGATGGAGCCCGCGCTCGCGGAGAAGATCTACGAGCTCGATCGCTGCATCGAATGCGGCTGCTGCGTCGCCGCCTGCGGCACGGCGCGCATGCGCGAGGATTTCGTCGGCGCGGTGGGACTCAACAAAATCGCGCGCTTTCGTCTCGATCCGCGCGACCGGCGCAACGACGACGATTACTACGAATTGATCGGCGACGACGACGGCGTCTTCGGCTGCATGTCGCTTATCGCGTGCCATGACGTGTGTCCCAAGGACTTGCCGCTGGCGACACAGATCGCATTTCTCAGGCGGAAAATGGTGGCGGTGGGTTGGAAGTAATGTCCGATTGCGGGCTGTGACATCTGTAATTGCGGAAAAGGAGACTCCGATGAGTAAAGTAGAAACCGTACCTATCACGCCAGCCGTAAGTGCCAAACCGGAGGGTTTTAGAAATATCACCTGGAAACATTTTGCCCCGATTGTGGTGGGGATCGTTGTCGCTCTGATTCCAGCGCCGGCGGGGCTGCCACAGTTTGCGTGGTATTACTTCGCGATTTTCGCCGCCGTGATTGTCGGGTTGATGTTCGAACCGTTGCCCGGCGGCGCCATCGGGTTGATCGCCGTCACTTTGGTCGCGCGGCTATCGGAGTACGTCCTGTTCTCGCCGGAGCAGCTCGCGAAGCCAGGTTTCAACGCGCTCAATGCCTCGTTGAGCTGGGCGCTTTCAGGGTTCTCCAATAGTACCGTCTGGTTAATCTTCGGCGCGTTCATGTTTGCGCTCGGTTACGAAAAAACCGGGCTCGGCCAGCGCATCGCGCTGATGCTGGTGAAGGCAATGGGGCGAAAGACGCTGACTCTCGGCTACGCTGTCGTTATTGCCGATACGATTCTGGCGCCGTTCACTCCTTCGAGCACCGCGCGCAGCGGCGGCACCATTTACCCGGTGATTAAAAATTTGCCACCGCTCTATGATTCAAGGCCCGACGATCCGTCCATGCGCCGGATCGGCTCCTACATTATGTGGGTGGGAATCGCGGCTGTCTGTGTGACCAGCTCAATGTTTCTCACCGGTCTTGCGCCCAACCTGCTCGCTGTCGAGCTAGTCCAGAAAACCGCCAAGATCGAGCTCACGTGGACGGACTGGTTCATCTATTTCGCTCCCGTCGGCATCCTTTTGCTCGCCCTGTTACCGCTGTTGGTTTACTGGATCTATCCTCCCGAGGTGAAGGAGGGAACGGAGGTCCAGAGCTGGGCGGCCAAGGAGCTGGAGAAAATGGGAGCGTTCACGCAGCGCGAGATCATGCTGGCAATTCTGGTTGTGCTAGCTCTGGTGCTTTGGATCTTTCGCGGCGACGAAGTCAACGCCACCACCGCTGCGCTCATCATCATTTCATTGATGCTGCTGACCAACGTGGTGACCTGGAACGACATTATAAAAAATTCTGCGGCTTGGAACACGCTTGTGTGGTTCGCGACCCTAGTCGCGCTGGCGGACGGTTTGACGCGCGTGGGTTTCGTGAAGTGGTTCGCGCAGAGCGTCGCCGGGCATCTGAGCGGCGTTGCGCCCAGCGTTGCGGTGGCTGCGCTGCTGCTGATTAATTTTTTCGGCCATTATCTATTCGCAAGCGTCACCGCACATGTCACGGCAATGATTCCGGTGCTACTCGCGGTGGCGTCGACAATTCCGGGGGTCAACATGCATACGGTCGCACTCGGCATGTGCTTGCAACTCGGCATCATGGGGATTCTCACGCCTTACGCAAGCGGGCCAAGCCCGGTGTACTACGGCAGCGGATATCTGCCCGCTGCGGACTATTGGCGCCTCGGAGCGATTTTCGGCGTGATCTTTTTCGTGGTGTTTCTCGTGATCGGCGTGCCTTGGATGCTGTTCATACGGTGAGGAGCCCGATGGAACACGACCTCCTCGACAACCGCAAGGTTCCAGCTGTCTTGCGATGACGCTTCGGTGTGTTGTCCGAAATATAGAAGGTCCGTCATGATTCAAGTTTCCCTCACCGGTAGATTTCACGGAACAATACTGCTATTTGCGGCAGCGCTCTTCGTTGGCTGCACCCCATTGTACTTGTCGGATACACACACCACGTCGACGCCGAGGTCACAGTTTTTCGATATCGCCGAATTGTCGCGCGAGCCGGTGGCGACGCTTGGTCTCGTTACCCCGGCCAGTCTCCAGGGCTTCAACCCGCCACTGTCTCATGCCCTCAACGCGGCGCTCTCGGAAGTCTCGCCGCCGATTCGCGGAATCGCGGCCCATGAGACGGTCAACATGCTCAACGAGAAAGGGCAGGCCGCGCAGTATGGCGCTCTGATCGCGGGCTTCGGTCGCGCCGGCATTCTAGAGCGCGAGCCGTTACAACGGATCGGATCGGCCCTCTCCTCTCGCTATGTGCTGCTACCCGGGCTCGCGGAGTTCAATCAAGTCATAATAGATCGGCTTTCGATCTCAGGCTGGAACTTTATTCAGAGCCGGGTCACTACCCTGAGGCTATGGCTGCAGCTCTGGGAAACCCAGACTGGAAAGATTCTCTGGGAGTCAGCTGGGGAAGTCACCGTCGCGACCAAGCTCCTCAGATCGGAGCAGACCGTTGCCCTTGACGACATCGCGCAAAAGCTGTGGCTGCGCATGATCCAGTATAACCTGCTGGACGGCAAAAGCAGATCGCGATTTATGTTAAGCGACTAAAAGCAAGGAGAGCAATGAATATGCACGCTCTAGACTATTTGGTGCATTTCTCGAACGTCCTGATGCTGGCGGCGTATTCGGTACGCGACATTTTGTGGCTGCGGTGGTTTGCCGTTGCTGCCGCCCTCACCAACATCCCGTATTTCCTTTTTCAGGGTACGGTACTCTGGCCACCGATTCTCTGGGCCGTCATCTTCACCGTGATCAATCTTTATCAGATCGCACAGCTCTATCTCGAGCGACGTCCCGTAGTGCTCTCCCAGGACGAACAGAAGCTTTATGACTTGGGATTCCAAGGCCTCCGTCCACGCGAGTTTGTTTCACTCTCGCTCGTGGGAGAATGGAAGAACGCCGATCCCGGCGAGACGGTCGTGAGCGAGGGGGAGCCCGTTTCGTCCCTAAATATCCCGATCAGTGGAGCTGCAGAAGTCCAGAAGAGCGGCGAACGGATTGGCGAGCTGAAACCAGGCCACATTATCGGTACGGCGCTGGCCTTCACTGGTGATCCATCGCCGGTGCGAGTGACCTTTACAGAACCCGCTCGTTATATGCACTGGTCGCTTTCGAGCCTGCGCCGGTTCGTGGACATGCGCCCGGATCTGCGTACCGCGCTGCAAGGTTTAATAAGCCGCGACTTGGCCCAAAAACTAAATACGGTCATTCAGAATCAAGGTGATGCGCAACAGCGCAGGTGAATAGGAGAGAACGATGGCCTCAACTCAGTTCCGCATCGAACACGACTTTCTTGGCGAGCGCGAGGTGCCCGCGAATGCCTATTACGGCGTCCAGACGCTGCGCGGTGCCGAGAATTTTCCCATCACCGGCTACCGGATTCACCCGGCGCTTATCCGGGCCATGGGCATCGTCAAGAAATCCGCCGCGCTTGCCAATCGCGACACCGGCCATCTCGAGCCCAGGATCGCCGACGCTATCGCGCGAGCGGCTGACGATGTGATCGGCGGAAAACTCGACGAGCAATTCATCGTCGATCCAATTCAGGGCGGCGCTGGAACATCGATCAACATGAACGCCAACGAAGTGATCGCCAATCGCGCTCTCGAAGTTCTGGGGGAGCCCAAAGGTCGATATGAGATCATCAGCCCGAACACCCACGTGAACATGGCGCAATCGACCAATGATGCGTTTCCAACGGGCGTGCATATCGCGACACTCGAAATGGGAAAAACGCTAGTTCAGGAGCTGCGGCTGTTGCACGAAGCCTTTGCCGCAAAGGAGAAGGAGTTCACGAGCATCATCAAGATGGGCCGCACGCATTTGCAGGATGCGGTGCCGATCCGTCTCGGCCAGGAATTTGGCGCGTATCGGCGGGTGATCGGCCGCGATATAGAGCGCATCCGCGGCGTCGGTCTGCATCTCGTTCAGGTAAACATGGGCGCGACGGCGGTCGGCACCGGGCTGAACGCAGACCCGAGATATATCCACTCTGTCGTGAAGTACCTTGCGGAGTTCAGCGGCTTGCCGATCAAGAGCGCCGAAGACTTAGTGGACGCCACCCAGAACACAGACAGCTACTGTGAGATCTCCGCCGCCTTAAAAGTCTGCATGATGAATCTTTCAAAGATCGCGAACGATTTGCGGATGATGGCATCGGGACCGCGCTGCGGGCTGAACGAGCTGAATCTGCCGCCACGGCAGCCGGGCTCGAGCATCATGCCCGGCAAAGTGAATCCGGTGATGGCGGAGGTGGTGAATCAGGTCGCTTTTCAGGTGATCGGCAACGACAATACCATCTGCCTTGCTTCGGAAGCCGGCCAGTTCGAGTTGAACGTGATGGAGCCGGTACTGGTCTTCAATCTGCTCCAGTCGATCAGCATCATGACCAATGTCTTTACGGTATTCCGCAAGTTCTTGGTCGAAGGAGTAACCGCCAACGTGGAACGCATGAGAGCTTACGTCGATGGCAGCGTCGGTGTGATCACGGCGATCAACCCGCATG
>Ga0207701_10005438_pt1 | contig 12796 bp, 10 predicted proteins | sample KBSSwiSSwithPhiX_FD_184294 | JGI IMG/M metagenome (GOLD analysis project Ga0207701, IMG submission 184294) | Switchgrass rhizosphere bulk soil microbial communities from Kellogg Biological Station, Michigan, USA, with PhiX - S5 (SPAdes) (version 2) | ecosystem: Environmental > Terrestrial >...
AAGGTCGCACCTCCCGGGATTTTCAGGTCACAAACGGGCCGTCAGGCCGCGCCAGACCAGCAAGACCGCGGGCAGCGCGAACAGCGCGGCGAACAGGCAACTCGCCTCGCCCAGCACCGCGACCGCGCCGAACAGGAACAGCGCCTGGTTCTTGGCCAGCAGCAGCGACGAGTACCCGATGACCGTCGTCAACGAACACAGCACCACCGCGCCACCGGTCGACAGCAGCACACGTTCCACGGTCCGCGCCGGATCGGCCGGCAGCCCGTCGCGCGGGCGGCGGGCCCGCTCCTGGCGGAACCGCGCCATGATGTTCACCGCGTAATCGACGCCGATCCCGAACGTGATCGGGAACGCGGCGAAGTTGGCGTAGTTGACCTTGATGCCGAACAGGAACGTCGCACCGACCATCCAGACGATCCCGAGCAGCAAGGACGCGATCACCACCAGCCCCGTGACGTGGCCGCGAAAGATCACCGCGACGACCGCCGCCACCGAGACGAGCGCTGCCAGGCTGGCGCGCGGGGCGTCTCGTTGCAGCGACGCGGTGATGTCCGCCGAAACCGGCAGCGTCCCGGCCACGCGGCCCGGGCGCGCGCCGGGCGGGACACCCTGCGCCGCCACCTCGCGCAGCTTCGCGATGAAGCCCTCCAGCTGCGCGGTCTGCCACAGCCGCTTCGTCAGCCGCGGAAAGACGAGGACGACACGGCCGAGCGTTCCGTCGCTCTCGCGCAGGCCGGCCGTCAGCGACGGCGGCAGGTCCGCGAGGCCGATCGGCTCGAGGCCGTCGGTGCCCAGGAGCCGATCGATCTCCGCGATGCGCTCGGCCGGCATCGTCGCGCGCACCGCCGGCGTGAGCTGCCTCCGCAGGCGTATCACCTCGGCGATCTTCTCGGGCTGATCGCGCGGCACGGCGTCGTCCAGGCTGCGCACGTTCGCGACCAGCCCGGCCAGCGGCGGGTGCGCCATCTCGCTGCGCAGGCGGGCGGCGACGGCCGATGCCTCCTCGGGGCTGTCGGTCAGGATCACCGTCGGTGACAGGTTGCCGCCGATGATGCGATCCATGAACCGTCCCCAGTAGCCTTCGCCCGACGCCCAGGTGTCGCGACGCCGGAGCTTGGAGAAGTCCGATTCCAGGTGTGTGCTGTTCAGCGTGATCAGCTGGCCGAAGGTGATCAGGGTGATCAGCACCGCCACGCCCACGACGGCCCGCGGGCGCGCGAACACCCAGTGAAGCAGGCGCGCCATCGTGTGGTGATTGGCGGGCGCGTCCCCTTGCGGACGTGCCGGCGGCCCGTGTCCGTTCATGCGCTCGATGGCCGCGCACAGCGACGGCGCCAGCAGGTACGTCGCGGCCCAGCACGCGAGCATCCCGACCGCGCCGATCGTCCCGAACTGCCGGAAGCCACGGAAGCCGGTGATCGTCAGCGACGCGTACGCGGTCGCGGCGGCGACCGCCGCGACCAGCGTGCCGGGCAGGGCGCCCCACACCGCCTCCGCCAGCGCTGCCTCCAGCGGCACGGCCCGGCGCCGGGCCGCCACGTAGCGCGCCAGCCAGATGACGCCGAAGTTGATGCCGTTGCCGACGACGATCGATCCGAGGAATCCCGTGCTCGAGTTGAGGCGATCGACCCGGAACGGAGGCAGCGTCACCAGGCCGAACGAGACGACCGTCGCGACGGACAGCGGGATGAACAGCAGCGGCAGCGCCCCCCACCAGCGGAAGTACAGCAGGATCACCACCAGCACGGCGACGACCACCATCACCGACGATTTGCCGAGGTCGGCGGACAGCGCCGACAGCTCCTCGACCGACACGGCGATGTTGCCCGCGAAGCCGACGCGCAGTCCGGGCGCGTAGTGGGCGGGACCGCCCAGCGCCTGGAGGTCGTGCTTCACGCGCGTCAGGAGCTTGCGCGCCTGGTGCGCGCCCAGCGAGGACTCGCGGCCTTCGATCAGAAGGAGCGTCGTGCCCGACTTCTCGTCCGTGTAGCGGCCGCGATCGTGCGTCTCCGCGTGCGATGCATCGGTTGGCAGGCGCACGCCGGGAAACCGCGCCTGGTACTTCGCCTCGATGTCGGAGAAGTCCAGCGCCGGCCCGGCGTCCTCGTCGTCGAAGGCGATGCCCAGGCGCTTGCGCGTGTCCCAGCTCCGCCGCGCCTCGACGCGCTGCCGGATATCGACAAGATCGTTCAGGTCGACGAACAACGGCAGGTGAGCCGCGAGGAACCGTCGCTCCGCGGCCGCCTCGGTGCCGGTCTTCACGGCGCGCACCAGCTCGGGCGGGTAGGCGCGGACGCGCGCCGCCAGATCGTCGACCAGCCGCTCGGCCGCGGGCAGCTCGGCCGGCGACGACGTCGCGATCACGACGCCCAGGGTGGACAGGCCCGGAAGGCGCTTCCGCAGCTCATCGAGGGCGGAGACGCTGGACGCGTTGCGCGGCAGCAGCTCCTCGACCTCGCTGGTGAGGTTCCGGTAGAGTCGCACCAGCGCGATGGTCGACGGCACCGCCAGCGCGAGCGCGATCAGCCAGAGCAGGCGGCCGTGGTGGACCGCCCAGCGGACGAAGCGGTACGTGCCTTCCCCGGGTCCGCCGCTCCGCTCCGCGTCCTGCCCGGACGAGCTGATGCGCGCGCCGTGCTCGTCCATGTGCCCTCGAAGATGGGTAGGAAAAGAACGTACGGTAGGGCAGCTTCATACGTCCGATCGTGCGGTTGAGCCGTATTTGCGGGCAATGGAGCTCCGCAACTGAATCGGCGCCTGATCTACGCGTCATTGATGTTCGTTCTGCCCGGGGTCACCCCGCGTGCCACCGAACCCCCGGCCTGGGCCGCCGCGCCGCGCGCGGTCGAGCCGCTGACCGCCGCCGAGGAGCGCGATCCCGCCACGGCCGAGATCGCCCGCCGGTTCAACCCGGCGATGGCGCTGCCCGAGAGCGACGGTCCCTGGCCGGTCTCCGTGCAGTACATGTGGGGCGGCGGTTCCGATCTGCAAGCGCGCACCGTCGCCGCCGACGGCGCCGTCGTGCGCACCGAGCGGGCCGTCGCGAGCGCCGATCTCGATCGGAAGCCGTGGGACGAGCTGCCCGACCGCGACGCGCGCGGCAACCGCATCGAATACTGGGTCGACGGCCCCGGCGATGATCACGTGCGCGACGGTCAGTCCGACTGGCGGCGCGCCTGGCACGACACCGCCGCCAAGACGCCCACCCAGTACGCGCACGTTTTCTGGCTGAACCGCGCGCGCGGTGAGCTGGTCGTGCAGTACTGGTTCTTCTATCCGTTCAACGAGTGGATCAACCACCACGAGGGCGACTGGGAGCACATCAACGTCGTGCTGCAGGGCCCGTCGCGCGTCGCGGACGCGTCCGAGTACCGCGCCGTCGGATACGAGTACTACTTTCACGGATTCAGCCTGCAGCCCGATCGCCCGGTCATGCACGACGACCACCCGGTCGTCTTCGTCGGCGGCCACGGGAGCACGCTCTGGTGGTCGGGAACCGCGAGCGGCGGCAGCTATCCCTGGCCCGCGGCGTACCCGGGCGCAGGCGGCGGGCTGGGTCCGTTCGGCGTCGCCGACGACACGCGCGCGCCGGCGCGCGTGCTGGAGGCGGATCGCTTCGACGTGGTCATGCTGCCCGAGCCGGGACGGCTGGATACGCGCGCTCATCCGGAGCTGTCGTGGCTGAAGCTGCCGTTCCTCGCTGGCCAGCCGCGCGTGTTCGCGAACCCGCCGCTCGTCGATCGCTTCGGCGGCGGAAAGCCTCCTCGCCAGCCGGCGCGTCGCCGCGAATGGAACGCGATCGAATCGCGGCCGTCGTGGTCGGGCACAGCGGTTCTCGACGGTGAGCAGCCGGTCTTCGCTCGGGCTGCGGACTGATCCCGATGGCCTTTCTGCGGTCCACCCCTAGTTTCATCCAGGCGGGTCGGATGTACGGGGCCCATACGGAACCAGGGCAATCAGGAGTCCGGCCAAGGGGACGAAGACCAATTGTCTCAACCGCTGCAGAAAGACGAGCGCAATCCCGGTGGCGGGCCCGATGCCCAGCGCGGCCGCGACGAGCGCGGACGCTCCTTCCTGCAGCCCGATCTGGCCGGGCACGAACGTTCCGATGACCGACAGCCCGACGGGGATCGCGATGAAGATCAGCGTCCCCAGCACGCCGACGCGCACGCCGAGGATCTGCAGGCCGGCGTAGATCTCGGCGGCGAGCAGCAGCCGGGCGCAGACGTGCAGCGCGAAGCCGCCGGCGAGCGGCGCGCGCGAGCCGGTCAGCAGCGCGTGCAGGCCGCTGTCGATGGGGTCGACGACAGGCTCGACGGGCTTGGCGGGTTTCTCGGCGGACGCGCCGCCATCGACGGGCACGGGCACGGGCGCGGCGCCGTTCGCGGCGCCCGCGGTGGGCGGGACGCCGAACAAGACCAGCGCCCAGCGCAACTTGCCGACGAGGCGGCCGCGCGCGGCGGCGATCGCGACCGACGCGACCGCGACGGAGATGATGCCCGCGCTGATCAGCACCGCCAGCAGGTAGCTGTGGGGGACAGCGGGGACGCGCGTCGCCGCCAGCGCCGCGATCACGAGGATCGGCATCCCGGCCGCGAGGAACAGCAAGCGGTCCACGACAAGCGCGGCGAGGCCGGGCGATCGCTCGCCACGCTGCAGCCACAGCAGGCGCGACGCTTCGCCCAGACCGAAGAAGGGCAGCAGCGCGTTGATGCCCGAGGCGGCGAACCGGCTGGTGACCGTCGCGCCCCACGAGGGCCGCGCTTCGTAAGGCAGCAGCTTGCGCCACGGGATGGCGCCGACCGCGGTTCCCGCCGCGTAGGCGACGAACATCCAGGCGATGTTCACGCCGACCTGCGACAGGGCCTGGTGGATGGCGGCGACGCCGGTCCACTTCACGCCCGCGACGGCGGCGACCACGCCCAGCGCGATTCCCAACGTCCGCAGCAGCGGCTTCCATCGACGGTTCATCACCATGCAACCTAGGCACGACCCGCACTCGGCGCGACGAAAGCGCGACGGTTCGAACGCAGATATGAACAACACAAACACCAGCAACGGGAACAAACGGGCGCGTCTGCTGTACCTACAACCGTCGTCGACGTTCGGCGGCGCCGAGCGGCAAGCATCGATCGCCGTTCCGCTGCTGGCGAACCTCGGCTTCGACGTCACGACGATGATGGGACCCAGCACGTCCGGCATCGACTGGCTGCGCGAGTACGGCGTCGAGGATCTGGTGCACACGCCCGATTTTCCCGGCGGCTGGCCGAAGCCCCGCGGCCTCGGGCGGCTCGCGCTGCCCGGCCGGTATTTCCGCTGTGTCCGACGGGTCGCGGCCGAAGTCCGGCGCGTCGCGCGCGAGCGGCACGCCGACATCATCTTCGCGGCGATGGCGTTCTCGTGGGTGGCGGCGACGCCGGTCGCGCGGCAGCTGGGCATCCCGATCGTGTGGCGCGCGGGCGGCACGGAGGGCGGCGCGCTCGAGCGATTCGCGCTGCGTGGGTGGGCTGCGCTGAACCCGCCCGATCTTCTGGTCTGCTGCGGCGAGGCCGTGCGCAAGGCGTTCGCGCCGCTGATCCCGGCGCCTGCGATCGTCGTCCCGAACGGCGTCGACACCCAGCGCTTTCATCCCAACGTGGCGGCGCAGCCGTGGTACCGGCCGCCGGGCGCGAAGCTGGTGATCGGGTTCGGCGCGCGGCTGGCGCCGCAGAAGCGGCCCGAGGACGTCATTCGTGCGGCGGCGCGCATCGTGCCGCAGTACCCGGACGCGGCGTTCGTGATCGCGGGTGACGGGAGCCGTCGGCCCGAGTACGAGGCGCTCGCGCGGTCGCTGGGCGTCGGGCACGCCGTGCACTTCGTCGGTTACGTCGCCGACATGCGGTCGTTCTACGCGTCGGTCGACGTCGTGGTGCTGCCGTCGCGATCGGAGGGGTGCCCCAACGTCGTCCTCGAGAGCATGGCGATGCGCCGCGCGCTGGTCGTGTCGGAGAGCGTCGGCAGCCGGGAGGTCGTCACGGACGGCGTCAACGGGCTCATGTTCCCGATCGGCGACGTCGACGCGCTGGTCGCGGCGCTGCGGCGCCTGCTGGACAATCCGGTGCTGTGCGCGACGCTCGCGCGTCACGGGTACGAGCGCGCCGTCGGTGCGTTCGACGCGCAGGTCAGCGCGGCGCGCCTCGCGGGCGTGCTGCGGCGCCAGCTGGTGCACGGCGCCGATCCGGCGTCCGTGGTGGCGGTACCACGGTTGAAGGAGGCGGCAAGAACGTGAGCCCAGGCATCAAAGTGTGGTTGCCGCTGGCTCCGGCCGCGGTGGTGTCCCTGTACTGGTTGATCGGGCTCGTCGTGTTCAGCGTGAAGAGCGCGGTCTGGGGGCTCCGGCACGACCGCGAGCTGGAGGCGCGCGGCAAATCGATCCTGATCGGCAACTTCCTGAAGGCCTTCTTCAGCTGGATCGTGCGGCCGCTGTGGCGGCTGGTGCTGGCGAGCGGGATCTCGCCCAACGGCATCACGCTCATCGCGATGTTGCTGGGCGGCGCCGCGGGCATCTCGGTCGCGAGCGGCCGGTTCGCGCTGGGCGGCTGGCTGTTCCTGCTGTCGGGGATCCTCGACACCTTCGACGGTCGTCTGGCGCGCACGCGCGGCCGCGTGACGCAGGCGGGAGCGGCGTTCGACTCGTTGCTGGATCGCTACGCCGACGGCGCGATGCTGATCGGGCTCGCGTATTACTTCCGGTCGACCTGGGCGCTGATCCCGGCGCTGGCGGCGCTGTTCGGGACGTCGATGGTGCCGTACGTGCGCGCCAAGGCCGAGAGCTTCGGCCTCGCGATGAAGGACGGGCTCATGCAGCGGCCCGAACGCGTGCTCACGCTGGGCCTCGCGGTCATCCTCAGCCCGTGGATCGAGGCGTGGTGGCCCCCGACCGGCGGCGGTCACACGTCGCAGCGCCTGGCCGCCGTCAGCTTGGTGATGCTCGCCATCACCAGCAACATGACCGCGGTCGGACGGATCGTGCGGCTGCTGGCGGCGCTGCGCGCCGGGGCTCCGGCGCCGACACCGGTGGCCGCGGTGGCGGCGGCCGACAAGTCGCGCCCCGCGCCGGCGCGGCCGCGGCTCGTCAGAACCTGAAGAGCAAGCCGGCGACGACCTGAAGCGCGCGCTCGTGCGGGGCCGTCTTGAACGCGGTCGCGCTGACGCCGACGCCGATGTTGCCCACGAGGGGCGCGAACACGCCGAACCCGCTGGCGCCGCAGACCTTCACTGACTTGACCTGGATCGGGAACTTCTTCCGTAGCAGGTCAACCGATACCGCCGACGGTTGCGGCGCGAAGGTCTGCTTGAGATCGAGCGCCGGAAGCGGAGGCGCCGCGAGGGGCTTCGCACAGCGGGACGACGAGCCACCCCAGGCACAGGGTGCCGGCCGCGCGCTGGAGAAGACACTCCCGGCCAAAAGAATCGCGCACAGCGCCGCCGATCCGAAGAGCATGAGAGGGGCTACGGCCCCGGTTCGGCTTCGGACGTGTGAAATTCATCACCGGTGGTGAATTCTTAACGCTCAGCCGCATGCCTCAGCCGCCGGAAGGTGGCGAGGTGCAGCATCAGCGCGATCGGGACGAGGAACGTGGGGATCAAGCTCAGCGGGTAGCGGGTCATCGCATCGGTCGGAACGGGACCGGCCAGCAGGCCGATCGGCGAGCGCCCGTGCAGGACGCCCAGCGCCACAGCCGTGACGAGGTCGAGCGTCCCGAGGACGTTCCAGATCCACGCGAGCCGCAGGTGACCCGGGCGGCGCTGCGCGACCGCCGCGGCGACGAACGGCGACGCGAGACCGACCGCGATGTCGCCCAGGCCGGCGGGGAGGGCGAAGCCCGCGGGCAGCGTCCCCGTCATCCAGGCGACGACGAACACGATGCCGACGATGCGGAAGGTCTGGGGAACGATCAGCGCCTGCAGGTCCAGACGAACCAGCCCGCCGAACAGCCGGCTGCCCCACCGCCGGTCGGCGACGAAGGCCGCCAGGGGCAGCAGAAGCGCGGCGGCGAAGCCGAGCGGCGGCGCGCCGTGCTGGTTCAACTTGCCGCTGACGCCCAGCCAGACGGCGATGAAGAACCAGCCGGCGAAGAGGATCAGCGTTCGTGCGATGGGGTCCCCGATGGGGGCCTGTCGGATGCTCGATGTGTCGCGCATGGGGGCGTCCTTTCTCAGCGGTGTTTCTCCCTGTCTTGCTCCCGGTCTTGCAGCCGCGGCATGTGCCCAGGCAGCTTTTCGATCAGGCGGCCTTCGTGAGGGTGAAGCGCCTTCCGCGCGCGGCGCTGCGCGTCGCGCCAGGCGGGGTGGCAGGCGGCGATCGCGGCGGCCCCGCGCGGCGTGATCTGCAGGCCGTCGCTGACGTCGATCAGCCCGGCCGACGCCAGCCGCGCGAGGTTGCGGCTGACCGTCGACTTCTCGAGATCGAGGCGGCGGCCGACCTCCGCCGCGCTCGTCTTGCCCATCAGCTGCGTCGCGACCAGCAGAGCCAGCTGCGACCCCGTCAGGCCGTGCGCGCGCAGGGCATCGTCGTAGATGCGCGTCAGCTGGCGCTCGAGCCGGCGGACGCGTGAGGCCATGCAGTCGCTCGCGATCTCGGCGGCCTGGCGGGTGACGTCGCTGGGCATGACGAAGTTGTATATACAACACGAACGCCCGCGTGCACGCGCAACGTCGTCACGCGGGGCGCGGCGGCGAACCTCGTCAGCGGGTCGCGACGGACAGCCGGCGCGCGAAGTCCTTCACGCCTTCATCGAACTCGGCGCCGCGCTGGGGCGCGTACACGCACTGCGTGGCCGTGCAGAGCGAACCGGTCTGCAGGCTCTCCAGCTCGTACTCGCAAGCCGAGCCGGTCTCGCCCTTGATCCACACACCGATGCCCCACTGGAGCGCCGGTACTCTAACGGTGCCCGTCGACAGGCGCGGCGTGTAGAAGCGATCCGGGCCGTAGATGCTCGCGACGCGCTGGTAGGCGGCGTCGAAGAAGACGTCGTCGGCGATCTGCCCGCAGCTCCGCGCGGGCATCGGCGTGCGCGCGCTGACGCGGAATGCCGTCGGCTCGTAGCAGGCGGGCGTGCCCAGGCACGCTGCGAGAAGCACCGCGGTGGTTGCGCCGAGACTCAGGCGTCGCACCTCTTCACATTACATCAATCGCAAGTGCCAGAGCACGGAACAAATGCGCCTGCGCTCGCCTGCACCGTCGCTGACGCGCCGGTCAATCCTGACGCAGATGCGTTCACGGTGATCGTCCCGGCGCCGGTGGCCTGGACGATTGCGAACGCCAGCCCCTGGTAGGCGTTGCGGACGTTGCCGCGGAACGTCTCCTGCGTGGTGCTGCCGCTGTCGACGGCGATGATCGTCCCGGGTCCGGTGACGCTGAACGTGACCGCGGCCGACGAGCTGGTGACGACGCGATTGCTGCTGTCGGAGATCTGCGCCTTCACGTACACGACGTCGTTCGGATCGGTGACCATCGACGGGTGGTCGGCCGTCACGACCAGCTTCGCCGCGGTGGTGCCGGTCGTGACTGTCGGCGGCGTCGTCGAGCCCCACAGCCGCTGATAGCTGTCGGCTGCCGACTTGTGCGTGCCCATCCGGTCCATGATTCCGGTCGTGGAGCCGACCGTCGGCCACATGTCCGCCGCCTCGCCCAGGTAATCGAACGCCGTCCAGATGAACTCGCCGGTCAGCTGGTTGTTGCCGGTGATCATCGACCAGTCGGACGTGCTGGTGCCCGCCTCGGTCACGACGCCGGGGTGGTGGGGCGTCAGCGCGCAGGCCTCGGCGACCTCGTTGATCCGGTAGTTGGCGCCGAACACGTCCAGCACGTCGACGAAGTTGCCCGGGTAGTAGCTGTTGTCTTTCGGGCGGAACAGCGCCTGCGTCACCGGCCGCGTCGGGTCGGTGGTGTGGCAGATGTTGGTCAGCGTCTTCGCGGTCGCGAGCTGCGTCGAAAGGCTGTCGCGGATCTCGTTGCCGATGCTGTAGAGCACGACGCTGGGGTGGTTGCGATCGCGCTTGATCGTGTCGGCCATGTCGGCCTGCCCGCTGTTGGTGAACGTCGTGCCGCCGAAGTCGCCGGTCACCTTGTGCCCGGTCCACGCGTCGAAGAACTCGTCCATGACCATGAAGCCCATGCGGTCGGCGAGGTCGAAGAACTCGGGCGAGTAGGGGTTGTGCGAGGTGCGGATCGCGTTGATGCCGATCTGCTTCATCTGCGCCAGGCGGCGCTGCCAGGCGCGCATCGGCACCGCCGCGCCCAGGCCGCTGATCTCGTGGTGCAGGCCGGCGCCCTTGAACTTCAGGGTGGTGCCGTTGAGGCTGAAGCCCGCGTCGGCGTCGTACTTGATCGTGCGGATGCCGAACGACACGACGTCGTCGTCGACGGTGGTGCTGCCCTCGCGCACGCTGACCGTCACCGTGTACAGGCTGGGCGACGTCGGGCTCCAGAGCATCGGGCTGGAGACGGGGACGTCCACGGCGAAGTCGGTCATGCCGTTGGCGGGGACGTTCGTCGCCGCGGACGCGACCGGCGCCAGCGCGCTGCCGTTCGGCGCGGTGACGACGGCCTGCACGGTCACGCTCTGCGCGGACGCGCTCTGGTTCTGGACGGTGGTCTGCACGTGCACGGTCGCGCTGCTGGTCGACACCGTCGGTGTCGTCACGAACGTCGCCCACTGCGCGACGTGCACCGGATCGGTCGCGATGATGCGGACGTGGCGGTAGATGCCGGCGCCCGCGTACCAGCGGGATGCCGGCTGCGACGTGTTGTTGGCGCGCACCGCGATCACGTTGCCGTTGCCGCCGAACACCGCCTGCGACGTGATCTCGTAGCGGAAGCTCATGTAGCCGTTGGCGCGCGTGCCCAGCTTGGTGCCGTTGATGTAGATGTCGGCGTTCGCCATCACGCCGTCGAACTCGACGAAGATGCGCTTGCCCTGCTGCGCGGCGGGCAGCATGAAGTGCTTGCGGTACCAGCCGACGCCGGCGGGCAGGTAACCGCCCTGGCCGGCGGTCGTCGCGTTCTGATCGAACGGGCCCTCGATGCTCCAGTCGTGGGGCACGTTCAGCGAACGCCAGCTCGTGTCGGCGAAGCCGGTCGCCTCGGCGCCGGTCGCGTCGCCCTTGAAGAACAGCCAGGCGTCGTCGAACGACGCGACGGATCGCGTGCGCCCGCCGGTGGCGCTGCCGCCGCTGCCGGTCGTGCCGGCGGTGCCGCTGGTTCCGGCGCTGCCGACGGTGCCCGCGGTGCCAGTCATCCCTCCGTTGCCGCTCGCGCCGCCGCGGCCCGGCGTTCCGGTCGTGCCGGCGGTGCCCGTCATGCCCCCGTTGCCCCCGGCCCCACCGCGACCACTCGCGCCCGCGGTTCCGGTCGTGCCCCCGGTGCCGCCCGTTCCGGTCGGTCCCACGCTGCCCGCCGCGCCCGACGTTCCGGCCGACCCGCTCGTTCCGCCGGCGCCGGCGGTGCCGGTCGTTCCCGTGCCCGCCGCGCCCGTCGTCCCGCCGGTGCCCGCACCGCCGTTCGTGCCCGCCGCACCCGGCGTGCCGGTGCCGGCCGTGCCCGTCGTGCCGGCGGTTCCCGCCCCCGTGCCCGCGCTGGCGCCCGTCCCGGATCCGCCGGAAGAGCCACCCCCGCAACCGAGCAGCGCACCCGCCGAAACGACGACGACTCCAACAAAGCGACGCGACACCGAAAATGGGTTCAAGAGGGCCTCCGCGGCTTTAGTGTCCGTAACTTACGAATCCTTCATGTTCGTACCTCGGAACCCGCGACGGGTTCCGAACCTCCCGCGATCCGGAAACAGCCGAGCGGGTTACACTGGGAGGCGCTCATGTCCACCTCGCCGGGCACAGGGTTGGTCGGGACCGTTCTGGGCGGGGCCTACAAGATCACCCGGCTGATCGGGCAGGGCGGGATGGGCGCCGTGTACGAGGGCGTGCAGCTTCGCCTCGAACGGCGCGTCGCGGTGAAGCTGATGGCGCGCGAGCTGTCCGCGAACCCCGAGGCGATCGCCCGCTTCCGGCGCGAGGCCGAGGTGACGTCGCAGCTCGGTCACCCGCACATCGTCCAGGTCTTCGACTTCGGCGAGGCGCCGACCGGCGAGCCCTACCTGGTCATGGAGTTCCTCGAGGGCGAGGATCTCGAGAAGCGCATCGCGCGCGTCGGCAAGATGTCGGCGCCCGCGGCTAGCCACATCATCCGGCAGGTCGCGTCCGCGCTGTCCGCGACGCACACGAAGGGGATCGTCCACCGCGATCTCAAGCCGGCGAACGTCTTCCTGCTGTCAGTCGAGGGCGAGACCGACTTCGTGAAGGTGGTCGACTTCGGCATCAGCAAGGTGCGCGCGGCGGGGACGAAGCTGACCGCGGCGCTCGCCGTGATGGGGACGCCGAACTACATGGCGCCCGAGCAGGCGGCCGGGCGCGTCGACGAGATTGATCACCGCACCGACCAGTGGGCGCTGGCGTGCATCGCCTACGAGCTGCTGGCGGGACGGCCGCCGTTCATCGGCGAGGACGTGGCGTCGCTGCTGTACCAGGTCATTCACCAGGCGCCGTCGCCGATCGTCAGCATGAACCCGGGTCTGCCGGCGGCGATCGAGGGCGTCCTGCAGCGGGCGCTGTCCAAGACGCAAGGCGCGCGCTTCCAGACGATGACCGAGTTCTCGCGCGCCTTCGAGGGCGCCGCGACGGGCAAGGCGGCGCCGACCACCGCGCCGTCGGTGGCCGTGCAGCCGACCATCACGGCGAGCGGCGGCGTCAAGCCGGT
>Ga0207701_10005439_pt1 | contig 12794 bp, 11 predicted proteins | sample KBSSwiSSwithPhiX_FD_184294 | JGI IMG/M metagenome (GOLD analysis project Ga0207701, IMG submission 184294) | Switchgrass rhizosphere bulk soil microbial communities from Kellogg Biological Station, Michigan, USA, with PhiX - S5 (SPAdes) (version 2) | ecosystem: Environmental > Terrestrial >...
CACCGGCGTTGGCAACTTCGGCGACGACCTGATGCGGATCAAGCAGGTGCAGAACGGCAAGTGGGTCGTGGTCTGGCCGAAGGAGATGACGGCCGGCGGCGCCAGGCTGCTCGCAAACTGACGCGTCGCCCGCCGCATGCCGGGCTTCTCGCTGCCGAGCGCCTCGCTGCTCGCGCAGAGCATCCTCTCGGGCATCTTCGTCGGTGCCCTGTACGGCCTGCTCGGGCTGGGCCTCAGCCTGAGCTGGGGCCTGCTGCGGCTGATCAACCTCGCCCACTTCGGGCTCGCCTTCCTCGCCGCCTATCTCTGCTACCAGCTCTCGCTCGCGCACGTCGACCCGCTGCTGAGTCTCGTCCTGATCGTGCCGCTGCTGTTCGCCATCGGCGCCGGCCTGCACTGGGTGATGGCGCGCTTCGCGGTGACGCCGTTCAATTCGCTGCTCCTCACCTTCGGCCTCACCGGCATCCTCGAGGCGCTGATCCAGTCGATCTGGACCGCCGACTTCCGCAAGCTCGAGTCGGCCTACGGCAACGTGAAATGGAAGATCGGCGGCCTCTACTTCCCGCTGCCCGAGGTGATCACGCTGCTGCTCGCCGTCGGCATCTCCTTCGCCGTCTGGGCGGTGCTGCGCTACACCGACCTCGGCAAGGCGATGCGCGCCGCCGCCGAAGACCCGGCGGTCGCGGCCGCCTTCGGCGTCGACGAGAAGAGGAACGGCCTCCTGCTCGCCGGCCTCTGCTCGGCGCTCGCCGGCGTCGCCGGGGTCTGCCTTGCGCTCAGCTTCACCCTCGCGCCGTCGCAGATCTACGCCTGGGTCGGAGTCGTGTTCGCGGCGGTCATGCTCGGCGGTCTGGGGCGTGCGCTCGGGCCGCTGGTCGCCGGCACGGTGATCGGCGTCAGCGAGGCGGTGACGATGGCGGTGACCGCGCCTTCGTGGGCGCCGATCGTCTCGTTCACGCTGCTGATCGTGATCCTGGTGCTGCGACCGGGGCGCGCGGCGTGACCGGCAGATGTCGGGAAACGGCGTGAAGCGCACGCCGCTCGTCATCGTCGCCGCCGCGGCGGCGCTCGCCTTCGTGCCGCAGCTCGGTCTGCCCGCGTTCTACGACTCGCTCCTCTACCTGATGCTGCACTGGATCGTGCTCGCGACCTCGTGGAACATCCTGTCCGGCTACACCGGCTACTTCTCGTTCGGCCACGGCGCCTTCTTCGGCGCCGGGCTCTACACCACGACCACGCTGCTGGCGCGCTACGAATGGCCGTTTGTCTGGACGCTGCCGGTCGCGGCGGCGGTGGCGGCGCTGCTCGGCGTGACCCTCGGGGCGATCGTGTTCCGGGTCAAGGGCGTGCGCGGCGAGCTGTTCGCCCTCCTCACCCTGGCGATCACCTTCGTCATCGGCACCATCGTCGTCAATACGCCGCTCGACGGCGGCTCCGGCGTCTCGCTCAGCGCCGTGCCGGTGCCGAAGATCGGGCCACGCGCCTCCTCCACCTTCTACCTGCTGGCCCTCGCCGCGGCCGCGGCGACGATGCTGATCGCCTGGTGGATCGCCGTCTCGCGCTTCGGCGCCGGCCTGTTCGCGATCCACGACGACGAGGACGCGGCCGAGGTGCTGGGCGTGCCGACCTACCGCTACAAGCTCTACGCGCTGGCGATCTCCTGCGCCCTCGCCGGCGTCGCCGGCGGCATCCACGCCCTCTTCCTCTCCTACGTGACGGTGGGCGAGGTGTTCACGATCACCGTGCCGCTGACGGTGGTGCTGATGAGCGTGCTCGGCGGCACCCGCCACTGGGCCGGGCCGGCGATCGGCGCGATCGCCATCACCGCCTTGCTCTACGCCTTCACCGCCGCCGATCATGCCGTGGCGGGCAAGGCCGCGAGCGGCGCGATCCTGATCGCGGCGATCCTGTTCATGCCCGACGGCATCCTGCCGCGCCTGCAGCGGCTGTTTCACCGCGGCGGCGCGGCGGTTGCTGCGACCACCGGGGTGCCGGCGGGCGACGCGTTCGCGGTGCCCGCGCCGGCGCCGGCATCCCGGGCCGACGCACGGGGCCCGGCCGCGATGCCCGCGGCACCGGGCGAAACGCTGCTGCGGGTGCGCGGCCTGCACAAGGCGTTTCGCGGCGTCAAGGCGCTCGCCGGCGTCGACATCGAGGTGCGCCGCGGCGAGATCCTCGGCCTGCTCGGGCCGAACGGCTCGGGCAAGTCGACCTTCATCAACGTCGTCAGCGGCCACTACGCGGCCACGGCCGGGGCGATCGCCTTCGAGGGCCGGGAGCTCGTCGGCCGCCCGGCGCATCGCATCGCCGGCGCCGGCATCGCCCGCACCTACCAGATCCCGCGGCCCTTCGGCCACCTGACGGTGCTCGACAACGTCGCCCTGGCGACGATGTTCGGCGGCGGCGTGCGCGACCCGGCCGCGGCCCGCAGCCAGGCCATGGAGTGGCTGGTCTTCGCCGGCCTCGCGGGTCGGGCTGCCGCCCGACCGGAAGCCCTGAACCTGCACCAGCGCAAGTTCCTCGAGCTGGCCCGGGCGCTGGCCTCGCGGCCGCGCCTGGTGCTGCTCGACGAGGTCCTGTGCGGCCTGACGCCGAGCGAGATCGACGACGCGGTGGCCCTGATCCGGCGCATCCGCGACCAGGGCTCGACCATCGTCTTCGTCGAGCACGTGATGCGCGCGGTGATGGCCCTTACCGACCGGGTCGTGGTCCTGAACCACGGCCTGCTGCTGGCCGAGGGGCCGGCGGCCGAGGTGATGCAGCGGCCCGAGGTGATGACCGCCTACCTGGGGCCCGCCCATGCTTGAGCTGCGCGACCTGGAAGTCGCCTACGGCCAGGCGCGCGCGCTCTGGGGCGTCACGCTTCGCCTCGGCGCCGGCGAGCTGCTCTGCGTCGTCGGCCCCAACGGCGCCGGCAAGACCACGCTGATCAATGCCATCGCCGGGGTGCTGCGGGCACGCGCCGGCACGATCTGGTTCGACGGCCGCGACGTCACCGCCTTGCCGCCGCACCGCTTCTGCGAGGCCGGCATCGCCCTCGTGCCCGAGGGCCGGCGGCTCTTCACCGGCATGAGCGTGCGCGAGAACCTCGAGCTCGGCAGCTACCTGCCGGCGGCGCGGCGGCAGCGCCAGGCCTCGCTCGACGCGGTGCTCGATCTCTTTCCGGCCTTGCACGAGAAGCTGGCCAGCACCGCCGGCGAGCTCTCCGGCGGCCAGCAGCAGATGGTCGCGATCGGCCGCGCCCTGATGGCCCGGCCCCGTCTGCTGCTGCTCGACGAGCCCTCGCTCGGCCTCTCGCCGCTGATCACGTCCGAGGTCTTCGCCGCGATCCGGCGCATCAACGCCGAGGGCACGGCCGTGCTTCTGGTGGAGCAGAACGTGGCTCTGGCGATGGCCATGGCCAGCCGCGCCTACGTGCTCGAGGAAGGGCGCATCGCCGCCGAGGGCGCGCCGCAGGAGCTGCTCGCCCGTCCGGAAATTCAGCGCGCCTACCTCGGCGTCTGAGGCAGGAAACCGATCACACTCTCAGCGGAGACGAACCATGCTGTTCCCCACCACCATCGTCGGCAGCTTTCCCCAGCCCGAGTGGCTGATCGACCGCGCCAAGCTCGCCGGGCGCTTTCCGCCGCGGGTGCGGGCCCAGGAGCTCTGGCGCATCCCGCCGCAGTACTTGGCGGAGGCGCAGGACGACGCCACCCTGATCGCGATCCGCGCCCAGGAGGAGGCCGGCCTCGACATCGTCAGCGACGGCGAGATCCGGCGCGAGAGCTACTCGAACCGCTTCGCGACCGCGCTCGAAGGCGTCGATCTCGACAACCCGGGCACGGCGCTCGATCGTTCCGGGCATCCGAACCCGGTGCCGCGGATCGTCGGCAAGATCCGGCGCATGCGCCCGGTCGAGGTCGACGACCTGAAGTTCCTGCGCGCCCACACCGACCGGCAGGTGAAGATCACGGTGCCAGGGCCGTTCACCATGCTGCAGCAGGCGCAGAACGACTTCTACGGCAGCGAGGCCGAGGCAGCGATGGACTACGCCGCCGCCGTCAACGAGGAGATCAAGGACCTGTTCGCCGCCGGCGCCGACGTGGTGCAGATCGACGAGCCCTACATGCAGGCCCGGCCGGAGAAGGCGCGCCTCTACGGCCTGCAGGCCCTCAACCGCGCCCTCGAGGGCGTGCAGGGCACGACCGCGGTGCACATCTGCTTCGGCTATGCGGCCATCATCCACGAGCGGCCGAGCGGCTACTCGTTCCTGCCCGAGCTGGCCCAGTGCAGCTGCCGGCAGGTCTCGATCGAGACCGCGCAATCGCATCTCGACTGCTCGGCGCTGCAGGCGCTCGCCGGCAAGCGGCTGATGGTCGGCTGCATCGACCTTTCCGACCCCGAGGTCGAGACGCCGGAGACGGTGGTCGAGCGGATCGAGCGGGCGCTGCCGTACGTGAAAGCGGAGAACGTGATCCTCGCCCCGGATTGCGGCATGAAGTACCTGCCGCGCGAGACGGCCATCGGCAAACTCAAGGCGATGGTCGAGGCGGCGAAGATCCTGCGGGCGAAGCACGGCTGAGACCTCGGGAGCGCAGATTGCTGTTCGCCTTCATGCTGTTCGACGCCCCCGGCATGGCCGCACGACGCCTCGAGATCCGGCCCGAGCACAAGGCCTACCTCGCCGCCGTCGCCGAGCGGATCGCCTTCGCCGGCCCGCTGCTCGACGACGCCGGCGCCATGACCGGCAGCCTGCTGGTGATCGACTTCGCCGACCGGGCGGCGGCGCTCGCCTGGCTCGAGGCCGAGCCGTTCACCCGGGCCGGCGTCTACGGCTCGCGCCAGGTGATGGCGTTTCGCAACCTCTGGCCGCAGAAGACCGGCTTCGCCGAAGTCTGAGGTGACCGCGATGCATGACTTCGTCCTGCAGATGCGGATGCCGCGCGTCGTCTTCGGCGCCGGCTCGCTGCGGCAGGTGCGGCACGAGGTCGAGCTGATCGGCGCCGAGCGCGCGCTGGTGCTCTCGACCCCCGGCCAGAAGGCGCTGGCCGAGCGGGTCGTCGCCCTGCTCGGCCCGCATGCCGCGGGCGTGTTCTCCGAAGCGACGATGCACGTGCCGGTCGAGACCGTGAGCGCCGCCGAGGACGTGGTGCAACGCATCGACGCCAACTGCCTGGTCGCGATCGGCGGCGGCTCGACCACGGGCCTCGCCAAGGCGCTGGCGCTGGACTCCGGCGTGCCGGTGATCGCCATCCCGACGACCTACGCCGGCAGCGAGATGACGACGATGTACGGCCTCACCGAAGGCGGCGCCAAGCGCACCGGCCGCGATGCGGCGGTGCTGCCGCGCTCGGTCATCTACGACCCCGAGCTGTCGCTCGGCCTGCCGTTCGCCGTCACCGTCGTCAGCGCGATCAACGCCATCGCCCATGCGGCCGAGGGCCTGTATGCGCCGGACGGCAATCCGGTGATCGACCTGTTCGCCGAGGAGGGCATCCGCAAGTGCGCCGCCGCCCTGCCGCGCCTGCAGCGCGACCCGCGCGACCTCGGGGCGCGCGGCGATGCGCTGGTCGGTGCCTGGATGTGCGGCACGGTCATGGGCAGCGCCACCGTCGGCCTGCACCACAAGCTCTGCCACACGCTCGGCGGCAGCTTCGGCCTGCCGCATGCCGAGCTGCACACCGTGGTGCTGCCGCACGCCCTCGCCTACAACGCCCCGGCGGTTCCCGAGGCGATGCGGAAGATCGCCGCCGCCTTGCAGGCGTCGAGCGCGCCCCGCGGCGTCTTCGATCTCGCGGCGCGGCATGGCGCCGCGATCTCGCTGCAGGCGATCGGCATGCAGCGGTCCGACCTCGACCGCGCCGCCGACCTGGCGATGCAGGCCCAGTATCCGAACCCGCGGCCGCTCGAACGGGCGCCGCTGCGCGAGCTGCTGCAGCGCGCCTGGGAAGGCATTCGCCCCGACTGAATGCGCCGGGCGGCGGCTCCGCGCGGCCCGCGGCCGCCGCCGCCCCGACCCCGTGGCCTCAGGCCGTCAGCCGCTTCACGCCCTTCAGCTCGCAGGCGTAGATCGCGTTGCGCAGCGCCGCGATGGCCTCGTAGCGGGTGAAGCTGCGCCGCCAGGCGAGGACGACGCGGCGCATCGGCGCGGGCTTGTCGAACGGCACGTAGACGACGTGCGGCTGCTTCTCCGCGGGCACCGAGAGCTGCGGCACCACCGTCACGCCCATGCCGGAGGCGACCATGTACTTGATGGTCTCGAGCGACGAGCCCTCGAAGGTCTTCCTCATGCCGTCGGCAGCTGCCGAGGAGAACTGGGCGTACTCCGGGCAGACCTCGAGCACGTGGTCGCGAAAGCAGTGGCCCGTGCCGAGCAGCAGCATCTTCTCCTGCTTGAGCTCGTCGGCGCTGATCGACTTGCGCCGGGCGAGCGCGTGCGCCTTGGGAAGGGCCACCATGAACGGCTCGTCGTAGAGCGGCGCGACCGCCAGGCCGGTGTCGGGAAAGGGCTCGGCCATGATGGCGCAGTCGAGCTCGCCGGTGCGCAGCAGCTCGAGCAGCTTGGCGGTGAAGTTCTCCTGCAGCATCAGCGGCATCTGCGGCACCCGCTCGATCGCCTGCTTCACCAGCTCGGGCAGCAGGTAGGGGCCGATGGTGTAGATCACGCCCAGGCGCAGCGGCCCGGAGAGCGGGTCCTTCTTGCGCTTGGCGGTCTCCTTGATCTCGGCCGCCGCCTCGATCACGGCCTGCGCCTGGCGCACGATCTCGTTGCCGATCGGCGTGACGCTGACCTCGCTCGCGCCGCGCTCGAAGATGCGGACGTCGAGCTCTTCCTCGAGCTTCTTGATCGAGACCGAGAGCGTCGGCTGCGACACCGAGCAGGCCTCCGCGGCCCGCCCGAAGTGCTTCTCGCGCGCCACCGCGACGACGTAGCGCAGCTCGGTAAGGGTCACTGATCGAAAGCGATGCTGCTGAAGCGGCCGGCCGGCCGGGCCGCTCCCAAGGCCGGCCGTGCCCCCTCGGGGGGTAGCGACCGCAGAGAGCGGGGGGGCCTCATGTCGCGGGCTTGTCGCTCAGCAGCTTCATGTTGTCGACGAGCTCCTTGCTCATCGGCGCATTGAGGTTGATCCCCTTGGGCGGGATCGGCGACTGGAACCACTTCTTGTAGAGCGTCTCGAACTCGCCGCTCTTCATCATCGCCGCGAGCGTGTCGTCGACCAGCTTCTTGAAGGCCGGGTCGTCCCGGCGGATCATGATCGCGTAGGGCTCGACCTGGATCGCCTCGCCCACCACCGCCAGCTCGCCCGGGTTCTGCGCGCTCGCCTTCAGGCCGTAGAGGAGGATGTCGTCCATTGCGAACGCGAGCGCGCGGCCGGTCTGCACCATCAGCGCCGATTCGGCATGGTCCTTGGCGCCGAGCAGCTCGATGCCGAGCTTCTGCTCCTCGTTGAGGCGGCGGATGATCTGGAAGTTGGTCGTGCCGGTGGTCGATACGACCTGCTTGCCGGCCAGATCGGAGAGCTTGGTCACCGGCGTTCCGGTCTTCACCAGGAAGCGCGTGCCGGTGTAGAAGTAGTTGACGGCGAACGCCACCTGCTTGCCGCGCTCGGAGTTGTTGGTGGTCGAGCCGCACTCGATGTCGATCGTGCCGTTCTGCAGCAGCGGGATCCGGTTCGCCGAGGTCACCGCCTGGTACTGCTTCTGCAGGTCGCCCCGGCCGGTGGCGGCCTTGACCCGGTCGGCGATCTTCTCGCAGATCTCGAAGCCGAAGCCGGTCGGCTTGGCCTTGTCGTCGAGATAGGAGAACGGGATCGAGGCTTCGCGGTAGGCGAGCGTCATGGTTCCGCTCTGCTTGATCTTGTCGAGCGTCGGCGGCGTCTGCGCCCAGGCGAGCATCGGGGCGGCCAGGGCGAGCAGCGAGAGGCGGAGCAGTCGGTTCATGTCGGTTCTCTTTGGAGTCGTTGGCGGCGGGAAGCCGGAAGCAAGGATAGCGCCCGCCTATTTCGCCGGCCGCTTCATCGCCTCGATCCGCGCTAGGTCCAGCCCGGCGAGAACCTTCTTCAAGGTGTCGACGTCGACCCGGTTGCCGTCGGCATCGACGATCACGCCGTTGGCCAGGATGACCGTCAGCTCGCCGTGGCTGCCGTCCTTGAGGTATTCCTCGTGCACCGTCCGGGCGCCGTCCTTGTAGACCTTCTCGACCTTGCCGTCGGTCTCCTTGTCCACGGTCATGTTGGCCCAGCCGGCCATCGCCGCCAGCCCGGCGAGGCCGCCGGTGTCGGTGATCGAGAGCGTGAGGTTTCGGTCGCCGTTGGCGTAGGTCGCCTTGGCCGACGAGCCGGCGATGCCCATGGCCTCGCCCGAGCTGGCCTCGATGCCGGTGCGCTTCAGGTCGCCGACCGATTCGGGCAGCATCGTCTTCAGGTCGGCGGAGGCGATCGGCTTGCCGCTGCCGCCGGTGAGGGCGCCCATCACCTCGCCCGCCGCCTTGCCGGCGGCGGCGCTGTCGCCCGACTTCTGCGCCTCCTCCATCCGTTTGCCGGCTTCTTCCATGCGCTTGGCCATCTCGGTCATGGCGCCCGGGTTGATCGTCACGCTGGTGCCGTCGGGCGCCTTGATCGTGACGTTGCCCGGCGGGCCGCCGGCCGTGCCGTTGGCCATGCCGGTGGCGATGCCGGCCAGGCCGCCGCCCCGGCCCGGCGTCACCAGCGCGGCGACGCCGATGATGACGACGCTGGCGACGATGCCGCAGACGATCACCACCGCGGTGTAGGCCCCGGCCTTGTCGGGCGGGCAACGCATCATGACGGCGATGCCGGTGTAGATCAGGTAGATCGAATACAGCGACGCCAGCACGCCGAGCAGCGACAGCATCGGGATCAGGTTGAAGATCCCGCCGAGGAACGACGCGGTCGTGCCGTAGGCGACGAGCTTGAGCGCGCGAACCGAATCCTTGGTGCCGCCGAAGGTCGGCGCCAGGCCGTTGACGAGCAGTGCCAGCACGAACACCATCGCCAGCGTCAGCAGGTAGCTGACGATCATCTGCACCAGCCCGGCGAGGACCGGCAACCGGTAGCTGACGCCGAATCCGCCGACGCCGACCAGGGTCAGACCGATGAAGGCGGCGACGGCCGGGATCGCCGCCAGGATCATCACGTAGCCGGTGAAGATCGAGGCCGCGTCGCCGCCTTCCGCGGCGATCACCGGCCAGGTCTGCTTCGGCCTGACCAGGATGGGCTGCACACGCTCGATCAGCGACATCGACTTTCTCCACCGGCTGCGGGATCGTTCTCCCGCGCGATGGTAAGGCCGTCAGTAGGCGTAGCCGACGCTGAAGCCGATCCGGTCGCTGCCGCGCGGGCAGTCCTGCGCCACCGCGACGGTCGCGTCGATCCGGGGCTTTCGCGATGCCCGTCGCGCCTCGGTGTAAGCCCCTTCAGGCGTTCAGGAAATGCGCCCGGCCGCCGAGCCAACGCGCGACGTGACGCTCCGCCGCCGCGGGGTCGGTTTCGAGCAGCCGCTCGGCCACGCGACGGGCTTCGAGCAGCAGCGCTTCATCCTGTAGCGGATCGGCGAAGCGCAGCAACGCCGCTCCCGACTGGCGTGCGCCGAGGAGCTCGCCGGGGCCCCGGATCTCGAGGTCGCGGCGCGAGATCTCGAAGCCGTCGTTGGTCTCGCGCATCGCCTTGAGGCGGGCCTTGGCGGCATCCGACAGCGGCCCGGTGTAAAGCAGCACGCAGACACTCGCCGTCGCGCCGCGGCCGACGCGGCCGCGCAGCTGGTGCAGCTGCGACAGGCCGAAGCGCTCGGCGTGCTCCACCACCATCAGCGAGGCGTTCGGCACGTCGACGCCGACCTCGATCACCGTGGTGGCGACGAGCACCGCGACCTGGCCGCCGGCGAAGAGCGACATCACCGCCGTCTTCTCCGCCGCCGGCATGCGGCCGTGGATCAGGCCGATCATCCGGCCGGGCAGGGCGTCGCAGAGCTGGCGGTGGGTCTCGGTCGCGTTCTGCAGGTCGAGCGCGGCCGAAGCCTCGACCAGCGGACAGACCCAGTAGACCTGCCGGCCGCGTGCCACCTCGTCACGGATCCGGGCGATCACTTCGTCGCGCTTGCCGTCGGCGAAGAGCCGGGTCTCGATCGGCGTGCGGCCGGGGGGCAGCTCGTCGATGGTGCTGACGTCGAGGTCGGCGAAGAGCGTCATCGCCAGCGTCCGCGGGATCGGCGTCGCGCTCATCATCAGCATGTGCGGCTCGAGCGCGCTGCCGGCGCCGTCGGTCTCCGCCAGCTTGCCGCGCAAGGCCAGGCGCTGCGTGACGCCGAAGCGATGCTGCTCGTCGACGATCGCCAGGCCGAGACGGGCGAAGCGCACCTGCTCCTCGATCACGGCGTGGGTGCCGACCACGAGCGCCGCCTCGCCGGAAGCCACCTGCTCGAGCATCTTCGTCCGCGCCTTGCCCTTGCGGCTGCCGGTCAGCCAGGCGACGGTGATGCCGAGCGGCGCCAGCCAGCCGACCAGCTTCTTCAGGTGCTGCTCGGCCAGGATCTCGGTCGGCGCCATCAGCGCGCATTGCCAGCCGGCATCGATGCCGACGCAGGCGGCGAGTGCCGCCACCACCGTCTTGCCGGAGCCGACGTCGCCCTGCAGCAGGCGGTGCATCGGCAGCGGCCGTGCCAGGTCGGCGGCGATCTCGTCGGCGACGCGGTGCTGTGCCGACGTCAGGCGAAACGGCAGGTGGCGCAGCAGGGCGTCGTGGCGGCCGCCGCGGATCGTCGCGAACGCCGGCGCGCGCTGCGCCTCGCGCTCGCGCTTGGCCTGGAGCTGCGACAGCTGCTGCGCCAGCAGCTCGTCGAACTTGAGCCGCTGCCAGGCCGGATGCGAGCGGTCTTCGAGCGCGTCGGCGTCGAGCCCGGGGGCCGGCTCGTGCAGCCGGCGCAGGGCCTCGCGCAGGGTTGGCAGGTGAGGCGGCAGCAGGTCCGAGGGCACGATCTCGTCGAGATCGGCGCGCGCCAGGCCGCCGGCGACCGCCTTGCGCAGCACCGCTTGGGACAGCTGGACCGTGCTCGGGTAGACCGGCGTCAGCGAGGTCGGCAACGGCGTTCCGGGCGCCACGACCCTGAAGCTCGGATGCACCATCTCCAGGCCGAAGAAGCCGCCCCGCGCCTCGCCGCGGGCGCGCACCCTTTTTCCCACCGCCAGCGTCTTCTGCTGCGACGGATAGAAGTGGAGGAAGCGCAGCACCAGGTCGTCGCCGTGCTCGTCCTTGAGGGTAACGACGAGCTGGCGGCGCGGCCGGAATTGGATCTTCGAGTCGCTGACGACCGCCTCGACCTGGCCGGTCTCGCCGTCGCGGAGCGCTGCGATCGGGATCAGCTGGGTCTCGTCCTCGTAGCGCAGCGGCAGGTGCAGCGCGAGGTCGATGTCGCGCACCAGGCCGAGCTTTTCGAGCGCCTTGTCGGCGGCCGTGACCGCGCGGCCCGGCGCCGGCCCGGCGCGCTCGGTCGAGGAAGGGGGCATGGGAGAATTTTGCCCGCCGGCCAGCGCAGATGACGACTTCCTCTTTCCCGCCTCCCACCCGCTTCACGCTCGGCGATTTCGATTTCGCGCTGCCGCCGGAGCTGATCGCGCAGCATCCCGCAGCCGAGCGCAGCGGTTCGCGCCTGCTCGACGGCACCGCGGCGGAGGCACGCGACCTTCGTTTTCGCGACCTGCCCGAGCTCCTGCGCGAAGGCGACCTGCTGGTCGTCAACGACACCCGCGTCGTCAAGGCGCGGCTGCTCGGCACGAAGGCGAGCGGCGGCGCCGTGGAGGCCCTGGTCGAGCGGATCGAGCCGGAGAACCGGGTGCTGGCGCAGCTGCGCGCGAGCAAGTCGCCCAAGCCCGGCAGCCGGCTCCGCCTGGGCAGCGGCGAGGGCTTCGAGGCCGAGGTGCTGGGACGCGGCGGTGCCGACGGCTCGTTGTTCGCGCTGCGCTTCCCCGAGGACCCCCTCGCCCTGCTCGAGCGCCACGGCCATGTGCCGCTGCCGCCCTACATCGCCCGCGACGACGGCGCCGAGGACGAGCGTCGCTACCAGACGGTGTTCGCGACCGAGCCGGGCGCGGTCGCGGCGCCGACCGCAGCGCTGCACTTCGATGCCGAGCTGCTGGCAACGATCGCGGCGCGCGGTGTCGAGCGCTGCGCCATCACGCTGCACGTCGGCGCCGGCACCTTCCAGCCGGTGCGGAGCGCCGACCTCGCCGGGCACGTCATGCACAGCGAGCGCTACAGCGTCGGCGCCGACGCGGTCGCGGCGATCGCTCGTGCCCGGGCGCGAAGAGGGCGGGTGGTCGCGATCGGCACGACCAGTCTGCGGGCGCTGGAATCCGCGGCGCTGGCGGCGTCGACGCTGGCCTCGGCGGGATCCTCGCCGGCCGGGGCTCGGCTCGCGCCCGCCAGCGGCGAGACGCGGCTCTTCATCACGCCGGGCTTCGAGTTCCGCGTCGTCGACCTGCTGCTGACCAACTTCCACCTGCCGAAGAGCACCCTGCTGATGCTGGTCTCGGCCTTCGCCGGCCACGAGCGGGTGCGGTCGCTCTACCGCCATGCGATCGCCGAGCGCTATCGCTTCTTCAGCTACGGCGACGCGATGCTGCTCGCCCGCGGCGCCTGAGCGAGGGCTCCACGAGCCGGCCGCGACAATCCCCGCATGCTCGAGTTCACCGTTCTCTCGACCGAAGGCCAGGCCCGGCGTGGCCGCCTGGTGCTGAACCACGGCACGGTGCAGACGCCGGTCTTCATGCCGGTGGGCACCTACGGCAGCGTCAAGGG
>Ga0207701_10005441_pt1 | contig 12789 bp, 10 predicted proteins | sample KBSSwiSSwithPhiX_FD_184294 | JGI IMG/M metagenome (GOLD analysis project Ga0207701, IMG submission 184294) | Switchgrass rhizosphere bulk soil microbial communities from Kellogg Biological Station, Michigan, USA, with PhiX - S5 (SPAdes) (version 2) | ecosystem: Environmental > Terrestrial >...
CGGGCGACAGCCGCCCGACGCTGCGCCAGAACCTGACCAACTCCGACATCGCCGAGTACGTCACTTATCCCAAGGACGACTCCACGCGCGTGGAGCCGGGCGGCTCGCTCGGCGGGCCGATCGTCGCCAACCGGCTGTGGTTCTTCGGCGCGTACATCCCGGCCCTCACCGACAACGAGCGCTCCGTCGACGCCGGCTCGTCGGTGAATCCGAACGCGACGGTAGCCTCGGTGAAGCAGAAGCTGCAGGTGCAGTACTTCACGGGCAACGTGTCGACCCAGCTGAGCGACAAACTGCGCGGACGCGTGGCCTATAACAATAGCTGGAGCCAGACCAAGGGCCTGCTGCCTGCGCTGAACGGCTCCGACGTTCCCGACGTCAACTACGGCAAGACGTCCTCGTTCCCGAACTACACTGTGTCGGGCAACCTTGACTGGACCGCGTCGCCACGACTGTTCTTCGGGGTCAAGGGCGGCTACTACATGTCGGATCAGCACGACACGGATGTGACTGAGCAGGTGCGCTACATCTGGACGACGACCAGCAACGTCGGGCTCCTCGACGTGCCCGCCAGCCTCCAGCACGGCACCAACTTCGGCAGCATCCCCTCGAACAACAAGGTCACGCGCGACCAGCGGACGCGCGCGAGCTTCCAGGCGGACGGCACCTTCTACGGCAACCTCGCCGGCAACCATCAGGTGAAGTTCGGAGTCCAGGCGGACCGCCTTGGCAACGACGTGCTGAGCGGCGAGTCGCGCAACCTCGTCACGATCCGCTGGGATGCTCCTCTTTCCACGGGTGTGCCGGTTACCCGCGGCACGTACGGCTACTATGAGGTCCGCAGCAACGCGGTTCACCCGGAGCAGGGCTTCATCACCGAAGGCAACATCCACACGAACAACATCGGCTTGTTCATCCAGGACGCCTGGACAATCGGCAGCCGTCTCACCGTGAATGCCGGTATCCGGACCGAGCGCGAGGAGGTTCCGACTTACAGCAACGGCGCTGACATCCCGAAGTTCGGGATCAAGTTCGGCTTTGGCGACAAGTTCGCACCCCGCGTCGGCGCGGCCTACGACATCAGCGGCGATGGCCGGACCAAGGCGTTCGCCTCGTGGGGCGTGTTCTACGACATCTTCAAGCTCGAGCTGCCACGCGGATCATTCGGCGGTGACAAGTGGCTGTCGTACTACTACACGCTGGATACGTTCGACTGGCCCAACCTCGTGACCAGCCCGAACTGCCCGCCCGCGTGCCCGGGCACGATCATCCGCGGCGCCCCAACGGCGGATAACCCGATTGGCGGTATCGATTTCCGTGCGGTCTCGCTGGCCTCCGACTCCCTCGATCCGAACCTGAAGCCGATGCGGCAGGAGGAAGCGACGGCGGGCGTCGAACACCAGATCGGTCAGCGGCTGTCGGCGAGCGTCCGCTACGTCCACAAGCAACTCGATCGCGCCATCGACGACACGGGCTTCCTGCAGCCGGACGGCAGCGAAGGGTACGTTATCGCCAACCCCGGTGAAGGACTCACGCAGCTGGCGTTCACCAACCCGGTCACGGCCCTGCCGAAGGCCAAGCGCAACTACGACAGCGTCGAGCTCGCAATCGAGAAGCGGTTTGCCGACAACTGGTATCTACGGAGCAGCTATCTCTGGAGCCGCCTGTATGGCAACTACACGGGCCTGTCACAGTCAGACGAGAACGGCCGCACAGCACCGAACGTCGGCCGTGCCTATGACTATCCGATGATGATGTTCCAGGATGGAGGGCAACCGGCGTTCGGTCCGCTGCCGACCGATCGGCCCAGCCAGTTCAAGACCCAGCTCATCTATCAGTTCAACTTTGGCACGAGCATCGGAGTGAACCAGTACCTCGCGAGCGGCTTGCCGGTGAGCCGCGAAATCGGGATCTTCCCGACCAGCAACTACCCTGTGCAGTATCTGGGACGCGGTAGCGATGGCCGCACGCCGACCTACTCGCAGACGGACCTGCTCATTCAGCAGAACGTCCACCTCGGTGGCACGAAAGCGTTCCAGGTCTACTTGAACGTCCTCAACCTGTTCAACCAGGACACGGTGGTCAACCGCTTCGTGACCTATCAGAAGGTCAACGGCGTGAAACCCGACGAGAACCTGTTCTACACCGGCCAGCAGACGCTGGCGGGCCTGATCACGTCGCAGAACATCGTGAAGGATCCCCGCTTCCTGATGGACAATGGGTATCAACTCCCGATCGCGGCGCGCGTCGGCGTCAAGTTCCTGTTCTAAGACCGGAACGCGACTCTATCGTGAACGTCTACCCCGCGGGCTTCCGCCCGCGGGGTTTTTTTATGGCCTCGCGACTGCCGACGGTCACCAGGCGCGCGGTGCGCGGTCAATCCTTGTTCCAGTGTGTGAGGCCGCAGTGCCATCGCTGCGTAGTCCCGCCTCAACCCGAGCGGGCACGGCGCTCTCGTCCCACGAAGGCTCGAATAGGTTGCCGCCGGCAGGATGACGGAACCCGAGAAGGGAACGAAGAAGGCTCCGCCACCGATGTCTCAGGGACTGAAGCGAGTCGAGGACGCGGCGGATCTAGCGGGCGCGGACCGGCGCCAATTGCGTCAGGAGTGCGTCGAGGTCTGAGGCCGTGAACGGCTTCGCCAGCACCGCGGCGTGGTCGAGACCCTCCGGGACGCCCTGCAGCGAGGCAAGGTCGCCGGTGATGAAGATGAACCCGACCGCCAGACCGGGGAAGGCGGTTTGGACCTGGCGGGCCAGCGCCACGCCGCCCCCGCCCGGCATGCGGACATCGGCAATCATCAGCCCGGGCTCGAACGTCTGCACGAGCGAGAACGCTTCGTCGACGGTCTTCGCTTCCGCCACCTCATAACCGCGCCGCGCCAGCAACCGCCCCAGCAGCCGCCGGATCGGCTCTTCATCGTCGACCACCAGGACCCGCGTCGGCGCGTCGCCGCTGTTCGACGCGCGCGGTGGCAGGCTCTGGGCGACAACATGCGCCGGCAGGGTCAACCGGAAACAGGCGCCGACGTTGCTCTCCCGCGCCTCCAGCGATCCGCCGTGCGCGGCAGCAATACCGTGTGAAATCGACAGGCCGAGCCCGGTCCCCTCGCCCACTTCCTTGGTCGTGAAGAACGGCTCGAAGATGCGCCCGCGCAGTTCCGGGCTGATCCCGGGACCATCGTCCAGAACCTCCAGGACCTGCTGGCCCGCCGCGTGGATCGTCCGCACGACGATGCTGCCGGCTCGGGACGGCGATTCGAGCGCCTGCTCAGCGTTCATCAGCAGGTTCAAGACAATCTGCTGGATCCCCTCACGGTCCACCAGCACCGGCAGCGGCTCGCTGGCGCACTGCACCCGCAGCGTGATGTTCTGCTGCCGGAGGTGATACGCCCGCAACTCGGCCGTCTGCTTGACGATCTGATTGAGGTCGGCCACGGTGCGATCGGGCGGGCTGCGCCGGACGAACGACAGCAGGTTGCGGACGATGTGCCCCGCCCGGCCCGCCTCGCGCCGCACGATTTCGAGATCCCGGCGCATCATTGCCGGATCGTTGTGGTCGTCGATCAGCAATTCGACACACCCGACGATCGCCTGGAGCGGATTGTTGATTTCGTGGGCCACGCCGGCCACCAGCTCGCCAACCGCCGACAGTCGCTCGCTGTGAACCAGTTGGTCGCGAAGCCGCAGCTCGTCGGTGACGTCGCGCTCGACCGACACATGATGCGTAATCTCGCCGCGCTGGTTCTTGAGCGCCACGACGGTGCTCGAGGCGGTGAAGGAGGATCCGTCACGACGCCGCCGGCGTAGCGTGCCGCGCCAGATGCCGTGCGCCCGGAGCTCCGCCGGGATTTCGTCGCTGAGCGTCAGAAACTCCGGCGCGAGCGGCTGCGGGAAGCGGAACAACGAGAGCTCGCGGCGCGTGAAGCCGACCGCCTTGAGGAACGCGTCGTTAGCGTGCTCCACCGAGCCGTCGGCCCGGGCAATGAGGATCAGGTCGCCGGTCTGCTCGGTGGCGGCGCCGAGGAGTCGCGCCAGGGAGTCGGCCCGCTGCAGCTGGCCGCGCTGGACGACGAGCCGCAGCGTCAGGAGGCCCAGGCCGCCGACCGTCGCCATGCCGGTCAGAAGCGCGCGGAACGAGGTGCCCTGGGGATCGCTCGCGCGCAGCGGCAGGGCGGCGTAGCCGACAATCGGAATGAGCAGCACCGGCATCGCCGAGAGGAGGGCGAACGTCACGGCCGACGTGCGCTCGTCGACCACATCGGTCTCGGGCGATGCCGGCGCCGCCTGAATCGCCCACACATAACTCAGGAACGGGACAATCCAGGCAGCGTCGTAGAACGAGCCCACGTGATACGTGTGATCGGCAATGGCCTGATTGGTGAGAATCCGCAGGAATGCCCCGGCCGTCGTGCCGATCGCCAGACGGCGATAGGTCCGTCCCCAATCGGTCTTGCGGGCCACGATTGCGATCGCCCACATCGTCCCCGCCAGCGTGAAGCGGAAGACCTCGACGCTCGTCAGCAGGGCCGAGTTGCCCAGGCGCTCGTGATTGAGATCGGGCACCAGCACGAAGTACGCGTATGCGAACACGGTGAGCAGGCCGTAGCTGGCGATGTCTACGCTGACCGCGGCGGTCGCGTACTGGCGGATGCCGCGATGAGGGCGCGCCACCACCGCGAGGAGCGGCGCCGCACCGCCGGTCAGGGCGAAGATGGTATGCCACTCGACCCAGTGGTTGCCCTGACCGTTCGCTTCGGCGATGGCCCACCCGACATGGCCCAGCAACCAGACGCACATTCCGGCAGCGAACGTGTCCCAGAACAGCCGCTGACAGCCTGACCATTGATCCCGTCGGCGGCGGATCGCGACCACGACGAGGGCTGCGGCGCACACGATCGCCGCGTTGCCGAACAGCGATCGGGCTGTCCCGGTCGGGTTCAGCGTCGCCGCGGCCGCGGCGTAACACAAAAGGAATCCGAGCCCGAGTTTCAAGTGGCTCAAATCAATTAGGGAGGCGCTTACTCTAGCACGACTCAGATAGAGACGGCACTATGTTGCGTATAGCGCAATGACGGCCGGCGCAACTACAGATGTTCCTGGCGAGACGGAACCGGGCCCCTGCGCGGCCGGGTCGATGCCAGAACGCCACTCACAGTATGAGCTTGCGCCCGGATGAAAGAGTGGCCCCGAGCCCCGTCAGCCCGCGGCCGGCGCGCTCACCGCGCGTTGACGTGCTGCAGGTAGTCCCCAGACGCGATGCGGGGCGCCTGGCCGAGGGGGGCGTTATAGAAGTAGACGGAAGCGACCGCGCGAGTCCCGTCGTCGAGCGTCACCTCGGTCAGCTCCCGCGTATAGAGCGATTGATCGGGCTGGCCGGGGCGGAACCCCTCGATGTCGTCGAGCGCCGGCAGGATCGCCTCCGGCTCGGACATCTCGTAGACTTCGCCGCGGACTTCGCCGCCGGGATCCGGCACCGCTGCCGGGTACAACCCGAGGTCGAAGAGCGCCGCGCGCATCGTCCCATGCCCTCGGAACGTCAACTTGGCGTCGATGCCGGCGCGCTGGCGCCGCGCGAATCCCGCCATGAGCGTGCCGTAGAAGAAGACGAGATCGGGCACGGGAGTGTTGTGAGCCTACACGCGGGTGCCGGGCGGCGCAAGCACCGCTGGCGTCGAGTCGTTCGTACGTGCGAATGCCGGCGGTGGCCGCCGGCATTCAGGGTCCGATCACGAGGGACGCGCGGTCGTCAGTGATACATGACCTTCGGGGCGGCCGTCTGCGCGTGAGACACGGCCATGTCGATCAGCTCCGCGGGCACCACGAAGGAGAGCGAGACAGTTTTCCCGGTGCCGGTCAGCTCCAGGGACTGCGCCGCGGCGGCGAGCCGCGGGTCGTTCTGCGCCTGGAGGCGTCCGAGGGCGAGGACGCCGCGAACCACGTCGCGCAGATTCTCAGCGGACTGATCGTCGCGCGCCTCGGCGCGGATGGTGCCTGACACGCCGCCGTCGACATGCGCGGCAGCGGCGAACCACTTGACCGAGCCGAGCTGGCTCGCGACCTGCGCGGGCAGCTGGGCGTGGCTCGTCAGGACGTCGAGGCGACCGACCGCCCACGCGTTGTTCGAACGCTCGATGTCGTTCACAAGCTCTGTTATTTCGTCGTTGCTGTTGAGACTCTGGGCCTGCGATTGCGCGTCGATGGCGTGCTTGACGGTAGCGCTTTCGCCGAAGGCGATGAGGGTCGCGCTGGCGCCGCCCGGGACGGCGCGTTCGAGGAACGCGATCGTCATGCTCGGGTGGATTGGCTTGAGGGTTTGGGTGCCGTCCGGAGCGGGGAGCTCGGCGTTGTGAGTGACGGAAACCAAGTGCTTGCCGCCGTACTCTTCGACTGTGCCGCCATGCTCGAGGGCCAGCCCTTCGAGCTTGATCATGTCGAAGCGTCCGCGGGCCACGACCAGACCCGACTTGTCGCCAATCGTGCCCGTAATGCCCGGGACCATGGCGGCGACCACGTAGTCGATGTCGTGCTCGATATCGATGCCCGTCTGGGTCTGGAACTCGGCCTGGCCTTCGCTTGGGACCGGGATCGCCAGCTTCAGCCGTTGCCGGAGCTCCGAATCCATGATCGCCCGGACATCGGCATACGCCACGACCGCTGCGTCGGATGGCACGAACGCCAGCTCGGCCCTTAAGGTTGACGCAAACAACGGCTGAACGCCGCCGCCGCGATACGCCACCAAGCCGGTGATCAGGCCTGCCACCACCACCGCGCCGGAACTTGCCATGAAATACCGGGTTCTATTGGTCATGCGCGTTGCCCTCTGGCGAGTATAACGGTCAGGGCCGATCCAAAGTTCCACAATTTTACAGCTAACCGCCGTCAAACGAACGAGTTGCCGTCGATTTCTGGGACGAGCGCCAGCTCGGCTCCACTCGCCCTACTGCTCCAGCACGTATTCACGCCGCTCGACGGTCCACGTCGACCACGCCACGAACACCACGAAGACGATCAAGAGTCCGGCCAGACTACCCGCGAGCGACGGGCTCTCCCGGAAAATTCCCTGGACCATGCTCAGGATGCTGTCGTTCGGCATGGCGTGCGGCACCAGCCCCTGCAGGTAATAGGCGACCGTGAACCGCTTGAGGTAGCCCGGAAAGGCGAGCGCCGCCTGTTCCCAGCCGAGGATGAAGATCAGCCCGATCAGCAGTGGCCTCTTGAACCGGGCCCCCACGAACGCGAACAACGCGCCGTACGTCGCCAGCCCGAGCGTCAGAAGAGCGAGATCCTTGATGAGATCGATGAACGAGCCACCCAGGCTGCCCTTCATCGGGACGACGAGCAGGTAGACCAGCACGATGGAAGGCAGCACGACCGACACCGTGCAGACGAGATACGCCAGGTACTTGCCGAACAACACCGCCCCGCGCCTGATCGGCCGCGTGAACAGGTAGGTGATGGTCTTGTCCTCGATTTCGTCGGCCATCAAGGCCGAGCCGTAGAAGACCCCCAGGATCGGGACCGCGAAGCGCAGGTAGAAGATCCAGATCATCAGGCCGAAAATCGACGGGCCGGTCATCCGGATGGTCGTCCGGCCGGTGTTCATGTCGTTGAAGACCGGCGCCCCGAGGCCGACGAGCACCCGCAGCAGCAGGGCGATGAAGATCGGCGCCCCGACCACCAGCCCCATGAAGATGGTGCGCCGCGACCAGAGCATCTCCCCCACCGACAAGTCGAAGACCCGCAGGCTCGAGGTGAGGAATCCCGGGGCAGGCGGCAGGGGCCGGGCGGCAGTGGGCTGGGTCATGGGCTCGGGTCCGGGGTCACTTGACCAGGTACTGGAAGACGGCCTGGAGGTTGTCATCCGGCGACGTCACCTCGTCTATCGCGCCGTAGGCGCCGCTCGCGGCCAGCTCGGTCAGGCGCGCGTAGAACGCATCCGGCTTGCCGGTCTCGACCACCACCGCGCCCGCCTCGAACTTCAGGCTGCGCACATCGTCGTGCGCCAGGAACTCGCGGGCCAGGCGGCGCGGGTCGTCGGCGCGCACGAATACGGTGTGCGGATGCTCGTCGATGAGGTCCCGGATCGCATGGACGTCCCCTTCCGCCAGAATCCGGCCGTTGTTGATCAGCAGGATGTTGGCGGTCATCGACTCGATTTCGTGCAGGATGTGGCTCGAGACGATGATGCTCTTGCCGGCCCGGGCCCACTCGCGAATCAGCCGGATGCTCTTTCGCCGGGCGAGCGGATCCATGCCCGACAGCGGCTCGTCGAGGATGAGCAGGTCGGGATCGTGGACGATCGCCTGCGCCAGCTTCACCCGCTGCCGCATGCCCTTGCTGTAGGCGCCGATCTTCTTGTTCGCCGCGTCCATCAACTCGACGATCGTCAGGGCGCGAATGGCGGCGGCGTTGGCCTCGGCGTCGCTGAGGCCGTTCAAGCGGACCAGCGCGGTGACCCACTCCAGCCCGGTCATCCGCTCGTAGAACGCGTCCTGCTCGGGGCAGAAGCCGATCTGGAAGTACAGATGGGGGTTGCCCCAGATCGGCTCGCCGAGGACCTTCACGACCCCCTTGCTGGGGCGCAGCTGACCCGTGATCAACTTCATGAAGGTGGACTTGCCGGCGCCGTTCGGCCCCAGCAGCCCGGTAATCCCTGGCGGCACGTTGACCGACACGTCGTTGAGACCGATGACCTGCCCGTACCACTTCGAGACCTTGTCCGCGGTGACGATCGGCAGACCCGCGGCGCGCGGAGCTGGGACGGACGGTTCGGCAATCGCGCTCGGCTCGACCGGGAGGGGCCCCCTCATGTCACCACCTCCACGCCCCGCACGCGCCGCTCGAGGACGGACAAGGCCAGCGCGATCAACCCGATGACGACCGTCAGCGATACCTGCCACGGCGTCGCATAGCGCGGCGTCAACCTGAAGATCACGTCGACGACCTGATTGAGATTCGCCCCCACCGAGAGCCACGACAAAGACGAGTCGCCGGTGACGGCGTACATCACGTTGTAGACGGCAAAGGTGAAGAAGATGAAGCCGGCGTAGAGAATCCCGACGTACCGACTGCTCTTCGACAGCGACGAGAGCGCCAGCATCGTGAACGTCGCGAGCAGCGCCTCGAGGAAGCAGGCGACCGTGATCGCCGGAAAGAGGAACAGGTTGGCGCGGAGGAAGTCGAAGCTGCCCTTGAACGCGACCTGCAGGAACAACAGGAGCAGCGCCGGGACCCAGGTCACCAGCAGGAGGAAGACAAACAGGACCGCCGCCTTGCCGGCGATGTATTCCGTCCGCATCAGCGGCTTGGACAGATAGATCTGCAGCGCATTGGCGCGCCGATCGTTCGCGATCAGTCCGGCGCCGACGTAGATCGTCACGATGAAGACGAAGAAGTCCTGCTGGCTGAGGAAGTCGCGGAACGTCTGGGCTGTGACCCCGAGGACCGAGGCCACCTGGGCGTAGTTGGCGGAGGCGTAAATCTGCACCGCGCGGGCGATGAACGGGCCCCAGGCGAACAACAGGACGCCGAGGAAGGCCCGCTTCCGGAGCATGCTCCGGACGCCTGCCGTGGCGATGACCTGCCAGGCCCCGCCCGGCCGCGCCTTGCCGCCGCCGTAGCGGCGGTAACTCTGGTCGTGGATCGGCATGCTAGTGTCCGGCCGGGGTCGCCGCCGCGGCCGCAGCCAAGCCGCCTCCGCTCTCTGACTCCTCACCGAGCGCCTTCGCGAAGACGTCCTCCAGCGTCGGAACGCTCGGCTTCAAATGACGCACCTGTACGCCGCAGGCCGCCGCCTGGGCGAAGATCGTCTGCTGGTCTCCGGCGCCGCCTGACGCTTCGGCCAGCCCGATCGGCACGAAGACCCGCATCACGTCCTCGTCGGTGCCGTGGGGATCCATGCCGGCGCGCCGCAACGCGTCAAGGAAGCGCGGCAGGTCACCTTTGATGCGGAGCTCGTACACCCGCCCCGCCGGCCCTTTGAGCTTGTCGATCGGCCCCTGGGCCGCGATCTGCCCCTTGTCCATCACCACGACGTGATCGCAGGTGAACTCGACGTCCGGCAGGAGGTGTGACGAGAGGATCAGGCTGACGTTCTTGTTGTGCCCGAGGTCGTGAATGAGCTCCAGCATCTCCTCGCGTCCCTTCGGGTCCATGCCGTTGGTCGGCTCGTCGAGAAAGAGGAGATCGGGATCGTGGACCAGCGCCTGGGCCAGCTTGATGCGCTGCTTCATCCCGGTCGAATAGGTGTCGATGTTGCGATAGCGGGCCTCGCCGAGACCGACGTAGTGAAGGACCTCGTGGGCCCGCTGCATCGAGTCGACCTCCGGGAGCCCGGCCAGCTGCCCGCAGTAGGCCACGAAGGACACCGCGTTCATGCCCGGAATATGACCGTCGGATTCCGGCATGTAGCCGAGGCTGGCGCGGATCTCGAGGGGACGTTGCGCCACGTCCAGGCCGAGGACGGTCATCCGCCCCTGCGTCGGCTTGATGAAGCCAAGCAGCGCCTTGAGCATCGTGCTCTTGCCGGCGCCGTTCGGACCGAGGAGGCCCACCGCGCCGCGTTCGAAGCGGGCGCTCACCCCGTTCAGCGCCCGATTGTTGCCGTAGATGACCGTCACGTCGTTCAGCTGGACCACGGGATCGGTGCCGGCGGGCGGCTTGGCTGGGGCGGCGGTCGCGTCCGTCTGGTTGGGAGTCAAGCGCTCTGGGAGATACGGAATCAGGAGGCCGGGAGTTCGCTCGGCGGGCTGCCGGCGAGCCCCAGCCGGCCGGCCTGTTCACGCAGGAACCGGATCACATTGGTCACGTGCTCGTCGAGCGGCAGCCCGAGCTCCTCGGCCCCGCGCCGCAGATCGTCGCGGTTGACCGCCCGGGCGAACGCCTTGTCCTTCATCTTCTTGATCACTGACGGCGCCTCGAGGTCCATGACGCTCTTCGACGGCCGCACGAGCGCCGCCGCGCTGACGAAGCCGGACATCTCGTCGCAGGCGTACAGCGTGTGCTCCAGCGGCGACTCGCGCCTGACCCCTGAGTAGTCGGCATGCGACAGGATCGCGCGCGTGACCCACTCCGGGTATCCGTGCGCCTGCAGGATCTCGACGCCACGGTACGGATGGTTCTCCGCGTCGGGCCAGCGCTCGTAATCGAAGTCGTGCAGCAGGGCGACGACGCCCCAGTCGTCTTCGTCGTGGCCACCCAGCCGGGCGTAGCCGCGAACCGCGGCTTCGACCGCGAGCATGTGCTTGCGCAGGCTCTCGCTCTGCGTGTGGGCCATCATCAACGCGAGCGCCTCGGATCGAGAGAGGGACATCGTCTCCAGCTACCAGCTACCAGCTTCCAGCTACCAATTCCGACTTGCAGCCGCTCGCCCGCCTCGTCCTGAAGCTCGGGTTTCGAGCTGGCAGCTGGAAGCCTGGAGCTGAGTCATCTTACTCCTCGTTCAGTTTCCGCAATTCGACCCGATCGTGGACGAGCGACGTGTCGCCGCCGATTGCGTCACGCCGCGGGCGGGTGCTCCCCATGCCGCGTGGCACGAGGCGCGACGCGACAATCCCGTGCCGCGTCAGCCACGACACCACCGCTCTGGCCCGAGCCGTCGACAGCGCCGCGTCACGCTCCGGTGTCTCGCCATCGTCGGTGTGAACCTGAACCTCGAAGGTCCACTCGTCGTGCTCGACCAGCATCGCCCGAACGTCGTCGAGGGCGCTTTCCGAACCCGCTGCCGGCACGTCGACGTCGGCCTCGAACGTCACGCCGCGCACGATGACCGAGCCGGTACGCACCACCTCGGCGATCATCGCCTGCACTCGCGGCGACTGGACGCTGAGTGGCATCACGGCGGCGAGCAGGATCCCAAGCAGCAGCCGTCCAACGCGCAGCGTCCGGTACATATCACCAGGTCATCGCAAGCGCGCGACGGACAACTCCCTCGACCAGCGGCGATACGTGGAGAGCCGCCAAATCATCGACGTCTACGACGCGCACGTCGGCGGCGTCCGAGCCCGCCTCGAGCCGCCCGCCAATGGGCCGGCACAGGTAATCGAGCAGCACGTAATGGTGGCGCACCCGTTGCGCGGTGCCGTCCAGTTGGTCGAGCAGGATCCGATCGAACACGTCAACCACACCGCCTACCTCGACGATCAACCCGGTCTCCTCGCGCACCTCACGCGCGACGCCCTCTGCCAGCGTCTCACCGACCTCCAGCGCGCCGCCCGGCAGGCTCCACTCGCCGGCCTGCGGCTCGAACCGCCGCTGCACCAGCACCACGCCCGCCCGGGGCAGCGTCGCCGGCAGCCCGTTGATCCGACAGGACGGATGCACGACGATCACCCCGCCGACTCCCACGATCGGCCGGTCGGGATACAGCCGGTCGGCTCTATTCACCCATGACCTTCACGACCACCCGCTTCCGCCGCTGCCCGTCGAACTCGGCGTAGAAGATCTGTTCCCATGGCCCGAGGTCGAGCACTCCGGCGGTGATCGGCACGATCACCTGGTGCCCCATGATCGTGCGCTTGAGATGCGCGTCAGCGTTGTCCTCGCCGGTCTGATGATGCTTGTAGGGCAGCCCGGCCGGCGCCAGTTTCTCGAGCCACACCTGGAAGTCCGCGATCAGCCCGTCCTCCCAGTCGTTCACGTACACGCCGGCGGTGATGTGCATCGCGGAGACCAGCACCATCCCCTCACGCACTCCGCTCGCCTTCACGATCGCGCTCACGCGATCGGTGATGCGCAGGAACTCCTGGCGCTGCTTGGTCTCGAAGAAGAGGTAATCGGTGTGGACCAT
>Ga0207701_10005442_pt1 | contig 12789 bp, 12 predicted proteins | sample KBSSwiSSwithPhiX_FD_184294 | JGI IMG/M metagenome (GOLD analysis project Ga0207701, IMG submission 184294) | Switchgrass rhizosphere bulk soil microbial communities from Kellogg Biological Station, Michigan, USA, with PhiX - S5 (SPAdes) (version 2) | ecosystem: Environmental > Terrestrial >...
AGTGCTCTACGGGCGCTCGAGTCACCACCACGTCGAAGCGGTGTTCAAGGCGTTCGCGCGGGCGCTGCGCGTCGCCTGTGCGAAGGATGCGAGGCTGGCGAAGATGCTGCCGAGCACGAAAGGGCTGCTCTAAGGAGTCGAACGTGATCGCCCTCATTGACTACAAGGCCGGCAACCTGACCTCGGTGCGCAAGGCGCTGACGTTTCTCGGCGCCGACTTCATCGTCCCGGAGACGCTCGCCGACTGCGCCGGTGCGCGCGGGCTGATCGTGCCAGGTGTCGGCCATTTCTCCGCCACGCTGGCACTGGACGAAGGCTGGCGCCGCACCATCCGCGACGCGGTCGATGCCGGAACGCCGCTGCTCGGAATCTGCGTCGGCATGCAGTGGCTGTTCGAGGGGAGCGAGGAAGCGCCTGACGTGCCCGGCCTCGGTCTGATGCAGGGGCGGATCGCCCGCCTCACCGGCAATGCGCAGGCACAGCTCAAAGTGCCGCACGTCGGCTGGAACGCGCTCGACGTCCGGCGTCCCGGCCGCATCCTCGCGGGCCTGCCCGCGGGCGCACAGGTGTACTTCACCCATTCCTACGCGGCCCCGGTGACCGACACGTGCGCCGCCTGCACCGCGCACGCCAACGTGTTCTCGTCGGTCGTCGAGCGCGACAACGTGTTCGGCGTGCAGTTCCACCCGGAGAAATCGGGTGAGGCCGGCCTCCGCATCCTGCGCAACTTTCTCGAGGCCTGCGAACGGTGATGGCTGGCTTCTTCCGCGACAACGTGATGGCGCTGGCCGCCTACGTACCGGGCGAGCAGGTGCGAGGACGGGGCGTGCTCAAGCTGAACGCCAACGAGAACCCCTACCCGCCGTCGCCGAAAGTGCTGCGTGCGGTGCGGACGGCGGCAAACCAGACGCTGCGCCTCTATCCGGAGCCGTCGAGCGACGCCCTGCGCGCCGCCGCCGCGCGCGTCTACGGTGTCGGCGCCGAACACATCATCGCCGGCAACGGTTCCGACGAGCTGCTCACGATCCTGCTGCGGTGCTTCGTCGGATCACGCGATCGCGTGGCCTATCCGGTACCGACCTACTCGCTCTACGACACGCTCGTCGACATCCAGGGTGGCATACGTGCGCCGGTCGACTACCCTCCCGACTTCTCGATTCCACCAGCGCTCGCCGCACAAGGTGCGGCGCTGACCTTCCTGTGCAACCCGAATGCGCCGTCGGGAACGCTGGTGCGCCCGGCGGCAATCGCGAAACTCGCCCAGGCGGTGAAAGGGATCCTCGTCGTTGACGAGGCGTACATCGATTTCGCCTCGGCGGCCAACGTCTCCGCCATCCCGATGGTGCGGCGGTTCCGCAACCTGGTCGTCCTGCGTACGTTCTCGAAGTCGTTCTCGCTCGCCGGGATGCGCATCGGCCTCGCCTTCGGGTCGAAGGACCTCATCGACGGCATGATGAAGGTGAAGGACTCCTACAATCTCAACCGCCTGAGTGCGGTTGCGGCGATCGCCGCGCTGCAGGATCTGCCGTCGATGCGCCGCAACGTGCGTCGCATTCAGCGGGAACGCGGTACGCTGGCCGCGGCGCTGCGGGCGATGGGCTTCGAGGTCTACGACTCGGAAACCAACTTCATCCTCGCCCGGCGGGCGAACACCGATGTCCGCGCGATTCAGCAGGCGCTCAAGCGGCGGAAGATCCTCATCCGCTACTTCGACGTGCCGGGCCTGAGCGACTGCCTGCGGCTCACCATCGGCACCGCAGCCGAGACCCGGACGCTCATCGCCGCACTGCGACGCGCCGTGGCGGACGCCGACAGGGCTCGCGCATGCTGACCAAGCGCATCATCGCCTGCCTCGACGTCCGCGACGGCCAGGTGGTCAAAGGCGTCCAGTTCCAGGACCTGCGCCACGCCGGCGACCCGGGCGCGCTCGCCCGGCGCTACAACGTCGAGGGGATCGACGAGGTCGTCATCCTCGATATCACGGCGACACTCGAGAAGCGGCAGGCGCTGGCGCGGACGATCGACGCAGTGGCACGCGAGATCTTCCTGCCGCTGACCGTCGGCGGCGGCATCCGCTCCGAAGACGACGCGGCGGCCGCCGTGGAGGCGGGCGCCGACAAGGTCAGTCTGAACACCGCGGCGCTTCGCCACCCGGAGATCATCTCGAGCCTGGCCCGGCGGTACGGCAGCCAGGCGGTCATTGTCGCCATCGACGCGCGGCGCCGTGACCAGGGCTACGCGGTCTACGTGCGGAGCGGGACCGCCGATGCGGCGCGCGACGCCGTCGAGTGGGCGCGCGAAGCCGAATCGCGTGGCGCCGGCGAGATTCTGCTGACCTCGATGGATCGCGACGGCACCAAGGCCGGGTTCGACTGCGAGATGACCGCGGCCGTGTCTGACGCGGTGCAGATACCGGTCATCGCCTCCGGCGGCGCCGGGACGTTCGATCATTTCGTCGACGTGTTCACGGCGGGACGCGCCGATGCCGCCCTGGCCGCATCGATCTTCCATTACGCCGAATCGAGCGTCTCGGACCTGAAGAAGTATCTCGACGAACGCGGCATCCCGATGAGACGCTGACCAAAGCCGTTCGGGCTTCTCCGTTCTCGGTGCTCTGTTCGTGTTCAGTTCTCGGTTCGTTTTCTCGGTTCGGTTCTTCGTTCGGTTCGTCGTTCACCCGTATGTTGATTCCATCGATTGATCTCCAGAACGGCCACGTCGTCCAGTTGATTCAGGGCGAGAGGCTCGCCATCGAAGTCGCGGACCCGGAGCCGTGGATCCGGAAGTTCTCGCCGTTCCCGCGCGTGCAGCTGATCGATCTCGACGCCGCCCGCGGCCGCGGCGAGAACACGGCGCTGATGACCACCGTCTGCGGCCGCCTCCCCTGTCGCGTCGGTGGGGGAATTCGAAGCATCGACAAGGCCAGGCAGGTGCTCGACGCGGGCGCACATGCGGTGATCGTGAGCTCGTCGCTCTTCCGTGACGGCGCGGTCGATCTCGAGTTCGCGCGGACGCTGGCCGAGGCGATCGGGCCCGGCCGCATCATTGGCGCCGTGGACAGCAAGGGCGGACGGGTGGCCATTCACGGCTGGAAGACCGTCCTGCCGGTCACCGCGGTGGACGCCGTCCGCGCACTCGAGCCGTACTGCAGCGAGTTCCTCTACACGCACGTCGACAAGGAAGGCATGATGCAGGGCACCGACATGCCTGCCATCCTCGCGGTCGCACACGCGACGACGCGCCGGCTGACCGCCGCCGGCGGCATCACGACGTGGGAGGAAATCGATGCCCTGGACGCCGCCGGGATCGACGCGGTGGTCGGCATGGCCATCTATACCGGCCAGCTGCCATTGCAGCGGTCGCACGCCGCCGATTGACCCGGTTCACGGGCGCTGCGCCTCCGCTCCGCTTACCTCGTTACGGTCATCGGCGTAGTGGGTACGTCGTTCGGCGTACGGCCGCAACGGGCACATGCGCCCGACGCGACTGCGCCAGGTCACCGCGCGCGTTCGACCCGCGAGACCTCTCGAATCATTTGTAGTCGCCTCGAGTTTCTGTTACGTTCATCAGCGTAACCGTTACGTTATTCGACGTAGCGCGGAGAACAGACGTGGAAAACCCCTTCGTCTACGGCGAGGTGGTCCCGCGGGAGGCGTTTGCCGACCGGGCCATCGAGCTCGACCGCCTGACGAGCGATCTGGGCGCCGGCCAGAAGGTGTTCCTGATTTCGCCGCGGCGCTACGGCAAGTCGTCGCTGGTGCGCCAGGCCCTCGCCGCGCTGGCCAAGCGCGGCGCCCTCACCGTCGAAATCACGGTCAGCAGCTACAGCTCGTACGTGGCTTTTCTCGAAGGCTACGCGCGTGCGCTCGCCGCCGTCGAGTCGAAATGGGAGCGCGCGCGCAGCTGGCTCGCCGAAGTGATCACCTCCACCCGCCCGGAGATTCGCTACGACCCGAAGGAGACCGGCCTGGGGCGGCTCTCGGTGGCGTTCCCCCTGGTGCAGACGCCCCGCGACGTCAGCCGCCTGGCCAACGAAGTGTTCGAGATGCCCGGGAGGCTGGCCACGTATCGCAAGCGGCCGGTGGTCGTGGCGCTCGACGAGTTCCAGGCGATCGACGGCTTCAACGGCGGCAGCGTCGAGCACGCGCTCCGCGCCGCGGCCCAGCACCAGCGGGAGGTCGGCTACGTGTTCGCCGGATCGGAGCCGAGTCTCATGGAAAAGATGATCGGGCCGCGCCGTCCGTTCTACAAAGCCGGTCCCGTCATGCGGCTCGAGAAGATCCCGGCCGACGAGTTCGCCGAATGGATCGAGACACGCTTCTCGAAGAGCGGCATTCGACCCGAACCGGGGCTCGGCGCCGCCATCGTGGACCTTGCCGGCAATCTGCCCTACGACGTGCAACGCCTCGCGCACGAAACCTGGGACGACTCGCGGGCGGCGGCACGCCGCCGGACGAGCCTCGACGACCTGCACGAGACACTGGCGCGGCTGCTGGCCGAGCAGGACACGATCTTCGAAGCGATCTGGCAGCGGCTGACGCTGGCCCAGCGTGGCGTTCTCAGGGCGGTCGTGGTTCAGGGGGGACGCGAGCTCCTCGCTTCCGACACACGCACCCGCCATCGTCTTGGTGGCGCATCGAGCATTCAGACGTCGCTCGGCGCCCTGGTGAAGCAGGATCTGGTGCTGCGAGAGGGATCGCGCTACTTCGTCATCGACTCACTGCTGCGCGAGTGGGTGGCGAGGAAAACGTTCTGACCGTGCACAATGCTCAATGCCCAATGCTCAATGCCCAATGGGGAACGGGAGGCCGGCATTGACGATCATCACCATCCAGCCGTGCTGACATCATCGCCGTCGCTATCGTGAGCCGCTTTCTCCGACACCTGGGGCTCGATCGGCGCGAACTGCGCGCCTGGGCGATGTACGACTGGGCGAACTCGGCGTTCCAGTCGACCGTCATCACTGCGATCTTTCCGCCCTTCTTCGCCAGCTACGCCGCCGCAGGGCTGCCGCCGCTGGAGGCGACGTCACGCTTCGCATGGGCAACGACGTGCGCGGTGGCGGTCACCGCCGCGCTCGGTCCGCTGCTCGGCGCCATTGCCGACTACCGCGCAATGAAGAAACGGCTCCTCGCCGCGAGCATGGCCATCGGCGTGACCGCAACGCTGCTGATGGCCACCATCGCCGAGGGCGGCTGGGTGTACGCGGCGGCGCTCTTCGTCATTGCCAACATCGCCGTCGCCTCCAGTCTCGTCTTCTACGATTCGCTGCTGCCCTACATCGCCCGGCCCGAGGAAATCGATCGCGTCTCGACCGGCGCGTATGCGGTCGGCTTCATGGGCGGCGGCGTTCTCCTCGCCGTGAACCTTGCATGGATTCTCGCGCCGGCCTCGTTCGGGCTGCCGGGAACCGTCGCCGCCATCAAGCTGTCGTTCGTCAGCGTGGCCGTCTGGTGGCTGGTCTTCACCGTGCCGCTGCTGCGGCGCGTGCCCGAGCCGCCGGCGGTCCTCGAGGCAGACGAGACCGGCCGGGAGCACGCCCTGACGGTAGCGTTCCGGCGCGTGTGGGAGACGTTTCACGAGCTCCGTCAATACCGGCAGGCGTTCCTGATGCTCGTTGCCTTCCTGCTCTACAGCGATGGCATCCAGACCATCATCCGCATGGCCGCCATCTACGGCGAAGAGGTCGGCATCGACCGCAACAGCCAGATCGCCGCGTTCGTCATGGTCCAGTTCGTCGGCGTGCCGTTCTCGTTTCTCTTCGGCGCGCTGGCCGGACGCATCGGCGCCAAGGCCGGCGTCTTCATCGCGCTCATCGTCTACACCGGCATCAGCATCCTCGGCTACTTCATGACGACGGTCTGGCAGTTCTTCGCCCTGGCGTTCCTCGTTGCCATGGTGCAGGGCGGCAGCCAGGCGCTCAGTCGTTCGCTCTTCGCGCGGATGATTCCGCGGCACAAGTCGTCGGAGTTCTTCGGGTTCTTTTCCGTCTTCGAAAAATTCGCCGGGATCTTCGGCCCCCTGCTCTTTGCCATTTCCACGACTGCCTTCGGCTCGAGCCGCATGGCGGTACTTTCAGTCATCGTCTTTTTCATTCTCGGCGGAGTGGTGCTGACCAGAGTCGATGTCAGCCGCGGAGTTGCAGAAGCGGCGGCGAACAGCGCCCGACAAGAGTAGAGACACAGAGTCATGAAATCTTCGCAACGTGCTGATTCAGCCAACGCGCCAACCCATCTCGGTCGATAACGCCGGATGCGACGTCGAGCATGAGGCGCTCCTGCTCATCGACGGAGGAGCGAAGCTCGTAGCCATTCAACAACAGAAGGACTTCCATCGCGGCGTGACCGATTCTCTTGTTCCCGTCGATGAAAGGATGATTTGCAACGAGGCTGAAGCCCAGCGCGGCCGCCTTTTCCACGGGCGTCGAGTGGAGATCCGCGCCGCCGAACGAGGCAGCAGGTTGGGCAAGAGCCGATTCGAGCAACCCCAGATCGCGAATGCCGCTGCCGCCGCCGGATTGCTGGAGTAACTGCCAATGAAGCTCGACGACCTCACCGAGCGTGAGGTACCGCATCAGGCCAGACGGCGATAGAGTTCCGTGTTCTTCCGAAGCACGTGCTCGGCGGCCCGGCGAAAATCATCGTCCCGCTCAGCGAGCAGATCGGTCACAGCAGCGCGGGCCAGTTCTGAAGGTGAAATACCGAGCTGGTCGGCCAGCTGGCGGAGCCGTTCAGCCTGCGCGGCGGGGAGTTCGAAAGCAACATTCATACGGTTCAAATGTACCGCCGGATTCGGTGACGGACAAGCGGCGTCGATCCGTTCGTTACCCCAATCGTTTCCGCGAACGCAGCGTGGCGAGCGTCAGAATGCCGATGCCCCACGCGAGCAGCAGAAGCGCATCCTTCCACAGCACCTCGAGGCCGACCCCTTTGAGAAAGATCCCGCGCAGAATCTCGAGGAAGTACTTCAGCGGAATCAGATAGGTCACCGGCTGGATCGCCGCCGGCATGTTCTCGACCGGAAAGACGAAGCCGGAGAGAAACACCATCGGAATCAGAAAGAAGAACGAGGAGGTCATCATCGCCTGCTGCTGCGTCGCCGAGATCGTCGACACGAACAGGCCGAGTCCCAGCGTCGAGAGCAGGTAGACCAGACAGAGCACGAGCAGGAGCGCCAGACTCCCCCGCAGCGGCACCTCGAACCAGCCGACCGCTACCGCGACGACGATCAGCACGTCGACCATGCCGAGCAATGCGTAGGGCAGCAGCTTGCCGGCAATCAGCTCCCAGCGCGCGATCGGTGTCACGTTCAACTGCTCGAGCGTGCCGATCTCCTTCTCGCGCACTACCGCCATCGACGAGAGATTCGTCGTCACCACCAGCAGGACCAGCGCGAGGATGCCGGGAATCATGAAGTGACGGCTCTCGAGCTGCGGATTGAACCAGACGCGGATCTCCGCGCCGATGAGTGGACGTGCAGGGCCGGATCCCGATCGTGCCACGAGCTCCCGGGCGTAACCGGCCACCAGCCGGCTCGCGTAACCGAGCGCCACGTTCGTCGAGTTCGCGTCGGTGCCGTCCGCAACCACCTGTACGGTCGCCGCCTGACCGCCGCGAATGCGCTCGCCGTAATCGGATGGAATGACCATCGCCATCCACGCCCGGCCCTCATCCAGAAACGCGTCGATCCCGTCGGGATTCGGGAGCGCGTCGACGACGACGAAGTTCGAGGACGCGGCGAAGCGGGCGATCAGATCGCGGCTCTCGGTGGTGCGATCCTGATCGACGACCACCAGAGGAATGTTCTTAACGTCCGTCGTCGCGGCGTAGCCGAGCATCACCAGCTGGAGAATCGGCGCAAGGACGACCAGCACGAACAGCCGCGGATCCTGCCGCAGCTCGAGGAACTCCTTGCGGATGACGTGACGCAGCCGGCGGAAACTGGCGATGAGCGGCGGGTCCAAGGGGACCCGCCCTACGTCGCTATTCCTGTCCTGCTGGACCCGCCCTCCGTAGGCATTCATGTCCGGCTGGACGCGCCCTGCGTCGGTATTCATGTCCATTGACGATGCAGCCGCAATGACGCCAGCCCGAGCACCACGAGGGCGAACACACTCAGCGCGCCGAGCTCGCGCCAGAACAGGGTCAGCGACGCGCCCTTCAGGACGATGCCACGAAGGACCACCAGGAAATAGCGTGCCGGCACGACGTAGGTGACCAGCTGCAGGAATGCCGGCATGCTCGAGATCGGGAAGATGAAGCCCGAGAGCATGAGCGTCGGGAGATACGAGGTGAGCAGCGCGATCTGAAACGCCACCTGCTGCGTCTCCGCTATGGTCGAAATCAGCAGGCCGAACGCGAGCGCGCCGACGAGGAACAGCGACACGGCAGCGATCAGCCCCAGCCACGAACCACGCATCGGCAGGTCGAACAGCACCATGGCGACGAGAACGATCCCGGTCGCCGACGCCAGCGAGATGACGAAGTACGGCAGCGTTTTCCCGAGCACGTAGGGAACGGGACCGAGCGGCGCCATGCGCACCTGCTCCATGGTGCCCACTTCCTTCTCCCGCACGACCGAGAGCGACGTCGATACAACCGCGGTCAACATCGCGATGTAGGCGATAAGGCCCGGCACCAGGAAGAGTGCGCTGCGCAGCTCCGGGTTGTACCAGACGCGCGGCTCGATCGTGAGCAGCGGCCCGGTGCCGGAGCCGACCCTGGCTTCGAGCTCGTACTTCGCCGATTGCGCCGCGACGAGGCCGAGCGCGTATCCGATGACCGTCGTCGCGCTGTTGGCGTTATCGCCGTTGATGATCAGCTGCACCATCGTCGGACGCCCGCTGCGGGCGTCTGCGCCGAACCTTGCCGGAATGACCAGCACCGCACGGGCGTCGTTGCGATCGATGAGCGCGTCGATCGCCGCAGGATTCGCCGGCTCCGCGACGAAATCGAAGTAGCCGGAGTTGACGAACGCGGACACCAGCTCGCGGCTGGATGTACTGCGATCGTTGTCCTGCACGCCGAGCCTGATGTGGCGGACGTCGAAGTTGAGCGCGTAGCCGTACACCAGCAGGAAGAACGCAGGCACGAACAGGAGAATGAGCAGCGTCCGGCGATCGCGCAGGATCTGGCGCAGCTCCTTGATCGCGACGGCCCTGGTCTTCGTGAGGATCATGGGTTGTCGCCGCGATCGCCCCGGGGGGCCGGAACACCCTGCGCTGCATTCGGGGGTGAGGCGCCGGGCGCGGGTGTCCGCATGACGAGGTCAAGGAAGACGTCCTCGAGTGATGGTTCGACGAGCGCGCTCTCGACCGGATCGTCGATCTGCGACGACAGCTTCCTGGTCACGGCGTCGACATCGGGTGCGGACGGACGCAGCACCGCGTGAACGGCGGTGCCGAAGATGCTCGTCTTCTCGACTTCGGGCATGGCCTCGAGCACACGCATCGCCTCGACCGGCTTCGACGAGCGAACTTCGACGATGGGACGGCCGGCAAAGATGCCCTTCAGTTCGGCGACCGTACCGAGCGCGGCGAGTTTCCCCGCCTGGATCATCGCGATCCGGTGACAGTGCTCCGCTTCGTCCAGGTAGTGCGTAGTCACCAGGACCGCGACGCCGGACCGGGAGAGTGTGTCGATCAGCCGCCAGAACCGACGGCGCGACAACGGATCGACGCCACCGGTCGGCTCGTCGAGAAAGACGATCGGCGGCTGGTGCAGGATGGCGCATCCGAGCGCGAGCCGCTGTCGCCAGCCGCCGGACAGGCTGCCGGTCAGTGCGTGCTCACGCCCGCGCAGGCCAGCCATCTCGAGGACGAAGGCCCGGCGCTCCGCCAGGCGCGCGCCGCTCAATCCGTAGATGCCGCCGAAGAAGACGATGTTCTGATCGACGGTGAGGCGCTCATAAAGGGAGAAGCGTTGCGACATGTATCCGATGCGCGGCTTCACGCGCTCGGGATCGCGACCGACGTCGATGCCACCGACAATGGCAGTGCCCGACGACGGGCGAAGCAGGCCGCAGAGCATCCGGATCGTCGTCGACTTGCCGGCCCCGTTGCTGCCGAGGAATCCGAAGATCTCGCCGGGACGGACTTGGAACGACACGTCGTCGACAGCGACGAAGCTGCCGAACCGGCGACTGAGGTGACGGGCGTCGATCGCCGGGGCGGGAAGCTCGCGGCCTGCGGTCCGATCGGCGGAGGTGCGAGAGAGGTCGTCGGGGGTGCTCATTGCCCGAGCGCCCGCGCCAGCCGTGCCTCGGCAAGGCGGACATTCGCCAGCGCCCGCGTCCGATCGAGCTGCGCCTGCAACAGCGCCACCTGGGCATCGAGCACCTCGATCTGCGTGATGACGCCGGCCTGGTAGCGCTCGCTCACGACACGATGCGCCTCCTCGGCCGCGCGCACGCCATCATCCGCGGCCGAGACTGCGGCGGTGCCCGATGCGATCTCCCTGGTGGCCTGCATCACTTCGACACCGAGGACCGAGTCGAACTCGGCGAGCCGCTGGCGAACGGCTTCCGCAGTGCCCGCGGCCTGTGCGGCCTCGGCACCCGTGCGGCCGCCGTCCCACAGCGACCAGCTCACATTGACGCTGAGATCCCAGGAGTCTTCCCAGCGACCCTGGCGCGGAAAGATCCGCGGGTTGGGCCGGGCGTAGTCGACGCCCCCGTCAAAGGCCACGGTCGGACGGCGGCCAGCGAGCGCGGCGGTGCGTTGCTCGGCGGCAGCGTCGATACGACGCTGCAGGACCACACGTTCGGCACGCGCACCCTTTGCGAGTGAGACGGACGAGTCGACCGGAGACGTCGGCGCCGCCGGCACGTCGAGGCTGGCGGAGGGAACGATGCGCTCGCCGGCCGCGGCGCCGACGATGCGATCGAGCTCCGCGGACGAGACGTCGTACTGCGTCTGGGCTTCGATGAGCAGCATACGCTGCCGCGACTCCTGCGCCTGAGCCGACGCGAGCTCGTTTGGCGGAATCAGCCCGGCGCCGAGACGCGCGCGCACGTCGGCGACATTTGCCTGTGCGCGAGCCACGCCTTCGGTCAACACGCGCACAGCGGCCTCGGCGGTGATCACCGCCCAGAAACGCCGGGCGACTTCGAGCCGCAGGTCGGCTTGCGCCACGACGGTTTCGGCGGCGCTGGCCTCGACTTCCGCACGGGCGGCACGCTCCAGCGCATCCAGCCGGCCTCCGGTGTAGATCGGCCACTGGAGATCGAGTCGCGTGCGGTAGTTGTCCGGAATGTCCGGATAGAGAACGCTCACAAAGCCTGCTGCTGAAGGCACGACGAATGCGGCGACATGATTCGTGCGTGTGTAGCCCGCAGAGGCGGTCAACGAGGGACGTTGGGCGGCATCTCTGGCGTCGGCCGTGGCCTCGGCCACGCGCTGCCGGGCGCGCGATTCCGCAAGACGATGACTGGCGTCGACGGCTCTCGCCTGCGCGTCCTCGAGGCTCACGGGAGTCACGACACCGGTTGATGGCGGGTCCGCAAAGACCCGTCCTGCCGTCTGCGGCGATTCGAGGGGAATCCGGCCCGCGACCTGAGACGCATTGAGCGACGGCCGTTCCGCCGTTTGCGCACTCGCGATGACAACGCTCAGCGAGGCGTTCAGCGCGGCCAGGAGCAGCACGCGGTTACGCATGGAGGCCCTCCTTCTCTGCGACCCGCGCAATGAAGACGTCCTCGAGCGAGGGAGGTACTGCCCGAACGGCCGCCCGGGCGAGCGGCGTGTTGCGAAGGGCGGTGGCGAAGGCGTCGGCCACACTCGCCGATCCTCCACCCGAAGGCTCCGCGGCGAGCGTGACGTGCAGTCGCTCCCCGAAGATCTGCACGTCGATGACGCCGGGCAGCCGGCGCACGATGTCGGCGGCATCGGACGGATTCGTGTCCGTCGCGAGAATTTCGAACATCGGACCGGTGATGACGTCGCGAAGCCGCTCCGGCCTGTCGGCGGCAAGCAGGCGGCCCTCGTGGATCAGCGCGACCCGCGTACAGCGCTCGGCCTCGTCGAGATACGGCGTGGACATCAGAATCGTGACGCCACGCTCGAGAAACTGCGCCAGCAATTTCCAGAACTCGCGTCTCGAGACCGGATCGACGCCGGTCGTCGGTTCGTCGAGCAGGATGAGGTCAGGTTCGTGGATCAGCGTGCAGGCCAGGGCCAGCTTCTGTTTCATGCCGCCCGACAGCCGCTCGGCGAGACGGTCGCGGAACGGCGTGAGCTGCGTCATCTCGAGCAGGCGGTCGCGACGGGCGCGATATTCGCGCAGGCCGTGAATCTCGGCAAAGAACGCGAGGTTCTCGTCGATCGTGAGATCGCCGTAAAGGCTGAACCGTTGTGACAGGTATCCGACGCGCTCGGTGAGCCGTCGATGATCGGCGACGGGATCCATGCCGAGGACGCGCACCTCGCCGGCATCAGGATGCAGCAGTCCGCAGATCAGCCTGATGGCGGTCGTCTTCCCGGCCCCGTCCGGACCGATGAGCCCGAACATCTCGCCGCGCTGCACCTCGAACCCGAGCGACGCCAGCGCGGTTGTCCTGCCGTACCGCTTCTCCACGCCGGTGAACTGGATGGCGGTTGCGGCCGCGACTCGTGCGTCGGCGCCAGTCATGGCTGCAGCTCCGCGTCGACCGGCATGCCTGGCTTCAGGGTCCCCGCCCGGTTGTCGACGGTGACCTTGATGCGGTAGACCAGCTTCGAGCGCTCTTCCGCCGTCTGCACGTTGCGCGGTGTGAACTCCGCCTGCGGCGAGATGAACGTCACGGTGCCCGAGA
>Ga0207701_10005444_pt1 | contig 12787 bp, 12 predicted proteins | sample KBSSwiSSwithPhiX_FD_184294 | JGI IMG/M metagenome (GOLD analysis project Ga0207701, IMG submission 184294) | Switchgrass rhizosphere bulk soil microbial communities from Kellogg Biological Station, Michigan, USA, with PhiX - S5 (SPAdes) (version 2) | ecosystem: Environmental > Terrestrial >...
CAACGCGGACCTGACCCTCATGCTGGGCTCGGCGACGAACGTGCCGTTCACGGCCCCGGTCTTCTCGCCTCGCGTCTGGAACGGGACGATCTATTACAGTACCGGTGGTGCGTGCGGCACGCCTACAGCAACGGCAACATCGACGGCAACGGCAACGGCGACTTCAACATCGACGCCGACCAATACACCAACAGCAACACCGACGAGTACTCCCGGAACATCTATACAGTTCAGCTCGTCCACCTATTTAGAGGACGAGTCGCAGGTGGCGTCCATAACAATTACGCGCACCGGAGATACTTCGGGCACGGACACGGTTACGTTCTCAACAAGCGATGGGACTGCCATGGGAGGTGCAGGTTGCACGACGGATGTTGACTACATAAGTGTTAACCAGTCTGTCACATTCAATCCTGGCGAAACCAGCAAGGTCGTGACGGTAAGCGTTTGCGCCGATACACTGACGGAGAATGATCAGACGGTCAATCTCACGTTAAGCGGAACGAATGTAGGCAATCCGTCGACGGCAGTGCTGACGATCAACGATACGGCGTCGAGGTTCCGAAACGCGACAGGTATTGTGATCAATCATAATGCCGCGGCAGATCCCTATCCTGCGACGGTCACTGTGTCCGGAGGACCGTCGGTCATCGGATCGGTTAGGGTAACGTTGTACGACGTAGCAGTTGACATGCCGGATAATATGGATGTCATGCTCGTAAGTCCAGGCGGACGTGCATTCGTTCTGATGGCTAATGCGGGCGGAACAAATCCAAATTCGCCGGCGACGTTGAACTTCACCGATACGGCCGGACAGGTCATACCTGACAACGGCCCACTTGTGACGGCAGACTATGAGCCAACATCATACGGCTCTGTAGCAGCCTTCCCGCCACCTGCACCAACGAGCTTTAACCTTCCGGGCAGCACGGTCGGTGGAACAGGCACCGAGACCTTGTTCGGCAACTTTGGCGGAACAAACTCGAATGGCGTCTGGAGTTTGTACGTCCGCGACGACTCGCTGACCGAGGGTGGAGTTGTAGGTAATATCGCTGGTGGATGGGGCATCGAGTTCCTAGGGACAACGGCTGCGAATGCGTCTTTAGCAGGACGGGTTACAACAGCTGACGGCCGCCCGATCCGCAATGCCGAGGTTGTGATCACCGGTAACGCTCTTGAGCATCCGATCACGGTTGCGACAGGTTCGCTGGGCTGGTTCACATTCGATGGGCTTCCGACGGGTGAGACATATGTCGTAACAGTCAACTCGAGGCGGTTTACGTTCAGCACACCAAGTCGGGTGATCACATTGGTGGACAATGTGGCGAACATCGACTTTGTTGCTAATCCACAGTAAGCTCTACGATAATCAATCAGCCCCGCCGTATGAGGCGGACATAATAAAAACACGAGCGGTGACAACCGCTCGTGTTTTTTGTACCGGCTGATATTTAATCCTCGTTGAGATCACAAAAAAGCTCTTTACCTTTGAACTGTTAAGACCTAAAATCTTGGCGTAGGATATGCAACTAAAAGAGGACATACCTCATCGTAGCGTTGGACGAAAATCCTACAATCAGGCACCGGTCTATTAGGAGTGATCATGGAACCACACTCGGCGGCGATGGAAAGGGATATCGCTTTCGGTTTCGAAAAATCTGAGCACCAGACACCCGCTAGTACTGTAGTCCCTACCGTAACTTTTGATGAAGCAACGGCAGACATCGACTTATGTCGCATGGCTGCCCTGGGGAATCTTGCTGCCTTCGAGATGATTTACAGTAAATACCACAGGCGAACGTATGGATTGTGCCTGCGAATGACAGGCAGCCAGACAGAAGCAGAAGATCTCACACAAGAGGTGTTCGTTCAGCTTTTCCGTAAAATAGGCAGTTTTCGGGGCGATTCGGCATTCTCAACATGGCTGCATCGCCTCACTGTAAATCAGGTCCTAATGCATTTTCGGAGACGAAGCGTTAAGAATGAGCGGACATCTGATGATGGTGAAATGCCCGAACAAACTGTGCGTGGAACGGCCGACCCAGGCAAAATGCAGGTGATAGATAGGATTGCCTTGAAAAATGCTGTAGCTCAGCTTCCAAATGGATACAGAAACGTATTTCTGCTCCACGACGTGGAAGGATTCGAACATGAAGAGGTTGCGCGTATTATGGGGATCTCGGTCGGAACTTCGAAATCGCAACTGCACAAAGCGCGGCTCAAACTGCGAGGTCTGTTAGTAAGGCGTCAGGATTAATATACTTTCCAAATCATGGCGCGGACAAACGATGTTTTGTTCGTGTTTTTTGTGCGGCTTTTTATGGTCAGGAGACGATATTATACCCTTCCAAGGCAACTTTTAACCATCTCAATTAATCTATCAAACAGTAGCACCGAAGGTTGATCCAAATTGTAAATGACTTGCGACGAGTGTAAAGGTCTGATTAATTGTTTGATGGACAGCGAGCTTGACGAGGTTCAGGCGACGGCGGTTCGATCCCACCTTTCACGTTGCGCCGGTTGTGCCAATTTCAGTGAAGATCTGGCAGCTATCCGCGATGCCTGCAATACTGAGCCATCCTCAGAGCTGATCCCACCGAATTCCAGAGCGCTTTGGTGTCGGATCCACAATGTAATCGAAAATGAGGTCCGAACCAAGCCTTCGGAAAATCAAGTTCCTCGTCGGTTTTTGCGACTATCGTTCGGTCAACTGATGTCGGCTTTCGTTTGTATTGCACTAGTTAGTTCCTTGTTTACGATCGTCGGTATAAAAAATTATAGTCAGCCAGCTTCAACGGATTTCACAAGCCGGGCGGCGGCAACTCAGACAACATTTGAAAAAGTATTATGCAAAATTGGGTTGATGGAAACACCCCAGGAGGCGAGAGGTCGACGTTTGCAGGAACAAAAGGCGGCTATTGAATATTGGAATGAACGTGTTCAGAGCCGACGGTGGCAATGGGACCGTGCAACCCGCGAAGCATTTGACCGCAATCTGCAGATCATCGATGAATCGGTAAACGATTATTCTCTGATCCTTCAAAAGGATCCCGATGACGAATTGACCGGCGAAATGCTGGATTCGGTGCTGGATGACAAAATGAATCTTCTACGCGATTTCTCCGACCTCTAAGCCAGCAATGATCTCTCGATCGAAAATCGTTGTCCCCCTTAGAATGGCCGCCCAAACTACGACCCTCCTCAGCGTGGTTTTTTTGTTGCTGATATTTGCTCGGCCTGTTCCCGCTCAAAAAAAGTTTTCGCGCACGTATGCGGCGGGCCAGAACATCAGGCTACAACTAATGAATCGCTCCGGAACTGTCACCGTTGAGGGATGGAATCGGTCAGAGATCAGCATTATGGCCACACTTGAGTCTCCCACAGCGACTATTGTTCCGGAGAGCGTCGGCGGCACGATAGTTATAAACGTGGTTCGCGACAATCAGGGCCGGTACGACGTTGGCAGCGTTAATTTCAGCATTCGAGTCCCTTTCTCTACCAAGGTGGACATCGAAACCCGTATTGGTAATCTCATCGTTAATAATATTAATAGTGAACTGGTTCGCGCTCATATCTCGAGTGAGGGTGATATTACTCTTACCAACATCTTCTCCACCGCAGTTGCAGCTGAAAACGTATCAGGAAATATATTTTTCGACGGCACTCTCGAGCCTGGAGGATATTACCGCTTTTCGTCTATGAAAGGCGACATAAATCTCAGGATCCCTTTTGGCGCGTCCTTTCGTATGGTTGCCACGGCCCCATCAACCCGGAGTATCTCGCTTGGAGCGTTTACCAACTCGAATACGAACTATCTTGCTGATGGGCGCCGGGTCGTTGGGCGTTTTGGTGATGGTAGTGCCAACCTCACGGTAACCAACCAACGGGGTAGTATTTCATTCTTTAGGCGGTAGCCCCAAATAAAATCCTTGACCACCGCTCAAAATCCTGCGTAACATAGTTCAACGTCTCCTCTCTCGCAAAAAGTACACATCCTATGTCTTAGAACTAAGTTTGTCGGCGTTTCAGAGGCTTTAAAGGTGCCGGACAGATCTGGAAAGTATCAGAGAGCATCAGATAGTTTTGCAGCGGCTACAAAATTCTCGCAAAAGGCTCTGAAGGTTTATTAGGCCCGGCAGAAATTCCGATGATTCTGCGACTTTTTCGGAGATTCTCTGCACTTATTTTAGTGTTGAAGGTGTTGTGGGATTGGCAGGTCTCTTGAAGTAAAGGTAAGAAATATGCGAATTCAAAATATTACGATCGTTCTGTTATGCATTGTCGGATTTGCAGTGTCCGGTTTCGGCCAGAAAGATGGCATGTTGACGCGAAAGATCACTCGTTCTGACAAATTCGGCTTTGGTGCGGGCGGAACAGTGTCTGTTACAGGAGCTCCCCAAGGTAACATTGAGATTGTTGGTGGTCTTACAAACGAGATCGAGATAACCGCACAGATAGAGTTAAAGGCATCAAGCCAAGATGAGTTGTCGCAACTGGAAGTGGTGACAGGTTTTGCAACCGATGAGACTAATTTAAAAACCGCCGTCATTAGCGTAGGTACTAACAACAAATTGGGTGATAAGAAGATGTGGAAGAAATTCCCCAAAAAACTCCTTGGCCTGCCGTATCGGATCGATTACGTTATCAAAGTCCCCAAATACGCCGATCTCGAGATCGAGGGCGGAGTAGGCGCTCTGTCGATCACCGGCGTGCAGGGTTCTATGCGAATCAACTTTCTTGAAACGAACGCTCATATCGATACAATCTCTGGAAGTCTTATGGCGACGATCGCGAGTGGAACGGTAGACGTTAGGCTGGGAGTAAAAGGTTGGGCCGCCCGTCCCGCCGTTATTCAGGTGGGCAAAGGTGACCTTACCGTCCGATTACCGTCGAATGCCAGTGCTGATATCGACGCCAGAGTGCTTCGTACGGGTACCATTGAGAATTCGCTTCCTGATCTTAAACAACAAGATCGCAAAGTGGCGTTCACTGACAAATCTATAATCGCAAAGGCAGGGTTTGGGGGTACGGAAATAAAGTTTACCGTCGGTGACGGTACACTGAGACTTGAGCGTTTGGCCGGCACCAACTAAGATCTATTCGAATTTCTGATCATACACGTGTAGACTAGGGGCTACACTTTTACGTTGATGGCCCAGCCATTTACCCTTAATGGCTGTTGATTATATGGCAATCAAATCTGATGTCTGGCTGCGGAAAATGGCCAATGAGCACGGTATGATTACGCCGTTTTTGGCCGAATTGGTGCGGGAGGTCAATGGTAACCGGATCATCTCTGCCGGTTGCTCGAGCTATGGTTATGATATGCGCCTGGCCGACGACGGATTTCGGATCTTCTCTTCCGTTCATGCCAAAGAGATCGATCCCAAGAAATTTGATGAACAATACTCATTGATCGAGCCTGAAATTCAAATCTTGCCAAATGGCACGAAGTATTACCTTTTGCCACCCCATCATTATGGGCTCGGCGTAACTGTTGAAACCTTCAAAATGCCGAGAAATGTCACCGGGGTGGCTTTGGGAAAATCAACCTACGCACGGGCAGGCCTATTGGTGAATACTACCCCGCTCGAGGCGGGGTGGACAGGCCGGCTAGTCGTGGAGATCGCGAATCTCGCAAATCTGCCATTGCGTGTTTATGTGAATGAAGGCATAGGGCAGATCCTATTCTTTGAGTCTGACGAGGATTGCGATGTTTCCTACGAGGACCGCGGCGGGAAATACCAAGGCCAAACTGGCCTGACCTTTGCGAAACTATAACTCGTTCACCGATTGTTTCCATTCGGGAACATCACTTTTTCAGGCTCGGCGTTCAGACGCTCAAGCATCGTTTTAATGAGGCGGGATTTTACAGATCCGGCCCGCTTGGGTTCGACCAGATAGCGAACTATAGCTTCGATCCACGTATTGTCGCCAACCCTGAACACGACGACCGGCCGCTCCTGCACTTCGAGCTGATCGACTGGGGTTTGCGCGAGCAGCTGGCGGTAGGTGCGGATGCGTTCTCTCATTGCTTCGCCGACCTCTTCGCCCGCAGCGTCTCGCATCACCTGAGCGACGAATTCGAGATCGCTTTGATACGCTACGTGAAATTTTATGTCGTTCCAGACATAAGGAAAGAGAGACCACGAATAGTTATAGACGACAGTTCCCAAGACCTTTGAATTCGGAAACTTTATAAGCCGGCCACTCGGGTGGTTAGCCGTCCTCAATAATTCGCCGCCGAATTCCCAAAGGGTGGTGTCGAGATAACTAACTCCTATCACATCACCGGCCGCTTCTCCGATCTTAATGCGGTCACCAACCTTATATGGAACTTTTACGAGGATATAGATCCATCCGATAAAGCTGGTGATCGGCGTTTGTAGAGCGAAACCAAGAATCAGTGAGATCAATCCCAAGGAGACAACCGCGGTATACCAATTGGCAAAAAGAACGGAGAGAACAATAAAAAAGACAGCCAGGCCCGCTAGCAGTTTAATGACTCGATTAAGATTGTATCTTGCAGCATTGTTTGTGAGGGGCCGAATGAGGTAGATCCGAACAGCTCGGAAAACCAACAGGACGAAGACGATAGCCATCCCACCTATAAACGATCGCTCAATTACGGGTACGTAATCAGCAGCAAACGTGAGGAAACCCAACCGCGAAACGTAGTAAGCAGCTGCAAGGACAAACAGGGCCGCGAGATAAGGCAAAAGCCAAAACTGTTTAACAGTGGGAATTTTAAGTGTATCCGCCGGCTGTTTTCCCGTCGTCTGTTCCAACTCGCGCTGAACGTCGACATTTTGTTTTAGCTGTTCGACTTTGGCAGTTTCGTCTTTCAACTCTTACCTCGCCTTTTACGATAGCGAATACATGCATAAAGACGGTCCAGTGGATTACAAAGGCCCAAGCGTCGATAATTGCGCTTTCACCATATTTTCGGTCTAATTCAATCAGTGCTAAAGCTTGCAAATTATATTGACGGTGGGTTGGTTGCCCCTGCTTCTGAAGCATATCTAGAGAATTACGATCCATCTACGGGGCAGGTATATTCGCTCATACCTGACTCGGACGTGAGGGATGTGAGGTCGGCCTCTGTAGCGGCCAAGGCAGCTTTCCCTGCGTGGGCGGCAACCTCTCCGGAGGAGCGATTTGCGGTTCTAATGAGGCTCGTTGCACTTATCGATCGCGATCTGGAAAAGCTGGCGCGGGCAGAGAGTGTCGATAATGGTAAGCCGGTGGCGTTAGCTCGGGCTGTGGATATTCCCCGCGCTATCGCTAATTTTCGATTTTATGCGACAGCCGCCATGCACACGGGTAATGAGTCACACGACACCGTCGGCCAGGCGATAAACTATACCTTGCGACAGCCCATTGGAGTCGTCGGCTGCATCAGTCCCTGGAACCTTCCTCTGTATTTATTTACCTGGAAGGTCGCTCCCGCTATCGCCGCCGGGTGTACTGTGGTTGCAAAACCGTCGGAGATAACTCCGGTGACGGCATTTTTGTTATCAGAGCTCTGTATTGAAGCGGAACTTCCACCAGGCGTGTTGAACATAATTCATGGACTGGGTTCTAAAGTGGGAGCTGCTATAGTTGCCGACCAAACTGTGAGCGCGATCTCATTTACAGGTGGAACAAAGACCGGCGAAGAGATCGCACGTACCGCTGCCCCAATGTTCAAAAAATTATCGCTGGAATTGGGCGGTAAGAATCCGAACATTATCTTCGCGGATTGCAATTATGATGAAATGCTGGCAACTACCATCCGCTCATCATTCTCAAACCAGGGCGAGATCTGTTTATGCGGGTCAAGGGTGTTTGTCGAGAGATCGATCTATGAAAGGTTCAAGCGCGATTTTGTTGACCGGGTGTCACGAATGAAGATCGGTGATCCGCTCGAACCGAATACGGATGTTGGTGCGATAGTGTCAAAAGAGCATTTTGAAAAGATCATGTCCTATATTAGTCTTGCGGCGGATGAAGGCGGCACAGTGTTGGCAGGTGGCAAACAGATCCGGGTAAAGGGCAGATGCTCCGACGGGTGGTTCATCGAACCGACTATCATTGACGGTCTAAATTACGATTGTCGCACTAATCAAGAAGAGATCTTTGGGCCGGTCGTGACAATTATGCCGTTTGACCACGAAGAGGAAGTGCTGAGATATGCCAACAGCGTCCGTTATGGCCTCTCGGCAACTGTTTGGACCGAAAACCTATCGCGTGCACATCGTGTTGCCGCCAAGCTCGAATCCGGTATTATCTGGATAAATTGCTGGCTTTTGCGCGATTTGCGGACGCCATTTGGCGGTATGAAGGATAGCGGCATGGGTCGTGAAGGCGGGTTTGAAGCCCTGCGCTTCTTTACTGAAGAAAAGAATGTTTGTATCAAAATAAACGGTTGATTTTGAGGTTTTTGATGAGATCTACTTGGGTTCTATTATTCTTGTTTCTATTGGCTATTGTCTCATTTGGTCAGGAAAAGCCGCCGAGCGAATCGGCATTAGACCGGTTTTTGCGTTACGCCAAGATCGATACTCAATCTGCTGAGGACAAAGATGTCGTCCCGTCAACGCAAAAGCAATTCGATCTGGCCCGGCTGCTAGAAAAGGAGCTAAAAGCGTTAGGAGCTCAAAACGTCAGGGTGAGCGAATTTGCTATCGTTTACGCAATGGTTCCGGGGAACTTGCCTGACAATTCCGCGGTTCCAACAATTGGTTTCATGGCTCACATGGACACATCGCCGGCGGTGTCGGGAGCAAATGTTAATGTGATCATACATAAAAACTACCAGGGCGGTGACATTATTCTGCCGAACGACAAGACCCAGGTCATCTTAGCGGCTAAAAACCCGGACCTAAAAAATCTCATTGGCGACGATATCATAACGGCGGACGGAACCACGTTGTTGGGCTCGGATGACAAGGCCGGAGTCGCTGAGATAATGACGATGATAGATATTTTGCGGCAGAATCCGCAAATAAGGCACGGAAACCTCGCCATAGCGTTTACGCCAGATGAAGAAGTCGGTGGCGGTATAGAAAAATTTGATATTGAGAGTTGGGGAGCAAAATTTGCCTACACCGTCGATGGCGAGCAACTCGGCGATATATCGAATGAAACATGGTCGGCCCGGACTGCAACCGTTACATTTCATGGAAAGAATACCCACCCGGGAACCGCCAAGGGCATCATGATCAACTCGATGTACGCGGCCGGGGCATTTCTGGAGGAATTCAAGAATGCGATTCCCAATCGGCCGGAGACCACCGAAGGCCGCGAAGGCTTTCTACACCCCTACCTTGCAAACATGGGTGAGGAAACATCAACCATTAAGATCCTGTTACGCAACTTTGATATCAAGGGGCTTGCCGCTCAAGAGGACGCCGTGAAGAAGATCGTCGCCAAAATTCAAAAACAATATCCGGAGGTAAAGATCGATTACGAATCGAAGCTGGGTTACCTCAATATGTTGGAAGTTTTGAAAAACTATCCTCAGCTGACCGATTATGCCATAGAGGCGGCAAAGCGAGCGGGGGTACCGTCTGAACTGCGACCGGTTCGTGGTGGAACCGATGGCTCGAACTTGACGGCACGTGGCCTCCCTACACCGAACCTCTTCACAGGCGGCCATAACTTTCACGGTAAACTGGAGTTTAACTCGCGAAAGGGATTAGAAAAATCCACGGAGACGCTCGTGAACCTGGTGCAGATCTGGGCCGAGAAAGGCAGATAAGTTACTTTTCGACGTATCGGTCGGGGAACTTTTTCTTCAAGGCAGCTACCTTTGGAGCGTCATTATATACAATGTATGGCTCATTAGGATTATGCCGCATGTAATCCTGATGATAGGACTCGGCGTCGTAAAATGCCTCGAACGGGACGACCTGCGTGACTATTGGTGCCGAATACACTTTGTCCTGTTTCATCTTCTCGAGGAAAGCAAGGGCGGCTTGGCGCTGCCCGTCATCAGTATAAAAAATAGCCGATCTATACTGTGTGCCATGATCTGGCCCTTGGTAATTGAGCTGGGTCGGATCGTGTGCAACTGAAAAGAAGACCTCAAGAAGCTGAGGATAAGTGACAATAGTAGGGTCAAATTTGATCTTTACCGACTCGGCATGCCCTGTTTTGCCGCCGCTGACGGTCTCATAATCTGCGGTGTCCTTTGATCCTCCGGAGTATCCCGAGGTCACGTCCGTCACCCCTTTAACGTGCCCAAATACAGCCTCGACACCCCAAAAACATCCACCTGAAAAAATCGCGACCTGTTCACCCTTTGCAGCCGGTGAGGGTGATGCAGATGTCGGAGAAGATGGAACTGTAACAGCAGTTGATGCCGAGCTTTGGGCTGTATTGCAGGCCATCGTCATGCTCATGAACAGAAATACGAAAATTTGAAAAATATAGCTTGTCATAGGACCTCTGGTATGAATTCGCGCGTAAGTTTCATATCGGATTCAATCTTTATTATACTCGCTAAAGCGCATCAATATCTGTCTACTGGTTAGATGCCTACTCAACGGTATCTTATTCCCATGTATTATTTTATGTCCGCAGACGAGATCATTAACTCTCAAAAAGCCCCCGAACCGGTCGGACTTTATCCGCACGCGCGGCGGGTGGGCGATCTGCTGTTTTTGTCGGGCGTGGGTCCGCGGGAGCGTGGAAAAGCGGCGATTCCTGGCGTACAGCTAAACGAAGAGAGTGAGGTGATTTCTTATGATATTGAAACGCAGTGCAGATCGGTCTTTCAAAATGTGAGATACATACTCGAAGATGCGGGGAGCTCATGGGACAACATTGTCGATGTGACCGTTTTCCTCACAAACATGAAGGACGATTTCGCGTTATACAATAAGATCTATGCCGAATATTTTTCTGACAATCGTCCATGCCGAACGACCGTCGAGGTCAACAAGCTTCCTACGCCAATCGCTATCGAGTTAAAAGTAATAGCTACGATCAAATAGAGGAGATATTAGTGATAGAAACAAAAGGTTACGCAACTAACAGCCCCGCGGCACAATTTGAACCATACAATTTTGAGAGAAGAGATCTCGGGCCAAAGGATGTGCTCATTGACATCCTCTACTGCGGCATCTGCCATTCCGACATTCACCAGGCAAAGAACGAATGGAAAGACACCATGCCAACGACTTACCCGCTGGTTCCGGGGCACGAAATAGTAGGCCGCGTTTCCCGGGTTGGAGATGATGTCACGAAATTCAACATAGGGGACATCGCTGGCATCGGCTGTTTTGTTGATTCGTGTCGCGTTTGTTCGAGCTGCACGGCCGGCCTTCAGCAGTTTTGTGTCAAACAGGCCGCCTTTACCTACAACGGGACCGAAATGGACAGGGTGACCCGAACGAATGGTGGCTATTCGAACAAATATGTTATCGACGAAGGATATGCCCTTAGGGTGCGTTCGGATCAGGACCTGGCCGGAGTTGCTCCGCTCCTATGTGCGGGCATAACAACTTTTTCACCGCTCAGAAGGTTCAACGTTGGGCCGGGCCAAAAGGTAGGTATAGTTGGGCTCGGCGGACTTGGACACATGGGTGTCAAGCTCGCAGCGGCTATGGGTGCCGAGGTGACCGTTTTTAGCACTTCGCCGGGCAAGGAGGCCGATGCTCTTTCACTGGGTGCGCAGCATTTTGTGGTAACCCGCGACCCGGCAAACCTGGCCCCACTCGAGGGGACATTTAATTTCATTCTGGACACGGTCTCGGCGGACCACGACCTGTCCGTATATCTACGCATGTTGGGGTTGCGTGGCGTGATGGTGGTTGTCGGCGTCCCTGAGACGCCCGCAGCCATTCACTCAACGTCGCTCATTTTTGGAAACAAATCTCTGGCAGGTTCGCTGATCGGCGGCATACCCGAGACGCAGGAGATGCTCGATTTTTGCGCTCAGCATGGTCTAACTGCGGATGTTGAGGTGATAACCCCGCAACGCATCGAGGAAGCATACGACCGCACAGTTAAGGGAGATGTACATTATCGATTTGTGATCGATACGTCGACTATATAGTTATGAAGTACGTCGCTTTGCTCAGGGGAATTAATGTAGGCGGCAAGAACATGATCAAGATGGAGGCCCTGCGGCAGACGCTATCGGGTGTCGGATTTGAAAATGTAAAGAGCTACATAAACAGCGGGAACCTGGTCTTTGAAACAACGTCGAAGACGGACGATCGAAAGCTGGCCCAGCAGATCCACGACGCAATACGGGACAAGTTTGGTTTTGATATCTCAGTGATGGTTCGGCCAATGGCGGAGATCGAGGGGATAATTGCCAAAGATCCGTTTGCCGGACAGTTCGAGAGCCATAAGGACGTCCATGTATTTTTTCTTGACGCCGAACTGACGGCAGAGCAAAGGGCATTGCTCGAGGCCCAGGCATGCGACACCGAGATCTATGATATCGACGGGCGTCACGTCTCGGTTTTGCTGAAGAAAAGTATTCTGGACAGTGCTGTCGGTAAGGGCTTTATCGATAAAAAGCTAAAGGTTGCGGCGACCGCCAGGAACTGGAGAACAGTGCAAAAGATCGTGGAGCTAAAGTGATGAGCATTTCACGCCCATTTAATTTTCAACAATGGATCGATGAACACCGGCATCTGTTAAAGCCCCCGGTGGGTAATCAATGTGTTTATGACGCTGAGGATTTTATCGTCATGGTCGTCGGTGGGCCCAACTCGCGCAAGGACTATCATTGGGATGAGGGCGAAGAGTTCTTTTATCAGCTTGAGGGCGAAATTATCGTCAAGATACA
>Ga0207701_10005447_pt1 | contig 12785 bp, 8 predicted proteins | sample KBSSwiSSwithPhiX_FD_184294 | JGI IMG/M metagenome (GOLD analysis project Ga0207701, IMG submission 184294) | Switchgrass rhizosphere bulk soil microbial communities from Kellogg Biological Station, Michigan, USA, with PhiX - S5 (SPAdes) (version 2) | ecosystem: Environmental > Terrestrial > Soil...
ACGCCAGCCCGAGTCTGCGGTACACGAACAGCGCGGCCAGCGTCATCACGGCCAGATACGTGCCGGTATGCACGCCGACCGCGAGAACGCCGCTCCACGCCGGCGCCGCGCTCATCGACATCATGTGCCCGGCGTGAGCCGCCGCCCCGCCGCGGCCGGCGGCCGCCGACACGTCCGCCGGCATCGTCATCACCCACGGCATCAGCATGAGACCGGCGCCGTGCGCGAAGGCCATGAGGAAGGACCACACCGTCAGGTCGCGGAAGTTCACCTGCATGCCGCCGAATCGCGGATGCCGGTGCCGCCAGAGCCGGTAGCTTCCGAGCGTGATCAGCATGGTCGCGACGATAGCCTTCATCACGTGCATCGGGACGACAACGCCTGCGATCACTGCCGCCGCCACAACGACGCCCACCGCCGCCGCGTGGCCGAGCGCGATCGGCGGCAGCGCACGCCACACCCCGCGCACGCTCCGCTGCTGCATCCCCAACGCCACGGCGAACAGCCATCCCATGCCGGGATTGATCCCGTGATAGGCGCCAAGCGCCAGCATCGCTTCCCATTCCATGGCAGCCTCCTCTCACGCGTAGCAATACGAATCGGACGACGCGTCGCCGCCTTCGAGACGGACCTGATGCATACGCATGGCGTCCGACTCCAGGAAGAAGCGGCGATCCAGCTCCATGCCTCCTCCCGGTCGCACATCGACCTTGGCCATCCAGCCACGGATGCCATCCGGGTAGAACTGGTCGTCCCATGGTGAGTAGAGCGCGTTGGTGAAGTAGATGCGCGTGCCGTCGCGGCTGACTTCGACCATCTGCGGGCCGCCATTCAGCGGCTGCTCCGGCTTGCTCGGATGCGGCGTGCGCCCGACGATGCCGCCGAGTCTGATCGAGCTGATCTTCTTCGGCTTGAACGGATCGCTGACGTCGTACTGGATGAACTCGCCGGTGCCCCAGCACGACACATAGAGGTAGCGGTCGTCGAGCGACAGGTTGATGTCGGTGACGAACGGCGGCACGGCCTTGAACCCTTGCAGGAACGGCGGCAGCTTCTCCGGATCGGCCGGCTCCGCGGGGATCTCGATGACCTTCTTGATCGCCCACTTCTGGCCGGATCCGTTCTGGTCGTCGCGGTACCACAACCAGATGGACGAGGAGAGATCGGCGAGAGAGACCACGACGCCGACGAACCCGTACGCGCGGGTCGGGTCGTGCGCCGGGCGCAGCTCCAGCGTCATCTGCTGTTCCGCGCCAAGATCGAGCTCCTGGACGTGGCGCCTCCGGCGCAGGTCCCACACGTGCAGCGTGTGTCCGTACTTTCCTGCGAGCAGCAGCTCCGGGTTCGCGCCGTCCTTCACCATGTTCGGCGTTCCCCACGAGCTCGTCACCATCGTGTCCAGACCGAGGTGCCACCAGACGTCGTACGCCAGCTGCTGCGGTCCGCGATCGATCTCCCAGCGGCCGCGGATCTCGAATGTCTCGGGGTCCATCACGAAGGTGCCGCCAGGGCCGTCGCCGCCGGGCGCCCCGAGTGCGCTCATGTAGATGCCGTCCGGTCCGCAGTGCACGGTGTGCGGCGCGGCATATCCCGCTCGTTTCGCCAGCGCCTCCGCCTCGATCGTTTTCACGATCGCGGGGCGACGCGGATCGGGCTTCGTGTCGAGGATATGGATCCGGGACGAATTGATCCCGGGCACGACGAGATACCGCCGCTCCATGTGCGGGTGCGGCGCATAGGGACACAGGCACGAGCTGCACGCGTTCCAGCCGAAGTGATGCAGCTCGTCACCCGCAGACGGCATGTCGGTCTGACCCACGAGCCGTCCGTAACCGCTGGACGCCGGGTTGACGTCCACCACACCGATGGCGTCCGGGCGTCCGTTCTTCTGCGGGTTGATGAGGGCGAGATAGGCGAGCGTTTCCGGTGGTGACTGGATCGCCATCGTCGGCGAGGGATAGAACGTCTGGTCGGGCTTCAGTAGCGGCATGGCTGCTCTCCGTTTCGACAAAGTCCAAGACCGTTGGGAAACTCATTGAATGTCGTGGCTTCTCATCGCCGGTGGTGAGCGAGTGAGAATCTGACCGCGCGCAGTTTCGAACACCGCCAGGACCTGGTGGACCTTCCCGTGAGGAACTCCCAGATCGACGAGGACCCGGGCGAACACCATGACGAAGTGATCGAACACGTCGTCGTTCGCGCCTCGCTGCCTCGTCCTGACGTGCGCGTCCGCGAGGCTCCGGCCCGTATACGCGCTCGGTCCACCGAGCGCCATCGCCAGGTACCGCTCCTGGGTCCGCTTCAGCCGCTCGATATCGACGCCCAGGAAGAAGGCGCTGAGCGTCGCATCGGCCAGCACTCTGGGATAGAACGCGTCGAGGGCTGCGCGGATGACCCGGGCGCCGCCGATGTCGTCATAGAGAGCCATCGCGAAGCCTCCTGCTGATGACTGCGATCTGCAGGTCCGCCTGAAGGCGGACACTACGGTGGCGGTGGCGCCTGAAAGCGGACACTACGGTGCTCAGACGGCAACGGTCACCCGCAGAAAGGTCGCGGGAATCGAGGTGGCGGCTTTGACGCCGCTTCTGTTCTGCCGCTCGAAGAGCGCCTCGAGCTCCTGCTGCAGCTCCGCGGATTTGCCGCTGCGTTCAGCGGCGGCGAACGCATTCATCGTCGGGCCGTAGAAGTTGCGGAAGTCCGCCACATAGGCGGCCGGCGTCGCGGCTGCGTTGAAGGTGTAGGTGTCCTTGACGAACGAGATCCTCTCGCTCGGAATACCGGCCGCCGCAAATCGCTCGACGACATTGCTCTCGATCCCCCACGTCATCGGGCTGATGAAGCCCTCGGGTGGCGGTGGCGAGTAGGCGGAGCTGATCTTCAGGATCTGGGCAACGAGCGTCGGATCGTTCGGGATCCAGTTCCCCATCACGATGCGCCCACCCGGTCGGGTCACACGCACCATCTCCCTGGCGACATCGAATGGCTTGGGCGCGAACATCGCACCGAAGATGCTGACGACCAGGTCGAAGGTGCGATCGGCCAGCTCGCTCAGGTTCGAGGCATCGCCCTGCTGGAACCGGCAATTCGCCAGCCCCTCCGCCTTCGCGCGCGCGTTTCCGGCGTCGACCAGGTTCCTCGCGATGTCGACGCCGAGAACGTCGGCGCCGCGTCTCGCCGCCGGCAGCGCCGTCGTCCCGTCGCCGGATCCCAGGTCCAGCACTTTCATACCGGCCGTGATGCCGAGGCCGGCGACGACGGCCTCGCCGCTTTCGCGCATGGTCGCGGCGATGCGCGTGAAATCGCCCTGTTCCCACAACGCCTGGTTCGGACTCGGATTCAAGGTCACAGTCATGATGTCGGCTCTCCTTCTGGTGCTGGAAAGTACAATGCGGCTGTCGGCGCGGCCATGCCCGAGCGTCGCCTTCGCTTGCTCGAACGACCGGCGCACGCAGATTCCATCGCCTGGCGGCCGGAAAACATTGCAGGGAGACCAGGGGTGTATGGATGCCTTTTCCGAGATCCTGAGCGGCGTGAAACTGAGCGGCGCGGTGTTCTTCAGCGCCGAGTTCTCAGCGCCCTGGGGGTTCTCCGCCCCGGCGTCGAAGGTCATTGCGGAGCAGGTCGCGCCCGCTGCGGGGCATCTCGTTCTCTATCACCTGCTGATCGAAGGCGGCAGCTTTGTCGGCATGGAGGACGGACAGTCGCTCGTGCTGGCGCCCGGAGATGTCGTCATCTTTCCGCATGGCGACCCTCACCACATGAGCAGCGACAAGGGAACGCGGCCGCCTTTCCCCAACTACGGGATCAATCCGAAGATCAAATCGCGTGATCTGAGTCCGCTGCGTGCCGGAGGAGGCGGTGCCGTCTCGCGGTTCGTGTGCGGGTACATGACCTGCGATCCGCATCTGAGCCGGCCGATCCTCAATGGACTTCCGCCGGTCTTCAAGGTGAACGTGCGGACCGATTCGTCCGGGCACTGGCTGGAGACGGCGATCCAGCATCTCGTCGACGAAGCGTCGTCAGGACGCGTCGGCAGCGAAGTCATGCTGGCCAAATTGTCGGAGGCCCTCTTCGTCGACACCTTGCGTCGTTACGTCGATGGCTTGCCCGAGGCGCAAAGCGGGTGGCTGGCGGGGGCGCGCGATCCCATCGTCGGCCGAAGTCTCGCGCTGCTGCACAGCCGCGTCGCGCATCCCTGGACGATCGCGGACCTCGCGGACGAAGTGGGTATTTCGCGATCGGCTCTCGTCGAGCGGTTCAGCCGATATCTCTCCGAGCCGCCGATGGCGTATCTGACCCGCTGGCGACTGCAGCTGGCGGCGGAATCGCTCAAGAAGACGTCGCGAGGCGTGGCCGACATCGCCACCGACATCGGATACCAGTCGGAGGCGGCCTTCAGCCGTGCGTTCAGCCGGGAGTTCGGGCAGCCTCCGGGCCGATACCGCAGCGATCACAAGGGATCAATCCAACCCGCCCGTGCCGGCGGACAGGTCGCCGTGACCTGATGCGATCCTTCAGCCGGTCTTCCTGACCGGCACGCCGTTGTCGTCCGTCAACGGCGGCGCGGCGGCCGGATCATGCGGCCAACGGGGTCAAGTTATAGCAGCGCGCGAGATCGTTGATGCTCGCTCGCAGCACGCCCCAGTAGCGCTCCGCCTGCGTGCCGTACTTGCCGCGCACCAGGACCTTGTTGATATTGCGCGCATCCTCCAGGACCTTCTCCACCTGCGGCCGCGTTTCCATCCACTTGTCGGTCGGGTCGAATTTGCGCCGCAGCCGATTCGTCGACTTGTTCAGATCGTCGAGCGCATTCTCCAGGTCGTCCTTCTTCTCGCGCGCGACGTCCTTCTGCGCGTCGGTTGCGGTACGTCCGCGCGTGCGCCCGGAGTCCTTGGCCGCCTGCGCCTGATCCTTTCCTTTTCCGGCCCGGTCCTCCGACCACTTGCGGAATTCGTCGACCCCGTCTTCGACTTTGCGAATGCGATCGCCGACCTGTGCTTTCGAAAACACCGCTTGCGCTGCCGCCAGTCCGCTCACCGCGAGGCAGGCGAGAATCACGCCGGCCAGAATGTTCTTCCTCATCATCAAACCTCCAGGGGGTGCAATGGACTCACCTCGGGAACCAGGAAGGCGCGTGAAAACGCGCGCCAGTGAGCATCGCCGACCACGGCATGTCGCGGGCCGTGGCGAGCAGCAGCGAAATCCCGCACGAATCGACGCTCGACGCGGAGGACGGCGCCAGTCTGAGCAGGACGTGTGCCGCGCGGTCCGCCTTGTCGTGCTCGGTCAGTACGGCCAGACCCAGTTGACGATCTCGGGTCGATCGGTGCCGTACTCGTGTGCGTAGGCGAGATTCCCGTGAATCTCGTTCTTCATCTCCTCCTTGAGATGCGCGGCGCGACTGCGCAGCGCCGGCACCCGATCGATGACGTCGATCACGAGGTGGAAGCGCGACGTCTCGTTCAGCATCGCCAGCTCGAGCGGGGTATTGATGTTGCCCTTCTCCTTGTAGCCGCGCACGTGCAGCTGCTCGTGACCGGTGAAGCGATAGGTCAGCTTGTGGATCAGCCAGGGGTAGCCGTGGAAGTTGAAGATGATCGGCTTGTCGGTCGTGAAGATGCTGTCGAAATCGCGTTCGGTCGAACCGTGCGGATGCTCCGAAACCGGCTGCAGCCTGAACAGGTCGACCACGTTCACGAATCGGAGCTTCAACTGCGGCGCCCGCTCGCGCAGGATCGCCGCCGCGGCAAGCGCTTCGAGCGTGGCGACGTCACCGCACGACGCCAGGACCACGTCCGGATCCTCGCCGGCGTCCGTGCTCGCGCGCACCCAGATCCCGAGCCCTTTCGCGCAGTGCACCACCGCCTCGTCGATCGGTACGAACTGCAGATGCTTCTGCTTGTCGGCGACGATCACGTTGATGCAATCCGTCGTGCGCAGGCAGTGGTCGGCGACGACGAGCAGCGTATTCGCGTCGGGTGGCAGGTACACGCGCGTCACTGCGGGGCCTTTGTTGGTCACCAGATCGATGAAGCCGGGATCCTGGTGCGAGAACCCGTTGTGATCCTGCCGCCACACCGTCGATGAAAGCAGGATGTTCTCGGAGGCGACCGACGCCCGCCACTTGATGTGCCTGCTGATGTCCAGCCACTTGGCGTGCTGGTTGAACATCGAATCGATCACGTGCGCGAACGCCTCGTAAGTATGGAAGAAGCCATGACGCCCGGTGAGCAGATAGCCCTCGAGCCAGCCGAGCAAGGTGTGCTCGGAGAGCAGCTCCATCACTCGACCATCCGGATCGAGCTCTCCACCGTCCGCATCCTCGGGCAGCATGTCGGCCATCCACGTCTTCTTGCTCACGGCGTAGATCGCCTGGAGACGATTCGATGCGGTCTCGTCGGGCCCGAAGACACGGAAGTTCGTCATGTTGTGCTTCATGACGTCGCGCAGGAACTCGCCGAGCGGCCTGGTGTTCTCGTGCTCCACTGCGCCGCGGGTCGGGACGTCCACCGCGTAGGCCCGAACGTCCGGAAGCTTCAGCGCCTTCCGCAGGAGCCCGCCGTTGGCGTGCGGGCTCGCGCTCATGCGGCGGGGCCCGGTCGGCGCCAGCGCTCTCAGCTCCGCCCGCAGCGTGCCGTTCGCGTCGAAGAGTTCTTCCGGCTTGTAGCCGCGCATCCAGTCTTCGAGCAGCTTGAGCCCGGCCGGGTTCTCGCGCACGTCGGCGAAGGGCACCTGATGGGCGCGCCAGGACCCTTCGACCTTGTGGTGGTTGATCTCTTTCGGACCGGTCCAGCCCTTCGGCGTACGCAGCACGATCATCGGCCAGCGCGGGCGGAACGCCGTGCCGGTCTCTCGCGCGCGCGTCTGCGCGGCGCGAATGTCCTCGATCGCGAGCTCCAGCGTCGCCGCCATCCGCTGGTGCACCACCGCCGGATCGCTGCCCTCGACGAAGTACGGCTGATAGCCGTATCCGACGAAGAGCGATTCGAGCTCCTCGTGGCTGATACGGGAGAGCACCGTCGGGTTGGCAATCTTGTAGCCGTTCAGATTCAGGATCGGCAGCACCGCCCCGTCGCGCACCGGGTTGACGAACTTGTTCGAGTGCCAGGCCGCCGCCAGCGGGCCGGTTTCGGCCTCCCCATCACCGATCACGCAGGCGACGATCAGATCGGGATTGTCGAACGCCATGCCGTAGGCATGCGCCAGGCTGTAACCCAGCTCGCCGCCCTCGTGAATCGACCCTGGCGTTTCCGGCGTGACGTGGCTGCCGATATGGCCGGGAAAGGAGAACTGCTTGAAGAATCTCCGCATCCCCTCTTCGTCTTCACTCTTGTCCGGATAGATCTCGGAGTACGTGCCTTCGAGGTACGCCGGCCCCAGCACGCCCGGCGCGCCGTGACCTGGACCCGCGACGAACATCACGTCGAGATCGTGCGCGACGATCAGCCGGTTGAGATGCACCCACACGAACGACAACGCCGGACTGGCGCCCCAGTGACCGAGCAGCCGCTGTTTCACGTCTTCGTCTTTCAGCGGTCGCTTGAGCAGCGGGTTGTCCTTGAGGTAGATCATCCCGACCGCCAGGTAGTTGCACGCGCGCCAATACGCGTGAGTCAGCTCCAGATCCTTGTCCGTGAGCGGTGTGGCGCTGATCGCGGTCCGTTCGTTCGCTGGTGTCAAAAGCCTGTCCACGGTAGTTCTCCCCTTCTGTGACGGTCAGGCGCGGCGAAGGTCCTCGCCATCCGCGCCTGGGTGGGCGTTTTCGTGTCCGGGATCCAGTGCCTGGATGAGCACGACCGTCGATCGTGCCTGCGCCAAATATTCCGAGGACGGAATGGCGGGAGCGGTTCGCCATGGCCCGATGTCGTCTGGCGATGCCAGCGACGTGTCGATGATCCGCCGCCATGGGCTTCCAGCCGCCGCGGGCGGCAACTCGAACGCGAGCGCCTCCCAGTACGCGTTCAGGATCATGTGGAGCAGGAACCGCCCGCGCAGACTCCTCACCGTCACGGCGATCGAGCGTGAGGCCTCGCTCCAGTCGGGCCGGTTGAGCGCGATGCCGTGCCACTCGACGACGGCGCGTTCGAGGACTTCGCTCAAGCTGAGCACCCGGCCTTCCGAAACGACGTCGCGCCGCTGACGAAGCGCGATCAGCTCCCTGACGAAGCGGCGCACGTCGGCATGGCGCTCGAGCAGCGTCCAGTCGAACCACGCACTCTCGTCGTCACTGCAGTACGCGTTGTTGTTGCCGTGCTGCGTGCGCCGCACCTCGTCGCCCATGAGCAGCATCGGCGTGCCGGCGGCGAGCAGCAGCAGCGAGAGCATGTTCTTGGCCTGCCGGTTGCGCAGCGACTCGATCGCCGGATCCCCGCTCGGTCCCTCGGCGCCGCAGTTCCAGCTCACGTTGTCGTTCGAACCGTCCCGGTTGTCCTCGCCGTTGGCTTCGTTGTGCTTGCGGTCGTACGAGACGAGGTCGTTCAGGGTGAAACCGTCGTGACAGGTGACGAAGTTGACGCTGTGCTCGGCCTCCCGGTGTTTGTGTCCGTAGACGTCGGGACTGCCGAGAAACCGGCTGGCGACGTGGCTCGCCGCACCTGCGTCGCCCTTCACGAACCGCCGCACATCGTCGCGGAACCGGCCGTTCCATTCCTGCCAGGCATCGCCGATGAAGCTCCCGACCTGATACAGCCCGCCGGCGTCCCACGCCTCGGCAATCAGCTTCGTTCCTGCGAGCTCCGGGTCCGACTCGATGTCCCACAACACCGGCGGGCTCGGCATCGGGTGGCCCGCCTCGTCACGCGAGAGGATCGAGGCGAGGTCGAAACGGAATCCGTCGACGTGCATCTCGCGGACCCAGTAGCGGAGACTGTCCTGAATGAGCCGCCGGACGATCGGCTGATTGGCGTTCAGCGTGTTGCCGCAGCCGCTGAAATCTTTGTATCGGGACCGATCGTGGTCGAGGATGTAATAGAGCTCGTTGGCCAGACCGCGGAAGCAGAGCGTGGCGCCATCCGTGCCGCCTTCGGCGGTGTGATTGAAGACGACGTCGAGGATCACCTCGATCGAGGCGCGGTGCAGCGCCTTGACCATGTCGCGAAACTCATCGACCGCACCGGCGGGTTCTGCCGCCGCTGCGTAGGCATGGTGCGGAGCGAAGAACGAAACCGGTTGATAGCCCCAGTAGTTCACGCGGCCGGGAGGCGCGGTCTGCGGATCGAACTGAAAGACGGGCAGCAGCTCGACGGCCGTGACCCCGAGATCCTGAAGGTAGGGAATCTTGTCGATCAGGCCGGCATACGTGCCGCGCCGCTCGCGGGGAACGCCGGATGACGGATGGCGGGTGAACCCGCGCACGTGCAGCTCGTAGATGACCGTTCCCGCGTACGGCCGGCGCAGCGGCTGGTCGCCCTCCCAGTCGTACCGCAACGGATCGACGACGACACTTTTCATCGCAACGGCGACATTGTCACCGGGACGGCGCGCGGCTTCACGGTCGTAGGCCGACGGCACCGCCACGCCGCGGCCGTACGGATCCAGCAGGATCCGGTCTGCATCGAAGCGCAGGCCGCGCTCGGGCGCCCAGGGACCGTTCGCACGGAACGCGTAGACCTGCCCGTGCGTCACTCCCGGCACGAACGCGTGCCAGTAGTGATACGTGCGATGCCGCTGCGGATCGAGCGCGATGATCTCGGAGGGCCCGGCCGCATCGCGGCCGTCGAACAGGAGCAGGTCGATGCGCGACGCGTGTTTCGAGTACACGCTGACGTTCATCCCGCCGTCGATGAGCGACACACCGAGCGGCGCAGCGCTGCCCGCGAGTGGGACTCGGGCGACCTCATGGCCGCGGCCGATCACGGCGCTGACGGATGCCATCGCGACGTCCTCAGACGCTCGGCGTGACGTGCCAGATGTCGCGGCAGTACTCGCGGATGGCACGGTCGGACGAAAAACGCCCGACGCGGGCGGCGTTGAGAATCGACATCCGCGTCCATCTGTCCGGGTCGGTCCATGCCGCCGCCACGCGCTCCTGGCACTCGGCGTACGACGCGTAGTCCGCCAGCAGCATGTACTGGTCGTCGTTCAGCAGCGCATCGACCAGTGGTCGGAACAACTCCGCGTCACCGTTCGAGAAGGCGCCGTCGTCAATGAGATCGATCGCCTCGCGCAGCGCGGCATGCGACTCGTAGATGGCTCGGGGCGCATAGCCGGCGCGCCGTGCGGCCACCTCGGGGGCGGTCATGCCGAAGAGGAAGAAGTTGTCGTGGCCGACCGCATCGCGAATCTCGACGTTGGCACCGTCGAGCGTGCCGATCGTCAATGCGCCATTCATCGCGAACTTCATGTTGCCGGTGCCGGAGGCCTCCTTGCCCGCGAGTGAAATCTGCTCGGACAGATCGGCGGCCGGATAGACCCGGTGGCCGTTCTGGACATTGAAATTGGGCTGGAACACGACCTTGAGCATCGGCGACACCTGCGGGTCGGCGTTGACGACCGCCGCAACGCCGTTGATCAGGCGGATGATCAGCTTTGCCATCCGGTATCCGGGTGCGGCCTTGCCGCCGAAGATCACCGTGCGCGGTACCGCAGTCGTGTCGTGGTTCTGCTTGAGTCTGCGGTAGAGGGCAATCAGGTAGAGCACATTGAGGTGCTGGCGCTTGTATTCGTGGAAGCGCTTCACCTGGACGTCGAACATCGACGCCGGATCGACCGCGACGCCGGTCTGCTCGCGAAGCAGCCGCGCGAGCACCTGCTTGTTGGCGGCCTTGATCGCTTTCCATTCCGCGCGAAATGCCGGGTCGTCGGCCAGAGGCTCGATCTTGCCGATTTCATCTTCCAGATCCGCCACCCAGCCATCGCCGATGTGCCGCGAAATGAGGCCGGCGAGCTCCGGGTTGCTGAGCACGATCCAGCGACGCGGCGTCACGCCGTTCGTCACATTGAAGAACTTCTCCGGCATGAGCTGGTGGAAATCCCGGAGCACGGTGTCTTTCAGCAGCGAAGAGTGCAGCGCCGCAACACCGTTGACGGCGTGAGAGCCGACGCTCGCCAGATACGCCATGCGTACCTGCTTCTCGCCGGTCTCCCCGATGATCGACACGCGAGCCGCAAGTGCGTCGTCACCCGGGAACCGCTGGCGCACATCGTCCAGGAAGCGACGGTTGATTTCGTAGACGATCTCGAGGTGGCGCGGCAGCAGCGCGCCGAAGAGCGGCAGCGGCCATGTCTCGAGCGCCTCGGCCAGCAGTGTGTGGTTCGTGTAGGCGCAGGTCTCCTGCGTGATGCGCCACGCGACGTCCCAGTCGAGCGCATGCTCATCGATGAGCAGACGCATCAGCTCGGCGACGGCGATCGCCGGATGCGTGTCGTTCAACTGTGCGGCCCACGACGATGACAGCGTGTGCAGCGGGCGGCCGCGCATCAGATGCAGCCGGATCATGTCCTGGAGGGAGCAGGACACGAAGAAGTACTGCTGCGAGAGCCGCAGTCGCTTCCCCACTGCCGGTTCGTCGTTGGGATACAGCACCTTCGAGATCGTTTCCGACGCCACCTTGTCGTGGACGGCGCCGTAGTAGTCGCCGACGTTGAACGCGTCGAGATCGAAGGTCTCGATCGCCTCGGCCTTCCAGAGACGGAGCAGGTTCGTGGTGGCGCCCCGGTAACCGGGCACCGGCGTGTCGTAGGCGATGCCGCGCACCATCTGTTCGGGAACCCACCGGACGGCGAGGCGTCCCGTGGCGTCGCGCGTCTGCTCGGTGCGGCCGCCGAACATGACCGCGTAGGCCACGTCCGACCGGACGATCTCCCACGGATTGCCGAAGCGCAGCCATTTGTCCGTCATCTCGATCTGCCATCCGTCCCGGATCGCCTGATCGAACAGGCCGAACTCGTAGCGGATGCCGTAGCCCACGGCGAGGACGTTCAGCGTCGCCAGCGAATCCATGTAACAGGCGGCAAGCCGGCCGAGGCCACCGTTGCCAAGGCCCGGCTCCTCTTCCTGCTCGAGGAGCTGGTCGAGGTTCTGCCCGAGAGATTCGACCGCGGTGCGCGTGGCGTCCAGCAGCCCGAGATTCACGAGGCCGTTGCCCAGATGGGGGCCGGTCAGAAACTCGGCGGACAGGTAGGCGACGAGCTTGTGGCTCCCGCCCTTGTCGCCGGCGCTTTCGAGCGTCGCGATCAGCCGATCGAGCATCCGATCGCGAATCGCATAGGCCAGCGCCATGTACCAGTCGTTGCGCGTGGCATGACGCGGAAGACGGGCGAGCAGATGGTGGAGGTTGTCGACGACGGCGGCGGCGATTGCGGTCGGCGTGGAGCCGGCGCGGATGTCGTCGATCGGAACGGCGGCGACGTTCGGAGTACGGGCAGTTCTCGAGGGCATGATGTCCACCAGGGCAGGAACCGGGGGTGTGCAGACTCGAACGGCGTACGTAGATCAACCGCCGTGCCGTTACGGAAACCCGCGGAATGCGAAGGTTTTCGGGCCGCCGGTTGTGACAAGGTTCCGGAAGCCTCGGCCGGTCGTGGGACGGGTTACGTAGTGTCCGGCTTTAGCCGGACCGGGGAGTTTCCTCCGGTTTCATCTTGACTGACCCGTATCGTGACGTTCCCGCCAACGGACGGCGGGCGGCGGACGCGGAAGCTACTTCGGCCCGGCGCCCCCCGGCCCCCGCTGCCATGACTCCGCAGCGGCTCCTCACCCCTCAGAAGAGTGAGGCAACCTCCCGTTCGATGAGGCGAGCGCGCGGCAAAAACTCACGCCCCGGCGGTCGTCTGTCGTAGTATTC
>Ga0207701_10005448_pt1 | contig 12782 bp, 10 predicted proteins | sample KBSSwiSSwithPhiX_FD_184294 | JGI IMG/M metagenome (GOLD analysis project Ga0207701, IMG submission 184294) | Switchgrass rhizosphere bulk soil microbial communities from Kellogg Biological Station, Michigan, USA, with PhiX - S5 (SPAdes) (version 2) | ecosystem: Environmental > Terrestrial >...
TGACAAGGGGTGCTGTTTCCGGCTAATCGGAAGGCGGAGGTTTATGCTTTCCCACCCATGCCACGGTGAGGCTGTGTCATGGATGGGGCACCCACTTTTCGTGCGGATTGGCGCGGCTTTCGGCTGCTTTGCCTGTGGGTGATTTCAATTCCTTCGAGGGGAGGCTCAATCTGACTAATCATTGAGACTTGCCTGTGACCCGGCTTCTGGTGGTTGACGGGCAGCATGTCAATAGCGCTTTAGTTATTGATTCAGATCAACAGTTCGCGCGAATCGACACTCAGCGGCGTACCATCAAGCCAGTAGGAGTTACTGAATGCAGCAGTTATCGAGTCTGTCTGGTTGGCCGCCGCAAGGAGGCGCTGGACCATTTGATGTCCGAAAAGAAGCCTTTGCGAGTTACCCGGAATTGGTCACGGTACGGAGGGTCGACAGAATCGTGGGCTCTCGGGTTGACATCACCTGTATGTTCGCCAAAGAAGTCGTGACCTTTCGATTCTTCGCGGCAAATCAGGGAATTGCCGAAAATGTTGCTGAGGTTCTCAGACGCAACGAGGGTCAAAGCCTGACCACACTAGGCATGCTCAACGTTGCCGACAGCGAATAGGGATTGTCTGTCAAATTCCGTGTGAGTTTCGATTATTGACGTTTGAATATCTCTTGCAACAATCGATCTGGAATCAGGCAGCGCCTTTGATCCAGGTCTTCATGGTGTCGGCGTCTACCAGTCCCGCCTGCTGGAAATGAAGGTTGCCGCGAGAAAATACTGCGAAGTTCGGGATCCCTCGAACATTGAATCGCGTGGCGAGTTGCGGGAACCTCTCTGTATCTACTTTGAGCACGACGGCTTGTCCCGCGAGGTCACGCGCGACCTGAGCGACGTGAGGCGCCGCCATTCTGCAGGGACCGCACCATTCGGCCCAGAAGTCCACGAGGACGGGGACCTTGCTGTCGCGAATGATCTCGTCGAATTCTTCGGGAGAGACGGTGAGGGGATCGGAGACCGCAGGCAGGGGTGATTTGCAGGCGCCGCACTTTCCTTTGTCGGAGAGGTGCTTACCCGGAATTCGATTGGGCTTGCCGCAGGACGGGCAGTTGCGAACCATGGCCATCGCGGACTCCTTTGATGTGCATTATCGCCGGGATGGGGGATTTGGAACATCCCTCAGGGGCTGGCCCTGACTCTTTTTGGGAGGGTGAATGTACAGGCTGAAGCCCGTACCCTTCAGACTGACAACCTTCGATTGTGACTTCCAGCCGCTGGGAATGAGGGCAAGATTGATGCTTTCCCACCCATGCCACGGTGGAACTTGTGTCATGGATGGGGCACCCACTTTTCGTGCTGCTCCCTCAGGGCCTAAAGCCCGTGGCGTTTTGGGGGCTTTACGGCACGACTAAAGTCGTGCCCTTTCACAAAACCGCTCCCGATGGAGCACACACTTTTGTTGCAGGTTGAGTGTCGGGCTCGGGGTTGGTGGGGACTTGTTATGCTCAGGGAGGGGACTTCGGCTTTGTTCGCACCTTTGCGTTTCATCTGGAATGCGACTCGCGGCCACCGGCTGACGCCGTGGCGAAGCGAGTTTCTTCGCTGGCGGGTGGAGACGTATTCCGGCAAACCGGCGGAGACGTTGAGGACCCGGGACTTGCTTGGGTTTGTGTGGGATTCACGGTGGGAGTTGTTGAGCTTTCTGGCGTGGACTGGCCGGCTGGAACGCGAGACACGGAAGCGCGCCTGAGTGATTGCCAATTTCCTGGCGGAAGTATGGATGTGTTCCGGCCGCTGGGATGCTGCTTTTTCGCTGATCCCTCGGGGGCTAAAACCGGACGCCCTTCGCTGAATAGATGTACGGGTTAAAGCCCTTACCCTTCAGACTGTGGGCGCGCGACGGAAGGATTTTTCTGCAGAGGATTGCGAAGCGTTTTCCATTTGCCGCGGTCCATATTGTGATGTTCGGAGAATCTCTTCGCATGAGGCATGGATTTTTCCGTTTCTTCTTTCTGACACTTGCTGCCTTAATTTCTATTAGTGAATCTGGCGGGGCACAACAACTGCCTCCAGCGGAACCGCCGCAGGCGATGCCCGGGAGCCATGCGAATTCGCCGACATTGCGTGTGACCACAAACGAAGTGCTCGTTCCCACGCTCGTGGAGAAGCCACACGGCGGCGGAATCATGTATGGGCTGAAGCAGTCGGATTTTGTGGTGGAAGACAATGGCGTGCCGCAAAAGATTCGGGTGCAGGAGGAGATGGATACTGCTCCGGTGTCGTTAGTGATTGCGCTTGAAGAGGGAAGGAGCGCAGCGCTCGAATTTGACAAGCTGGCGAAGCTGGGGCCGCTGATCGAAGTGTTTCTTTCGAATCCGAAGAGTCAGGCTGCGCTGGTGGGTTTTGATTCGAAGCCTCGTCTGATTCAGGACTACACGCACTCGAGCGAGACTTTGAGTGAGGGGCTGAAGCGCCTGGAGCCGGGGAATGGCGGAGCGGCGATTCTGGACACGATCAGCTATGCCGTCGATCTGCTTGAAACTCAACCGAAAGAGTATCGCCGGGTTCTGCTGTTGATCAGTGAGAAGCGGGATCACGGGAGCAAATTCACAAAACCGGTGCAGCTCATCAGCAAGATCGGGCGATCGGATGTACTGGTGCTCAGCGTTTCGTATTCTCCTTCGCAGGCAGAGTTTATTCACGACGTAAAGGATTCGGGAGAAGACCGGACCATGAATATGGTGTCGACCCTCGTGATGCTGGTGCAGGCGTTCAAAAAGAATGTGGCGAAGGAAGTGGCGGTGATGAGCGGGGGAGAATACACCACGTTTACGGGCGACAACCGGTTTGAGCAGAGGGTGATGCAGGCGGCCAAGGATTCACGAAACCGGTACCTGATTACGTTCAGTCCGTCTGACCCCACTCCGGGGTTGCATAGTATTCGCGTGCGGACGACCGAAGACTATGGCGCGCGAATCGTTGCGCGGGCCAATTACTGGTTGCAGCAGGAACCGTGAAACCGCTTACAGCAGAACGGGCTACGGGGTTGCGGGCAGGGTGCGGCGCATGGCGTCAGGAGCGCATTCATGGTAATCTCACTTTAGACACTTGAGAGTGGACTGAGAACGCAAGAGGAGTAACATACGCCGTGCTGGCGACTGCTAAGAAAACTACCCTGATTGAACGCTTCCGCACCCACGATACTGACACCGGTTCGCCGGAAGTTCAGATCGCGATTCTGAGTGAGCGGATTGGCGAACTGACCGAGCACTTCAAGACGCACAAGAAGGATCACGCTTCCCGCCGTGGCCTGTTGATGCTGGTTAGTAAACGCCGCCGCCTGTTGGATTACCTGAAGACGCATGATTCCGATCGCTACCGCGACGTAATCGGCAAACTCGGTATCCGCAAGTAATCAGAAAGCAAACATTGAATCGGAAGCGCCCAGACCGGATATTGGTCACGGTCCCCGTTCCACCCAGATTCTGGGGCCATGGTGTACCTGGCGAACTGCAAATGCTGCCAGGGCCTGCGCACAGCCATCGGCTGAGCGCGGGCCTTTCGCATTGGCCGGGAGAATCCGCTCCCTCGCGCAACGCACACTCTCTTGCGCGCAGCCTGCAGACGCATCAGTTATCCCGCCCATCTGACCACACCCTCCGGCGCTTTCCACCTACAAGTTTCCCAAGTGAAAAAAATGAAACGAGGACTCTATGTCTAAGCATGAAGTAGCAGTCGAGCTTGCCGGCGGCAAGCGCCTGGTCTTTGAGACCGGACGCATGGCCAAGCAGGCTTCCGGCGCCGCACTGGTGACCACGGGCGAAACCGTGGTTCTGGCCACGGCGGTAGCCTCCCCTGATCCGAGAGAAGGCATCGACTTTTTCCCCCTCACGGTCGATTACCGTGAGTACACGTACGCCGGTGGACGCATCCCTGGCGGCTTTATCAAGCGCGAAGGCCGGCCGAGCGAGAAGGAAGTTCTGACTGCGCGTCAGATCGATCGTCCGATCCGCCCGATGTTCCCCGACGGCTTCCGCAACGAAACGCAGATCATTGCCCTGGTTTTCTCTGCTGACAAGGAAAACGATCCCGACGTTGTGGGGATCAATGCTGCGGCGGCTGCGCTAGCACTCTCCGACATTCCGTTCAACGCAACGGTAGGCGCGGTGCGCGTGGGGCGCGTGGATGGCGAGTTCGTCATCAATCCGACCTACTCCGAGCGCGCGGCGACGACGGTCAACATCATGGTTGTCGGTCATAAGGACGGCATCGTGATGATTGAATCGGGAGCGAAGGAAGAGACGGAAGAAGTCATCCTTGCTGCGATTGAGTTCGCTCATGCCGAGATCAAGAAGATTGTCGCTGCCATCGAAGAGCTGGTTGCGAAGGCAGGGAAGCCGAAGCGGGCATTCACTGCACCGACGACCGATGAAGCTTTCTACGAAGAATTGAAGGCGAAGATCGGCGACCGGCTGAAGGATGCGCTGGACACCAAGAAGTACGCCAAAACCGAAAGCTATGCGCTGATCAAGAAGATCAAGGAAGAGCTGGCAGCGGAACTTCCTGGTGACGACGCGACTGCGAAGAAGAAGCTTGCGACTTATTACGAACTTCTCCGCGAGCGGACATTCCGCGAGCAAGTGACGAAGGAGCGGATTCGCCCCGATCGCCGCGCATTCGACGAGATCCGCGAAATCACGATTGAGACCAGCGTTCTGCCTCGTGTTCACGGCTCGGCGCTCTTCACGCGTGGTGAAACACAGGCGCTGGTTACGGCCACTCTTGGTACCACGGATGACGGGCAACGTTTGGAGAGCTACGAGGGCGAGAAGAAGAAGCCCTTCATGCTTCACTACAATTTCCCGCCGTTCTCGGTTGGTGAAACGGGACGCATGACAGGCACAGGCCGTCGCGAGATCGGCCACGGTGCACTGGCAGAACGCGCGATCGCCGCGGTTTTGCCAAGCGCGGAAGAATCGCCTTACACGATTCGCATCGTGTCAGACATTCTTGAGTCCAACGGCTCTTCGTCGATGGCTTCGGTCTGCGGCGCAAGCCTGGCTCTGTACGATTCCGGCATTGCGCTGAAGGGTTCCGTTGCCGGCGTGGCGATGGGATTGGTGAAGGAAGGCGACGATTACGCGATCCTCACGGATATCGCGGGCGCTGAAGATCACTACGGCGATATGGACTTCAAGGTTGCCGGAACGCGCAATGGAATTACGGCTCTGCAGATGGACATCAAGATTGGTGGACTGACGCGCGAGATCCTGCAGCAGGCAATGGAGCAGGCGAAGCGCGGACGGCTCTTCCTTCTAGACAAGATGGATGCAGTGCTCGACGGACCTCGCACGGAGCGCTCGCAGTATGCGCCTCGGATCGAGACTGTCATGATTCCCACGGACAAGATTCGCGATCTGATCGGAAAGGGTGGCGCGACGATTCGCGGCATCATCGAACAGACGGGGGCGAAGATCGATGTAGACGATACGGGCCGTGTGAGCGTGGCCTCGAGCGACAGAGACGGCCTGAAGAAGGCTCTTGAGATCATCGGCAACATCACTGCTGTGCCTGAGATCGGGAAGATCTATCTGGGCAAGGTGGTGAGGTTGGCGGAGTTCGGCGCATTTGTCGAGCTGTTTCCAGGAACCGATGGCCTTCTGCACATTTCCGAGATTGCCGAGCATCGCGTGAAGGAAGTCAAGGACGAGTTGCGCGAAGGCGACCAGGTGATGGTGAAGGTACTGGCTATCGAAGGCAACCGCATCAAGCTCAGCCGCAAGGCGCTTATCAAGGAGCAGAAAGCCAAGTTGGCCCAGTCCGCTCCTGCCGAGACGAGCGATGTTGAGTTTGAAGCTTCTGAAGCTCCTGCTCCTCCAAAGCCCCGGAATGAATTCGACGAACGTCAGCCGCGCACGAATCAGAGCACTATTTTGATTGAGGGCGGGGAAGACTTCGACGATGAAGAGGGCGAGGAGATCGACGAAGAGAACGAGCCCAACTTCAACCGAGTGGAAGGCGCTCCTGTAGCGGTTGGACAGCAAGTTGGTGCTGGCGGCGGTCGCCCACCGGCGAACAACAACAGGCGCCGGCGCCGGCGTCGCGGTGGCCGCGGTCCCGGGGGCGGCAGCAACTAAGCAACTAAGCTGCTGCATCTTCAAAGGTCGCCAATGCTGCACAGGGCGATAGTGAAAACGAATGCCCGGACGATTTGTCCGGGCATTTTCTCGTCTTGTCGAAATGAGCTTGAATTTCTATTGCGCAAGAAAATTTCAATTAAGATTCGACCTTCGCAAACGTCATGCTATTAAGGGCACTGGGTTCAGGAGGTCTGTGGACATCGTGAAACACGTTCTCTGGGGTTTGTTCGCCAGCCTGCTTCTTTCTGCGCCGCCGTGTTCCGATGCGTCGGCCCTTCACTGGATAACACGGCTCGGACATACAAGTTGCGACAATCGTCGGGTCGCAGAAACTCATGCGCCGGGGTTGATCCAGCGGCCAGAGCAGAAAGATGTGGATGCCCCATTGCAGTTTGAAGTGGAACGCCCGTTCGCAAGCCATTCCCTACTGACACTGGTTGTCTGCAACGGCGAAGTTCATGTCCTGCCGAATCCTCATCGTGACCAGTTGAGAGTCGTGGTGCATCTGGGCGCATCGCTTGGGCACGAGCTCACACCGAGACGATTTTTGCAGGAGTTTGTTGTCAACCAGGAAAGTGCGGACGTGGAGTGGAAGTTACCGGCAAGTTCGCGTCCCGTCATTGATGTTTATGTGCCAGAACAGACCGCCCTCGATTTGCAGCTTGGGAAGACGAATCTGCTGGTCAAAGGCGTGCGTGGCGACAAGGCCGTCAATGCCGGCAAAGGAACGGTACGCCTTGACGTGAGTGATGGCGATTCCGAATACCATTCCATCATTGTCGATGTTGCGATGGGTTCGTTCGCCGACTTGCGCACGGACGATAACCCAAGCCGCCAGGTTCCGTTCCATCAGGAGTTGCCGGGACGGGGCCAAGCAACGGCGCACCTGCAGATCGCAATGGGAAGAATTGAGATCGCCAAAGAAGATTGAGCTCAGATACCCTTTGGCGGCGTTTTCATGGTGTGACGGGTCTCACGGTAAAGGGCATTTTCGGATGTTCGCGGGAAACATTTTTGTCATCGTACATGCGCAGATCGGCGGCGATGCACAATGCTTCGAGTTCGGTTGCGTCATCGGGATAGACTGCGACTCCAATGCTGGCGCCTACTTGCACGAGATGTTCCCCTACCTGCATCGGTTCCTGCAAAAGCTGCATCAGAGACTGCGCGACGAGCCGGGCGTTGGTGCGGTTTGTGGGTTCTTCAAGAATCAGCGAGAACTCATCGCCGCCAGTACGTGCCACTGTGTCTGATTTCCGAACACGGGTCGAGAACATCGCGCTCACGTTTTGCAGGAGCAGATCGCCAGCGTGATGTCCGAGGGTGTCGTTGACCTGCTTGAAGCGATCGAGATCAACAACGAGAACGGCCGCTTTTGACCCCATGCGACGGGCCCGCTCGAGGGAGATTGCCAATCGATCGAGGAAGAGCCGGCGATTAGGAAGCCCTGTCAATTCGTCATGGAGCGCAAGATATTTATTGTGCTCAATCTGGTCTTCCAGTAGAAGCAGGATCATTCCAACGGCAACAATGTACTTGGGAAGATTCCACACTTCACTTTCAATCTGCATCTGAGGCCAGAGTGTCTGAGTGATTGGCGAAACCACGAAGACGGCCGTCCATGCAAAGAAACCAGAAATGGTGATCAGCGCTCCAGCGGTGGCTCGGCGGTAGGTGTGCCAAACATGAATGCAGCATCCAAAATAGACGGTGAAGAGCACACCATTCAACGCGAGACTGGCGCCAATTTTTGAATTGTTTTGGACCGTCAAGAGGAATGCCGTCAGTATCCAGTAGATTGCGACCACACTCCAGCGAAGGAAATGATTGAAACGGCGTAATGAGCTGATCGCGACGGTCAAGGGAGCGGCGCCGAGCAGAATTGCGGCAAGTGTCAGGACTAAAGCGGGCACATGGTCTGCGCAGATCAGCATGACGTAGAGCGTATTGGTTGCAATCAAGACAACAAGCATCCAGGTGCTTCTGTGCTCTTTGCGGTAGGGCACCGCGGCCCACATGAACAGGGCGCCTGCGCTGGTCAGGGATGCGAGACCGATTACATCTGCGAGATAGCTCCATATGCCGGGGGCAGGAAGGAACAGCAAGGCCGCGAAATGAACGACGATCAGTATCCAGCCGGTGAGCCAGATTTTGGAGACCACCGTTTGGCCCTGGCGAGCAACAGATGCAAACGCGCACGTCAACAGCGCGACTGCCACCAGGTCCGGGAGCTTTAACCAATCCACGACTTTTTCCTCAATCGAGTAAACACACGTGTCCCTAATAGTAGGAGCGAATAATTTACAGGATTCCAGATTTCACCCGTTGGTTGTAGGCTTTACCGACTTCGTATGAAACTTGTGTAATCTTGCGTTTCTGAACCGCTGCGTTGATTGATTGGGTTACCGGGCACCGATTTGAGGCCCGGGTTTTCCATATCTCCACTAAACTCAATGCGATGGCTGCCAGTCTCTATATCGTTGTCGAGGGAGAAGATCCGGGATTCGACATCTTTGTTAACGGGCGTGCTTTGGCCCGCAATGAAGACGCTTTAGAGAGGCTCGCGGAAACACTTCGGGTGACACCACTGCTGCACTTCTTTTCTGCGGATGAGAACTCGATGTGTGTCTTGCTGGAGCAGGGCAGCGGCGATCCGGAATGGGCGCAACATCTGCCTCAGCCGCAATGGTTCGATCCCGGACAAGGGTTGATCACCGTCCGGGCGCTGATTGAATTTCTGACTTCTACGCCTGTCTCGTTCGGATCGGAAACGCTGCCCGTGGTTGGGGAACTTCGGGAATACGAGCGGGTGCTCGACAAGGCGGTGAAGTATAAGCTGCGCTGGCATCTGGCTGTCAGCTGGCGCTGACGGATAATCAGCCCGCGACTACGGCATCAATTCGCTTGGGGGCAAATACATTTCCCATGCGCTGGATTTGTGCGCCGACGCTCTGCAACTTCTCTTCGATTCGCTCATAGCCTCGATCCATGTGGTAAACGCGATCAAGTATCGATTCGCCGTCTGCGACGAGAGCGGCAAGCACAAGAGAGGCTGAGGCTCTCAAGTCAGAACACATGACAGCAGCAGCCGAGAGATTTGCAGGACCGCGCACTGTAGCGGTGCGACCATCGACCTTGATGTTCGCGCCCATACGAACGAGTTCCTGCACATGCATGAACCGGTTTTCGAATATGTTTTCGGTCACGAGGCTGACCCCGTCGGACTGTGACGCAAGGGCCATGTATTGAGCTTGCATGTCGGTCGGGAAGCCGGGGTATTCTTCGGTTGAGATGTCGGCTGCCTTGAGTTGTCCGGCGGATCGAACGCGGATGGAATCGGACCCAAGGATGTCGATGCTTGCACCGGCCTCCCGGAGTTTGGCAATGACGGCTCCGAGATGATCTGGATTGCAATCGGCAACGACGAGGTCGCCCGCAGTGATGGCACCAGCAATCAGGAAGGTTCCTGCCTCGATGCGGTCGGGATTGATGCGGTAGCGTGCTCCGTGCAAGCGACTGACACCGCGAACGTGGATGGTGGATGTTCCAGCGCCTTCGATGTTTGCACCCATTGCGATCAGCAACGCAGCGAGGTCGCACACTTCAGGCTCGCGCGCGCAGTTCTCCATCAGGGTTTCGCCTTCGGCTAGCACAGCGGCCATGAGGAGATCCTCGGTACCGGTGACGGTGATCTTGTCGAAGACGAGATGAGCGCCCTTGAGGCGATCTGCGCGCGCTTCGAGATAGCCGTGCTCCTGGACGATGGTTGCGCCCATCATCTCGAGGCCTTTGATATGCAGATCGATGGGGCGACCGCCGATGGCGCATCCGCCGGGCATCGCAACCCGGGCCATTCCTGCGCGCGCTACCAGGGGACCGAGAACCAGTGAACTGGCACGCATGGTCTTCACGATCTCGTACTTCGCTTCGGGGTCAGAGAGTGTGCGGCAACTGATGGTGGTGCTGTGGTCGGCTGATCCGTCGCCTAAATGGACCTCGGCGCCCATGGACGCGAGAAGCCGGCGCTCGGTTTCGATGTCGCGGACCTGGGGGATGTTGTCGAGGGTGACTTCGTCTTCGGTGAGGATGGCCGCGGCCATGCAAGGCAGGGCGGAGTTTTTGGCACCGGATACGTGGATGGTTCCGACCAGAGGATTACCGCCTCGAATTACGTACTTGTCCATGAAAGGCTGGGGTGCTCCTTATCACCAGTGTAAATCGATCACACGCAGGCCTCCGTAGCGAACCGTATACTTGCAGCACCGATTCACGCCAACGGCGATGTGGAGAAATGTGGGAATGCGACAGGCAAGTTCCGGATTGAGAATCATGTTTTGTGCAGTCATTATGCTCGCACTTTTGGAAACGTTTGCATCACCTCTCACGGCTCAGACAAAGACGGCAGCGCCTTCCTCAGCAAAACCTATTCCTTCCCTGGTGATGAAAGACGGGCGGTATGCCCTGATGGTTGAGGGTGCGCCGTTTCTAATGCTGGGTGTTCAGGCGAACAACTCCAGTGCGTGGCCTGCGTATCTGGACAAGGTGTGGCCGGCGGCTGAAGAGATTCACGCAAATACGGTTGCGCTGCCGGTGTATTGGGATCAGATGGAAGCGACTGAAGGGAAGTTTGATTTCAGCACGGTGGACGTGATTCTGAAGCAGGCGCGCGAGCATCATTTTCGGTTGGTTTTGTTGTGGTTCGGGACGTGGAAGAATGGCAGTTCTCACTACACGCCGGAATGGGTGAAATTGAACCAGGCGAAGTATCCCTTCGTCGTGAATGAAAAGGGTGAGACGGTTGATTCCCCTTCGCCGCTTTCTGCGGCGTTTCTCGATGCGGACAGAAATGCTTTTCGTGCCCTGATGCGGCATCTGAAGCAGGTTGACCCTCAACGCACGGTTCTGATGGTGCAGGTGGAGAACGAGCCTGGCGAGTGGGGCGGTGTGCGCGATTTCGGGCCGGATGCGCAGAAGGCCTTTGCCGGGCAGGTTCCGGAGAAGCTTGTCGGTGGTTTGGGCAAGAAGCCGGGGACATGGCGTGAGGTTTTTGGAGACGATGCGGACGAGACGTTTCAAGCCTGGTATGTCGCTACTTATATTGAGCAGGTGGCCGCGGCGGGGAAGGCGGAGTATGCGCTACCTCTCTATGTAAATGCGGCTTTGCGCGATCCTTTCCATCCCGGAAAGGCTCCCAGTTACGAATCGGGCGCCCCGACGGATAACAATATCGATCTCTGGAAGATCGCGGCGCCGTCGATCAGCGTGATTGCTCCGGATATCTACATGCCGGAATATGCGAAGTACATGAAGGTGATGGAACTGTATAAGCGCAAGGATAATGCGCTGATGATTCCAGAGACCGGAAATCCGACGGGGTATGCACGGTTTGTTTATGCGGCGATTGGGCAGGGCGCAATCGGCTGGGCTCCGTTTGGGCTGGACCTGAGTCGCTACAGCAACCAGACGGAAGGCCCTGAAGCGATGGAGTCGAATGCGCTCAAGCCTTTTGCTCTCCAGTACAAATTGCTCGGGCCCATTGCAGGCAAGCTTGCACAAGGGAATCTCGATGGCAAGGTGCGGGGGACGAGTGAGGATCCGGACAATCATAGCCAGACTCTGAAGTTTGAGCGCTGGAATGCGGTGATTCAGTACGGAATGCCATCGTTTGGCAACTGGATGCAACCCAAGGGGAACTCACCGGCTGACGGAGGAGTGGTGATTCTGGAGCTTGGGCCGGATGAGTTTCTTATTGCCGGTCACCACGTGCGGGTGGACTTTGCGCCTACTTTTGCTCTGGGCAAAAAGCGGCTCTGGCTGAAGGTCGAGGAGGGAAGTTACGATGCGGCAGGGAACTGGAAGATGACGCGCGTATGGAACGGCGATCAGACAGACTACGGCCTCAATCTGAAGTCGGACGAGGAACAGTTGCTGAAAGTCAGGCTAACGACGTTTTGAGCAGGACCTGATTTAGAGTTCGAGGACGTTGTCTTCAATTGCGAGGCGAACGTTGCCGTCGGACTTGGCAAGACGACGGACTGCTTCGGGCTTGTCTACTTTGGCCTTGAGCATGACGAGAGCAACGGGAACGCTGCGTCCGGCGCTTTTGATGGTCTGCACGGCAGTTTCGCGGTCGATTTTGCAGGCGCTCATCAGGATTCGAATGCCGCGCTCGACGAGCTTGGAATTCTGCATGTGCACGTTGACCATGAGGTTCTCGTACACATAGCCGAGTCGCGTCATGGCGCCGGTCGTGATCATGTTCAGAATCATCTTCTGGGCGCTGCCAGCCTTCATGCGCGTGGATCCAGAGACGACCTCGGGGCCGACTTCGGCGACGATGGCAATGTCAGCGGCCTGGGCAATCGGGCTTCCCTGGTTGCAGGTGACTGCGGCAGTATGAGCGCCGCGTGCCCGGGCATAGGCTACGGCAGCGACTACATAGGGGGTGCGGCCGGAAGCGGACAGGCCGATGACCACATCTTTGCGGGTGGGGCGGCGGCGTGCGATGTCGCGCTGGCCCAACTCTTCGGAGTCCTCGTTCACCTCAACCGCAGATGCAAGGGCCTTAGGACCGCCGGCCATAATGTACTGAACCTGACCCGGGGCGGTGGAGTAAGTGGGTGGGCATTCGGAGGAATCCAAGGCGGCAATTCGGC
>Ga0207701_10005456_pt1 | contig 12773 bp, 12 predicted proteins | sample KBSSwiSSwithPhiX_FD_184294 | JGI IMG/M metagenome (GOLD analysis project Ga0207701, IMG submission 184294) | Switchgrass rhizosphere bulk soil microbial communities from Kellogg Biological Station, Michigan, USA, with PhiX - S5 (SPAdes) (version 2) | ecosystem: Environmental > Terrestrial >...
CTCGAGCCGCAAACAATTTTTCTCACGCCGGCAACCCGCGCCGCAGCCAAGACGTTGTTGGTCATGGCCACATTAAGATTGAACCGTTCGGCATCGCCGACAGTGTCGGTAAACTCCCAGCGCTGCGCGACCGTGTTGAATCCGGCTTCGGTGTACGGAAAGCGTTGGCGAGCAAGATGAACGACAGCGTCTACGTTTTTAAAAAATTCTTGGAACGTATGTGCTTTGCTCAGGTCAGCCGTATAGGTCGGACAAGGGCATTCTCGCGGTTTGGTCGTGTCGAGGGCGGCGACTTGATGCCCGTGAGTAAAAAGCTCGCGCACGACGAACTGCCCAAGCCGCCCCGAGCCTCCTGTGACGACAACGCGCATGGCGTCAGCGTCCCACCGTGCGAAACCAGCCGCTTTGTTCCAGCTCTTTCAACAAACTGTTGTCGATAAACTCGCCGGCTTTGGCTTCGCGCGCTTCCTTGCCGGGCGTGCGTTTGAGAATTTCATCGACGCCCTCAACTCGAACGTAGGGAATCCGATCACCGCTATAGCGCACGCCGTAGGTTTGATGCAGTTGCACCAGCGTCTCGGTGTCCGTCACCTTGGTATATTTCGACAGCACCTTCATGCTGAATTCTTTGTCCGTGCGCAACCGGTTCAAGCCCTGGGTAAAGCCGCGGAGAAACCGCAGCGTCGTGTCGCGGTTCGATTTGATGAAAGTTTTGGTCGTCGACAACGGCGTATTCGGAAAAATAATGCCCAACTGGCCGACGTCGACCACCTCATGCATGCCGGCTTTCAGCGCGCGAAAGTTGCTCGGTGGCGACAACACGACGGCATCGAGCGCGCCGGCTATCAACGCCGCTAGACCTTCCGGCATACCGCCGGTCTGAATCACGATCAGATCGCGCCCGCGCTCCAAGTTCCATTGCTTCAGCGCCGCGTCCAACGCCCAGTCCGTCGAACCGCCGAGCCGCGTGACACCGACTTTTTTGCCCTTGAGTTGCGCCGATTGTTTGATCTCCGGGCGCGACATAATGGAAAAAACTAAAGCGTTGCCGGTGTTGCCGATCAAAACTAGATCCGAGCCGCGCAGCGAAGCATTGATCACCGGCACCGACGGCCCATAGGCAAACGGCACCTCGCCGCTGAGCATCGATTGAATCAAAAGCGAGCCGCCGCCGATGTAAAGCAACTCCGTATCAAGCCCTTCGCGCTTGAAGTAACCGCCTTCTTGAGCGACCCACAAGCTCGACATGGCGCCGCTGATCGCGCTGTAGGCGATGCGCAACGGCGCCGCGCTCGCGCTGCCCGCGCTTAGGCGAATCATGAATAGCGCTGCCGAAAACAGCTTGAGAATCTTGCCAAATCCCATGTCAGTTTGTTTCCTTCGCGCGCACACCGGTGAAAGAATCGATCTCGACCATCTCATGCGCCTGCTCGCGTCGCAGCAACCCCTGGGGAGCGCGCTTTTCCTGCACCGCTCGCATCGCGTTGAGAATGATCCTGCGGATCAGAATCACGCCTTTATCCGATGTCCCAAGCTGCTCCTTGCGCCGATCGAGCAGCGGCTGCGTTGATTGGCAAGTGATATCTTCCGTGCGCACGTTGCCCCGAAAAGGAGAATACTTGCGCCGGTCGTAGGGTTTTTTTTCTGCTTTGGCTTCCACTTTGCGGCTCGGAGCCAATTTTTGAAAAAATTCCGGATCGGAGCCGGTGTAATGGTTTACCGTAAAAAGCGTGAAACTATGATCGTCGTTCGGCGTAACGAACATAAAATGCGCATTGTGCGATCCTGCGCTCAGGGCCTCGCGCGGCTGACGGAAGTGAGTGAACTCGGTATCGCCGATTTGCAAGATGCTCGGCAACGCAAAGCTCTTTTCATCGACATACTCGGTATCCGCGCTCGGTCCCGGTTTGCGCGACACGACCTTCATGCCGTAGGCGGTCTCGATCGCGTCGAAATACGGAATGTCTTTAAAATTAAAAAACCAACTGCGCCATGTGCCGTCGTCGGGATCGGCCCGGTGGAGAATCGAAAAGTGCGCCGGGTCGGCGCCGTTCTCGATGAAATTGAACCAGTTGTAATCATAGACGCGCGTCGCTTCCAACGATCGTTGTCCGGCGCAATCCGCAAGCGCTGCGTACTTCGGCAGCGGTGGCGGATCGTCCGGGTTCGGTCCCAGGTAGGCGAACAGCAAGCCGCCCTGTTCCCGCACCGGATAAGATAAATGCTTTACCTTCTGGGCAAACTTGCTGCCCTGCGGTTCCGCCGGCATTTCCAAACACTGACCGCGCACGTCGAACAGCCAACCATGATAAGGACAGCGAATGCCACCGCATTCGATGTCACCATATTCTAACGACGCACCGCGGTGCGGGCAGTGGGCGCCAATCAAGCCGATCGTTTCCGCCTGATCGCGAAACAACACCAGATCTTCGCCCAGTATTTTGATCGCCTTGGGGATGTCATAAAGATCGCGCGCCGCGCTGACCACAATCCAATAGCGGCGAAACCATTCCCCCGCCGGCGTGCCTCGGCCGACGTGCGGAATATCGGCAACGGTGATCTTTTTCGATCGTTTCATCCAAATCAGATTAGCGGAAAGTCAACGAGAAAACCAAAAGGGAATGAAAGCGCTTTAGCCGGGGAAGGAAATTTACGACCGCGAGTAAAAGCCGATCTGGCCAATTCGCGCCGGAGCGGTTGTGCAAAGAACTTCTGAGCACATTTGAGCATTGCACGGTTTTTGCCTATTCAATTGGTTCATGGGCCAATCGATCACCTGCGCCGAGGCGCTCATCGAGATATTAAACTTGTGTGAACAGACACTTACGGCCCTTGGTCGGCACGAAGAGGGTCTGATATCTGCCCCACCGGCGGACAAATATCGCCATCCCGGTCGTCACAAGAGCGCAAATGTTGTCCGTCGATTTGTCTTGATCCAGGGTGGGCTCACCAATGAATCGCGCTAGCCAGCAGCAAGTTATTTAAACTCCGGCATCACTTTCTCCGCGAAAAGACGAATATTTTTGAGCGCCAATTCCTGCGGCATGCCGCCGAAGTGAAAGGTCCCCGAGATAGTCGTCAGACCGGTCTCGTCGCGCCATTTGCGAATTGTATCGGCAACTCGCTCGGGATCTCCCGCCAGCACAAAGCCGTGCTCCAATTGAGTTCTGGCATCGCGTTGCGTCAGCAGCCCTTGCTCCTGGCGTTCGAGATCAGCCGCCTTGTGCACGTCGAAATAATTGATGAGATAGGGCTCCGCTTCGCGAATGGCGGCTTCTAAACTATCCGCCACGTAAATATGAAACTTGCCGAGAATGTCGGTTTTGCCGCCGTCATGACCCGCCGCGGTCAAGGCGTTTCGGTAGCTCCTGATGAATCCGGGTAGTATTCCCGGTTCGCGATAGAGATAAGGCAGCGTCATCAGGTGAAAGCCGTGCTCGCCGGCCCAGCGAAAGCTATCTTCGCTGCGCGCGCATCCGACCCAAAAATTGGGATGCGGCCGCTGCACCGGTTTCGGAAACACCGGCACGTTTTGATAGTTGTAAAACTCGCCCTTAAAACTGACCGGCTTGTCCGACCATGCTTGCAGCATCACTTCGACGCCTTCATACATGCGCTGGGTGGCTTCCTTTTGATCGACGCCGAACTTTTTGTACTCATGAGATTCGCTGCCTTTGCCCACTCCGAAATCCAACCGGCCGTCGGAAATGACGTCGACCATCGCATAGGACTCGGCCACGTCGATCGGATTGTGCAGCGGCAAAACATTGATAGCGACACCCAGGCGAATCCGCTTTGTCGTGCGCGCGATGGCCGACATGAAAGTCGGCGGATGCGGCAGATCGCCGCCGTAGTGAGCGAAATGATGTTCGGTTACCCAGACGTGATCGTAGCCAAGCCGATCCATTTCTTCCATCTGACCGAACATCTTTTGATAGAATTCCGTAACCGACCCGTCCAAGTCGGCGACGTAGGTCGGCAGATAATGCGCGCCGAATTTCATGCTTTTGCTAGCCATCAAGCTTCACAACCTCCAAATTTTATCCAACCAGATATAAGTTGGCACCGCGTGGGAGTCAACGCCGAAGTAAAAATGGCAGGGGCGTGATGAAATCACGGGTCTACTGTGAATTTTAAATGCCTCGACCCGCTATTTGCATGACTAGAAAAAAAACCAGAGTAGAAACTTTCGACATTCCATAACCGCAGACCGGGTCATAAAAGAGTTATTCTCACCGACAATTGGCAACGGCAGTTGGCTGCCGCACAACTCCTCTCAAATGGCTTATCCGCCCATTGCCACGGGTGGCGAGAATACCGTCGGCCCTTTGACCTCGGACTCGAGGGCTTTGAGCGCGGTTTGAATGATTTCGCGGCGCAGACGCGCGTCAAGTTCTTTGGATAAATTCGGATCGCCGCACGGATGCGGAATGCTCACGCCTTTGACGATGCGGTTGGCGCGCACCTGCTGTGCCACGGGAAACATCGCGCTGATCAACGCTACCGGCAAACCCGCCTTTTCAAGTTCTTTGCTCATCACAGCGCCGCTGCGACTACACGTCCCTCACGTGGCGACAAACAGGACTCCTTCGACGTTGTCTTTTTTTAAGTCCGCGGCGATTTCCTGACCGATGCGGCGCATCACCGTCGGCGAACCTTGGTTTCCGGGAATAACGTAATAAGCCGGATAAAGTTTTCCCGGACCGATCACGCCCTCGGCTTCCAGCGCGCGCAGCGCGTCGAGCGGCACGCCGTAGTGGGGATTCTGATTCATGTACGCCACGTTGTAGCCGCCGTGCACCGCTTCCCATTTTCCCGGCTCGAGCTCTTTGAGCTCGGCGATATTGTATTTGCGCCAGTAGGTATTGCGATAAGTTTTGAACTTATCCGGATTGCCCCACGGCACCACGCCGCTCGTCGTCACTACGGCGATGTTGCGATCTTTTACTTGATCGAGTGGCGGTGCCGGCGGCGCGTCGTCCCACACTTCCATCGGCAGCTCGCTCTCGAATGGCTGGTTATTTATTTTCTTGAGCAGCATTTCGACCGCGCGCGTGGCGCCGCGGCGGTCGGTTTTCTCAATCCGTCGAATGCCGCGCCCGATGTAACCTTCTTTGGCCGCGGAACCGATCTCTTCACCGCGCGCTAGCCGGATCGCAAGGCGCGCCAAGCGCGTCAGCGCGTCGTTCATCCCCGTCGTCGCTTCCGCCGTCGGCAGGCAATAAACCCGCGCATTGACAAATTCGCGATAAGTGCCGACACCGGGGTTCTCTTCGTGCATTGCGGTTAAGCAGGGAATTCCCAGCGCATTGGCCACCGCATTGCAAATCTCGACGCAGGACAATCCGTAGCGGCCGGAGTTGAACGCCGGTCCCGCCACCAAAACGTCGGGCTCCGCCGCGCGCACGCCGTCGAGGATCGCTTTGAGCGCTGCTTCTTTGTGCTCATGAAAGTAGTTATCGCCGACATACACCGTGCAAGCGATCTTGCCCTCGTCGCCGAGCTTTTGCTCCAAACCGCGCGCCGCGCCGGCGCTGCCTTCAATCACGCCCACGGGCAAGCCCGCTTTTTCCTCGCCGCCGAGGCCGGCAAAAAATTGATTGACGACGTGAACGATTTTAATCATGGCAACCGTCTCCCTAATATCTAGAAGAGTTCAAAACGTTCAACCGTTTGGAGCGGATCGCATGGTTCGACGGGCTCACACGAACGGCATATTTTTCCGCTCATCCTGAGCCTGATCGAAGAATTGAACGACTGGAACGATTAGTATTCCGCGCACCTAAATTCCCCTTGCCCCCAAATGTCCGCCCCACCCATCATGACATCGCGCGCCTCCAATGACAAAGCGCCGCGTGCCGGCACCAGAGTAGCGCCGGGAAAAGGAAAAATTTTGATCTGTTCGTACGGACCGATGACTTTGTCCATTGCCGGCAGCTCGACGACTTTATCGAGGCTGCCCGTGCTCACGATCGCATTCGCCTCGGCAATGTAAAACAGCACAGGACTGTCTTTGCCTTCCTTACCGCCATTCTCATAAGTGACCAAGGTGGTCTTAATGCCGTTTTGCTCACACGCGCGCACCGTGAGCATGACGTCGACGAAGGCGTTGCCGCCGCCGATCCAGGTCACCAGCGCGCCATCGGCGCCCATCGCTTTGGCCAGTCGCGCGGCGTTCTGCGCGCCGACTTCTTTGCCGTGGCTGGTCTCAAAGCGAATGCGCTGCAAGACCACGCCGCCGAAGTTCAAGCTTTTGCCGTGCGCCGCATACAACTCCAAAACCAAAGGATGGTTTTGCCAATCCCACGTCGTCGGGTAATAGCCGCGCCCCGAGCGCGTCGTGTCCACCGTCACCGCGCCGTCAAAAAGCTCGTTGGGATGAACAAACGTGGACATGGAATTACGCAACGAGAGCCCGTAATAACCCACGCCCGAATGCACGTGCTGCGGGTCGGTGATGCAGCCTTGCACCAGCATCACATTCGGCAGCGCCGGATCTTTCTTGCTCAAATCATAAGTGGCGATCTCTACCGGCGAAAGTTCCGCCGTGACTTGGCCAAGCCGCTGGGCAACTTTATATTCGGCCGATTGGATGGCCCCGTGCGCATCCAGCTCGCCCAAGCCCGGCGCGATCCTGAAGCTCAAGACCAGATGTCGGCACGAGCTAAACCGAGAAATCTCCGCGCCCGGCCCAGACATATCGAGGATGGCGTTTCTTTGCACCGTCGTGCCGGCACGGATCGTGCCTTCGTACTCCGCCGCCGCGATGACGGTCATGCCGGACAGCCGATGAGTTCGGCCGTCGCCGACGTTTTCGACGGCGCCTAAAACACCGGGGAAAACTTGGCCGCTGCCCGCCACTTTGAAGCGCGGCTCGACGATATCGCGTATGCCGGTGATGCGCGTCTTTTCGCCGGGCACAGCCACGGCCAGCGTTGCATCCGTGATCCGCGTATCTTCGAGGACGAGAGCGATCAGTTCGCCCTCGTCGACCTCCAGGATTTCGCTTTCGTACTTGGAACGATGCCCCAAGCGAATCTGCTTTACCGGAAAATCTGCGAGTTCGAGTTTCAACGTCTTCTCTTCAACAGTTTGAACGTTTGGAACATTTAAATTCTTCTATGCCGCAAAACTACACCTATCCCGAAATATTCCAATCCCAGCGCTGTGATCGCATAAATTGGCTCACGGCGCCCCCATGATTTTGCGAAAGTCCTGAATATAGTTTTGCAGATTGGCGCCAAGCTTGGGACTCACGACGAAGTCCGGTTTGACTTGAAAATCTTTAAACTTGCTGCGCACACCTTTCATCGCGCTGCCTTTGCCCAAACTCGTTGCCAAAAAAGACTGCGCTTCATCGGAGAGAACCCATTCGACGAACAGCAGCGCAGCGTGCGGGTGAGGCGCGTTCTTCGCCAAAAACAGGCCCTCGGGTTTGACGATCGTCGGCGCAAGAACTTTAAATCCCAGGGGCGCCCCTTTTTCGCGAATCGCCGCCGAAGTCTCGCCGTTGATCGCGATGCCGACCGGATATTCCCCCGAAGTCACCACCTGGGTCGTCAAGGTGCCGCCGCGCCGATAGCTCAAATCTTGCTTGGCTAACTTCGTCAAATAAGCGACTGCCTTTTCTCGCCCCCAGCTCTCTTCCATCGCTGCCAGAATATATCCCGCTTCCGGATCGAAAAGCATTTTACCCTTCCATGCGGGGCTAAGCAGTTCGTCGTAGCTCTTCGGAGCCTGTTCCGCCTTGATGGAGTTGGTGTTGTAAATCAAGGCTGTGGTCAAATAGTACATGCTGTGCCAGTAGCCCTCGGGATCGTAGGTGCCTCCATAAAAACGCTTCGCGCCGGCGATCGGTTGCGGCTGCACGAGATTGGCGTTCAACAACTGATAGCCGTAACTCAGATCCACTTGAATCACGTCGGCCGCATGGCGCCCGGCCCGCGCTTCGGTCAACGTGCGGCTGAGAATCCCGTCGCGCGGCGAAAAATAATGCTGCATTGCAATAGACCGGTAGCGCCCGTTAAAAACCCGCGCCAGCGGCAGAAACTCGTCGATCGGCAGCGTGCCGTAGTAGACGAGCTCTCCTTCGGCCTGCGCGCCCTTGAGTAAGTAACTGGTTCTTTCCTGCGGTTTGAGCGATCTTATTTTTACTGCAATCTCAGCGATCGTCGCCGCATAGAGCGTGCCCGTGGCATTCGCGCAGCTAATGAGGATCGCAAAAACCAAGCTGGCTTTAGCGACTGCGGCTTGATGGCGCCTTAGCCGATGAACTTTGCCGATGAGTTTCATATCAGTTTCGTTTAGCAAAACGTTGAAGCGATCGTCAATGACGATGATCGGCCATGAAAAATGTTTCATGCAACCACCCGAGTCTGATTCAGCTAGAGCGCTCGATAACCCAAGCGGCGATTCACGATTGAAAATCGGCCAAATTTGTCTGGCGCTGTATGAGATCAGCATACGACATATTGCGTATTCTTGGGCCCATTGACACCGTCGTAGTTTTTTCTTATTGACATGGCTAGCCGGCATAATAAATTTTTCTTGTAGGGCTCATTAAAATCGCTTTAAAGGGAGGAGGTGATATTAGATGAAATTACAAAGGACGATGGGAATAGTTCTTCTGGCTCTGACGTTGGCCCCGGCCTACGTTGCCGTAGCCGCAGAAGATATGGAATTGAAAGCGACGGTGGTGACCAAGGGCGAGAAAGACATCAAGGTCAAAACCAAGGACGATGAAAAGACGATCCTGGTCGGCAGCAAGACCAAGGGCCTTGAGAACGCCAAAGAGGGCTCCAAGGTGACGATTAAGTACACCGAGAAAGACGGGCAGATGAGAGCCAGTGAGATTAATCCGCGCTAGCAGATAGCTCGGCGGCAGAAAAAAGGCGGGGTCGTAACGACCTCGCCTTTTTTTAATTTATGGCGATGAAATAAATTAATCGTTGCCAAGCCCAATTTTCCACCGCCTCGTTGACTCGACCCATGCCGCAGACCGATGGGTTCTCTGCTCAAGCGTACGCGGCCCAAAAACGATCCGGCTCAGGTTGGCAGCGGGTTAGCTGGGACGAGGCGCAACAGTTAGCGCAACATCGGAAGAATTTCTTCGCCCCAGAGCTTGATCACTTCGGGAATATCAGGTCCCAGGGGAACGCCGAGAGTAATCTGCCTGAACCCATCGCGCGCCGCCAGTGAAAATAGCTCGGCGATTCGTTCCTTGCACTGGGCCGGCGTGCCGGCGATGATCAAACGATCCACCGCTTCGTCCGGCGTCAGCGAAGCAGCGTAGTCAACGCCGCGATTCTCAGCGTACGCCTTTCGCACCTCTTGAATCGCCTGCGGGTCAATGCCTTTCGTCTTGAGGACTTCATCCGGCCAGCCGGACACGATATGCGAAACGAATCTTTTCGCGTGTTGCCGAGCCGCCCCGCTGTCACTCGATACCGAGGCATTGAGCAGCATGACTTTGCGCAACGGCTCGGCCAGCGTCGATTGCGCTCGCGCCGCTTCCAGACGCGCCAGCGAGGATTCCATGTCGGCGATACCGTAGAGCGTTTGCAGAATCACGCCGTCGAAGTGGCGCGCGATCAGATCGAGCACCGCCGGCTTGAGGAGACTCGGGCCGTAATAAAGGCGGATCGGCGCCTGAGTCTTGAAGCGGAGCGCATATTGTTCTGCGTTCATGTGAAAATAAGACGCGAGAACGGGAATCTCGCTGCTCTTGAGCGTCGCGCCGGCGAACAACGTTCGCAACGCCGTGGCCAACTCCGCCATGATCGTGAGCGGTTTTACCCGTTCCACTTGATGAGTGAGTATCGATCTCGATCCGGGTCCCAAGCCAAGCGAGATTTCGCGCCCGTCCATCAGCTCGGATATCGTCGCGAAGGCCATCGCCAAATCGACGGGGTTACGAAAATAAGGCACGGTTACGGCGGTGCCGAGTTTCACCGGCAATCGCGCGACAATCGCCGCCGAACTCGCCAAGACGCTGCGATATTCCAGATTGTCGTTGGTCCAAACCTGGCTGAATCCGAATTGTCCCATCGTCCGCCAAGCCCTCTCGGCGAGCCCGATCAACTCCGGTAGCGAGTAACGATTGAGCACGTGGAGCGGATAGTGAATACCGATTTCCCCGGTAAATTTCTTTTCTTGTTTTGCCATGGCGCTCTCCAACAAACAGATTGATTCTACAGGGCGGTTGGGGATTCATCACTTCGATTTGGTACGAGCCGCGCAAGCCTATTTATGATTGTGCGACTCGGCAAGCCAAATAAAGATCACGGATACGAACGTCAACGCTTGAGCGATCACGAGGCGCGGACCGAGCCGGTCGAGTAGAATACCGATCACCGGCGCCGACAGCGTCCACATGACGGATCCGAGCATGAGCGCGCCGGATGCCAGCCCGCGGCTCCAGCGAAACTCTTCGATCACCGCGACTAAAAATACCGCGAAAGCGTTGCGTGTACCGAACGCCACTGCGACGGTCAAAAACGCGATACCGATGACGACCCACGGATAGTAGCGCTGCAGTGCTCGACTTGCGGCAATCTCAGTTTTCACTGCATACAAGGTGTTTTCCTCAAATGTCGTCAGACGAAATGCGCATGTGTCGGTCAGTCAATGAGTGATTCTTACAGATAGCCCTTCTCTTCATAGTATTTCTTTGCCCCCGGATGCAGGGGAATGCCGAGCGGCGCGGCTTCCGTCCCGCGGCAAAGCTTTTTCATGTCGAGTGGACCCTCGTCATCGACTGGAATAACGTTCTGCCGCAAGTCGATCGCCTGGCAAATTGCATAAGCGAGGTCGCTGCTGAGCCCGCGATGCGTGATAAGCGGCCAGCCGCTGAAATCGATCGTGTTGACGTCCGCTTTGAGCTGTCTGAACTTTGCAGGTGGGATGACGGAGGCTTGATAACCGAGGGCCGACAATTGTTTTACGATTCGCGGCTCGATGGGCAAAATCTCGAATCCATGGTCGAGTGCGTCGTCGAGCCAATTATGCAGTCCTTCGTCGAAGACCGCGTTGATCTTGCCCGTTTTTATCCCGTCCAACCGCTCCGGAGAGGTAGGCCTGGGAGTCTCCTGCACTCTCCCGCCCCAGCTCTTGATCTTGGCAAAGGACAACCCGTAAAGCGAAAGAATCTCCGTCACGGTGTAGAAAGTCGTATTGTAAATACCGGAAGGACGGGTCGAAATCCTCAACGGTATCTTGCGCTCGCCGATTTCGAATAGAGATTTGAGCTTCAACTCCTTGGCGACCGCAAAAGCCATTTTGTCCCAGGATGGAAAGGAAGCCAGCGCCCGGAGCGGCAGCTTCTCCTTGTAAAACCCTTTTCCCCGATAGGCCATGGTCACGATCGCCGATGGATTGATAAAGGCGACGTCGACCCGCCCCTTTCCGACCTCGATGGGAGCTTTCATGCCGCCCATAAGATCGCCGTTGATGCCCATCATCATTCCGGGAAACTGCTCTTCCCGCGAGCTCGGTTGTATGGAAATCGTTGCGACGTTGCCCATGTCAAACATGCGTTGGGTATATAACTCCGCTGCGACCTCGAGAGCCATTTTCGTCCGCATCATCCGCGCATTCATTTTGGCCATGGAGATTTCCTTTTCTTACCCAGACTGTGCCAGGATCGCCCCGAACGAATCCCTTATTGCACGATCGACGGCAATAAATCGCGCGCCAGAACCGTGATCGCTTCCTCGTAGTCGGGGCCGAGCTTAGCCAAGCAAATTTGATCAAAGCCGTATTCTTGCGCGTAAGCACACATTTCTTCGAGCGGTTTGACGCAGTCGCGCGGCGTGCCGGCAATGAAGCCGATGTCGACCATGGCATCAGAAATCAGCGCCGAGACCTGCTCGATCGTGCCGCCCGCCTCGAAGGCCTGCTTAATTTGAATCACGGTCTCATGCTCAACCCCTAAAGCCTGAAACTCTTCGTTCGAGAATCCCATCGCTTCGAGCACGACGAGCATATGGGCGATGTATCGCTTCGGAAAATTTCTCGCCTTTTGGTAATCGTTGGAGATCGAAATATTGATTTCGCAGACCTTTCGTAACTTCGTTTGGCGACCCGCATCTTTTCTACCACGCTCGGTTTTTTCCAGAAGGCCGGCGAGCCTGCCGCTATGCACGAGCGGTTTGAAGAAGCCGCCGATCAGCACACCATCCATCACGCGGCCGGCGATCTCCATAATGCGCGGGCCGTTACCGCCGCAATAAAATAAAATCGGCGACTTCGGAGCAAAGCCCAATTGAATGCTGGAATTCGAGCGCAGGTGGAAGAACTCCGACAGCGCAGGATAGTCGCCGTATCTAACCGTATCGCCGCGCAGAAGGCCCTTCATACATTCGACGGTCTCTTTCACCATGGATATCGGTTTGACCATGTGGATTTGGTTGCCGGCTTGCGCGTAATCGCCGCGCGCGATCCCCACGCTGATCTCCCGGCCGTCCATCAACTCCGACAACGCCGCGAAGGCATCGGCGGTATCCACAGGATTTCTGAAATACGGCACCAAAATCGCAGTGCCGAGCTTGATCGGCACCTTCGAAGCGATCGCGGTCAACAGAACAAAAATATTTCTGTGACCGAGATTGTCGTTGATCCAAAGCTGTGAAAACTTATTGCGCTGAGCGTGCGCCGCGAGCTCGACCCATTGAGGTATGGAATAGTGCTTCGCGAGATGGGTCGTAAACTGTAAACCCACTTCACCCCGGTAAATCGCCATGCAAGCCTCCGTTTCTCTATATTTCAACAGCGAG
>Ga0207701_10005458_pt1 | contig 12772 bp, 15 predicted proteins | sample KBSSwiSSwithPhiX_FD_184294 | JGI IMG/M metagenome (GOLD analysis project Ga0207701, IMG submission 184294) | Switchgrass rhizosphere bulk soil microbial communities from Kellogg Biological Station, Michigan, USA, with PhiX - S5 (SPAdes) (version 2) | ecosystem: Environmental > Terrestrial >...
CACTCACCAGCCCGAATACCGGGTCTGTGGAGAACCAGAGGTCTCGACAAGGTCGACCGCCGGAGTCCGGCTGGCGCGCCTCCTGAACCACCGCCGACCCGCAACAGCGGGAGCGGACCGTCCCCGGCGCCATGCCTCTCCCGTTGCTGCGTCGTTCCCCCACCGCCTACCTGCCCGCGGCCGCGATGCCGCGGTCTCGACGCACCCCGGGCAGGCGCCCGTGTCGACCGCTCAACAGCCACGACCACCACCCTTGGCAGGCTGTCCTCATGACCTGGATCGACACACCCGTCACCGCCGACCTCGTGCGCGGGGCACTCGAGCTCGAGGCCACAGCGCACGGAGTGCTGCCGCACCGGCTGCCGGCATGGGCGCGGGAACAGGTCCCCGACGAGCAACTGGCGATGGCGGAGGCGCAGCCGTCCGGGGTACGGCTCGCGTTCCGCACCCGGGCCACCGAGATCGAGCTGGACGTGCTGCCGACCAAGACGGAGTACCCGGGCGCTCCCCCGCGCCCCGACGGCCTGTACGACGTGCTGGTGAACGGGCACCTGGTCGCGCAGGCGATAGCGGACGGCGGCAACACGCGCACCATCGACCTGGCCAGCGGGTCCGCGGTGACAACTCCGGGTCCGGTCGCCACGCTGCGCTTCGACGGCCTGTCCCCGGACGCCAAGGACCTCGAGATCTGGCTGCCCCACAACGAGACCACCGAGCTGGTCGCCCTGCGCACCGACGCCCCCGTCGAGTCCGCTCCCGACCGAGGCCGACGGGTCTGGCTGCACCACGGCAGCTCGATCAGCCACGGCTCCAACGCCGCGAGCCCGACGACCACGTGGCCGGCGCTGGCTGCGTCCCTCGGCGGGGTCGAGCTGGTCAACCTGGGGTTCGCCGGCAGTGCCCTGCTCGACCCGTGCACCGCACGGGCGATGCGAGACACCCCGGCCGACCTGGTGAGCGTGAAGATCGGCATCAACATCGTGAACCTCGACCTGATGCGCCTGCGGGCGTTCGCGCCGGCGGTGCATGGCTTCCTCGACACGCTCCGCGAGGGCCACCCCACCACGCCGCTGCTGGTGGTCTCGTCGATCCTCTGCCCGATCCACGAGGAGACACCCGGCCCTGCCTTGCCGGACCTCAGCGGCCTCGCCGAGGGACGACTCGGCTTCCGGGCGACCGGCGACCCCACGGACCCGACCCGCCTGACCTTGACCACGATCCGCCGCGAGCTCGCACAGCTCTGCTCCGAACGGGCGCGGCGCGACCCGCACCTGCACTACCTCGACGGTCGCGAGCTGTACGGCGAGCGGGACGCCGCCAAGCTGCCACTGCGCGACGCGCTCCACCCGGACCCCGCCACGCACCGGCGCATCGGCGAGCGGTTCGCGGAGCGGGTCTTCGGCGCAGGTGGACCCTTCGCCGACGGAGGCTAGGGCCTGGTCAGCGGCTCAGAACAACGCGGAGGCGAGGTTGCGGCGAGCCTCCATCACGCTCGGGTCGTCGTTGCCTACGGCAGCGAACAGCCCGATCAGGTGGCTGCGGGCCTGGTCGCGCTCCGCCCCGGAGGTACGACGGACCAGCTCGACCAGGCGCCGGAACGCATCGTCCACGTGACCGCCGAGCAGGTCCAGGTCGGCCACGAGCGTCTGCGCGCCCACGTCGTCCGGGCGTTCGGCCGCCGCCGCACGCGCGGCGGCGAGGTCGGCCCCCTGGGTGCGCTGCAACAACTTGGCCATCGCCAGCCCGCCGGTCGCCTCGACGTCGGCCTGGTTGGCGTCGACCAGCTTCTGGTACTCGGCCACCGCGAGGTCGATGTCGCCGGCCTCGAGCGCGTCCTGGGCAGGCGCGTAGCGCGGGTCGACCTCCGGCTCACCGTTCTCGTCGACGGGACCGGCGTCGGCGCGCGGCTGGTGCCGACCGGTGAACCCCTGGGTGGCCAGCTGCTGGAACACCTGGTTGAGGGCGGTGCGCAGCTCGTCGATCGGCGGCGCGTCCTGGAACAGCGGGGCCGGGCGCCCCTGGGCCACCAGCGCCACCAGCGGCACGGACGGGATCTGCATCGCCTGCGCGATCGACGGCGCCGCGTCGATGTCGACCTTGCCGAGCAGGAACTTGCCCTCGAACTCGTTGGCCAGGGTCTGCAGGTCGGCCGCGAGGCCGGCGCTCTCCGGCGAGCGGGTGGGGCTGTAGAAGACCAGCACCACGGGGGCGCTCATCGAGGACTCGAGAACGTCCTGGAAGTTCTGCTCCGAGACGTCGACCGCGTAGGCGCCGCTGGCGGCGGGACCGGCGCCACCGCCGGGGGCACCGGGAGCCGGCCGCTTCAGCCCGGACAGGTCGATCGCGCCGGGACGGGTGAAGGGCTGCTGGGTCATGGGTCCATCTTCGCCGACGCACCGTCCCCGCACCCAGCCGGGTGGGTCACTCCTCGATCTCGTGCATTGCGGCCTCCTCGGCACTGGCGCCTGCGCCGTCGATGCCGACGTCAGTGGCCAGCATCTCGGAGTCGACGTCCTCGCCGCGCCCCTCGTCGGGCGCCACCAGCCGTCCGGCTCGCTGGTCCCCAACCTCGCTGTCGACCTCGCCGCTGTCCGGGTCCGCGGCCTCGCGCTCCGCCTCGAGGTACGGGTCGGGCTCGGGCACCTCCTGCGCCAGCCGCTGGTCCAGCGTCTCGCCGAGCTCCTCCTCCAGCGGCGTGTTGCCGTAGCCCTGGCCGGCCGACCACTTCTCCGGCGGCGAGTAGCCCTCGTCGAGCGGCTCGGCCAGGCCCCGGTCGTCGGCCATGCTGTCGCCGTCGCCCTGGGGCTGGTCCTCGTCGTCGACGCTGTAGGTGTTGTAGCTCTCGGTGTCCTCGGGATCGCTCATTGCTCCACGGTAGGAGCGGCGCCCCAACGACCGCCTCACCCCCAGGACTCCTCCGTACGACGGGCCAGGTCGTCGACCACGTCGACGAGGTCACCGCCCTCCTCGAGCAGCCTCCGCTGCCGGGTCGCACCGGTCCCGCACGACATCAGCCGCTCGAAGCTCTCGGCCACGCGCTCCTCGTCGCCGGACTCCCGCAGCGCCGGGCCGGCGTACGCAAGCAGCGCGGAGAAAACCTCGCGTGGAGGCGCCAGTCGTCCCTCGACCGGGTGCACGAGGTCGCCGGTGAGGCCGTGACGTGAGGCGCGCCAGGCGGCGACGCGGAGCAGGTCGGCACGCCACGCGTCTGCCGGCCGCGCCGCGGCGACCGTCTCGACCAGTGCCCGGGCCAGCAGCGCGACGAGCACGCCGTCCTCGAGGTCGGTGCACACGTCGGCCACCCGGATCTCGACCGTCGGGTACTGCGCGGACAGACGGGCGTCGAGATAGAGCATCCCGGGGTCGAGCGCCCCGCCCCACTGCGTCATCCGGTCGGTGACCTCACGGTACGTGGCGGCGTCACCGAACGGCTGGCTCGGACCGGCGGTGGGCCACTGGCCCCAGACCCGTGAGCGCCAGCTCGCGTGTCCGGTGTCGCGCTCCTCCCAGTAGGGCGAGTTGCCGCTGATCGCGAGCAGGAACGGGAGCCACGGCTGCAGCCCGTCGACCACGCGCACCCCCTCGTCGTCGTCGGCCACGTCGACGTGCAGGTGCATCCCACACACGTGCGCGTCGCGGACCAGCTCGCCGTACCGCGGGGCAAAGCGGTCGTAGCGCGGGGTCCGCACGAACATCGTCTCCTCCGGCGGCAATGGCGGCGTCGACACCGCGACGGCGCGTGCGCCTGCGGCGGCGGCCGCCTCCCCCACCGCCCGGCGCCCGGTGCGCACCTGCCGTTCGAGGTCGTCCGCATCCGTCACCGGCGGCGTCGACGTCTCGATCTGGTGCTGGAACAGCTCCTTGCCGACCTCCTCGTCGCGCTCGTTGGCATCGACGGCCGCGCCCGAGACGGAGACCACGCGCCGGCTGTCGGGGTCAACGAGGAGCAGCTCCTCCTCAAGGCCGATCTTTCGCACGCTCACGCGCGGGACGCTACCGCGCGCGCCGGGAAGGTCAGAAGCGAGCCGGCTCGCGGTACTCGCCCCACTCCTCACGAAGTACGTCGCAGATCTCGCCCAGCGTGGCCTCCACGCGGCAGGCGTCGAGCATGGAGGGGATCATGTTGGCGCCCGAGCGGGCGGCCTCGAGCATCGCGGCCAGAGCGGCCTCGACCGCGGCCGGGTCGCGGGCATCCTTGCGTGCGGCCAACGCTCGCACCTGCTCGATCTCGACCTCGTGGGAGACCCGCAGGATCTCCAGCGAGTGGGTGACCGAGTCGGTGTGGCAGTTGACGCCCACTACCTTCTTCTCGCCCTTCTCCAGCGCCACCTGGTACTGGAATGCAGCTTCCGCGATCTCGGACATGAACCAGCCGTCCTCGATGCCGCGCAGGATGCCGTTGGTCATCGGCCACACCGCGCCGTCGGCGTCACCTGTCGACGACACGACCTGGGCCTGCAGCTTGCCGGTGTCGGCGTGGGTGAGCGTCGAGCCGCCCATGGCCAGGATCTTGTCGAAGATCGCGTTGGCCTCGGCCTCGATCTGGTCGGTGAGCGCCTCGACGAACCAGGAGCCGCCCAGCGGGTCTGCGACGTTGACCACGCCCGTCTCCTCCATGATCACCTGCTGCGTGCGCAGCGCGATCTCGGCGGCCTGCTCGCTGGGCAGCGCCAGCGTCTCGTCGAGGGCGTTGGTGTGGAGGGAGTTGGTGCCACCCAGCACGCCGGCCAGCGCCTCGACAGCGGTGCGGACGACGTTGTTGTACGGCTGCTGGGCGGTCAGCGAGACCCCCGCGGTCTGCGTGTGGAAGCGCAGCCACTGCGCCTTGTCGGTCTTCGCGCCGTAGACGTCGCGCATCCAACGCGCCCAGATCCGGCGAGCGGCACGGAACTTGGCGATCTCCTCGAAGAAGTCGAGGTGGCTGTCGAAGAAGAAGCTGAGCCCGGGCGCGAACTTCTCGATGTCGAGGCCACGCGAGAGGCCGAGCTCGACGTACCCGAACCCGTCGGCCAGCGTGAACGCGAGCTCCTGCGCGGCCGTCGAGCCCGCCTCACGGATGTGGTAGCCGGAGACCGAGAGCGGCTTGTACGCCGGGATCTCGTGCTGGCAGTGCTCCATCAGGTCGCCGATCAGGCGCAGGTGCGGCTCGGGCGTGAACAGCCACTCCTTCTGGGCGATGTACTCCTTGAAGATGTCGGTCTGCAGCGTGCCGTTGAGGATGCCCGGGTCGACGCCGGCCCGCTCCGCGGCGACCAGCATCATGCAGAAGATCGGCACCGCCGGGCCGCTGATCGTCATCGACGTGGTGACCTCACCGAGGTCGATCCCGTCGAAGAGGATCTCCATGTCGGCCACCGAGTCGATCGCGACACCGCAGTGCCCCACCTCACCGAGGCTCTTCGGGTCGTCGGAGTCGCGGCCCATCAGGGTCGGCATGTCGAATGCCACGCTCAGCCCGCCGCCGCCGCGGCCGAGGATCATCTTGTAGCGCTCGTTGGTCTGCTCGGCGTTGCCGAAGCCGGCGAACTGCCGGATCGTCCAGGTGCGGCCACGCTGACCCGTGGCGTGCAGGCCACGGGTGAAGGGGAACTCGCCGGGCCAGCCGATCTCGGAGAACCGTGGGTAGCCGGCCTCCTCCTCGGCGGTGGCCGGCCCGTACGCCGGGTCGACCTCCGAGCCGGAGAGCGTGCTGAAGTCGGCGTCACGCACCCGGCCCTTGTCCAGCGCCGCGTCGTACCTCGCCTGCCAGCGCTCGCGCGCAGTGTCCGTCATACCGAGATAGTAGGACGTCCAACTAAATTCACCAAAGTCAGAAGTCTCCGGCCGCCTGCCGCATCGGACGCAGCAGGTCGGAGAGCTCCCCCAGCCGCTCGTCGTCGAGCGCGCCCAGCCCGAAGTCCGCGCCGACCAGGTCCGCGGTGGCCGCCTCCACGACGGCGCGGCCCTCGTCCGTGATCTCGGCCAGCACCGCGCGGCCGTCCACCGGGTGCGGTCGGCGGACGACGAAGCCACTGGACTCGAGCCGCGTGATGATCGAGGTGATCGAGGTCGGGTGCACCTGCAGCCTCTCCCCCATCTTGCCCAGCGGCAGCGAGCCGGCCGAGGAGAAGCAGAGCAGCACCAGCGCCTCGTAGCGGGCGAACGTGAGCCCGTGCGGCCGCAGCAGCGCGTCGAGCCGCCCGAGCACCAGCTGCTGGACGCGCATCAGGGACGTCACGGCGTGCATCTGGGGCACGCCGTCCCAGTGCTTCGCCCACTGCCGCGCGGCCTCGTCGATCGGGTCGAACGGCAGTTTTGCCTCCATGGTGCGGAAGACTAGGCCCGTGGACGTGGTGGAGGCGCCGGCCGAGCGGTACGACGAGATGATCGACCTGGCCATGCGTCGCTCTCCGGCCCTGATCCGCGCGTTCGTCGAACCCCTGTTCCACGATCCGGACTTCACGCTGGAGAGCCGGTTCGTGGTCGCGCTCGACGGAGACCGGATGCTCGGGTGGGGCGGGCTGGCCAAGCTGGCACCGTTCCCACCCGGCTGGCGTTCCCTGCGGGTCGTTGTCGACGCCGAGCAGGAGGGGGCCGGGGTAGGCAGTGCGCTGCACGCCGTGCTGGTCGACGGGATCGACGACGACCTCGTGCTGAGGAGCGGGGTCTTCGACGACGAACCTCGCGCGCTCGAGGTCGCGCAGCACTGGGGATTCGGGATCCTGCAGCACTCGATCAGCTCGCGGCTGCCGCTGCCCTCACCGGTGCCCGAGCGGGCGCTCCCCGACGACGTCACGATCGAGGCGTCGACGAACCTGGAGTTCCCCGACCAGGACGCGTTCGACGCGATGCTGGACGCCAGCCAGACCAATCCCGAGCGCGACCAGTTCGTCTTCGACCGGGCGATGCTGCTCGACTTCATCACGGGCAAGGAGCGGCCGCTCGGGGTCCTGCTGCGGGTCCGCGGGCGCCCCGCCGCGATCTCCTGGGGCTCGGCGTTCGGCGACCAGGCCCACATCGGCTACACCGGGGTCGACCCCGCCTTCCGCGGGCGCGGGCTGGGCTACCTGGTGAAGCAGGAGATGCACCGGCTCGCGTACGACGCGGGCGCCCGCACCTGTGCGACCGACAACGAGGAGCACAACAGCGGCATCCGTCACGTCAACGAGGCGCTCGGCTACGCCAAGGTGTCCGGCAGCTACTGGATGCAGCGGCCGATCTGACGTCTCGCCCCTACGAGCCGTCGGGAGGGTCGAGACCCTGGCCGGCCGTGGCGCCGGTGCGCCCGCGGAGCCCGGCCTGCTGCACCTGCTCCTGGATCGTCAGGTCGAGCCGGTCGGGCCGGGGCACGAACCGGATGTCGCGCAGCCCCTGCTCCTGCGCGGCGGACTCGAACACGAAGTGCCCGTAGCCGAGGAGCCGGCCCAGCATCGTCTTGCGCACCGTGATGTCGAGCACCCGGGCGAGCGGCATGGTGGCGGCCGACTCGGCGACCACGCCGCGCACGCGGAACACCCGCATGTTGGTGACCACGAACCGGTCCATGTGGTGGTTGAGGGCCCTCCAGCCCGCCCAGAGCACCAGCAACATGCCGAGCAGGAAGCAGAACCAGCCGGCGTCGACGCTGACGAAGAACCCGAGGACCAGGAACACGCCGCCGGCGAGGGCGATCAGCCCGGGCACGACGTAGACCACCCAGTGGTGCCGGACGTCCTCGACCAGGGTCTCGTCGAGGTGTCGCAGCAGCCGCCCGGAGATCCGGGGTGTGGCGAAGGTGCGCCAGAACCAGGCGATCACGGCCGTCAGGCGAAGAGCGCGTTGATGAAGTTGATCATCGCCGCGAACAGGTTCTGCAGGCCATCCCAGACCGACCCGAGCACGTCCTTGGCCGCACCCGCGGCCCCGTTCGGGTCGGTGACCAGGTAGTAGCCGATGAAGACGAGCAGGAGCAGGCCAACACCCTTCTTCAGCGTGGCTTCCATCCCACAGCTCCTCTCTGACCCCACCGTCGCGCGGCGACGGTGAATCTTTTCTAGCAAGCACCCGGCCGCTGTGGCGGGAGGCGCGCTGCGCACCGGGTGGGTGCAAGGATCGACCCCATGGATCCGACCCGAGTCTCGTACGACGTGTCCGGCGGCGCGCTGCACGCCCTGCGCTTCGGCGCCGGACCACGAGTGGTGCTCGCCGCGCACGGCATCACGTCCACCGCGATGGCATGGCCGGCCGTCGCCGCGGAACTGCCCGACGACTGGTCGATGGTCGCGCTCGACCTGCGCGGTCGCGGCCATTCACGCGACCTGCCCGGCCCCTACGGCCTGCGCACGCATGCCGCGGACGTGTGCGCGGTCGCCGAGGCGATCGGGCAGCCGGTGGTGCTGGCCGGGCACTCGATGGGCGCCTTCGTGGCGGTGCACGCCGCCCACGACCGGCCGGACCTGTTCTCGCACGTCGTGCTCGTCGACGGCGGCGTCGCGCTGCCCTTCCCGGACGGGGCCGACCCGGACGAGGTGCTCGACCGGACGCTCGGGCCCGCCATCGACCGGCTGGGCCGCACCTATCCCTCGGTCGACACCTACGTCGACGTCTTCCGCCAGCACCCGGCGATGGCCCCCACCTGGGACGAGACGATGGAGGCCTACGCCCGGTACGACACGCTCGAGACCGCCGGCGGCGTGCGCCCCCGGGCCAGGGAGGACGCGGTGCGGGCCGACGGCCGCGACCTGCTCGTCTCGGGGAGGGAGTACGAGCCCGAGGTCCGGTCGACGAGGTTGCCGGTGCAGATCCTGACCGCGCCGTACGGCATGTTCGGCGAGCCCGGCGGACTGCTCCCGGTGGACCGGCTGGCGGCGTACGACGACGTCGACCACGTGGAAGTCGAGACGGTGCCCGGCGTGAACCACTACACGATCCTGTTCGCCCCCCATGCCACCGCCCTGCTGGCGGCCGCGATGGTCCGGGAGGCGGCGTGAGCGACCGTCCCAGCGAGCGCCACCGTGTCCCCGACGGTGTCGACGAGGCCACCGTCGAAGCGGTCGGCAAGCTCACCGAGGCGCTGGAGACCACCGAGCGGGCGCGCGGGCACCTCTACTCGTTCCACCAGCTCACCGGCAGCGCCGACCTGGCCCTGGGCGAGGCCGTCGACGCCCTGCGCGCGGCCGGACACACCGGACTCGCGGACCGGATCGCCACCGAGCTGGTGGGCCGCAACGTGATCGCTGACCGCTGGACCTTCCAGATCGTCGAGGACTACGACGACGGCTACTGGTCGCTGTTCCGCGACCTGGAGCGCGAGGCTCGCCAGACGCTGGCCCAGGGTCGCCCCCACCTGCACGAGGCGCAGCTGAAGGAGGATCGGCGGACGCACGGCCACCCGGACCACACCGCCGGACCTTAGGGTGTGCCACATGAGCGAGTGGCAGCCCCCGCCGGGGGAACCCCAGCACCCGCAGTACCAGCAGTACCAGCAGCCGTCGTACGCCGCGGCTGCCCCCGGCGCGCCCCCGTCGCACCCCTTCGAGCCCAGCACCGACAAGCGCCCGGGCACGGTCACGGCGGCGGCGGTGCTCACCTGGGTGGGCTGCGGGCTCGCGGGAGCCGGGTGCGTGCTTCTGATGGCACTGTCCGGCGCGGACACCTTCATGCAGAGCTTCCAGGACGGGAGCGAGGGCCAGTTCACGCGCGACGAGGCACGGGGGATCCTGCTCGGCATCGGCGTGGTGGGCTTCGTGTGGTCGGTCGTCGCCTCGGTGCTGGCGCTCCTCACCGTCAAGCGGCACGGCTGGGCCCGCATCGTGCTCACGGTCTCCGCGGTGATGGCCGCCCTGGTCAGCCTGCTGACGATCCTGTCCGTCGTCACCGTGGTCACGCTGGTGCTCGCGGTCGCCGCGGTCGTGCTGCTGTTCGTCGGCGGCGCCAACGACTGGTTCGCCCACCGTCCCGGACAGAGGTATTCCCAGCCGGGCTCGGAGCCGACGTACTACGCCTAGCCCCTCACTCGGTCGTCTCCAGCAACCGGTCCGCCGCGGTGTAGGGGTCTGTCTCGCCGGCCACGACCTTGACGGCCAGCCCGTCCAGCTCGGTGTGCTCGTGCACACTGCGCCACTGCTCCCGGAGCGCGGTCACCGCGATCGCCTCGATCTCGTCGCGCGCGCGCCGGAGCCGACGCAGCTCCCGCTCACCGCTGCTCTCGAGCCACGCCCGGTGCTGGTTGATCGCCTCGACAACCTCGTCGACGCCCTCACCCTTGCTGGCAACGGTCTTGATGATCGGCTGGCTCCATGCACCCGCGGGGTGCTCGCCCAGTGCGAGCATCGAGCGCAGCTCGCGTCGCACCTGGTCGGCGCCGTCACGGTCGGCCTTGTTGATGACGTACAAGTCGCCGATCTCGAGGATCCCGGCCTTCGCGGCCTGGATGCCGTCACCCATGCCCGGCGCGATCAGGACCATCGTGGTGTCGGCCATGCCGGCGATCTCGACCTCGCTCTGCCCGACGCCCACGGTCTCGACCAGGATCACGTCGCAGCCGGCCGCGTCGAGCACGCGCAGCGCCTGCGGGGTGGCCCAGGACAGTCCGCCGAGGTGACCGCGGGAGGCCATCGAGCGAATGTAGACGTCGCGGTCCAGGGCGTGGTCCTGCATCCGCACCCGGTCGCCCAGCAGGGCACCGCCGGAGAACGGCGACGAAGGGTCGACCGCGAGCACGCCCACCCGCTTGCCCGCCTTGCGGAGCGCGCCGACGAGCGCGCTGGTGGAGGTGGACTTGCCGACCCCCGGGGAGCCGGTGATGCCGACGGTCTGGGCATGCCCGGCGTATGGCGCCAGGCCGGCCATCACGTCGCGGAGCAACGGCGAGGCGTCCTCGACCAGCGAGATCAGTCTGGCGACCGAGCGCGCGTCACCCTCGCGTGCCCTCTCGACCAGCTGGGGAACGTCCCCGGACGAGCGCCGCCCCGCCACCTCAGGCGGGCACGCGGATGATCAGCGCGTCACCCTGGCCGCCGCCCCCGCAGAGCGCGGCGGCGCCGACACCGCCGCCACGGCGCTTGAGCTCGAGGGCGAGGTGCAGCACGATCCGGGCGCCCGACATGCCGACCGGGTGGCCGAGCGCGATTGCGCCGCCGTTGACGTTGACCCGCTCCTCGTCGATGCCGAGCTCACGGGTGGACTGGATTCCGACCGCGGCGAACGCCTCGTTGAACTCCACCAGGTCGAGATCGGAGGCGGCGATGCCCTCCTTCTCCAGGGCCTTGGCGGTGGCCCGCGCGGGCTGCATCTGGAGCGTGGAGTCGGGCCCGGCGACCATGCCGTGCGCGCCGATCTCGGCCAGCCAGGTCAGGCCCAGCTCCTCGGCCTTCGCCTTGCTCATCACGACCACGGCGCAGGCGCCGTCGGAGATCTGCGAGGACGAGGCGGCGGTGATCGTGCCGTCCCTGGAGAACGCCGGACGCAGGCCGGACAGCGACTCGGCGGTGGTGTCGCCACGGACACCCTCGTCCTGGCTGATCACGACCGGGTCACCCTTGCGCTGCGGGATCGAGACCGGCACGACCTCGTCGTCGAAGAGCCCGTTCTTCCAGGCATTGGCCGCCTTCTGGTGCGAGCCGGCCGCGAACGCGTCCTGCTCCTCACGGGTGAGCCCGCCCTGGTCCGCGTTGTACTGCTCGGTGAGCGCGCCCATCGCCTGCTGCGTGGCCTGGTCGTAGAGGGCGTCGTATGCCATCGAGTCGACGAGGGCCGTGTCGCCGTACTTGAAGCCCTCACGCGACTTCGGCAGCAGGTGGGGGGCGTTCGTCATCGACTCCATCCCGCCGGCCACGATGATCTCCGCCTCGCCGGCGCGGATCAGCTGGTCGGCCGTGGCGATCGCGTTGATGCCCGACAGGCACACCTTGTTGATCGTGATCGAGGGCAGCGACATCGGCAGTCCCGCGGCGACGCCGGCGGTGCGAGCCGGGTTCTGTCCTGCACCCGCCAGGATCACCTGGCCCATGATCAGGTAGTCGACCTGGTCGCCGGAGACCCCGGCCTTCTCGAGCGCGCCCTTGATCGCCACGCCTCCGAGGTCGGCGGCGGACAGCGTCTTGAACCCTCCGAGCAGACGGCCGATCGGGGTGCGGGCACCGGCGACGATCACGGATCCGGACATGTGGAGCCTCCTGGAACGGGGTCGGGACTGCTGTCGACCCTACCCATCCAGGCACGTCGACCGGGAGGGCGGCGAGGCTCCCCCTCCTGTCGGACAGGTCACACTCGTTGGCACCCCGGCGCGGCACGCGCCACGATGACCGGCATGACCGACGACACGACCGGTGCCCCGCTCGACCTGCCTGACGACCTGTTTGTCTGTATCGACCACGTCGGTGTGGCGGTGCCCGACCTGGACGAGGCGATCACGATGTACCGCGACGCCTTCGGCATGCACGTGACGCACCGGGAGACCAACGAGGACCAGGGCGTCCGCGAGGCCATGGTCGCGGTCGGCGACTCCGGGTCGAGCATCCAGCTGCTGGCTCCACTCGACGAGTCATCGACGATCGCGAAGTTCCTCGACCGCAAGGGCCCGGGCCTCCAGCAGCTCGCCTACCGGGTGACCGACCTGGAGAGGGTGTCCTCCGTCCTGCGCCATCGCGGACTTCGGCTCCTGTACGACGAGCCGCGCCGTGGCACCGCCGGCAGCCGGATCAACTTCGTTCACCCCAGGGACACCGGCGGCGTGCTCGTCGAGTTGGTCGAGCCCGCGGCGCGCTGAGCGGCGGCGAGCGCGAGCAGGCCGACCGCGAAGGCCAGCGCCACC
>Ga0207701_10005459_pt1 | contig 12772 bp, 11 predicted proteins | sample KBSSwiSSwithPhiX_FD_184294 | JGI IMG/M metagenome (GOLD analysis project Ga0207701, IMG submission 184294) | Switchgrass rhizosphere bulk soil microbial communities from Kellogg Biological Station, Michigan, USA, with PhiX - S5 (SPAdes) (version 2) | ecosystem: Environmental > Terrestrial >...
GCGCAACATTCTGTGCGGCCTGTATCTCCGTTGTCTGGCTGGCATTGATCACGCCGCGCCATTTTATTCCTTCAATAAAACCTTTGGATTCTTTTTCCGGAGCAATCAGTTCTTTTACAAACTGGTCGTAAGATTTATTGGTCTTTAAAGATTTATATAACCAGTCTGTGATGTCTGAACGTCCGCCGGTAATGTAGCCCGTTCCTGTATAATCATTTCTGAGGGCATCGTTCCAGAATGTAAGCCAGTTAATAGCATAGTCGTCATTCCTGTTCAATAATTTTCTCACCCATGCTGCCCGTTTGCCTGGTGATTGATCGGAAGTAAAAGAATCGAGTTCTTTTGGTTCTGGCAGTAGACCAATAATGTCAAGATAAATTCTTCTTAAGTAAATCCGGTCATCCACAACCTGCGACCATTTTATTTTATTCTTAGTGAAATACTCGTTCACCCACAGGTCGATGGGGTTGCCGGCATGTGCGGCATTGGAAGGAAGAGGTGGATCACGAGGTTCAAGTTTAGCGACGCGGAACAATTTATCCTTTTCCGATTCTTCTGGCCATGGAGCACCTTTCATTACCCAGAAATTTAGCATCTGGATATCATTGTCCGATAATTTTTTCCCTTTTGGAGGCATCGCATCTTCATCTTCGCGGGGAAGAGAAATACGGCGTACAACCTCACTTTCATGAGGTTTGCCTGGAATCACTACAGGACCCGATTCACCGCCCTTAAATACAAAATCTTTTCCATCGAGCCTGAGTTCTCCTTTTACTTTTTGGGAACTATGGCATTTGTAGCAATTGTGCGCGAAGATGGCCTTCACCCTCACATTCAGATCTTTCTCCTGTTGTTTTGTTAACCTGGTGGTGTCTTCTTCCATTGAAGCGAAGTTTACCCCAATGGTGCTTTCAATGCTTTCTGAAGGAAGCACTTCCGTCAGGTATTCATCACCGTGAGTAAGCGACGCTCCAAAATGACCGGTTACAGTAATGCCAAAAGCTGTTATAAAAAGAAGCGACCGGTAAACTTTTATCGTTGCGGGTCGGGGATTCTTACGGAGTATTAAAAGCAAAAGCAATACGACACTGCCCAGTGCCGCAGAGACTATGCCTGACCATTGGTGTAAGTCGAGCGTGTTCCCGGTATATTCTTCATTTGTAGCGAGCAAAAACCCAAATGCAGCGGATATAAGTGCAGTAATTACACCTGTAACCAGGCAGATCATAATTCCGGGGCGCAGTTTTGAATTAAAGCGGCCGAAAGTGAATAGTTCAAGAATGGCAGCGAAAAGGATCAATCCCAATGGGAAGTGAACTACCATCGGATGCAATCGTCCCAGGAACTTCCAAAGCCAGAAGGTCTCTTCCATGTGTTGCTAATATAATTATTTTGAACGGGATGAGTGTGAGGTGGTGTGTTGTTTGAGTATTTGATTAAAAGATCTCATCTTCCCCTGTACCCGTATAATTCTGTAACCACATCAGACTGAAAAAGATTTTCTGTGCCCACTTCCATCATGGAAAGACGACCTCCCCACCCCGCTCCTGTATCCATATTTACAACGTTAGCAGCAATAATGGGTTTATCCTGTTTCCACATGATAGTACTGGTATGCCCGATGTAGATATTTTTAAAATGAGTAACTATTTCAAACTCAATATCAGACAATTTTTCCCTGAACTGCTCAAACTCCATAGCATCGATGAAAAGGCTCCTGTCCCAGTAATATGTTTCTTCCCTTTGTTCATAAAACGATTGGTACCGGTTAAAGCCGGCATGAACAAAACAATTCTCAGTATCATCGACATGATATAAAACCTGCTGCTGAAAAAAAGTCTTATGGCTGACAGGAATGTCTCCAGGTTCGATATTCACATTGAAGCCAAAAAATTTCGAGGTAATGAAATTAGGTTTCCGCCCGCTGTATTTTGAATATGAATTAACGGTTCCCTTGCCACCTTGCGACCAGTGCTGTTCATGATAACCGGACTGGCAAAACTGGTTGAACCATTCATCATGGTTTCCTTTAATAGCGATAAGATTTTTAATCTTCATTAATTCCTCCACACATTCATACACTTCATCAAACCCATCGGTAACGTCGCCCAACTGGATGAGCAGATCATTTTCATAATCGAAAGAAGAACGTTCCAAACATTGTTGCAATGCCCTGTATGCTCCATGAATATCGCCCATTACAAATTTTCTCATTCCAGATAAATATAATTTACTTTGAGGGTATAAAACAAAATGGCAAATTTATTCAGCGACTATATAGCAAGGTCTTCCATCTTACTGCCTGACCATATTAACAAAATGCCCTGGCAGATCACAGATGATCTTTCGGAGATCATTCTTAAAATGATCGGGGCTTGCGGCAGCGATTATTCGGTTAACGAAGGCATAGCCGTTCATAAAAGTGCAGTTATAGAACAAAATGCGGTGGTGAAGCCCCCGGTTTTTATCGGCGAACATGCAACTGTAGGTGCAAACGCATACATCCGTGGTCCTGTTTTACTCGACCGTGGAGTTCATATCGGTGCGGGATGTGAAATCAAGCAGTCGGTAATTTTTGCTGACACCGCAGTAGCACACTTTAATTATATCGGCAACAGTATTATTGGAAGTAATGTGAATTTTGAAGCAGGCGCTGTAGCGGCGAATCATTTTAATGAAAGAGCGGATAAGATCATTCGGGTGATCATTGATGATAATATTATCAATACCGGCGTGAAAAAATTCGGGTCGCTTGTGGGAGATGGATGCAGGATCGGAGCCAACGCTGTGTTGTCGCCGGGTACGATTTTGAAAAAGGGGTTCGTTGTGAAAAGATTGGAATTGATAGCACAGGTGAAATAGTATCTCCGCAGATGATACACAATTAAAGAATCATACATTTATTGCATGGAAAATAAGGGCTTATTATTCATACCGGACATCAGCGGTTTCACCAGGTTCGTTACTGAGACGGAGATCGAGCACAGCAGGCTTATCATCCAGGAACTGCTTGAAGTGCTGATCGATTCCAATGAAATAGGACTCCAGATCTCCGAGATCGAAGGTGATGCCATTTTATTTTACCGCTTTGGCGAACCTCCATCACTGGAAGATGTTTACAGGCAGGTTGAAAAAATGTTCTGTTCCTTTCATAAAAGTCTAATTTCATATGATCATAGGCGTTATTGCCTGTGCAAGGCCTGTAATTCAGCCAATGACCTGACGCTGAAAGTAATTACCCATTATGGAGAATTCACAGGCTACAGCGTGCAGAACTTTAACAAGCTTATAGGAAAAGATATCATCATAGCCCACCAGTTATTGAAAAACGACATTACTACCCATGAATATTGGCTCGTTACAGATAAACTGGTGCCTGGCCATCCACTTTCAGGAATAAAAGATTGGATGGAATGGAACACCAGCACAAAGCAAACTGAAAATGGTAATATTCCGTTTCATTTTACTCAATTAAGTCCTTTGAGAGATGTTATTGAGGTGGATCCACCCCCAAGGGTAACCCTTTCGGACAAAACGAAAGCGTTCTCTGTATCGCGTGAATATTCTACGGATTTTATTACGCTTTTTCATGCCGCCGGAGATTTCGCTTACCGGAACCAGTGGCAGGAGGGGATAAAAGGTGTGGAACTTATCGATCATTACCTCCCCCGCGTAGGCATGCGCTGCAAAACAGTGCTGGAAAATGGAGAAGCATTCATTTACTCCAGCAGTTATATTTATTCAGATGAAAAACTGGAATTCAGCGAAACAAATGAAACCGACAAAACGATCACCCATTACACCATTGATATCCTGGGCGAAAAAAAATCAAGGCTCACCATCGATTATTATGTGAATGGTGGATTGATCAATACACTTCTTTTTAATTCATTTAAAAAGAAAAAAATGGAAGAAAGCTTTAAGAGGTCGCTGGTAAATCTTGAAGCGTTCGCAAAGACGCTTGTTATTCCTGCATAGAAATATATCTTTATACCATGCGAATAATTACTCTGTTTATTTCAATTTTTTCAATCATCAATACTTTATCAGCCCAAAATTTATCTTACAAAAAATCAACGGAAGGCGTTGAGATCAGTGAGAACAACAAACCGGTACTTTTCTTTCAAACCAAACCTAAAACCGTTGCCGGGAAATTTGAAAGATCAGGATATGTTCATCCATTGTATGGCCTGGATGGTACTGTATTGACTGAAGACATGCCCGAAGACCATCCTTATCACCGCGGAGTATTCTGGGCGTGGCACCAGGTAATAGTAGATGGAAAGAATGTTGCCGATGGATGGATGTCAGAAAAAATTACATTTGAACCGGGCAAGATGCAGATTACAAAATCTGATAAAAATATCGTACTGAATTCGCAACTCGTATGGAAAATAACAGACAGTAGTAAAGCCCCTGTGAATATTATTAATGAAATTACACGTATCAATATTTTACAGGCGAGCGGGCATTTCAGGATCATTGATTTCAGCATACTGCTGAAGCCCCTGGTAAAGAATATCAGTTTGGGAGGATCGGATGATATCAAAGGATATGGAGGATTTTGTGTAAGACTTAAATTACCGGAAAATATTCAATTCATTTCCGGTGATGAAATAGTAGAGCCGAAAGAAACTTCTGTAATGGCCGGGCCGTGGATGGATTTCAAACTTAACGGACCAGGTGTTGTTGTATTGGGCTATAAAAATGATAAGGGGGAACAGCATCCATGGATATTAAGAAAAGCTAAAAGCATGCAAAATGTTCCATATCCTGGCAGAATACCAGTCGCCATACCTGCGGAGGGCCTGAAATTAGATTACAGGATCATAGTTCATGATGAAATGCTTACAAAAGATGAGATAGAAAAATTATATGCAGATTATATAAATAAATAGTAACTGTCGGATACGCAATAGATAAATTTTTTTTACTGATGATTAAATTGAACAAAGTATTTTCCTTTCTATTGATCTTTTCTTTTATATTTTCTTCTTTCACTTCACATGCGCAACTTAAAGTGAGTTCCGACAAACATTATCTTCTTACCAGGTCCGGCAAACCATTCTTCTGGCTGGGTGATACTGCCTGGGAGCTGTTTCACCGGTTGAACCGAGAGGAGGCAGATCTTTACCTCCAGGATAGGGTAAAAAAAGGGTTCACCGTGATCCAGGCAGTAGTGCTGGCCGAACTCGATGGATTAAATACACCTAATGCTTATGGTGAAAAGCCCCTGGTTAACAATGATCCAACAAAACCAAATGAAAAATATTTTACGCATGTAGATTACATCGTTAATAAAGCGGCCAAACTGGGATTGATCATTGCTATGCTGCCTTCGTGGGGTGATAAATGGAACATAGGTGATTGGGGAAAGGGTCCTGAAATATTCACTGCATCAAACGCAAAAATTTACGGAGAATATCTTGGGAAAAGATATCGTAACCAGCCTGTCGTATGGATCATGGGTGGAGATAGGGATATCATGGACGATGAAGACAGGGGCATCATTAATTCAATGGTCGAAGGGTTGAAGAAAGGTGACGGCGGCGCTCATTTGATAACATTTCATCCGCAGGGAGGAAAAAGCTCTTCTGATTTTTTCAAAGATGCTACCTGGATAGATATTCATATGTCGCAGACCGGTCACTCTTCAGATTCAAAAAATTACCAGTTCAATATCAAACATCGCGCAATGACACCTTTGCATCCTCATCTTGATGGAGAGCCCCGTTACGAAGATCACCCCAATAAATTCAATCCTGCAAAGGAAGGATGGATGGATGATGTTGATGCAAGGCAAACAGCTTACTGGAGCATGTTATCCGGTGCATGTGGGCATACCTATGGAAATCACAATATCTGGCAGATGTATTCGGAAAATAGAATGCCGGTATCCTGGGCACGCACACACTGGAAAACTGCGTTGAATTCCCCGGGTGCTGTGCAGGTAGGGTACATGAAAAAAGTGCTGGAGAAAAGAAACTGGCAAAGGCTTGTTCCCGGCCAGGAGCTGATCGTGAGCGATAACCCTGAAGACAAAGGATATATTGTTTGTGCGGTGTCACAGGATGGAGATTTTCTGATGGCCTATACTCCCTATGGAAGAAAACTGAAGGTCAAAACTGACCAGATCAAATCTGATAGTCTGAAAGCCTGGTGGTTTAATCCCCGCGATGGAAGGAGTATTACACTTGGTGTTTTTTCTAATATGAAAGAGATGGAATTTGCTCCCCATGCTGAAGGAAGGGGTAGTGATTGGTTATTGATTATTGATGATGCGAAGAAGGAATATAAAGATCCTGCTCTTTTTTAATAATGCTTAAGCTGCGAAGATTTGATTATTTTGGCAAGAAAGAAATTAATGTCACAGCAGAATTATTCAAATCATAGAAAATATTATACTCCGCATCATTTTATTTTCTATCCAATTTGTTTGGGACTTTTCGTGCTTTGCATATACTTTGCCAATCAATATCCTGACAGAAAATTAGAATGGTATATGCTCGCAGCAATTGTTTTACTGGTAGCCTGGCTTTCTTTTATGATGAGGCAACATTATGCGATATTTCCGCAGAACCGTATTATCAGGCTCGAAATGAGATTGCGTTATTTCCAATTGTACGGCAAAAAGTTTGAACCTGTTGAAGCAAAACTTTCCTTCAGACAGATTGCGGCGCTGCGCTTTTCTTCTGACGAAGAACTTCCAGCACTTCTTGAAAGGACCATTGAAGAAAATCTAAGTCCCCGATCGATCAAAAAACTGATAACAGAATGGCGACCTGACCATATGCGCGTTTAATTCGTATTTTCATCTTTAAGTAACCATTCAAATGAAGCTAACGATTGAAAAGGATTATGATGCAATGTCGCTCCGCGCGGCGAGGTATGTAACAGAGCTCGTAAAAACAAAACGTGATGCGCTGATCTGCATAGCGGCGGGGGACACCCCTAAACTCGCCTGCGACCTTATCGCGCAAATAGCTAAAAAGGAAAATATTGATTTCAGCGGAGCGCATTTTGTTTCCCTCGATGAATGGGTAGGCATACCTCCGGAAAATGAAGGCAGTTGCCAATATTTCTTGCGTAATTACCTGTTCACCCCTTTGCGCATCAGTCAAAAAAATATTCATGTCTTCAATGCAATGGCTCACGACATGCAAAACGAATGCAGTAAGATGGACGAATTTATCAGGCAACGCGGAGCTATCGATCTGATCATAGTTGGCGTAGGAAGGAACGGTCATATCGGATTCAATGAGCCCGGAGTGAAATTTGAATTAAATTCCCACGTTGTTGACCTTGATGAAACAACGCAAACCGTAGGTCAGAAATATTTCAGGGAACAGACCACGTTAAAGCAGGGCATTACGATTGGACTGCAACATTTAATTGAAGCAAGGCGCGCGGTATTGATCGCTAATGGTATTAAAAAAGCTGAGGTAATGAAAGAAGCGATCGAAGGAGAAATAGACATCAGGATGCCTGCAAGCATCATGAGAAAACATGCCGATGGAGAAATAATTCTCGATAAAGAAGCAGCATCGCTGTTATCCCGAAACGCATGAAAATCAATGAAGCAGCCAAGCTGAGAATTTTATACTTTCTTGCATTCTCCTGCACAGCTGCCTGGCAACCCATATTTGCCGATTACCTGAATTCACGGGGCATAACAGATTTCAGAATGGGGCTCATTCTTGCCCTTACCCCATTGCTGATGTTTGTAGTACAACCTTTTTACGGAATGCTGGCGGACAGGTATGGTTACAAAAAATGCCTGCTTCTTTCTGCATTACTGGCCTCCATAAGCTTTACGCTGTATCTTTTCGACGGAGGATTTATTTACCTGATGATGGTAACAATAGCAATGTCTGTATTCTACAATTCCACGCAGCCTTTACTGGATTCTCTTTCGCTTACTTTCATTAAACGCAATCCATCATTCTCTTACGGATCATTAAGGATCGCTGGCGCAGCAGGATGGGCATTTACAGGAATCATCGTCGGTTACTTTATTGGCAAATTAAGTACGCAGGTAATTTTCGCATCTTCGGCCATCAGCATGCTGCTGACATTTGTGTTTGCATTCCTGCTGCATTTTGATAAAGAAAAGGATGCATCGACAGAAAAATTATCGATCAGCAAGGATCTCAAAGAAATATTACAAAATAACAGGTTGCTGATTTTATTATTCAGCGTTTTCCTTGTGTATGCAGCTTCTTCGCCCATCTATTATTTTTATTCCATCTACCTCAAGCAGCATGGGGCCACATCCTTCTTTACGGGATTTCTCATTTCATTCCAGGGATTGTGTGAATTGCCTTTCTTTTATTATTCAGCAAAGATCATCAGGAAACTAGGGACCAGGAATACTTTAATTGTAGCCGTATTTGCAACTACCCTTCGGCTGGTGTTATATTACCTGGTAGATAATCCATATTTCGTTCCGCCTATCGAATTGCTGCAGGGTGTTGGATGGTCTCTTTTCTGGGCCGCTTCAGTTGAACAGGTGAATATTTTGGTGAAGGAAGAATTAAGGGCGACAGGGCAATCGTTTTTAACGGGTGCGATGTTGGGAGCAGGGGCCATCGCAGGAAATTTATGGGCGAGCTACCTGAATGGAAAACAGCTGCCTGTTTCGCAAATTTTTATTTTGAACGCGGGAATTGTATTTGTGATAGGTGTTTTTATGATGATACTGTTGCCTCAAAAATCCCGTCTTTCAGGCGGTTTAAATACCAATCCACAAACTTAACAACATCGATCTCTATCGGCGCATATGGTCCGGGGCGGTAATGACTCGATTCAATGCCCGCAAAATTATTATTACAAAGCTCCCAATCCTGTTCACCAGTGATCTTCCAGAATTCTGTGAGATGCTCAAGAGTGTAGTGTTCTCCTTCAACTGCATTTTTATCAACGAGCCAGGCGAGTTCAATCACGGTTTTAGAAGGACTTTCAGGTGTTACCCTCATTGTCCACATATAATCGCTCACGGCATCCATCCAGAAATTAGGGAGAACCACCAATCCCAATACTCCGGCATTGTAATCTTTATGGTCTCCCATCGGAATTGATACGGCAGAACCATCGGTGCTGTAACTGAGCACTCCGGGACGTAACGGATACCTTATCGCAAAATGAAACGAATCATTTTCAAATTCAACATTATTTATGGCAAGACCATTCTTCTCCCACTCTACTTTTCTTTCTTCCAGCACTTCCGTTGCAGATTCCTTCATGTTGGCACCGATCACTGCGCTGCAATATTCGGGATGCGCAGGCCCGCAATGATAACATTCCCTGAAATTTTCCGCGACCAGTTTCCAATTGGTTCGCAGCTCGTAAGTTTTTTTGAATGCTACTTTAGCGTTTTCTACTTTATACGGTGACAGAAAAGGAAAATAATCATCAGCAACTTTTTTGAAGTCCGGAGGGTTTTCTGATAGTGATATAAAAATAAATCCGCCGGTAACTTCAACTTTTACAGGATGTAATCCATGTTCAGATTTATCAAAGTCGTCTGGCATCAGTCGTGCATTGACAAGAGAACCATCTTTATCATATACCCATTGATGATATGGACAAACAAGTTTGGGAGCGCGTCCTCTTTCTTCGAGGCATATTATGGATCCCCTGTGGCGGCAGGTGTTGTAATGCGCAAACACTTCGCCTTTGTTACCTCTTATAATGATGATAGAATCGTTTTGAACTTTATAAAGAAAATAATCCCCGGGTTTAGGAATTTCAGCAACAGTTCCAGCAAAAAGCCAGAATTTTTTCCAGATGGTTTCGAGTTCGGCGTTAAATACATCCTGGTCGAGGTAGAAGGGTTGCTCAAGACTCCAGCCATGCTGGTGATTGTCCAGTAATTTTTGCAGTTTATTACTTTTCATATGAAACACTTTACTTTTATGATATGAGCGATTCAAATTTACAATTAAAAATACTAGCCACGAATTGGGGTTTTGAAGGGACCCTTAAAGAGTACATTACCAAAGTAAAACAGGAGGGATATGATGGTATAGAGATCTGGTGGCCAATGGATGAGAAAGAATTGAATGAACTTGCCGGGCTGCTGGATAAAAATGGATTACAGGCGGGATTTCTGTGTGGCGCCCAGGATATAAACTATACAGAACATTTCAATTTCTTTAAGAAAATGGTGGATGCAGCCGCTACCAATAAACTGATCAAGCCGCTGTTTATTAATTGCCACTCTGGTAGAGATTATTTTTCTTATGAACAGAATAAAACTTTTATCGATCATACGATAGCACTGTCGAAAAAGACAGGCATAAAAATTCTGCATGAAACGCATCGTTCGCGCATCATGTATTCAGCTCCTGCAGGAAGAAATTATTTTGACCATATTCCTGATCTGAGAATAACTTTTGATGTTTCGCATTGGTGCAATGTTAGTGAGAGCCTTCTTGCCAACCAGTCTGAAACGGTTAAGATCGCACTCGAAAGGGCTGATCATATTCATGCGAGGATCGGACATCCGGAAGGTCCGCAGGTGAATGATCCACGGGCGCCGGAATGGAAGGAACCACTTGATGCCCATCTTGCATGGTGGGATAAGATCATTGAATATAAAAAGGCTAAAGGCGATGTGATGACGATCCTAACGGAGTTTGGTCCAGCGGATTATATGCCGACAGAGCCTTATACAAAGAAACCGTTAGCGGATCAGTGGGCGATCAATGTTTTTATAAAGGATTTGTTGAGAAAAAGATATTCTTAATCACCCCCCGGCGCTTCGCGCCACTCCCTCAAGGGGGGATAATTTTTAAAAAATTAATTTTTATTTTTCGATAGCTTATTGCCGGTTTATTTAAATGCTCCACTGACTGTTGCCAGTGAAACTCCCAACACTTTCTTCGCGATGCTGTTCAGCTGTGCTTTATCTCCGGTGAAATGATACACATTGTGCGTGTGCTTTATCTCTTCTGTAGGTTTTAGCGCCGCAGCCGGTGAAACACTTTCAATTTCATAAAAAGGACCCATCTGTGATCCGTTTGAAAGCGGACCGTCATTGTATGCATTCATGGCATCACCGCTGAAAGCAGGCTTTACAGTATTCCACTCCTGGTTCAGGTAATTAGCATTATTATCAACTGAAAAGAAAGTGATGGTCAGCACATTATTCATCGCGTCGTAACTTCCCGCAACAGGCAATGCATTCAAAGGAACAATGCCAAGTTTACCACGACTTTTACCATCGGCCTTAAAGAATAAGGTGTTCCCAGAAAATTTAATTCTGTCTCCGGGTATTTCACCGAAATAATTCGTAGTAGCTACTTTTCCCCCATTTAAAGCGGGCTTATGTGGAATAACAATTACAGTTGAATCAGAAGGATTGAACATATCGAGTATCCAGATGCAGGGCATGCCGGATTGTTCTGTCCATTCCATATCACCTGCATTCTTAAGAATATTAGTGGTTGAATAACCAACATATTGTACACTATCCCCAAGCGAAACAGCAAGTATTTTTTCAATCTCATTCTTATCCTGTATGGCAATCTCTCTTGTTACGTTCATGCTTAACGGAGTACCTGTATAATTGGTGATACTGATATCTTTTTTAAGTGTAACCGTGTGATCATCTTTTTTATCTACCTGCCAGTTTTCAGTATCAATAGAAGCAGGTGTTTTCCAGTTATCGAACACCATTGAGTCACCTTTCTTAAAATACAATGAATACTTCCCTCCTTCCGGACCCAACCATAGCCTGTTCTCACCGCCGTAAGCATTCATATGCGGGTCGATGGCAGCTCCGAATGCTTTATAATTTATCCAACCAAAACTTTTCCCTCCTTCTCCATCCGCAGTGGAAGTAAAAACTTTAGCCTGGTAAGCAGGCGAAACCAGCACAGCAGCGTTCCCGGTCTTTAGTTCTACAATATTGTTATCGTGCTTCTGCAGGAAGTTCTTATCATAAGAAAAAGTTCCTTTTGGAGCATTTTCCAAAGTTGGTTTTGAGTCAGCAACACTTTTATTTTCACCACAGGCAACCGCCATCACAAGGACGATAAGAGAAAAAGAAATTTTATGCATTGATAACATATTTTTTAACGGGTATATCGCCATATAAAACTTTCAATGATGCTTTTCCCGAATAAAATTCTACCATTCCGAATCCGGTAGCGGTTGACAGAAAGCATTTAAAATCGCCGATTTTAGAATTAACATGCAACGCGCTATCCACTGCGTCATAACGCATACCAGTAAGCGCCTGTATCATGCCATAGCTCGACATTGCCCTCGCATACCAGTGCCCGCACTCATATTCATTAAATGGATTTCTCACTTTTCCATTATAACGGTTTCGGCACTCGCGCACAATTTCAAGTCCTTCATTTACTTTTCCTGAAAACATAAGATGTGATGCTACCTGGTACTCTATACCTGTCCACACTTCATCACTGTATACGAATGGCAATGAAAGCTTGCCACCTTTAGGCCAGGTGCATAATAATAAACCACCTTCATTTCCTAACGCATACGACGGTCGTTGGGGGTTTTCGTGTTCACTGAGATCTTCTTTAAGATTGTATTTATGAATGGCGGCCAGGTGGCTCGTTACTTTTTCTTTATCAAGAAATTCGGGAAGGCCGCAAACTTTTGCGATCCATGCGCCCAGCACGCCATCGCTCAGGCATCCTTTACCGTACTGGTATTTAGGTCCTTCTTTTTTGAGCAGTTCTATCGCTTCTGCAGAATATTCTCCACCAAACGATTTTGCTTTGGCGGGGTCAGGAGCATT
>Ga0207701_10005461_pt1 | contig 12768 bp, 10 predicted proteins | sample KBSSwiSSwithPhiX_FD_184294 | JGI IMG/M metagenome (GOLD analysis project Ga0207701, IMG submission 184294) | Switchgrass rhizosphere bulk soil microbial communities from Kellogg Biological Station, Michigan, USA, with PhiX - S5 (SPAdes) (version 2) | ecosystem: Environmental > Terrestrial >...
CGCCAGGCGAGCACGATCGACGTCACCGAGAGCGCGGCGCCGGCCAGCATCAGCGCGATCACGACGATGTCCCAGGCAGGGCGGTGGTTGTAGAGCCACGGAAAATCCAGTGAGTGGAGCCCGTGGTACAGCCACCGTGTCGTCCACGCCCGCGTGCTGTAGCTGCCGACGACTTGCGCGGTTTTCGGGTTGATGTAGTAGCGGGTCCGATTGGCGTCGCTGAGGCGGGCCACCAGCACCGGCAGCGGCCGCTCCCCTCGGCGATCGAGGTAATACCGGTCGTACCGATCGGCCACGGCCATGTCGGCAGTCCCCAGCGCCGCAGTTGCCTTCCTGACAACGGCCTCGATTCGCCCGCGATCGAATTCCGGTTGCGGATCGCCGGACACCGGCACGACACGTGAGCTCCCGCCCGCGAGTGTTGCCAGGTACACGGCATCGCCGTCGAACGTGGCGAGCTCGAGCTGACGCACGTCGAGACTGCCAAGCTGCTCCAGCGCCGCGCGTGGAGATTTGGCCGCGAACGCCGCGAGTTGCACGTTCGACGAGCGCAGCCGTAGCGGCTCCGGACGACCCGGGTCGCCGAACGGATCCATCGACAGCATCCCGCTGTAGGCCCACGTGCCGGCGGTGACGCCGAAGATCAAGCCGATGATCGCGTGCCAGCGCTTGTAGCCGCGATAGGGCAGCCGCGCCGGGGCGCCGGCCAGGCGATAGCGCTTCGACGGCGAGTACATCCAGACGCCGACGATCATGCCCAGCAGCGTCGCCACCGTGCCGAGGCCCGAGGTCCAAATCACGACGCGGCTCCACGCCTGCTGACGCACGCGCAGCGGCGTGAAGTACAGCCAGTGGGGAATCGGTCCGAGATAGGCGCCGAGGCGAGACTGCGATGTCGTGTACTGCACGACCTCGCCGGACGTTTGCGCGACGTAGGCCTGCTCGCCGTCCGGCCACGAGAATTTCCAGAGCGGCCGCAGCGTTCGCAACGGACCCTGCACGGTCCACTGATCGGCATTCAGCATCGCCTCGACATGCGCCTCGCTTGCCGGACGCCCGGTCCACGCCGAGGCAATGCGGTCAACCATTTCGCGCGACACCATCCGCTGCGGTTCTCCGGTGTCGGCGTATACGAGCGAATCGTCGCGGCCGATGCGGAAGCGATAGACGGGACGGCCGTCGAAGCTGTCGAGCCGGATCGCGGACGCTGGCTTGGATCCGCCGAGCGCGGCGAACGCTTGCGCGGGATCGATCGCGACGGCGGACGCGCGCAGCCGCGGCGATCGCTCCAGGCGATCGGCCGCCGTCACCGAAGGAAAGTCCCAATACATCATGCCGATCCCGGACATGAACCACAGAAGGAAGAGCAGGCAAAGCGCGACGCCCAGCCACCGGTGCAGGACGATCGCGGTTCGCTTGATGTCCACGTGTTTTGACACGCTATGATAGATGACGTGATACGTGCGCGGTTGGTCGTCGCGTCGCTCGTGGCCGCGCTCCTGGCGAGCCCGGTCATCCTCGACGCGTGCCTCTTCACCTGCCATACCTCCACGTCGGCTCAGGCCGACGAGGACAGCGGCGCGCCGTCGTGTCACCACGCGACGGAAGAACGTGAGGTCCGACTCGAACGGTCGCCCGCGTCGTGCGGGCACGATCACTCTCCGGCGCCGCTGACAATGACGGCGAAGGAACGCGGAGCGGACGGCCGCGTGGACGTGGCCTGTCTCGTCGTCGCGTCGCCCAGCGCTCAACACCCGGCCAGCATCGAAGTCGGTGCCGCAAGAGCCGCCATCCCCGACACCAGGTCAGGCCCGCGTCGTTCTCTCCCGCTGCGCGTCTAGTTCCTCCCGTCGGCTGTCACGCGGTTAGCGACGGAGGTTCTCGTGGCTCGAGTCGGTGTGTGTATGGTTCTGTACGCGTGTCTGGGCGCGAGCGCTGCGGCGGCGCAGGATCCGTCGCCCTGGCAGTTCATGCACGACGGCGCGGCGTTCGGCGTGTTCAATCATCAAGGCGGCCCGAGGGGCACGGACGAATTCCGCGTTCCCAACTGGTGGATGGGGATGGCGAGCCGGCCTGTTGGACCGTCGCAACTCACGTTCAACGTGATGCTCAGCCTCGACCCGGCGACCGCCGGGAAGAGTGGATACGCCGAGCTGTTTCAGGTCGGCGAGGCGCTCAACGGCCGGCCGCTCGTCGATCGCCAACACCCGCACGATTTCGTGATGCAGCTCGCCGCCGTCTGGCGCCTCCCGATCGGCGACACGACCGGATTGACGATCGCCGGCGGACCGGCCGGCGAACCGGCATTGGGTCCGGTGGCGTTCATGCATCGCGCGTCGGCCGCGGAATTTCCATTCGCGACGCTGTCGCATCACATCTTCGACTCGACGCACATCGCCTACGGCGTCGTCACCGCCGCTGTCGATCGTGGACCGTTCGTCGTCGAAGCGTCGGTGTTCAACGGCCGCGAGCCAGACGAGCATCGGTGGGACCTGGACCTCGGCGCGCTGGATTCGGTGTCGGCGCGGGTCTGGTTTCGACCGGGCGATCGCTGGGAGTTTCAAGCGTCGACCGGCCGCCTGACGGATCCTGAGGAGCTGTCTCCGGGCAATGTGCAACGCACCACCGCGTCGGCGTCGTGGCTCAACCGACGCGATCCGGACTTCAGTGCCGTCACGATTGGCTATGGTGTCAATTCAACCGACCACGGCACGCGTCACGCCGTGTTCGCAGAGGGCACCCGGCACGTAGGCCGGACCTCGACGTTCTTTCGGACGGAAGTTCTTCAGGTCGAAACCCACGCGCTGCTCGACGATCCGGATCCGATGCCACACGACGAAGAACGGAAAGACATCGTCGGCGCGGTCACGCTCGGCGGCGTCCGGAACATCCTCGGTTGGGGCGGGTTCGAAGGCGGCCTCGGCGCGGCGGTCACGCTCTACGCGGTGCCTGAGGTCTTGCGGCCGAGTCACGGCCGCCATCCCGTTTCGTTTCAATTCTTCTTCCGGCTGCGTCCGCCAGCCGGCACGGCGGGGCGTATGTGGAACATGCGGATGGCTCAGCCGATGGTGGGGCATACTATGGACCATGCGATGCCGTAGTGAATGGCGATGCTGAAGGGACTCTTCATCACGGTCGTTGCGGTTTTCGCCCTCGTCGGCGCATGCGCGCTGGCGGCGGGCCTGTGGTTCATGAACGGCGGGATCAACTCGAAGCAGCAGCCCGGCCCGACCGAGACCACCATCGCCCGTAAGCTCCGCTCAGCGGCGATTCCGGATCGCGCAAAGAAAACCGGCAACCCGGTTCGCCCGACGCCCGACGTGCTCGAGGCCGGCATGGCGCATTTCGCCGATCACTGCGCGTCGTGCCACGGCAACGACGGCGGTGCCGACACCGAGATGGCGCGCGGTCTGTATCCGAAAGTGCCGGACATGCGAAAGCTCGACACGCAATCGCTGTCTGACGGTGAGCTGTTCTACATCATCGAAAACGGCGTTCGCCTCACCGGGATGCCGGCGTGGGGAACAGGGACGCCCGAAGGCGCGGACGCGAGCTGGGCGCTGGTCCACTTCATCAGACATCTGCCGGATCTGACCGAGGCGGAACTCGAAAAGATGAAGGGGTTGAACCCGAAGAGTCCCGACGAATGGCGTGAGGAAGAAGAAGCGCGCCGGTTTCTCGAGGGCGGCGAACCGTCGCCGAAGCCCTCCGCCGGCGGTCACAAACACGGAGGCTAGACCATGAAGCAATTCGCGCTTGCGGTGCTGTTCGCATACGTCGTGATGCCGTTCGTTTCGGCGCATGAAGGCCACGACCACAAGATCATGGGCACGCTGTCGGCGGTGCACGAGAACAGCGTCGAGGTGAAGGCCACGGACGGCAAACAGACGACGATCACGCTCAACGACAAGACCAAGCTCCTGCGCGGCACGATGGCGGTGAAGGTGGCCGATCTGAAAGCCGGCGATCGCGTCGTCGTCACCGCCACCGGTGGCGGCAAGGATCCGTTCGTCGCGAAGGAGATCAAGGTCGGCGGCGCGATGGCGGCGAAAGCCACGACGAAGCCGGCGGCCGCGAAAAAGTAGGCCGGACCTACACCTACTGCGTCCCCGAAGGCGTCAGCGGGGCGGTCGCCGTGCGAACCCGCGAGCCGACCGCCTCGGTGTCGGTCCACGCGAACACCAGCTCGTTGCCTCGCCGGGCCATGCGCGGATAGCCGCTCGAGCGGTTCGCGCTGATGCCGGCGACGCTGGTCGACGGCGCGCGCTGGCCGGATCGATCGACGCGTCTGATGCGGAATTCCGATCGCTTGTCCGCGACTTCTATCCACGACACGATCGCCGCCCCGTCGGGAAGAAGCTCCACATCCACGCGTCCGAGCGCACTCACATCGTCCACGCGCACCGGCGCGCCGAACGTGCGTCCGGCGTCGGACGAGAAGGCGACGAAGACGTGTCCCAAATCTTCGGCGACCGTGAACCAGGCGACTGCGACGTCGCGGCCGCTCGCGCCCAGCGCGGGTCCGTTGACCGGGCAGGCGTTGATCTGCCAGTTGTCCCGGTGAACCGCGGCCGGTTCACTCCAACGGCCATCCACGAGTCGCGACACGGCGATGTCGCGGATTTCGTCCTGCGATCGATCGCGAAACGCGACGATTGGGCCCTCCGACGTCAGCGCCGCCGCCGTCGGACAGCATTCGCAGACGCGGTCGTCGATCACGGCCTCCGACACCTGCGTGCCCTGCCGGTCGAATACCGCGGCGCGCAGGCCCATCGAGCCTGACGGTTCCTCGTCGGGCTTGGCCGCCTTCATCGCCCGCCCATCGAGCCAGACGAGGCCGAGCCCGGCGCCGGGAGCTTGGAACAGCGACGCAAACCCGTGTTCGGTGGGCGTGCCGTCGTGGTGAGGTGATGCCGCCTGCGTCCACGATTGGCCTTGGTCCTTCGAAAACGCCAGGCGGACGTCGTAGGCGTACGGGCTCGACGCGCTTTCCTGGAGCCAATGGGCGGCGAGGGAGCCGTCGGCGAGCCGCACGACGGAGGGCACGTCGGCCCAGTTCACGAACCAGTTGCGGCCCGCTGACACCGTCCGCACCGCCGACCACCCCGACGACGTTCGCTCGGCGAACTTCAGCGTTGCGTCGGCGTTGATGAGCTCAATCCAGCTGAGAAGCAGCGTGTCGCCCTGGACGCTCAATTGCGGCTGCGCGCTGCCCGTCGCCGCGGCGGGTGCGTCAATCGGCTGGACGTCTCCGACGTGCCACTCCACCGGCGCGGCCATTTTGCAGGCCGCGATGACTGCAGCCGCGATCAGCACCAGGGTCAGTCGTTTCACGGAAGGATGATAGCGGAGGTGGGAAGTGGACGCGGTTGACCTGGCATGAGGGCAGCCCAGCCGTATGTCTTCCCGCAGGGGACGAAATTCATTAAGTAAACGTGTGGAACTCGCTCCCGCTGTCCTGGCATTGGCCTTGGAATACCCGGGGTAGCGGAGGAGGAGACTATGAAGGCGTTTCTCGCAAGCATACTCACGGTTTTGACGATGGGCGTTCTGGCCATCGCGTACGGAGTGTTGAGCCCGCGCATGGCTACGGTTGATGCGTATTCGTCCGCGCGCCCCATGCTCGCGAGCGAACGCATTGGCGTCGCCGATGACGGGACCGTGCTCTACAACTATCCGAACAACGGCATGGCCCGCTACGCATCGGCCAACTCGTTGGTTCGGCCGGCGACCTACGACACGTATTCGCCCGCGCCTCGGCGCGTAGCGACGGCGCGTCGGGCCTCTTCGAGCTCATCGATTGAACGGCCGCGCGGCCGCGACTGGAAGAAGACGGCGCTGGTCATCGGCGGCACGACCGCGACCGGCGCGGGCCTCGGCGCCATCTTCGCCGGCAAGAAGGGCGCCCTCATCGGCGCGGCCATCGGCGGCGGCGCCAGCACGATTTACGAAGCGCGCAAGCGGTAACAGCAGCACCGAATCGGCGATCGGTCGTCGGGTGATCGGCGATTTGGTTGGGTGACCGGCGATGTATAGGCGCCGGTCACCCGTTTTTTTTGCGTTCATCTATAATTCCTGCATGCGAACTCTCGCTCTCATCTCGCTTCTTTCCACCGCCGTCTGTGCACAGACCGCGACGCCCAGCCTTCAGTTCCGCGGGGAGCCTCAGGGTTCCAAACACGCCGCCATCGTCGCCGCGCCCATCGAAGGCGCCGCGGCCGGCAAGGTCACGCTGTTTCTCGACGTGACGCCGAAGCCCGGCATCCACGTCTACGCGCCGGGCTCGAAGGACTACATTCCGATCAGCGTGAAGCTGGACACGGCGGCCGGCATCAAGCCGGGCAAACTGACCTATCCCAAGTCCGAGCTGATGACGTTCGGCGACGAGAAAGTTCCCGTGTTTCAGAAGCCGTTTCGCCTGACGCAGGAAATCGTCCTCGACAAGTCCGCGGCGACGACGGGCACAGTGAGCATCGCCGGGACCGTGCATCTGCAGGCATGCGACGACCGCGTCTGTTTCCCGCCCGAGAACGTTCCCGTTAAGTGGAATGTAACAGTGAAGTGACGAGCGGATAGCCCCAGACGACGCCGAGCACGATCGAGACGCAGCCAACCGTCATCGACACGCCGCGCGCCAGCGCGCGATTCCGTCCGACGCGCGCCAGCGGCCAGCCGAGCACGCCCGACAGCGCCGCCATCCCCAACGTGGAGCCCAAGCCGAAGACCGCCATGTAGATCAGTTGCGCCGCCGCTGTCGGCAGCGTCGTCAGCACCAGCGCCGTGAGCGCGCCGCTTCCGGCGAGCCCGTGCACGGCGCCGACGAGCAGCGGGCGCCGCGCGAGCGTCCACGCGCCGACGTGAATATGCGCCGCCGCGCCGCGATGCACGTGGACCACCTGGCCGTGGTGATGCTCGTGCACCGGCCCGGACGGTCCCTGGCGCGCGGCCACGGCGATCGCACGCACCCCGAGCCCGATCAACATCAGCGCCACCGACAACTCGAACAGCGTCGCCACGGCGGGCGGCATCTGCGTGCGCAGCAGCACGAGCGCCGCGCCGACGACGACGAGCGTAAACGTGTGGCCGGCGCCCCAGCAGGCGCCGAGCCAGGCGGCTTTGTAGCCGTTGTGTTCCTGCGCGACCAGCGTCGACACGGCAGCCAGATGATCGGGCTCGAGCGCGTGGCGCATGCCGAGCAGCGATCCGAGTCCGGTGCTGGTCACGAGTTCGAGAACAGGCATGACGTGCGTTCGTATTGTATCCTGTTGCGCAGGTTGGCCATGAGCGATCGCTCCACCATCGTTGCCGTTCTCGCCCGCGAGATCATCGATTCGCGCGGCAATCCCACCGTCGAAGTCGATGTGCGCTTGGCCAACGGTTCCGCCGGCCGCGCCGCGGTGCCATCGGGTGCCTCGACCGGTGTGCGGGAGGCGCTCGAGCTGCGCGACGGCGACATGCACCGCTACGGCGGGAAGGGCGTGCGCAAAGCCGTCGGCAACGTCGTCAGCTCGCTCGCCGACGCGTTGAACGGCATCGACGCCACCGATCAGCGTGCGGTGGATCGCGCGCTCATCGCCGCCGACGGGACGCCGGAGAAATCGCGGCTCGGCGCGAACGCGCTGCTGGGCGCGTCGATGGCGGCGGCGCGGGCGGCCGCGGTGGCGCGGAAGCTGCCGCTCTATCGGCATCTCGCCACCGGCCCGATCGATACGCTGCCGGTGCCGCTGACCAACGTCATCAACGGCGGCGCGCATGCCGCCAACGCGCTCGACTTCCAGGAGTTCATGCTCGTCCCGCTGGGCGCGCCGACCCTCGTCGAAGCGGTCCGCATCCTCGCCGAGATCTTCCACGCGCTGCGCGGCATCCTGAAGGACGCCGGACACGTAACCTCGGTCGGCGACGAGGGCGGCTACGCACCGAACGTGAAGCATCCCGAAGACGCCTTGCAGCTGATGGTGCAGGCGATCGAGAAGGCCGGCTATCGGCCCGGGCACGACGTGTCGCTCGCGCTCGACGTGGCGGCGAGCGAGATGCACAAAGGATCCGAGTATCGATTCGAGAAGAGTGGGCTCCCGTCGCTGTCGACGGCGCAGATGATCGGTCTGCTCGAGGAGCTCACCAACCGGTTTCCGATCGTCTCAATCGAGGACGGTCTCGCCGAGGACGACTGGGACGGCTGGCGCACGCTGACCGAGCGTCTCGGCGGCCGCATCATGCTCGTGGGAGATGACCTGTTCTGCACGAATCCAGCGATCATCCGCAAGGGGATCGATACGCACGTCGCCAACGCTGTTCTGATCAAGCTCAATCAGATCGGCACCGTGTCGGAAACGCTGGATGCGATCGCGACGGCCCATCGCGCCGGCTATCAGACGGCGATTTCGCATCGGTCGGGTGAGACCGAAGACACCTTCATCGCCGATCTGGCCGTGGCGACCGGGGCGGGCTACATCAAGACCGGATCGATGGCGCGGTCCGAGCGCGTCGCCAAGTACAATCAGCTCATCCGCATCGAGGAAGAGGTGGGTGCGGCCGCGGTCTACGGCGCGCACGCCCGCGGTGTCGCGCGGCCGCGGCACTGAACGCGTCATGACCCAATTGAACAAGTTCAGCGCGCGTATCACGCAGCCGAAATCGCAGGGCGCGTCGCAGGCGATGCTGTACGGGACCGGCCTGACCGATGCCGACATGGGCAAGCCGCAGGTCGGCATCTCCAGCGTCTGGTTCGAAGGCAACACCTGCAACATGCACCTGCTGACGCTCGCCGAGCACGTCAAGCGTGGCGTCGCCGACGCCGGCATGGTCGGCATGCGGTTCAACACGATCGGCGTGAGCGACGGCATCTCGATGGGCACCGACGGGATGAGCTTCTCGCTGCAGTCCCGAGACCTTATTGCGGATTCAATAGAGACGGTCATGGCGGGGCAGTGGTACGACGCCAACGTGTCGATCCCCGGCTGCGACAAGAACATGCCGGGCTGCCTGATCGCGATGGGACGCCTGAACCGGCCGGCGCTGATGGTCTACGGCGGCACGATTCGCGCCGGCCACGGCGCCGACAACCAGAAGCTCGACGTCATCTCCGCGTTTCAAAGCTACGGTCAATTCCTCGCCGGCGCGATCGACGAGCGGCAGCGCCAGGAGATCGTGCATCACTCGTGTCCGGGCGCGGGCGCCTGCGGTGGGATGTACACCGCCAACACGATGGCGTCAGCGGCGGAAGCGCTCGGGATGACGCTGCCGTACAGTTCGTCGACGCCGGCCGACGATCCGCGCAAGATCGAGGAATGCCACCAGGCGGGCGGGGCGATGCGCCGCCTGCTCGAGCTCGATCTCAAGCCGCGCGACATCATGACGCGCGACGCGTTCGAGAACGCGATGGTGCTCATCACCGTGCTCGGCGGATCGACCAACGCCGTGCTGCACTTGATCGCGATCGCCCGCTCGGTTGGCGTGGCGCTGACGCTTGACGATTTCCAGCGCGTCAGCGATCGCGTGCCGCTGCTTGCCGACTTCAAGCCGAGCGGATCGTTCGTGATGGAAGATCTCCACGCGGTCGGCGGGATTCCAGCGGTGCTCAAGCTGCTGCTCGATGCCGGATTGATCAACGGCACGTGCCGCACGGTCACGGGCAAGACGCTCGAAGAGAATCTCGCGGCGCTGCCGGGCCTGACGTCCGGCCAGCCGATCGTGCGGCCGCTCGCCAACCCGATCAAGGCGAGCGGTCATCTTCAGGTGCTGCGCGGCAACCTTGCGCCGCACGGCGCCGTGGCCAAGATCACCGGCAAGGAAGGGCTGCAGTTTTCCGGTCCCGCGCGCGTCTATGATTCAGAAGAGGACATGCTGCACGGACTCGAGCGGCAGGAGATTACCAAGGGCGACGTCATCGTCATCCGCTACGAGGGGCCGAAGGGCGGGCCGGGGATGCCGGAGATGCTGACGCCGACCTCCGCGATCATGGGCGCCGGCCTCGGCAAGGATGTGGCGCTGCTCACCGACGGCCGTTTCTCCGGCGGGTCCCACGGCTTCATCGTCGGGCACATCACGCCGGAAGCGCAGGAAGGCGGACCGATTGCGCTCGTCCGCAGCGGCGACCGCATTACCATCGACGCCGAGCGCAACGTGTTGACGGTGGATGTCTCTGCGGCGGAACTGGACCAGCGGCGATCGGCGTGGGTGATGCCGCCGTACAAAGCCGAGCGAGGAACGCTGGCGAAATACATTCGACTCGTGCGCAGCGCGAGCGATGGCTGCGTCACCGACGAACCGATCTGAGGGGCGGATGAGGCGAATCCTTGCTACGTGCTGCGTCGCGATCCTCGCCGCCCTGCACGTCAGAAGTCTGAAGTCTGAAGTCAGACCGAGTCAGCATATTCCTGACTTTGGAAGTCACGAAGCAGAAGTGGGTTGGGGTGGTCGAACTTCAGACTTCAGACTTCAGACGTACGCCGGCGCGAAACCCAGGCTCGTGGTGCTGATCGTGATCGATCAGATGCGGGCCGATTATTTTCAGCGCTACGCGGATCGCTTCACCGACGGGTTCAAGCGTGTCTGGGACAGCGGCGCCGTGTTCACGCAGGCGCGCTATCCCTATGCGAGCAATAAGACGGCGCAGGCGCACGCGTTGATGGTGTCCGGGGCGTCACCCGCGACCAGCGGCATCGTCGGCGATCGGTGGCTCGAACGGAGCGCGGGCGCGATGGTGGCGGCCGGCGCGTCACCGACGGCCAAGCTGGTCGGCAGTTCGGCGGCCGGCGGATCGCCCGAGCAGCTCAAGGTCACGACCGTCGGCGACGCGCTGAAGGCGGCGCATCCGCAGTCGATGGTGCTGGCCGCGTCGTGGAAGCGCTACACCGCGATCCTCAACGGCGGTCTGCATCCCGACGCCGCGTACTGGCTGGACGAGGCCAGTGGCCGCTTCGTCACGAGCGACTACTACGCGCGGGCCTATCCCGCGTGGACCGCACCGTTCACGCAGACCGACCTGGCCGCGCCGCTGTTCGGCACCACCTGGCACGGGCATCACCTCGGTGTCGGCGTGCAGCCTGACGAGCCGTTCCGCTATCGCGTGCGCTACACGCCGCATGGCAACAGCATCCTGCTCGCGTTCGCGAAGGCGATCGTGGAACGGAGCGGCGTCGGCGCGGACGCCGATCCCGACTTCGTGGCGATCAGCTTTTCGTCGCTCGACTTCGTCGGGCACGAGTACGGGCCCGAGTCGCCCGAGTTCGACGAAACGATCGTCAAGCTCGATCGCGACGTCGGCGATCTGCTGCGCGCGCTCGACGCGAAAGTCGGCGCCGCGAACTACGCCGTCGCGTTCACCTCCGATCACGGCGCGGCGCTGGCGCCGGAGAAGCAGAAAGCCCGCGGCATCGACGCAGGGGCGCTGAGCACGATTGGCTTCCGCGCGGCGATTGATGCCGCGGTCACGGCGAAGCTGGGGATCCGCGGGCCGATTACGACGGGCGCCGAACCACCCGAGTTCTATCTCAACTACGCCGGCGCGCAGGCACAGAACGTATCGCGCCAGGCGCTCGATCGCGCGGTGGTCGAGGCGATGCAGGCGCAGCCCGGCGTCGCGCGCGCGTTCACGGTGGATGACATCGCCGGCGCCGCGAGCTCCGGCGATCCGATTCTGCAGGCCGTTGCCGAGGGCTTCTACGCCGGCCGCAGCGGCGACATCCACGTCCTGGTCAAACCGAACTACATCTTCTGGAGCGGTGGCGGCACCACGCACGGTTCGCCCTACGACTACGACGCGCACGTGCCGCTCATCTTCATGGGCGCCGGGGTGAAGCCGGGCCGCTACGATCAGCGCATCCGCGTCAACGAGCTCGCGCCGACGCTCGGCCATCTGCTCGGCGTGCCGTTCAAGGGCGATGCAAAGGGCCGGGTGCTACTCGAAGCGTTACAGTAGGCGGTACGTACGTGGCGTCCGCGCTCCAACGGTAGTAGTACGTGGCGTCCGCCTTTAGGCGGACTGTGGAGGTCCCATGCGGAAGATTGCCGTGGCGATCGCGCTTCTGCTGGCAACGCAGGCCCTGCCGTCCGGGCAAGCGAAGACAAAGCCCTGGACACCTCCACGGACCGCCGACGGCCATCCCGATCTGCAAGGGATCTGGGACTATCGCAGCGCGACGCCGCTGCAGCGGCCCGCGCGTTTTGCCGGCAAGGAATTTCTGACATCTGACGAGGTCGTTGCCTACGAGCAGGAAGCGCTCGAGCGCCCGGACGGACGGCCGCCGGACGATGCCCGGACCGAGGAGTCGGTTCATCCCGTGTGGTGGCTCGACTACGGGAAGACCGTGGTCAAGACCCGGCGGACGTCGCTGATCATCGATCCGCCGGACGGCAGGATTCCGCCGCTGACGCCGAAAGCGCAGCAGCGAAACGCCGCGCGGCGCGCCGAGGCGGCGACGCACGGACCAGCCGATTCCTATGAGAACAGAAGCCTCTTCGAGCGCTGCCTTACGCGAGGCGTGCCCGAGGGCCTGCTGCCCGGGCCGTACAACAACAACCTGCAAATCCTCCAGGCGCCCGGCTACGTGGTGCTCGTCACGGAGATGATTCACGACGCCCGCATCGTGCCGATGGACGGCCGCCCGCGCAGCGCGGCCATGGGTCGGTGGATGGGCGACCCGCGTGGCCATTGGATAGGGGACACGCTCGTCGTCGACACGGTGAATTTCTCCGACAAGGTCAGCTTTCGCGGCGCGACCGAGAAACTGCACCTCGTCGAACGCTTCACGCGGCTCGACGCCGATA
>Ga0207701_10005465_pt1 | contig 12766 bp, 7 predicted proteins | sample KBSSwiSSwithPhiX_FD_184294 | JGI IMG/M metagenome (GOLD analysis project Ga0207701, IMG submission 184294) | Switchgrass rhizosphere bulk soil microbial communities from Kellogg Biological Station, Michigan, USA, with PhiX - S5 (SPAdes) (version 2) | ecosystem: Environmental > Terrestrial > Soil...
TGAAGGCATATCTCCCGAGTTCTTGCCTTACGTATTCGATCGTTTTCGACAGGCAGAAGGATCGATCTCAAGAAAGCAAGGTGGCCTGGGTCTCGGTCTGGCGGTGGTTCGACACCTCGTCGAACTACACGGTGGTAACGTGAGCGCCGACAGTGATGGGGTCGGAAAGGGATCAACGTTTACCGTCGATCTTCCGATGTGTCAGGAGCGACGCGATCCTGCGCGAGCCGAAGAGAGGCGAAGGGAAGTGGAGCGTCGCAAGAAACTGGCAGTCGATAAGATCCGGCTCGATGGTGTCCAAGTCTTGTTAGTCGAAGATGATGAGGACTCGAGGAGACTAATCAGCACTATGTTGAAGCAACATGGTGCGGAGGTCACTGCCGTTGGTTCAGCTGCTGATGCGATCAGCGTATTTCTTGAAAAGGCGCCGGATGTGCTCGTTTCTGATATCGGCATGCCCGAGCAGGACGGTTATGAATTGATTCAAAAAATTCGAGCATTGCCACTGGGGCAAGGCCGCGTTCCGGCGATTGCTTTGACGGGGTATGCAACACGTAAAGATCGCGAACGTTCACTGGCCGCCGGTTATCATTCCCACCTCGCCAAACCGATCGAGCAGACCGAACTGGTTGCAGCAATCGCGGGTCTGCTTCGTTCGCTTTCAAATTGAGTTGGGTGTTGGGTTATTTGTCTTGGGTGCCGGGTATCGGGTGTTCGGTTTTTGATGGCCGGAATCCAAAACCAAAGACCCAAGGCCAAAATCAGCAATTTCTATTTTCTTCCCCACCACTGTAGAATCCTCTTCGCTCCTAATTCATCTCCGCGGTACAAAAAACATGAAACACAAAATTCTGCTCATCCCAGTTTTCTTACTTCTGCTTGTCCCCGTTCTGGCTCAACAAGTCGACCCTTCGTTGTTGACTGTGGACTCGATCTTTACGTATCGAACTAAATCCCTGGGCCCGGTTGCCTGGCAGGAAAATGGAAGCGGATATCTTGCGCTTGAACCATCAGCCGCGAAAAAGGATGCTGTCGACATAGTGCGTTACGACGCGCTCGGTGGTGAGCGAACCGTCAAAGTTTCTGCTGAAAAGCTTACTCCGACCGGTGAGCAGCCATTGACCGTTGAGGAATTTGCCCTCGCTAGTGACGAACAAAAGGTACTCATCTTTACTAATTCGGCGCGGGTTTGGCGGAGTAACACCAGGGGTGATTACTGGGTACTCGACTTAAAAGCGGGAACACTTCGCAAGCTTGGTGGCTCCGATGCAAAGCCTTCCAGTTTGATGTTTGCCAAGTTCTCACCTGACGGCGAACGCGTCGCATACGTGCGTGAGAACAATATCTACGTCGAGAATCTTTCCGGCGATTCAAAGATTACCCAACTGACAAATGATGGCGCTCGATACATCGTCAATGGGACCTTTGATTGGGTTTACGAAGAAGAGTTGTTCTGTCGTGACGGTTTTCGCTGGAGTCCCGACAGCAAACAGATCGCCTACTGGCAGTTGAACTCAGAAGGCGTCAAAGAGATGACGCTCATCAACAACACGGCAGCTCTTTACCCTGTCGTGACGACATTCCCTTATCCCAAGGCCGGTGAAACTAACTCTGCTGCGCGTGTCGGTGTTATTTCAGCAAGCGGTGGCCCAACGCGTTGGTTTGATATTAGTGGTGACCCGCGAAATAACTACCTGCCACGCATGGAGTGGGCAGCAAGTTCCGACGAAGTCGTCATTCAACAACTCAACCGCTTACAGAACACCAACATCGTCATGCTTGGAGACGTTCGAACGGGTAAAGTGCGACCAGTGCTTACCGAAAAGGACGAAGCATGGGTCGACATCGCATGGGGTGATATCGATTGGGATAAGACAGGACTGGCGCGCGGCGACGCGGAATGGATTGATGGCGGCAAGCGGTTTCTGTGGGCGAGTGAACGCGATGGTTGGCGACACATATTCTCGGTGTCGCGCGACGGGAGCGACGTCAAAACAATTACGAGTGGCAACTATGACGTTGTGAGTGTCGAGCGTGTCGATCAGAAAGGCGGATGGATCTATTTCATTGCTTCACCAGAGAGCGCCACACAAAGATATCTCTATCGAGTTCGACTCGACGGTTCGAGTAAAGCAGAACGTTTGACCCCAGCTGCCAATGCCGGCACTCACGGGTACAACATTTCACCTAAAGGTGATGTTGCTATTCACACTTACTCAACATTCAACCGGGTGCCGACCACAGATGTCGTGCGTCTCCCCGATCACTCACTTGTGCGCTCGTTGATCGATAATCACGAAACCCAGGAGCGGCTCGCGAAGTTGAAACCTACCGCTACGGAGTTTTTCAAGGTCGACATCGGCGACGGTGTGCAACTTGATGGCTGGATGATTAAGCCACCTGACTTCGATAGCCAGAAACACTACCCGGTCCTGTTTTATGTTTATGGTGAGCCCTGGGGTCAGACGGTTCTGGACCGTTGGGGTGGACGCGATCGACTCTGGCATCAGATGCTGGCGCAACAAGGCTACATCGTGATGAGTGTAGACAACCGCGGAACGCCTGCTCCGCGAGGTAGAGCGTGGCGAAAAATAATCTATCGCAAGATGGGCATAGTGAATTCGGGTGACCAGGCTGCGGCGGCAAAGGCGATTGCAAAGTGGCAGTTTGTCGATCCAACGCGGATAGGTATTTGGGGTTGGAGCGGTGGGGCCTCATCGACACTGAATGCAATGTTCCGCTACCCGGATGTGTATGCAGTTGGAATGTCAGTGGCGCCGGTACCCGACATTCATTACTACGACTCTATCTATCAGGAGCGCTATTGTGGGCTACCTCAGGACCATCCGGATGAATGGAAACAGAGTTCGCCGGTAACATTTGCCGGCCAGCTCAAAGGTAAATTGCTCGTGGTGCATGGCACCGGCGACGACAACGTCCACTACCAGGGAACCGAGGCATTGATCAATGCGCTGGTGGCCTCCAACAAGCAGTTTTCGATGATGTCGTATCCCAATCGCTCCCACGGAATTTACGAAGGACCAGGAACAACGCGGCACTTGTTTGGACTGTTGACCCGCTATTTGATGGACAAGTTACCTGCGGGTGCTGCGATGACCTCGAGTAGCGCCGCTGCTGTGCGATAACGATTCCGCATTGAAAATAGAACAAGTCAGGAAGTGCTGACTTGGCCCGGCCCATCTTTGCTGTTTCTATTCCGGAAGCAGTCGATAAAAAGCCCAGGCCAACCGCGCGTCCTGACTTGTTCTTTGTTCCGCGACGCCTTGAATTCTAGATTCTCCAAAAACTCGTTGAAAACTCTCACGCCGTTCTGTTAGGCTAGCGATTGGGTTGAACGGCCAACCTGCCCTTCTTCACTTTTTCAGAAACATTTACCTCCCGCGTTTCTCGATAAGCCTTTTACGAAAGTGCTTAGGATGAAACTTACGTCCGCACACCACGAAGCGGCGTCTGACGAGGCATCAACAGCTAAGCAAGATGCCAGTCTGCGCCGGATCATCGAGTCGAGCTTAATTGGTCTTGCCTGTATCGACGTGGCAGGGGTGTTTCGTCATGTCGACGACGCCTTTCTGCGGACTGTGGGGTATTCACGTAAAGACCTGCCAGCCAAACTCAGCGACCTGACACCGCCTGAACATCAGAGGCTCGATGAAGATGCGTTTGAGAAGCTTGCGGCGTTTGGCGCCTGCACGCCTTTCGAGAAGGAACTCATACGCGCTGACGGAAGTCGGGTGCCGGTCTTGTTTGGCGCCGCAGTTAACGAGGATGAGATCAGTTGCTTTATTATCGACCTGTCTCAGAACAAACAGGCCCAGGGTAAGCTGAACCACCTCGCCTATCACGATGCGTTGACGGATCTGCCTAACCAATCTTTATTCAAAGATCGACTGAAACAGGCAATTGCGCTCTCACACCGCAGCAATCAAATGCAGGCAGTGTTATTGCTGAATCTTGATCGATTCAAGACGGTAAACGACTCACTCGGTTATCTCGCCGGAGACCTGCTTCTACAGTCAGTCGCCCAACGTTTGACGAGTTGCGTTCGCGATTGCGATACGGTTGCTCGGTTTGGTAGCGACGAGTTTGCGATTTTGCTCACCGAAGTTTCGCGAGCCCAGGACGCCGCTACGACGGCCCGAGCAATTAAGGACATACTGGATCAGCCGTTTATCTTTGAAGACCAGGAGATCTTTGTTTCCAACAGCATCGGCATCAGTCTGTATCCGCACGACGGCCGTGATACCGCTACGCTGCTAAAAAGCGCGGGGGCTGCTCTTGATCGAGCCAAGGAGCAGGGAGGGAACAATTTTCAGTTCTATACCGCTGGTGGCACGACGCGATCGCTGCGGCAGCTCGTCTTGGAAAGTAATCTTCGTCCGGGTTTGGAGCGCAATGAGTTCTTCGTGCAGTACCAACCGCAGGTGAGTAATAACGACTTTCATTTGGTGGGTATGGAGGCACTCGTACGCTGGCAACATCCAGGGTTGGGACTCCTGTATCCAAAAGAATTTATTCAGCTCGCTGAAGAGAGTGGCCTGATCATTACGCTCGGTGATTGGGTTTTCCGAAATGCCTGTCGTCAGAACAAGGCGTGGCAGGATGCGGGCCTTGCGCCGATGAGGCTGGCAGTTAACTGCTCCGCACGTCAGTTTCAGCAGGAGACTTTTATCTCCGGTGTCGAAGAAATATTAAAAGAGACAAATCTGGATCCCAACTGGTTAGAGATCGAGATTACCGAAAGCTCAATCATGAAAGACCCGGAGAAGGCGATTGAAAAGTTACTCGAGTTGAAGATGATGGGGATCAAAGTCGCGATTGACGATTTTGGGACCGGCTATTCATCGCTCAACTATCTGAAACGATTTCCGATCGATACGCTGAAGATTGATCGATCATTCGTCAGCGACCTATGTAAAGACCCACACGACACCGCTATTGTGAGAGCGATTATCACACTGGGACATGCGCTGGATCTGACTGTCATCGCAGAAGGCGTTGAGACACGAGATCAATTGGAATCACTAAATGAGTTGGAGTGCGACGTCGTTCAAGGTTTTCTATTTAGCAAAGCGCTCTCAAGTGAAGACTTCGAAGAGTTGCTGATAGAGCAGCGGCAGGTTCGTTCAAGTTTTTCAATGCTCGTTTCCCTTTAGTAACCTCAAATGTCCGATAAGCTTTAGCTTGTCGTTTTTCTATCCTTTTTTACCGCAGCGCTCATTCTTTACTGCAACCCAACAAGCTAAAGGCATATCGGACATTTGAGCCATCACTGAAGTGTCAGATTTGTGGCGGCGGCGCGATCGACTAACCAAGTTAGTTGACCGTTGACTGGATTAATTAGTTGGGCGGGGAACTGCGACGGTGGGCCATCGAGCACCTGCGTGAGAATGTCAGCCTTCTCCGAGCCACTGACCAGAAAGACGATCGTGGCAGCGTTGTTCAATAGCGGCAGGGTCATTGTGAGTCTATGACTATTTAATTTCTCGACCCATGGCGCGGATACCAATTGATGCTGTTCCAGCAATGCTGTTGTGCCGGGGAAGAGCGACGCTGTATGTCCGTCGTTTCCCAGGCCCAACAACACCAAATCAAAACGAGGAAGTTCAGAGTCAAAAGTTTTCGTTAGCAGAGAGTCGTACCTGTGTGCAGCTTCATTTGGATCGGTTAGCTCACCTAACATTCGATGTACTTGCGCACTCTCGATCGGCACTTTAGAAAGCATTGCTTCATTGACCATTCGATAGTTGCTGTCCGGATGATCAGGGCCCACGTGTCGTTCGTCAGTCCAGAAGAATTGCACTTGATCCCACGATATCTGTGAAAAGAATTCTTCGTCAGCGTTTGCCAGGAGTTCATATAGACGTTTAGGCGTGGAACCACCTGACAGAGCAATTGTGACAGTGCCATTCTTCGACACCGCCGCTTTGCTATGCACGACAATTCTTTGAGCAGCGGCACGAGCCAACTGCTCCGGGTCGCTCAAAATTTCAATCGAAGGTTTCACTGCTTTTCAAAATGACAAACTGAGAAATGTCAGATGATATATGACCAATGATTCTTTGTTGCCCGGCTTCCTGTTCTCAGTACACAGACTGAAGTCTGTGCCACACGCTTAGTCGCAGCCGGCAAAAGTCTCTTTCAGCTTGCGCCAGCGGTGCCCATTCCTCGCCAGCATTTCATCGGCTTCTGGCGGGCCATCGCTGCCAGCAGGGTAAGTCGTGAAGACAGTCTCGCCTTGCGTGGCCCATGCCTCCTCGATCGGCGTTATCAGTCTCCATTGCGCTTCAACTTCATCGTTCCTCGTAAACAGCGTCGCGTCGCCCTGCATCGCATCGAGCAAAAGCGTTTCGTACGCGTCGGGCGAGCGCACTCCAAATCCGCTCTCGTAACAGAAATCCATGTGTACAACGTTGGTTCGCATTTCAAACCCGGGATGTTTTGCCCCGAACGAAACAATAATTCCCTCGTTCGGTTGAATTCGCAAAACGATTACGTTGGGTTCGATCTGTTCGTCTGGTGTTCGAGCAAACAATGCCTGTGGAGTGCGCTTCAGGTGTATCGCGATCTCTGTAACGCTCCTGCCGAGTCGTTTCCCCGTGCGAACGTAAAATGGGACACCACTCCACCGCCAGTTTGAGACGTGAAACTCAATCGCCGAATATGTCTCGGTTGTTGAGTTGTGGTCGACTTTGTCCTCGTCTTTGTACGACTTCACCTGCTCGCCATCGATCGTGCCTGAGTTGTACTGTGCGCGGACGGTGCGGACCGCAACTTCCTCCGGCTTCAAACGTCGAATCGAGCGCAACACTTGGACCTTTTCTTCTCGTACCGAATCCGCGTCGAACGCAACCGGTGGTTCCATGGCCGTAAGGGTTAGTAGCTGAAGCAGGTGATTGGCGACCATGTCGCGTAACGCGCCGACGCCTTCGTAATAGCCGGCGCGAGATCCAACACCGAGTCCTTCTGCGGCAGTGATTTCGACGAAATCAACGTAGTTCCGATTCCAGATCGGTTCGAACATCGCATTTCCAAAACGGAACACGAGGATGTTCTGAACAGTGTCTTTGCCGAGGTAGTGATCGATTCGGTAGACCTGATCTTCCTGAAACACTGCGGCGATCTCAGCGTTGAGTTTCTTCGCAGATTCGAGATCATGGCCGAACGGCTTTTCGATGACAATGCGACTCCATCCCTGATCGCGTTTGGCAAGCCCGGCTTTGCCTAGACCTTCGACAATCGTGGTTGCAAGGGTTGGCGGCGTGGCGAAGTAAAACAAACAATTCCGGCTCGCACCTTGTGTAGCAAGTTCTTCAAGTCGTGAAGCTATTGCGGTGTAGGTGTCGTCGTTGTCTATTTCCCCGGTGTGGTAATAGATTCGTTTGGTAAATAGTTCCCAATTTTCGTCACTGCACTGCTCGACTTTGTTCGATTGGTTCAAGCCCTCTCGAACTGTTTTGCGGAATTCTTCGTCTGAGATTGGACTGCGACCGACGCAGAGTATGTGTACTTCGTCGAGGCATCCTTCGCACGTGAGCCGAAACAACGCAGGCATGAGTTTGCGACGCGTTAAGTCGCCGGTTGCTCCGAAGATCACGATGACGCACGGATCAGCTTTGGGAAGTGAGATTGGTTCGAATTGGGTTGGGTTTGTCGACAAAGCGGTGTTTCCTGTTGGTAATTGCAGGTTTCAAATTTCAAATAACGCAATTCTTAATGTTTCTTCTCGCTGTGTCCGCCAAACTGTAGCCTCATTGCTGACAGTATCTTGTTTGCAAAGTCAGCTTCGCCTCGAGAACTAAATCTTTGGAACAGAGCTGCACTCAAAACAGGAACCGGCACCCCCTCTTCGATCGCTGCCGCAATCGTCCAACGACCTTCGCCTGAATCTGAGACGCGCCCGGAAAAGTCTTCTAACTTCGGTTGCTCAGCCAACGCGATCGCGGTGAGATCAAGTAACCACGATGCGACTACACTGCCACGCCGCCAAAGTTCTGTTATGTCTGCGAGGTTAAAGTCGTACTGGTAATGGTCCGGATAACGGAGGGGCGTGGTCTCTGCATCTTTTGCGTGGTCGAGTTGACCGACGTTCGCATGATGCAGGACGTTTAAGCCTTCGGCGTAGGCGGCCATCAATCCGTACTCAATGCCGTTGTGAACCATCTTTACAAAATGGCCCGCGCCGGCAGGTCCACAGTGCAGGTAACCTTCCTGTGCAGTTCCTTCGTCGCTTCGTCCTTTTGTTGGCGGGACGGTGGCGCGACCTGGAGCGAGCGTTTTGAAGATCGGATCGAGATGAGTGACGACCTCAGCTTCACCGCCGATCATCTGACAGTAGCCACGTTCCAATCCCCAGACACCGCCACTTGTGCCAACATCGACATAATGAATGTTCTTGGTTTTGAGTTCTTGAGAGCGACGGATGTCGTCGATGTAATAAGAGTTTCCGCCGTCGATGATGATGTCGTCAGCGCTAACGAGACTCGAGAGTTCTTCCAGCGTGGCATCGACAAGTGCGGCGGGTATCATCAGCCAGATTGCTCGCGGCGTTTGCATCTTCGCGATGAACTCAGCGAGCGACGCCGCACCGACTGCGCCTTCGTTTACCAGAGCCTGAACGGCCTCAGCACTGCGATCGTAAACAACGCACTGGTGTTCTCCTTTTAACAAGCGCCGCACCATGTTGGCCCCCATGCGTCCCAGACCTACCATTCCGAGTTCCATTCAGTCGCTCCTTAATATTGAATTGTGTTGGCATTGTAACTGAAGCCAAGGTGAAGTCAGTACCACGACGCGGTAGCGTGTGGCTCTCTTACGGGGTGTGAAGTGCTATCATCACAACCCCGAGCCACACGCTACCGCGTCGTGGTACTGACCTCATCACACTCAGATCAACCGCACTCTAACAAAGGAGTCTGTAGAGATGAAGTATTTACCCCTGGTTTTGATTTCATTACTTTCTGTTCTGCTGTTTCAAACGAAGCCAACTCGCAAGATTGTTGATCTCACTTATTCCTTCGACGCGGAGTCGGTCTACTGGCCGACAGCTGAGACTTTCAAGCTCGAGACTGATGCCGAAGGCATGACCGAAAACGGCTACTACTACTCGGCCTATCGATACTCAGCTGCGGAACACGGGGGAACACACCTCGACGCTCCCGTGCACTTCGCGAAAGGCCGAAACAGTGTCGACCAAATACCTGTTGACCAGCTTACGGGCGCCGGTCTCGTGTTGGATGTAACGAAGCAATGTGCCGGCAACGCCGACTACTTGATCAGTGTTGCTGACTTTCAAGATTGGGAAAAGAAGAACGGAGAGATTCCTGTTGGCAGCATCGTTTTACTACGAACGGGTTTTGGGAAGTTTTACCCTGATCGCAGAAAGTATCTAGGAACAGACGAACGTGGCGCAGTTGCTGTCTTCAAGCTTCACTTCCCGGGTTTAGATCCCGAAGCCGCGCGGTGGTTAACGCAGAACAGATCAATCAAGGCGATTGGTTTAGATACCGCGAGTATCGATCGTGGCCAGTCAACAATGTTCGAGAGTCATCGAGCGTTGTTTGAAAAGAATGTCCCGGCGTTTGAGAACGTGGCCAACCTCGATCAACTTCCCGTGAAGGGATTTACGATTGTGGCTTTGCCGATGAAGATTAAAGGCGGAAGCGGCGGGCCGCTACGGATAATTGCGATGATGTAGGATGAGCGATCAAAAAGATCATCGGTCAGATATCGTTTGACATTTTTCAGTTGGTCATTGAGCAGAACTCCGATTGCAATGGAGTCAGTACCACAACGCGGTAGCGTGTGGCTTAGTGTTGCGTCACAACTCAACTTGGATTTGGGTCGAGCCACACGCTACCGCGTTGTGGTACTGACTCTATCGCCACTAAGCCACAACTCCCGCGACCAAATGACAAATGAAAAATGTCCAATGACAAATGACCAATGATTTTTTATCGTTCAGTAAGCCTAGCCACAACCGCCGCGAGTTCTACCCGATCAACCGGTTTCGAAAGATGCACCTGATACCCAGCCGACAGAGCCCGGAGGCGATCCTCGGTTCCAGCGTAAGCCGTTAGTGCAAGCGCCGGCGTGTTCCCTCCACGTTCTATCGGCAGCGCACGCAAACGTGTGATCAGTCCATAGCCATCCTCGACGGGCATTCCGATGTCAGCAATCAAAACATCGGGTTTCCAATTCTCAATGATTTCCAGCGCCTCGCCGGACGACGAAGCAGCTTTCATTTCAGCACCGCAGTGGGCCAACATCACGGTTACAAGTTCTCGAGCGTCAGCCTCGTCATCAACAATCAGCACTCGCATACCATTCAACGAAGCTGGTCGCGGTCCAGCGAAAACTGCCGTGCCCGCCAGCTGATCGGCTTCAACGGGCGATTGATGCCCAACAGCGTTCATCAATGGCATGCGCACTGTGAAGGTTGCTCCTCTTCCCAGGCCTTCACTATCAGCTGACGCCACTCCGCCGTGCAGCTCAACCAGGTGGCGGACAATCGCCAAGCCCAGGCCGAGTCCGCCGTGAGCCCGGGTAGTTGACCCGTCGGCTTGTCGGAACCGCTCAAACACGTATGGGAGAAAATCAGGATTAATTCCGGCGCCGGAATCTGTTACTGAAATTTCCACGTGCGAATTGATTCTTTGCAAGTTGACGTTTACTTTTCCGCCGCTTGGTGTGAACTTCACCGCATTCGAAAGCAAGTTCCAGACGACTTGTTGTAGTCGCTCACGATCTCCAAAAACTGGACCCGCATCTGAATCGAGTTTGAGTTCGAGCGATACTGACTTAGCTTCCGCCGTCGGTCGGATACTTTCGGCTGCCGCTTCGATAACGGGCTGGAGTTCGCAGGCTGCGAAATCGAGACGAAGTTTGCCAGTAATGATCCGCGATACCTCAAGCAAGTCGTCGATGAGTTGACACTGCGAGTCGGCATTGCGTGCGATCGTCTCAATTGCACGCCGCTGCTTTGACGGATCGACTTCACCATGAAGAAGCAAATTCGACCAACCCATAATAGCTGTCAGTGGTGTCCTCAGTTCGTGGGACAGAGTTGATAGGAACTCATCCTTGACCCGGTTAGCTGCTTCGGCTTCAAGTCGGGCCTCCTTCTCTCGATACATCGCCAGTCTGCGTTCAGTTGCGTCGTGAGCCATGCCACGCACAATAGGTATTTCAACTCCCTCGGTGCGAAGGGTGTTGTAGTATTCCCATAGTCTGATTTCGCCGCTCGCAGTTCGGATCTTCATCACTCCCTTTGCCGATCCTTCTGTCTTTACCTTGTGGATGTATTCGTCGAATTGATTGCGATACTCAGGCAAAAGGCCATCGCGTATGTTCATGCCGATCAAAACTTCCGGCGGATAACCCAACACACGTGAGGCCCAGGGATTGACCGAAATCACTCGGCCCTCAAGGTCGTGGGTGCAGATCAATTCATGACTGTTATCCACGAGGTCGCGGTAGCGATCTTCACTTTCGCGCAGTGCCTTTTCAGCTTTTTTGCTTTCCGTGATGTCGTTTGCCAGGACGAAGACAGCGCGTCTGCCCTCAAAGTCCAACCGGTTCGAAGTAATTTCGACGTTGATGATCGTGCCGTCCTTCTTCTGGTGACGCCACTCGCCGGCTCGGTTGAATTCGGATTTTGCATTTGCGAGGTAATCAACAAGTAGTTTCGAGTCTTCACTGGGCCGAATGTCGTGAATAGTCATCGCCAAGAACTCATGGCGCGAATAACCGTAATTTTGGATGGCTGCGTTGTTCACAGCGAGGAAGCGGCGCGTCTCCTGATCATAAACCCACATCGCGTGGGGGTTCGATTCAAAAAGGAGTCGATACTGAGCTTCGGATTTGCGGAGCGCGTCTTCGATACGCGTGGCTAAAGTAACATCGAGGACAAGCGAGAGGACCGAAATGAGTTTGCCTTTTTGATCGTATAGTGCCGAGTTGTACCACTCGCAGTTAACGACCGATCCAAGTTTTGTGTAATTCCGGTTGCGCGAAATGCCATGATGTTCCTGACCCTGGTTCTGGCGATTTCCAACTTCGTTGACCGCGTCCACGTCGTCATGAACAACAAAACTCCAATCGCTAAATCTCTTGCCCATGACCTCGCTGGCGACCCAACCAAAAAGCCGTTCCGCGGCCGGTGACCAGCGCAGGACCCGGAATTCGTGATCCCATTCAATGACAGCGAGCGGAGTGTTCTCAACGTGAAACGCTAATCGATGGGCCTCGATGGCAGTGGCTTCGGCGCGTTTACGATCGGTGACATCGCGAATGATTGCGACCCCACCCACTACAACCCCGTTCTCATCGTGTCGCGGAGAGTAATAACCGTCAAAGAAACCCGAACGTCCTGTCTCCGGAATGTTGTACGGCCGAGTCTCGGCAACGATGGTCTTACCTGCCAGGGCGTCTGAGTAATACTTGTCTTCGCCAGTCTCTTTCAGGCTAGGGAATAGCTCAAAAGCAGAATTTCCGAGAACGTTTTCACGGTTCACCCCGGAGAACTTCTCCATTGCCCGATTCCAAAGCGTGTAGCGAAACTCACGGTCGAAGGCGATGATGCCGTCGACGTTTGCTTCGAGCAGACACTTGAGAAACAGATCTGGCTCTTGTTTTTCGTTAGTCATGTGAGACTAAAACGGAGTTGAAATTGAGCTGCTTCGGTGGAGGCAGCATGTGTTGACTCTAGTCCAGCGCGAAAAAAAACGTCAAGAGGATGATGGAAGGG
>Ga0207701_10005468_pt1 | contig 12762 bp, 14 predicted proteins | sample KBSSwiSSwithPhiX_FD_184294 | JGI IMG/M metagenome (GOLD analysis project Ga0207701, IMG submission 184294) | Switchgrass rhizosphere bulk soil microbial communities from Kellogg Biological Station, Michigan, USA, with PhiX - S5 (SPAdes) (version 2) | ecosystem: Environmental > Terrestrial >...
AGGCCTTAGGCCCTAGGCCTTGGGCCTTCAGTCTTCCACCGGTTTTTCGGCCGATTCGATGATCAGCACCTCGACGGGGGCGCGCTTTGCCTCCAGCTTCAGCCCAAGTTGCTCCTGCATGGCCGCAAATAGCGAAGCGCCATCACCCCGAGCGCCCGGCTCCTGCGGGGGAGCGCCGGGAACCGGGTCGGGGGTCCATGTCAGGTCCAGGTCGAAGGGACCCGTCAGACCGGTCCGGTCGATCACCACACGGCCCGTCATCCCGCCGAGATTGCGAACGAAGTTGGACAGGGGAACGTCCTTCATCGATACGCTTCCGTTGTTGCTCCGGGTGCCACAGAACCAGCCAGGCGGAAGAGGAGGCGGCGTCACTCCCGCGTCGCGGGCACGTCCCTGCGCACCGCATTCGTCGCCCGATCGTTTGATCTGGGGTCCCAGCTGACCGTCGCTTCTTGCGACGACGAGCTCATAAATCGGCATCTCGCGCATCTCCCGCCGCGCCACCAGCTTGAATCGGTCTTCGAGGAGGCTCCGCAACCTGAGTTGCATTTGCTCTTGGACTTCAGGCGCGCCGGCGGGTGACTTGGCGAGAATGTCCCATCGATCGGAGTCGACCCAGGCCGGGAGTTTCGGGCCAGGCACCATTTCGTAACGCTGGGAGCCGTATGCGTTTCGAATCAGGTTGAAGAGCGAGTTGTTTGTTACTGTCATCTGCCCGCCGGGCTGGATGCGGATCGACGCCCCTGGATCTCCGGAGACGTTGCGCTTAATCGACGCGACCTCGAACGTAAGTCGGGCTGGCGCCGGCGTGGCCGGAGTCTGGGCCCCCGCGTCAATGAGAAGCGCGACAACGGCGATTGCGAGCATCAGCAGGCGCATGACTATCCTTTCTCGCTCCTAGAACCCCGATGACGGCAGTTTGTTTCAGATCTCGCCCGATTTCCTGCAGATCGAACTCAGCGCGCGATCCACGCCTCATAGCTGAGGGATGACCTCCCAGGACGAAACGATGTGGGCGCTGCGCGCCCAGTGCGGCGACCGGGAGGCGCTCGAGCCGCTGCTGCGCAGCGTCCAGCCGGCACTGCACCGGTACGTCCGGCGACTGACGGGCGACTCAGACGCCGACGATGTGGTGCAGGACGTGCTGGTGGCGATCGCCAGAAACGTCGTCTGGCTGATCGAGCCGAGACTGTTCCGGCCCTGGGCGTACCGCATCGCCAGTCGCGCGGCATTCAGTCACCTGCGGCGAAGACGCCGCCGCGCCGAGGAGACGGACGAAGCGGTACTTGCCTCGTTGCCCGCGCCAGAGGCGCCTCCGGACAACGCACTGCTCGCCGAATTGCTCGATGCCGAGCTGCTGTCGCCGGCCAGCCGCGCCGTGCTGGTGTTGCACTTCCAGGAAGAGATGCAGCTGGACGAAGTGGCGGCGGTGCTCGAGATTCCGATCGGCACCGTGAAATCGCGGCTCGCGTACGGACTCAAATCGTTACGGAAATATCTGAGTGAGAAGAGGAGTTGACGTGGCGGACAACAACGAACCCACACTGCGGAACGCGCTCGACGCCGTGAACGCCGGTCGCAAATGGACCATCCTCGGCATGACGGCGCTGTTCGTCGCCATTCTCCTGCTGTTGGGCTTCTTCTTCGGGATGCTGATCCCGAGGCTGCAGCCGCCGTCGGTGGAGCAGGGCATTAGCATCGACGTTCCGACGGGTGCGCAGAGCATCCAGGTCACTCGGGTGGTGCCGCTCAAGGCCCTGTGGGTGTCTTCAGCGCTGCAGCTGCTGTTCGTCGCCTGCGGCACGATCGCGGTGATGTTGCACGTGTCGCGTATGACACGCGCGATCCTCCGGGCGATCGAATCGACTCGGAAGTCATGACCGTAGCTTCCGCCTGAAGGGCGGAAGCCGCGCATTCGAAGTGTCAGTTCGCTGTCGGCTTTTCGACGCTATCGATCACGATCACGTCGAGCGGCGCGCGAGTGGCCTCGAGCTTGAGCCCGAGCTGTTCACGAAGCGCCGTGACGAGATCCGGACGTTCAGGATCGGGCGTGACGGCGTTCGGACCTGCAAACTTCAGCGTGAAGCCGTAGTTCCCCTGCAGGCCCGTGCGATCAACCACCGGCCGGTCGATCCCGGTGACGACCGGCACACTCGTCAGCGTAGCCGCCAGCCATTCCATTGGCACGCCCCGCGCGAACAGCTGTCCGGCGCCGAAGCCGATCGCCCCGCATGGCGGAAGCTGGGGCGGTTTTCCCGGTTCCGGCGCGGTCAGTGGTTCACGTCCTCGAGCGGCTTCGCATTCACTGGCGGACGCTGCGGTCAATCCCGATCCGAGCGCGCCATCGGCCCGCTCCTTCGACAACAGGTAAACCGGGAGTTCTCGCGTCTCCCAGTGCGCCTTGAGCTTGAATCGTTCCGCCAGCAGGCGCTGGATCATCTGACGCATCTGCTCCGGTTGCGTGGGCTGTGTCGCCGCTGGCGTCACGGCCACGATGTCGAACTTGTCGGTGTCCAGCCAGTCCGGGCCGCCGATCACCTGGCTGTCGCCAAGCGGCACCGACGTATTCGGGCCGCCAGCTCCTTGTTTGGCAAACGCCTGCTTGAGCATCGTCTTCAGCGTAAGGTTCTGAGTGATCCACCTCGTGGGCTGAAAACCTGATCCGCGTCCCGCCTGGCCAGGTGAGGTGTTGACTCGAATCGACGCCTCTTCGAATGCCGGTAGTGTTGCCGGCGCAGCAAGGTCGCGCGTTTGCGGCGGCGGGTTGAGCGCGCCAACGGCGACGGGCGCCACGAAGGCGACGATGCCGGCCGCGGTCAGGAGTGCCTTCTTCCATGCGCTGCCCGTGGGGATGCTCTCCTTCGTCATGATCTCCTCGATGCGTTTCTTCAGATCCGAACCCGTGACGCCGGAGACACAGGCCAGCGGCGACTCGACGAAGAACTGACACGTCTTCAGGATGCTCTCGGCGTAGGTCTCGCGCTCGCTGCCGCGGCGGATCACCTCTTCGTCGCACGCCCGCTCACGCTCGGTCATCAGCCGTGCCCCAACCCACCAGGCCAGCGGGTGAAACCAGAACACCGTTTGCACGACGAGATGGAGCAGGGCAGCGAGGTTGTCGCCGCGACGAAGGTGATAGAGCTCGTGCGCAAGCACGGCTTCCATCTGCTCGTCGGTCAGCCGTTCGCTGATCGCACGTGGCCACAGCAGGACCGGACGAACGATGCCGAAGATGCCCGGCTCGAGGAACGTTTCGGTGCATCGGACCCTCAGAGGCCTGCCGTGGGTGAGCGTCCGTTCGAGCGATCGCAGGATTGCGATTTCACGTCCGCCGGTGAGCGGCACCGCGTCGCGTGCGATCGCTCTGATCCGGTTCCACTGGGCGAGCGAGCGAAGAAGAAACAGAGCGGCACCGAGGGCCCATATCGCAAGGAGCGCCGTCGGCAGCCAGCCGATCATCGTCGGCGTTGCGCCGCGGCGGGGGCCTGCCGGCCGCAGCGTCACCGCGTCCTGTGAGAATGGTTGCCCCACCGTTTCGATCAGCACCGGGCCTTCGCGGTACGGGACGATCTCCACGCTGCGCCATGACGCGTAGCCGCCGATCGCCATCAGCGCGGCAAACGGCACCAGGAACTTCGCCGACGCTGCGAACCAGACCCAGTATCGGAGCGACGCGCTGTGACGTTTCAGCAACGCCGCGACGACGAGGGCCGCCACTGCGAACAGCGTGGACTGCCAGACATGATCGCCGGCAAGGGCGAGGAAATCTGCGGTGGAGACGACGGGAATCATCTCGGCTTCTCCTTCTTGGACAGCCTGCGAATCAGCTGCTCTGCCTCCTGCACGTCATCAAGCGTCAGCTTGCCGGTCTCGACCAGATGGGCGACGACCGGCTGAGGCCGGCCGCCGAAGAAGCTGAGGAGGTCGTCGATGAGGCGCCGCTGCGCGGCGTTGCGGGTGATGGCCGCTTCGAAGATGTGCGCGTTGCCGATCTTCTTCAGACGACGGACCGCCTTCTTGCCCTCCAGCCGGTACACCATCGTCTGCACCGTGGTGTAGGCCGGGCGGTCTTTTTCGGGGAACGCCTCTTGAATCTCGCGCACCGACGACGCGCCTCTTGCCCACAGCGCGTCCATCACCTGCAGTTCCAGCTTCGTCAATCGGGGGAAAGCCATTGCGAGCTCCTATACGCGTGGTGATATCTACTACATATGTAGGAGTAAATGCAACTGACCCGAGGGGGATAGCTATTGGGACGGGAAAACTGCTACACGCAGGCCAGCGCGCACCGTACGGCGCTAGCAGCTTGTGGTAGCCCTCTCATCGACGTCAGTCACGCTAAACCCTGGCCTAGCAAGCCCGCGTTCGCGTTGAACTTGCGAGACATTCCCGCCGAGGCTGGTTGGCACTATGCTGCGAGCCGTGCAGGGTCAGCCGAGATATGCCGGTCGGCCTACAATCAGTGAGCACGCAGTGTTTGGAGGTATGTTGGCAGGGCGATTTCATACGCGGTTGGCGATTGCGCTTGCCATGTTGTTTGCGTGGCTGCCAAGCGCCCTCCCTTCAGCCCGCCAACCCGTGCAGCAGCCGACAGCGATCGCGCGACCGGGTGACGTCCAGTCCATGGAAGTCCCTCCAGTCTCCCAGGCAGAACTGGAGCTGATCCGGCGAGCTCAAAAGTCGCTGAATTCAGGGTCACGATGGAATCACCGAGATGACCTCACATGCGCGACTCGCGCAACATCCCTGAGCATCTACTGCGCGCTCGAGGGGGCGCGGTCCGGCGTCGACGATGAGGCTTTGACCGCCGCGCAGCAGGAGGCGCGGCTGATTGTTTGGGACATTGTCGTCAGCAAGGAGTACGGTCACCCACTGACCGACTACAACAACGACCCCACAACCACGTTCGCTGATGTGCAGCGATTGTTCCGGTGGCTCGAGACTCGGGTGCAGAAGCGGCTCGGACAATCATCGGTGGTGGGCGGCTCAGGCGTCCGAGCAGACGATTCACAAGCCAACCCGCCCGCTACAGCCTCAGACTTGGAAATCGTTCGGGAGGCCCGACGGCTTCTCAGATCGCCGGCTCAGTGGAACAGCCAAGACACGCGCGACTGTCCAGCTCTTGCAACGACATTCAGTTTCTACTGCGCCTTGGTTGAGGCCAGCGATCGAGTGAGTAGAAATCTCGAACAGCGGGGGGCAGCCATGCAGGAAGCTCGCTTCGTCGTGGACGCCTTAGCCAGAGGGAGAACATTCCCGCATCGGCTTATGGACTTCAACAACGATCCTGGCACTGGCTATGCGGGAGTCCAAGAAGCCCTCCAGCTCCTTGAGCAGCGGGTGCAGCAGCGAGTTGCAGCGCGGAAGTAGCGTAGGAGGTCTTCTCGAAATCGACGTACGAGCTATCCCCTGCAACTGACCCGAGGGGGATCGCCAGCTCCTCGATTACGATGTGCGGATGTTCGATCGGTTTCCCGTCCTGTCAGGACGGGGCGTTACTCTCCGTGAGATTTGCGAGTCAGATGCAGCGCCACTCTATTGGGCGACAGCCAGTCCTGAACTCCGTGAATTTACCAAAGCTCCGCCGAGCAGCGTTGAGGGGTTCGAGCGATTCATCGCAAGGAGCCGCGGTAAGCGCGCGGCCGGGCGCGGCGGCGTATTCGCGATTATTCCTGCCGGAGACACCAGTCCCGTAGGCGTGTTTCAATTGAATGTTTTCGAACAAGAGTCCGCCGTAGTCGAGTGGGGTTTTGTCCTCGCCGTATCGCTATGGGGGAAGGGGATATTCGTGGAAAGCGCGACCCTCGTTCTGGACTTCTTGTTTGGTGAAATCGCCGCAGAGCGCGTCCAGGGGTGGTGTGCGCTCGAGAATCGTCGAGCGATACAGGCGCTCAAGAAATTGGGCGCGGTTCCGGGCGCGATCGTGCACGACTACCCTCACTTCGATCGTCCGCGCGACGGCCAACTGTGGACAATCTCTGCTGAGGCGTGGAGAAATCGGACGCTGACCTAGCGCTTATTCTTTTTCTTCGGGATATCGATGCGTCGCGCGATACAAGCGCGTTCCATCAGCCTTGATTGCATAGAACAGCAACACGGGGCTGGAACCATCCCGGTTTGGATGAGCGACCACGGTAATCGGATCGCCTGGCTTGTACGTCTTCGGAGTCCACCCCATGGCACTCATGATGTTGATATCGGAGGCCTCGACCGTCCATGTTCCCACCGTGGACGGATCCGCCGCGCCAGCCCCAATCGTGATCACGATGTGGCTATGTGGGTTCTGCCATCGGTAGTCCTTCACAACTCCCCGATACGTCAGGTTCTTGCCCATGTCGAACATTGCGCGGGAATGATGGGCGAGGGTAGGGGCCGCGAACAACAAGACTCCGATCGGCACTGCGAGAGCCAGCAACGCGCGGCACCGGATCACGCCAGATCGATGTGCTGTTCCGTTCATACTCTGCCTTGAGAAATCAGCGCCAACCCAAGACCGAAGCATCGTGGTTTATCTTAGCCCGGATAAAAACACTGCTACACCCCGCCTGCGCGCGGGATGGCGAGGCGAGCGCGCGACAAAGGTGGGCGCCGTCCCTCAAGCGGCGTCACGCGGTCATGGTGCGGATCCGAATTGTCGCGGAGTGGGAGCGAGTCCGTCGGGTTGGGATGCCGGTGAAGAACCAGCCGGACGAGCAGAAACACACACTCCACTCCGGAAACGACCGCAGCAAAGAGAGCCGTAAACATCACCGCGTAGAAAGCGATCTCCACCCAGCCTTCTACTGCCACAGCGAACAACGCGTAGCCAGAACCGATGACCAGCAAGGCGGTGGCAAGGAAGATCGACTTCAGGCCCAGCATCGCCCACCGCTTCAAAGCGTGCCGCATCACACGCCGGTCTGCACCTCGTCGGGAAACGGATGGACCTATCGGGCGGGAAAGAAACCGCATGACCGGTCCGTTCTTGCGTCTGAAGTAAAACAGCAGCCTGGCGACGATGAGGGAGGGGAGATACAGCGTCAGAAAGACGAGAACCACAAGCGCGGGAATGAGCAGTATCCCGGAGACGAAATCAGTCAAGTATCCGGCCAGATCGGTCATGGGTCACTCTGTCCTGGCGTCTTACCTGCCCACCAGAGGTAAGGACGATGACCAACACATTCCGGCCGCCACCGGCCGCAAAGCTGCGATGAGCTTCGAGCTGTAACGGGCGTGGTATGGTGGCGCGCGGTGATCAGGCAGATCGCGCCCCAATTCTTCACGACGGAAATGGCTGCGACGCTCGCATATTACAAGGACAAACTCGGCTTCGACTGTGTCGGTACCTGGGATGACCCGCCGGTCTACGCCATCGTCGCGCGCGACGAGCACAGAATCCATTTCCGCCGTGCCGACCGACCCACGCCCAATCCCGACAAGTACGCCGACGAGCTTCTCGACGCCTATCTGTTCATCGAGGACGCGGACGCGCTATACGCCGAATATGTCACGCGCGGAATCGAGTTCACCCGAGCGCTTGGCGATACGCCGTGGCACTCGCGAGAATTCGTCGTGAAAGACTGCGACGGTCGCCTCCTCGCCTTTGGCGCACAACTGCGTTAGCCAGTCAGGGATTGCCGGAGTCTCAGCTATGCCAGTTCCAGATTGGGTGGATGTGTCCGTGCCGCTCCGAAACGGACTCGTGTCGTGGCCAGGTGATCCGTCGTTTCGACTGAAGCGAGTATTCGATCAGGCACGAGGGGATGTCTGTACGTTCTCCACGCTCTCGATGAGCGCGCATGCGGGGACACATATCGACGCGCCCTTACACTTTCTGCGGCGCGGCCGCTCCGTTGACCGCTGGCCGATCGACGCAACTGTCGGTCCCGCACGAATCATCGCGATTCGAAACCCGCGCGTCATCGACGTCGAGGAACTTCGGCCGCATCGGATCCGCAAGGGCGAACGGGTGCTCTTCAAGACTCGAAACTCAGCGCGCGGCCGGCCCGGAGTGTTCTTCAAGGATTACGTGGCTGTCTCCCCTGAGGGAGCACGCCATCTCGGCGCTCGCGGTGTTCGAGCGGTTGGTATCGACGGACCATCGATCGGTCCGCTCGAGCGAGGCGACGAGACACATCGCATCATGCTCGGTGCGGGGATCTGGATAGTCGAATGGCTTGATTTGAGGCGCACGCCAGCCGGCTTGTACGACTTGATTTGCCTGCCGCTGCGCGTTGTGGGGGGCGATGGTGCCCCGGCGCGGGCTGTTCTCAGGTCTCGCGCTGCGCGGTAGCGTGTGCAGCGCTTACGGGAAACCAGCAGGCTCCTTCGTGGAATGATGCTCGGTGTCGCATCTTCCGCAACTGTACAGCCCTCGGGGCTCCGAAAGGCCCGGCGATGGAGTAGGTGTGTGACGCCGATCCCTGCGTGCGTTAGGATCTGGCCTCCAAGGAGTGGTGATGAAACGAGTTCTCTTTCTCGCGTCGCTCATGACATTTGCCTCGGCAGGAGCGTTCGTCGTGGCTCAGCAGACGTCCACTGTGCCTCAGCCGCGCGCTGAAGCGCTACCGGCGCCTGGTACTGCAGCGCCAAAAGTCAGCCGCACGGTTCCGAAGCCTGAGGGCGTGACGCCGACGGTGCCAGCTGGATTCACCGTGACGACGTACGCGGAGCTGCTGGCGCCGCGCATGATGGTCTATGCGCCGAACGGCGATCTGTTCGTCAGCTCTCCAAACGCCAACACGATCGTCGTGCTCAGGGACGCGAACAACGACGGCACGTTCGAGGCGTGCAGCGTGTTTGCGGCCGGGCCTGCGCCGGGAGCCGGCCGCGGCGGACGCGGTGCGCCGCCACCGCCGCCCGTCGCCGTGCCTCCCGGATGTTCAGGACCGCTGACGAATCCAAATACACCGCCAGCACCCGCCGTTCAGGCAACGCCGGCGCCTCCGGCGCCACCGCGACAGGGCGGAGCCGCACCAGGCGCAGGCGCCGCACCGGGCGGCGGGCGAGCTGGTGGTGGTCTGCAGGCCGGACCTGGCGGGCCGCCCCCGGGAGGCGGTCCGAGTGTGCTTGGTGCGAACGCACCCGCATGCATGCCACCGGCGGAGTTCGTACAGAAAGGCCCTGGCGAAATCAGCGCGCCATTCGGTCTTGCGTTCCATGACGGCTATCTCTACGTCGGCAACACGGCGTCGCTCGTTCGCTACAAGTACTCGAACGGCGATCTGAAGGCGCAGGGTGAGCCCGAGAAACTGATGACCCTGCCGGCCGGCGGACACTCCACGCGCAACGTTCTGTTCAACCGCGCGGGAACGAAGATGTACATCGCCGTCGGATCGCAGTCGAACAACGATGCCGGTGAGGACTGCCGCCGCGCCGCGATCCTCGAGTTCAACCCGGACGGCAGCGGCTTCAGGGTGTACGCATCCGGCATCCGTAATCCCGTTGGACTCGCCCTGCAGCCGGGCACGGACACCATCTGGACCGCGATGAACGAGCGCGACAATCTGGGCGACGACCTCGTGCCCGATTACGCGACGTCGGTGAAGGACGGTGGCTTCTACGGCTGGCCGTACTCCTACATCGGCAAGAACTACGATCCGCGCTACGTCGGCGCATTCCCGGACAAGGTGAACAAGGCGCTGGTGCCCGACGTTCTCATTCCGGCGCACTCGGCGGCGCTGGGTATCACGTTCTATACCGGCAACCAGTTCCCGCAGCGCTATCGCAACGGCGCCTTCGTCGCGCTGCACGGATCATGGAACCGGTCGGTGGCGTCAGGTTACAAAGTGGTGTTCTTCCCCATGAACAACGGCAAGCCAGGTCCGATCGAGGACTTTCTCGGCGGATTCCTGACGATGACCGGCGCCAACGGCTCGGCGATCGAGGTCTGGGGACGTCCGGTCGGTGTGACCGTCGCGCGCGATGGTTCGCTGCTCGTCTCGGACGACGCGTCGAACCGGATCTGGAAGATCAGCGCCGCGAGGAAGTAGCGTTCACCGGCATTGTTTGTAGGACGATTCAATCGTCCGCCGGACGTACGATGGCTCGATGTTCGAGGCACCGCACGTCCGGCATTTGACACTCGCGGAATTGGAGGCAGCGCTGCCCACAGCGCTGACCTCGCCGACAGACGAGGGCACCCTCGACTTGATCGTCCGGCGCCCGGCGGTGGGGCGGCGTGACGTGCTCGACGCCGGCGAACTCGATGTGACGACCGGTCTGGTCGGCGATACCTGGAACATCCGCGCGAGCACACGGACCCCGGACGGGTCTCCACATCCGGACATGCAGATCAACGTCATGAACTCACGCGTGATCGCGATGATCGCGGGCGAGAAGAGCCGCTGGGGGCTGGCCGGGGACCAGCTGTATGTCGACTACGACATCAGTGCGGAGAACGTCCCTCCAGGTACGCAACTCGCGATCGGCGCGGCGGTCATCGAAGTGACGGCGCAGCCGCATACCGGCTGCATCAAGTTCGTCCAGCGGTTCGGTGTCGACGCCATGAAGTTCGTCAACTCGGCGCAGGGACGTGCGCTGCACTTACGCGGCCTCAACGCCCGCGTCGTCGTTCCCGGCCGAATTCAATCAGGCGATAGCGTGCGGAAGGTCTGAACGACTAGGCGGAGGCCACCATCGCTTTCGTCATCTGCTTGACCGAAGGCGTGCCGCACTGCCGCATGGTGAGCTGAAGCTCGGCGCGGAGAATATCGATCACGCGTTCAACGCCCTGCTGGCCGAACGCGCTGAGTCCCCAGATGTAAGGCCGCCCGACGCCGACCGCACGCGCACCGAGTGCGAGCGCCTTGAAGATATCGGTGCCCCGGCGGAATCCTCCGTCGATGAATACGGGCAGCCCCGGCCCGGCACCGTCGATCACCTCGGACAGCGCTTCGATCGTGCTGCGATTGGTGTCGAGGGCGCGGCCGCCATGGTTCGACACGATGATGCCGTCGACGCCGTGCTCGCGGGCGAGCCGCGCATCCTCGCGCGTCTCGATCCCTTTCAGCATCAGCTTCATTCGAGTGAGCTTCTTCAGGCGATCGACGTACTCCCACGTCGCACCCGGCGGATTCATCGCCGCCTCGAGCCCCTTGAACATCGGCAGCTCGGCGATCGAACGGCCACCGCGCGCGGTTGAATGGCACGCCGTGCAGTCGCCTGTGTCCGCTCTGCGGCCGCGTTCGGCCGTCTCCAGATTGCGGCCGCCAAGGAGATCGATCGTCCATACCAACACCGGACAACCGGCAGCTTCTACCCGGCGTACGAGGCGTTCTGCACTGTCCCACGCGTTGGGCATGTAGAGCTGATACCAGGGCGGCGTGCCCAGCGCCCTGGCGACGTCTTCAACCGGCGTGGATGTCGCAGTCGAGAGCACCTGCACGGTGCTCTTGGTCCGAGCGGCGCGCGCGACGGCCAGCTCTCCCTCGGGATGGAACATCCGGTGCCCGCCGACGGGACAGAGAAAGATCGGCGCGCTCCACATGCTGCCGAAGACCTCGACGCTCATGTCGATCGTGCTGACGTCGACGAGCCGCCGCGGACGCAGCTGGAAGTGCGTGAATCCCTCACGGTTTCTCTTCAGCGTCCCATCGTCGTCCACGCCTGACGCCATGTATCCCCAATGCGCGGGAGACAGCACACGTCGTGCGGCCTCTTCGAAATCCATGACGGTGAGGATGTCGCCTGCCCCGGACACTGGCGACGTGGCGGCGCCGGCGGGCGAGGGCGGCTGCTGTGCCCATGTCGCGGCGGCAAACAGCGGACTCGCTGCGAGGAATTGAAGGAACAGTCGTCGGTCTGACGTCATTGCGCCGGATTGTAAGCCACGAATCGCCCTGTAGTGTCCGGCTTTAGCCGGACCCGAGAAGTGTCATCAGCTTGGTCGTGAGGGCCGGTCCCAGGTCATCGATGCGCGCGATGCGGGTCGCGTTCCGGTAGAAGCGCGAGACGTCATGGCCGATCCCGATCGCGGCGAGCTGCACGGGCGAGCGTGCCTCGATGTCGTCGATCACCTGACGCAGATGGGCATCGAGGTAGTCATATCCGTTGGCGGCGAGGGTCGCTTCGTCCGTCGGCATGCCGTCGGAGACGACGACCAGGATCCGCCGTTTTTCGCCGCGGGCGAGAAGACGCCGGTGCGCCCAGAGCAGCGCCTCGCCGTCGATGTTTTCCTTCAGCTCCTCGTCGCGCATGAACAGGCCAAGCCCGGCGCGCGCTCGGCGCCAGGGCACATCCGCGCCCTTGATGATGATGTGCTCCAGCGCGTTCAGCCGGCCGGGACTTTCCGGATAGCCCGCTGCCGCCCATTCGCGTCCGGGCTCGCCGCCATCCCACTCCCGCGTCGTGAAGCCGAGCACCTCGCACTTGACGTTGCAGCGTTCCAGGACCCGCACGAAGATCTCGACGGTCAGCGCCGCGATCTGCATCGGCCGGCCGCGCATCGAGCCTGAGTGGTCGATGAGCAGTGTGACGACCGTGCTTGGAAACGGCGACTCCGTCTCCTCCTTGAAAGGACGGACGACGCCGCGGCTGGCGATCATCGGCGCCAGACGTGACGCGTCGAGCAGCCCTTCGTCGCGGTCGAACCGCCATTCGCGCATCTGACGCGCCATCAGCACGCGCAACAGTTTCTTCGCGAGTCTGGCAATGGTCGTGCGCGTGGCGCTGAGTTCGGCGTCGAGCGTCCGACGCAGCTGTTCGAGCTCGTCACGGCTGGCCAGCGTGGCCGCATTGACCACGCGATCATGCGCCGTCGTGAAAACCCGATAGCCGATCGCC
>Ga0207701_10005470_pt1 | contig 12761 bp, 9 predicted proteins | sample KBSSwiSSwithPhiX_FD_184294 | JGI IMG/M metagenome (GOLD analysis project Ga0207701, IMG submission 184294) | Switchgrass rhizosphere bulk soil microbial communities from Kellogg Biological Station, Michigan, USA, with PhiX - S5 (SPAdes) (version 2) | ecosystem: Environmental > Terrestrial > Soil...
CGCCTGCGCTCCCAGCGCCGGCGGTCGAAGCACCCGCGGCTCCGCAGTCTTCGTTAGCAACTCACGCCCGCGATACCCAGAAGATACCGAAGCAGATTGACGACGCCGCGGTTCCTTGTGAGCAGTGCCAGACGCCGATCGAACCCAAATATGCATTTTGTTGGAAATGTGGACATGAGCGCGGCCAGAAGAAAGCCGCATCAGCCGATCGGCCGGAAAGATTGAGGCTGATCGTGCCCGCCGGTGAAAATGACGAAGAACCGGGCAAAAATCCGAAGCGGAGAAATTCATTGTTGTCACGTCCGCTCTCGTGGGCGGCGTCGTCGATTGGTTCGCCGGCACGAAAAACGGGAACGTCGCGGTCCGTGCTGAAACTGTTTGCAGTTGCTGTCGTCGGATTGCTGTTGTTTTCTGTAATCACGTTCGCGCTAGTCCGATCCCGATCGTCACTGACAGAAGCTACAGTCACTCAAGCTGTGACTGGATCATCCGAAACTGTTTCACGTATTGAACAACCTCAGCCAAAGACACCGAGTACTCAAACCAAACCGGCGATGCCAGAGGTCCGCCTGGCAAAAGCCGAAGATGCTGCTCTCGAACGTTTGCGACAAATGCGCACCGCGGAACACAGCGATCGTTCAAAGATGCTGCAGAAGTTTTCCGAGACGGAACGCAAGTATGCAACCGATTATCGCTTTCCCTACGAGCGCGCCAGAGTGTTAGCGATGGACCGCAAGAAGAAATCTCATGGAGAAGCTTTCGCGGCGCTCGCTCGCGCCGTGCAAGTAGCCATCCACAGTGGGAAAGCCACCGAGATGCTTCAGAACATGAACAAAGACAGCGCCGGTGATTTCCAGAACCTATCACATGGTTATCGTGAGTGGGCGCAGTTGCAGAAAGCGTTGAAGACGAACGATGCGAGTGTGGTGAGTGAGGAAGCCTTGTAGAAGATTGATGATTGAAGATTGTTGATTGCTGATTGCTCTTGCTGAACAAAGCAACGTGCAAAATAATCAGCGCTCAATCTCCACTGAAACCACTCAAGCTGAAATGAGTGCAGGTTAGGAAGGGTGGTTTACCCCCGCTGAGATCCATAACACTGAAGCCGCCAGAAAACATTCAACGGACATAATCATCAGCACTCAATCTTCATTGAAATAACTCAAGTCAGATAAATGCAGGTGAGGAAGGGCGGTTTACCCGCGCTCAAGATCCAGAACATCCAACTCTCAGGGAACAAAGCGACGTTCAAAACAATCAGCACTCAAGTTCACTGAAACAACTCAAGCCAAATAATCGCAAGTGAGGAAGGGTGGTTTACCCCCGCTCAAGTTGCCCTGAAGACACCGAGCGGAGTAATCTGCAGCTACAAGAATCCTCAAACAAAGGAGCTTCCTCATGGCTCGCAAATGGACCAACCTCAATCTCCCGGGCGCACTTCACTATTGCACTGGAAATGTTATTCACAGAATTAAGATCTTCCGTCAGAAACGCTGCTGTCTCGCCTTCTTTAATATACTCAAAGACCAACTAAAAAAATGGCCTGCGAAGCTGATCTGCTATGTAGTAATGCCCGACCACGTCCACTTCATAGTTAATCCGCGCGACGCAAACATCCAGGGATTCTGTGGTGCATTGAAGAGTCTCACCGCAAAAGCCATTGTCGACCTCACGGGCGACAAGCGTTTTGTGCGTGAGAAGCCTGATGACGATGGCTCCATTCACCAGGTGTGGCAGGAGAGTTTCAAAGCATTTCCGTTATACAGCGGCTGGATGATCTGGCAGAAGATGAATTACATCCATAACAATCCGGTTCGTGCCAAGTTGGTGAGATCGGCCAAAGACTACAATTGGTCCAGCTTCAGAGCTTACTACTTTGATTCTCAGGAGCCGTTACCGGTGGATCATGATTGGTGGTGGCCAGAGGATGGTGAGAAGCTGAAAGAAGCAATGAAGAAGATGGGCTGGCCTGGTCATTTCAAGAAGGACCCGGAGAAATGAAGATTGAGCGCTGATGATCATGTCCGTTGAATCTTTCATGGAGACTTGCGTTGTTGTGGATCTTGAGCGGGGGTAAACCACCCTTCCTCACCTGCAATTTATTCACTTGAGTTATTTCAGTGAAGATTGAGGGCTGATGATCTTGTTCGTTGAATCTTTTCTCAAGCTTGAGTTGTTGTGGATCTCAGCGGGGGTAAACCATGTCCCCGAACACATGTAAACGATGTCCCCGGTCTATACACCTTCCTGACTGCGATTGATTAGGCTTGAGTTGTTCCAGAGAAGGTTGACCGATGATGATTTGAACGTATCAACTTCAGCCGAAGGTTGATGTTCTGTAGCGGAATGGCGGTCAGAAAAACCATTAAATGGTTGCCGGTTTTCGCTACGCGCGCAGTTAATCGGGGCGCCGCTGATCCCCAACCTAAAGGTTGGGGAGAATGAGAGGTGGCTGAAGCCTGGGGAGAATGAGAGGTGGCTGAAGCCTGGGGAGAATGAGAGAACCCTGGATTATTAGGCGTCCGTATTACTGATGTGACGACTATGACAATAGCCACAAAATCCAAAGCAATCACGCGCGAGCGAGTAATCGGAATCGCGTTCGGACTAATCGTGGCATCATTTGCATTTGTGTTTGGACTCCGCTGGCTCGAAGCTGCCATGACGTTTCATCCCACCAGGATCGCAGGGGGTGCAGTGTCGCGGCCTGCGGGTGCTGAGGATGTCTGGATCACCACAAGAGACAATGTTCGTTTGCACGCGTGGTTCTTTAAGAACGACCGTGGCCCATCGGTGGCAACAGTTATCTATTTTCACGGTAACGGCGGCAACATCACGAATGTCGGTTGGGTAGCTGAAAGTCTCGCAGCGCGCGGCTTCGACACGTTGTTACTTGATTATCGAGGTTATGGCCAAAGCGAAGGCGCATCGCGCGACGAAAACACTTTGTACGCAGATGGTGATGCTGCGCTGGATTACATTATCAGTCAAAGGGGTGTCGATGCTGCGCAAGTCGTTCTTTACGGCCAATCGCTCGGAACGGTCGTAGCGACGGAGCTAGCTTTACGCCATCGTTGCGGAGCACTGATCTTAGAATCTGGGTTCAGCTCGGCGGCGTCGGTCGCGAGCCACGCACTTCCGTGGCTACCGAACTGGCTGCACTTTATCGGCAGAAATCGATTTGAGTCTGCCGAGAAGCTGAAGCGAATCACTATTCCTGTGCTGATTACGCACGGTGAGCCTGATCCGGTATTACCAACCGAGGAGGCGCACACACTGTTTGCGGCTGCTAATGACCCAAAGAAACTGCTGATCTTTCGCGGGGCAGGTCACAATGTTTTTGGTTCTCTGGGAGATAGCTATCTTGATCAGATTGAGCAGTTCATTCGGGGTGCATTAGCCGACCAGAAATAGCTTAGTCGGAGAGAAACCATTGAAATGGTTAACGGTCGTCGCGGCGCGCGCAGTTAATAGGGTAGCCGTGATCCCCAACCTCAAGGTTGGGGTGAATGAGACGTTGAGTTCTCGTAAATAGGTCCTAGTGAGTAACCGTGAACTTTGTCGACGGTGTCAATGTTTGTCCCGTGATGTGATCTGTAATCTTCACCTGGATCTCATACTCGCCAGGGGACAAAGACTTCGTATCAATGAACTCGGTCAACGTGAGCCGCTGGCCCGTGTCGTTGATGTCTCGCCAGTCTTCGCGTCTTCTGGTCAACTCTTTGCTGTCCTTCAGTAGAACGTATTCAACGTCCACGGCTGGACGCAAAGTCGTTTGATCGATCGCGGCGTTGTAAACCTGAAGATAGATTCCCACATTCTGACCACGCGCATAGTTACCCGAAACATTAGGCACTACTTTGTAAGGTCCAATCGCAAATGGCCCAGCTGCGACAGTGTCTTTCAAACTTTCAAGTTTAGCAGCGAGGACAATGCTCGATGCCGCAAGTCGATTAGCAGGGAAGGAAGGTACCTCAAAACCAATGTGCTGAACTCCCATATTTCCCGATACGGTATCGCGGACGAAGAGATCGATGCGATAACGACCTGGTTGCAGCAGAAAGGCCTTTCCGTACGCCGACTTGCGTGTGCGAGCGGTGCTAAGTTCTTCAGGAGTCGCGTGCGTTACTACGACGTCCTCGAATTTACCAATACGAATATCAGCCACCGAAGTTATGCGTCCGAATATATTTAGGCGAGCCGTTTGCAATCCACCGACGTTCTCAAAAACCAGTTCACTGTTATCGGTCTGAAGCGTAAGCGCGGTGAGTACAGAATTGTCTGACTGGCGGAAGAAATTGAGTTTTGCGTCGAAGGCAATTGCGCTGTCGTCTGCGATTGGCGTTGTAGTGCCAGTTTCAATCCAGTTGCGGTCGATAGATGGCGCTCGTTCCAGGTCAGCTTGCAATTGCTGAACGTCGAACGGCGATTTCTGCACACTAATGTAATTCTCGCGACCAAAACCGCCCGTGGATCCGTTTGGCAGGATAGCTACCTTTTCGTCTGGATTACGCGCGAGCCGATACTCGCCTGAACCGGTTGGATCTACGAATTCAAGGTCGATCCCGCTGCCGACATTTGGAATGTACCTGTAAAACCATTTCTCGAAAGGATAAGTGGTGGTTGCGCCGCCGCCTTCATTCGCGGGGCGATCATAAGTTCCACCGGAAGGATGAGATTCGACATCATCGGGTTTTCCGAACTTAATATAAATACGTCCTCGATCCGTTAGCCGACCCGCCTTTCCAGAGGAGAAGTGCTCGTTCGCATATGCAACGCGTTCGTAAAACTCGTCTTTGTATTCATTCTCTACAGTGTCGGGATCAGGATCACGTTGTCGCCAAAATAACTGAATGAATTGCTCTCGTTCATTGTTAGTCTTAAGTTTGTTCCACGCCTGACGATCTTCTTCGGTGAGAATTGGGTCGACGTCTTTGATCCAATCGACGTAAGCCCGCTTCAATTCCGTTGTGATCTTCCGAGGTTTTTCGTCGGGTGCTGGCTGGGTCTTTTGTGGCTGGACGATGGTTGGAACAAGAATCAGCGCAAGAATGAGAGCTGCGCTACGTCGCGCGTTGAAGGGAGTCATCCGCGTTAGTTCCTTTCACAGAAACGTGTTTAGAACATCGACGGGGAGACGAATCAGAGGCGGGAGCAGCAAGCAGGAGTAGAAACTGGGACCACCTACTCCTGCGGCTGTTTCAAATACTATTGAACAACGCTGAACTTTTGTGACGGTGCGAGCGACTGCCCACTAACGCGATCGCGAATGCGAATCGCGAGTTCATATTCACCGATTGCCAGTTGTCGACTGTCGAGCAATCGAGCAAGAGTCAAGCGCTGACCGGAGTCGCTTAGACCCTTCCAGTCTTCTGCTTGTTTACCGACTTCTTTACCATCCTTCGTTAGGACGTATTCGACGTCCACTGACGGACGTAGTGTTGTTTGATCGATACCGGCGTTGTAAATCTGAAGATAAACGCCAACAGGCTGACCTCGATGATAGACACCGGAAACATTGGGTATCACTTTGGTGGTGCCGATTACAAACTGGCCCACCGCAGGCTGATCTTGCAAGCTCTCGAGTTTCGCAGCGAGCACTAACGTTGAAGTTGAGAGTTTTGCCTGATCATACTTCGGAACCGTGAAGCCGACATGCTTAATACCAGTTGCGCCCGAGGCGACATCGCGCACGATCACGTCGACCTTGTAAGTCCCAGGCGCCAATGGAACGGCTTTTTGATAGGCTGACTTTCGATCCTTCGCTTCAGTCAATTCTTCAGGAGTCGCGGTAGTAATAACCGGATCTTCAAAGATTCCTGCACGCCGACCGGCAACTGAAGTGATTCTGCCAAAGATGTTCATGCGGGCTTGCTGCAAACCGCCGCTGTCCTGGAAAACCAGATCACGATTCTCGGCCTGTATCGTAAAGGCCGTGATCACGCGCTCGTCGGATTGGCGGAAGAAATCGATCTGAACGTCGAAGTTCAGTGGATTTTCCTCAACGACACCAGTATTTACAGCTGTAGCCAAATCATTGAACTTAACCTGAGGTGGACGGCTAAGATCGGCGAGCAATTGGAGACGTGAGAACGGACTGTCTTGTTCACGTTGATATTGTTGGTTGCCAATGCCGCCAACGCCGGATATGCGATCGCCCTTGTCAGCCAAACCCAGTTCTTCCGCGAGCGTTAAACCAGCGCCGGGAATCATCAACAGCGCGTCTTTCTCATTCGGATTTCGCGCTATGCGGTATTCGCCGCTCCCGGTTGGATCCACAAATTCAATCTCGATACCTGAGCCCACGCCAGCGAGATAACGATAAAACCAGATCTCGAATGGATATGTTGAGGTTGAGCCACCGCCTTCGTAACTGGGCCGCTGATAAGAACCGCCCATCGGGTGTGTCTCGCGCTCATCCGGCTTGCCGTACATGATCCAAATGCGACCGCGGTCAGTTTTCCAGCCGGGAATGCCCGAACTGAAATGCTCGTTCGCATAAGCGATTCGTTCGTAATACTCTTCCTTGAACTCGTTTTCGTCCGTATCTGGATCCGGATCTCTACGACGCCAGAACTCCTCAATAAAGCGCTCTCTTTCGTCGTCAGTCGCGAGCTTTTTGAAAGCCTTCTTCTCTTCGTCGGTGATGATGTAGGTGACGTCTTTGTCGAGCCAGTCTTTGTAGGCCTTTTTCAACTCTGGTTTGATATTTCTTTGCTTCTGAGTTGGGTCCTGTGAGTCCTGAGCCAACGCGGCTAGGGCAGAAAACAACAGGACAGCCAAAACTGCCAGACGGAGAGCGACTTTCTGGTAAGACATTCAGGAACTCCTAACGAGTGCGGTTACGAATCAAGCTAAAGGACTGCTGTCGGCCTCAGTTGAAGACCGAGGATTCTAAGATCGTGCTGAGACACAGTCAAGATGCGGCGATTGGTAGACTTCGTTGCCCAAAACTGCCCAAAAATGCGCCCAAAACGGGGGGATTGTTAACCGGCCGTTCTGGGCTTTCCGAAAATCCACGCGATAAAGATTGATACCAGATACAACACAAGCATCGGGGCGGCGAAAAGCATCATGTTGGGAATGTCACTCGTCGGCGAAAGTACTGCCGCCGCAATCAAAATGACTATCAGCGCGGCCCGCCAAATCCGGACCATCAGACGAGCGTTAACGAGTCCAATACGTGACAGCACGTAGGTGACCGCCGGCATTTGGAAAACGACTCCCATTCCGAGCATGACGATGATAATGAAATCGAAGTAGTCGTTTGCCTTGAGTAAAAGCCGAAAGTCGGAGCCTAGCCCGAGCAGATATGTCGCGGCAGGTGGGAAGATTATGTAGTAAGCGAAAGCCGCACCCAGTATGAATGAGATCGACGATAGTAGGACGAACGGAGTTACATATGCCCGCTCGTGCGGATACAAGCCTGGGGAAACAAACGCCCAAATTTGCCAGAGCAGAAAGGGAACTGAAACACATATTGCCGCATAGAGCGCGACTTTCACATAAAGAGAAAACGGCTCAAGGGCTGTCGTTACAATCAACTTGTCATTGATGCCCGAGTACTCTTGCGGCTGGCTATTCAAGTCCTTTGTCAGTCGCACGCCTTTTGGAACTACAGAATTGCCCGAGAAGACTGGTTCGTCCGTAAAAAGGGCTAACCGCCCTTGCGAATCTTTTATGGTACGGGCCATCACTGAGGCGCCTGCTGGAATAAGGCTGGTTCCCAACTTGGTTTCTTCAGAAAAAACGTAACGGCCTACATCGTTTTCCTTTAGCGACTCTAGAGTAACGATTGTTTCATTACCCGTGACGCCTGCGATTGGCACTTGCTTCCGTTGAGCTTCCGCCAGCGCTCGTTCTACTGGAGCAGCGAGGAAGCTGTAAATCGGCACTGATACGAACCAGCAAGCCACGGCCGCAACAACAACGAAGAGGAACGAGTGAATCAGCCGTCGGCGCAATTCGTCGAGATGCTCCAGGAAGGACATCTGGCCGCCTAGTTGTTCTTCGTTGCTTTTGTTTGTTGTTAGTGCTCTTAGGAATGCTGACATTACGTCTCAGCTCTACAGCCAATCGTGCTTTCGTGAGTTGGGAGTAACCTGTTCGTTGGTATCACTTGCTGATGATGATTCTTGAGCTGTTGCCGTTGGCGAGCTTTCACGCCCGACAACAAGGGTTGAATCTGCTGGCTCGACATTGGTTTCAGCAGCGATTTCAGACTCGAAGTCGGAGCCTTCCATATCGAGAATGCTGTGCGCTTCGGTTTGTAGGCGCGCGGTTTCCATCGCAACCTCTCGCTCCCACGTACGCTTGAAATCTTCTGACGCTTTCCGGAACTCTGACATGCCCTTGCCGATTGAACGCGCAAGTTGAGGTAATCTGCGGGGTCCAAAAAATATCAGGGCAATGGCGAGAATGAACAACAGCTCCATGCTGCTGAGCGTCTCGAGGATCAGGGCATACACTGTTGCGTCTTTACCTTTCAGAATTCCAAGCTTCGACTTCGGATTGTAACGCCTGCCGCACAAAAGCAGAACTGTCCATGGCCAATTGACTCGCTTGACGCTTTAACAACGATAGCGCAAGACTGAACGAAAAGGGGAAAAGGGGAAAAGGGGAAAAGGGGAAAGAAGGTTACGCGGATCGCACGCCCAATCCCCACTTTTGAGCCAGTGGAACAATGACGGACGCTTCTCCTAAAGACCAGCAGAACAGAGTCCTCGAGATAGCGATGCTTCAGGAGTTCGCGAATACGGCGGAGTCTGTCGCCGGAACGACGAAGAAACTTGAAAAGGCCGCCTTTCTCGGCGCCTATCTGCGGAAGCTTATCGACGCCGATCTCACTCGCGCGTCCAGGTATTTTGCTGGTCAACAGTTCGCTCAAAGCGATTCGCGGACGACAAATGTTGGTGGAAGCATCATCAGCGCGGCGCTGAGTGAGGCCACTGGATTCAGTTTGGAAGACATGTATCCGCGCTACGTTAAGCTCGGAGATCCGGGTGATCTCGCGGCAGAGATAGTTGCAGAAGCAAAAAGAAATTCTGCGCCTGGTCTATCGTTGGCCGAAGTTGAATCGATTATTACTCGTTTGAGTGAGACACGCGGCACGAAAAACAAAACCGCGATCCTAACGGCCGCTTTGCGTCATGCGACTCCGCTGGAAGCGAAGTATCTGGTGAAACTGCTCGCCGGTGATCTGCGAATTGGCTTGCGCGAGGGCCTGGTTGAAGATTCTATCGCGCGAGCGTTTGAGCGGCCTCTCGACGATGTTGCTTACGCCAACATGTTGCTCGGCGATATCGGAGAAACAGCAGTGCGCGCACGCTCAGGAGATTTGCGTGATGTCAACATGCGCTTGTTTCATCCGATCAAATTCATGTTGGCCACACCCGCAGCTGATCTGACCGACATTGCGAGAACCATGCCCGACGAGTTTTTGGTTGAAGATAAGTTCGACGGAATCCGAGCCCAGGCCCACGTGAAGGACGGCCGAGTTGCGATCTATTCACGGACCATGGACGAGATCACACATCGATTTCCCGAGCTGGTTGGTCCACTCCAATCACTTCCGACGGATGTGATCATCGATGGAGAAATCGTGCCGGCAAGTGAGGATGCCATCCTGCCGTTCAGTGAATTGCAAAAGAGACTCGGCCGGAAAAATGTTGGCACACAACTGCTGATTGCGGTGCCCGTTGTACTCGTCGCCTACGATCTGCTTTATGCGTCAGGCGAAGTCTTGATCAATAAGCCACTCGCCGACCGTCGAGAGGTTCTTGAACGACTCATAGTCGCGAATGGACCGCTCCGTCTATCACTCGGCAAAAGGTTTACCGACGCAACTGAGCTGGATGACGAGTTCAATGCTGCAAGAGGTCGGGGAAATGAGGGGCTAATGATCAAAAGCCCGGCCTCAGTTTACAAACCCGGCCGTCGTGGCCGCGACTGGCTGAAGTTGAAGCGAGCGATCGCAACCCTCGACGTAGTAGTCACCGCCGTGGAGGTAGGTCATGGGAAAAGAAGGAATCTTTTGTCCGACTATACTTTTGCGGTGAGGCGCAGCGCCGAAGATGGCGAACTACTCAACATCGGCAAAGCCTATTCGGGATTAACTGATAAGGAATTAACAGAACTGACGGAGTGGTTTCGCAATCACACGTTGCAGGAGTTTGGTCACGGTCGTGTTCGGCTGGTGGAGCCATCAGTGGTCATTGAAGTTACTTTCGACCGCATTCAGCCCTCAAAGCGTCACAAAAGCGGGTTTGCAATGCGTTTTCCTCGGATTCTGCGGCTCCGACCCGACAAGCTGCCTGAAGATATCGACACCCTCGACACAGTTAAACGGTTAGTAGAAACGACTTAATGTCGCTCCTACGCTCGAACCGCGGGGCGACTCGTGGTCTATTAAACTTGTCGAAACTATTGCGTCGGCGGCCTTGTGGAGGTACGATGCACCCACGTCATCGCCTCCCAACATTGACTAACTGCGCGTAAAGAATGAGTCGAAACCCACAACCAGAGCGGGCCGCGAATGAAAAATACGGCAAGCTAGTAGGTCGTGGGTCGTACTTGTCAGAACACAGATAGGAGCGCTAACAAGGCGCTAACCAAAAGATCCTCGGGTTTTGCGATTTCTTCCGTTTCGACTTTTCCGTCGGTGGCCGAGGGGGCAGTGGCTTTATCTGTTGTGCTGGGTAAGCTGGTTGCAGGTGGCGGCGTCGGCGGTACGAAGCCCGGCGTTTGTAGATCTCCGGCGTAAACGGTAACGGTGAGAGCACACGCAAGAAATAGGGTAGCTGCTAGGTTCCTGACAAGTTTCATGGCCTTCTCCTGTTGGGTCATTTAGCCGGTAAGGTTGACTAAACCCAGTAGACAATTGGGTCAACAAGGGCATAATATCCGTCAATCGGCAGGCTTGCAAGGTTCCTTGCGTAATAACAGAACTGGAGACGCGATATGGGATTGGAAACATCTGTGGTTCATTGGTCCCCTGGGCTGGGGGATCTGGACACAATACTCAGTCGATGTGAAGCAGCCAAGGAGTTGGAGGAAGCAGGCGAATTCCAAGCCGCTCGCGAAGCTCTCGGAGATCTTTGGCGGGGACTTGGTGTTAGACCAGCGACCGATAATTCGCCGACTGAAATAAAAGCCGAGTTGTTGTTGCGCACTGGAACGTTGACCGGATGGTTGGGCAGCGCGAATCAAATCTCTGGAGCCCAGGAATCTGCAAAGGATTTGATCAGCGAAAGCGCAGCGCTTTTCGAGCAGCTGGGACTCAATGAAAAAGTTGCCGAAGCTCGCGTTGACTTGGCGATCTGTTATTGGCGTGAAGGCGGACTCGACGAAGCTCGCGTGACGTTACGTTTGGCGCTCGACACACTCGGCGATCTCGAAAGTGAGCAACGACTGCGAGCACTCCTCAACGCCGCAATCATCGAACAAGTCGCAAATCGGTACAACGAAGCGCTGCGAATTTATCGTGAAGCAGCTCCGTTGCTGGACCGCAGTAATAACAATTCGCTCAAGGGGAAGTTTCACAATTCGTATGCCATTGTGTTGAAGGGTTTGGGCCTGTCCCAGGAACGTGAAGACTATATCGATCACGCGTTGCTGGAGTTTGAGGCTGCAAGATTTCATTTTGAGCAGGCCGGTCACAAGCGATTTCGCGGCCGCGTTGAAAACAACGAAGGGTTCTTGTTTGCGAGGCTTGGTCGGTTCAAGGAAGCTCACGAGCATCTCGATCGTGCACGCGCACTGCTGGTAGCGGTTGGTGATCATGGTGGCGCTGCCGGCAACGAGGATACGCGGGCCCAGGTTTTACTCCTGGAAGGAAAAAACGAAGCTGCAGAAAAGACTGCTCGCTCCGCTGTTAGAGCTCTCGAGCATGGTGGTGAACAGTCGATGCTTGCTGAAGCTTTAACAACTCACGGTAAGGCGCTGGCGAAACTGAATCAGTATGACGCTGCGAGAAAAGCTCTTGATCGAGCGATCGAACTGGGCCAAGTTGCGGGTGATCCGGACGCCGGTGGGATTGCCGCATTAACTATCGTTGAAGAGTTGAACCAACAATTGCCTGTGGAGACATTGCACGAGTATTACTTGTCCGCAGAGTCTGGGCTGTCGAGTTCGCAAAATCGACAGATCCGTACGCGACTCGGCGATAGTGCGCGTCGTCTCGTGTCGTCTGCATGGTCCAACGGTAGCAAGACTGAAACGGAGAAAGCTAATTCTGCTCCAGTGCTGATCGGTGAATCGTATTCATTGGAAACCGAAGTTCTGCGGTACGAGGCGAACCTGATTCGACAAGCTCTGGAGACTTCAGGTGGCAGTGTGACTCGTGCTGCCAGAATGCTTGGTGTTACCCATCAAGGGTTGGCTTTCATTCTTAACGGACGTCACAAAGATCTTCTCTCGATCCGGACGCCGGTGAAGAAACGCCGCCGAAGCATTATCAGATACCACTAAGCTCAGGTACAGGCTGTATTCTAACTGGCGCTGTCTTTTCAAAGGAGGCAGCGCCAGTCGTCTATTTGTGCTCTAACAAACGGTCTCGTATCATCCGCTTTCTGATTTTCGATACACTTTTGGCCGTCCTACAACTACCTATGAGAATACTGATTACCCCCCTGGCAATTTGTCTGTTGGTTTCAGCTACCTTCGCGCAGAGAACCCGGCAACGACCGCCTGTGAAGCGTCCGGCGGCTACGCAATCGTCAACCACACCCGCTACGCCGGCCGCTGGAGTTCCCGCTTCGACG
>Ga0207701_10005471_pt1 | contig 12760 bp, 13 predicted proteins | sample KBSSwiSSwithPhiX_FD_184294 | JGI IMG/M metagenome (GOLD analysis project Ga0207701, IMG submission 184294) | Switchgrass rhizosphere bulk soil microbial communities from Kellogg Biological Station, Michigan, USA, with PhiX - S5 (SPAdes) (version 2) | ecosystem: Environmental > Terrestrial >...
CCCTGGTCAATTTTTGCAGTCAGGTCATTACGGAATTGGTCATCCCAACGTTTATTGAACATACCGTTTATCCAGATACGGCTTTTTCCGCTGAATTTATATTCCAGTTGTCCGGAAAGACCAAGTCTGTCCCTGGTATTATTAGATTGTCTGATAGTCATTGCCCTAAGCGCCATAGGAATGGCAACATTCGTTGTTGAAGTTCTGTCGCCCCAGGTTTGTTCGTTGGAAGTTTCTTTCCTGTTGGTACGGGTTAAGCTTGCACTAAGTGAAATACCAAACTTCTTATTTTTTCCCAGTTTGTCAGAATAATTGATAGCACTACGGAAACCAGCACCTGCTGAATTATTTACACCGGCCCATACATTAAACACCCTTGATTTGTAGTCAAAAGCGCTTCTTGTTTTTAAATTTATAGATCCACCGATGGCATTTGCATCCATATCGGGAGTGATCACTTTTGTAACTTCGATTCCACCAAGCTGGCCTGCATTGATAACGTCAAGTTCAACAACCCTGTCTGTTCCATTGGAAGTAGCGAGTAATGAACCATTCACAGTAACATTAGTAAGCGCGGGACCAGTTCCCCTCAAGCCTACAAAACGGCCTTCGCCTGCAGAACGTTGTACAGTTACACCCGGTACACGTTGTAATACATCCGCAGTATTCATATCAGGAAAACGCTCGATCTGTTCTTCAGAAACGACGTTCTTGATATTCATGGCTTCTTTCTGTGAGTTCAGCGCTTTAGACTGACCAAATCGACTACCCACTACAGTCACTGTAGCCATATCTTTTGTAGAAGAGATTAGATCGATATCTTTTTTTACGGTGCCAGTAACCGGAACATCAATATCAGCACTAAATCCATTGTAATTAATGTAAGTAACACTGAGTTGATAGGATCCCTTAGGAATATCGACAAATAAATACTGACCATTGGCATTGGTCGTAGTGGTGTGGCTGGATGGTCCTTTAAGGGTAACCACCGCACCAGGAAGATATTCGTTCAATTTTTTGTCCGTGATCTTTCCGGTAATCGTATTGCGCGTCTGGCCAAATACAGATATGCCGGTTAAAAAGGCAATAAGCAGTAACAAGGGGTACTTGTTGATTTTCTGAGACAGTCTCATCGTTTTGTATTTAGGATGTAATCGTTTACATTTTTGGTTATAAAAAAGTCGTTTTCAGTTAGGCTCCGCATGATTTCCTAATCATCAATTGTGTATTCATTATGATCCTGGCCGTTGGACGGTCAGGTTCTTCTATTCTTTGGAATAATAATTCTACTGCTCTCCTGCCGATATCATAGCCTGATTGGCGGACTGCAGTGAGTGCGGGATTGAATGAATTGGCCCAGTACATATCGTCAAAACCCAGGATGGCTATATCCTCGGGTATTTTCAATCCCATCTTTAAGATCATTTCAAATGCACCCAGCGTAAGAAGGTTATTGCCGGTGAAAATGGCTGAAGGCGGCTCAGGCATTTGAAGAAGGAGTTTTGTCATCTCCAATCCGCTTTCAAAATTTGATTCTTTGCCAACGATCAAAGAATGATCTATTGGTAAACCATTTTTGGTAAGGGCCGCTTCGTATCCAGAGATCCGGTCTTTTGTAGTAGGAATTGTGGGGTTACCCGTGATATGGGCAATTCGTTTATGTCCCACTTTAATAAGATGCTCAGTAGCTTCAAATGCACCTTTGTGATTATCGACCATAACCACGTCCACGTCTACGTTTGCGAGGCCGCGGTCGATACAAACCGTCGCATATCCATCCTCCACCAGTGATTCCACAAATTCATCCTTGCCACCTGAAGGTGCAACGATAAAACCGTCAACCGATTCTGAGCGGAGTATTTCGAGATAAAGTTTTTCTTTTTTCAGGTCCTGGGAGAAATTTCCAATAAGAACAGCTGAATCATGGGCGTAAGCATATTCCTCTATACCCCTCACCACGTCTACATAAAAAGGATTCTGAATGTCCGGAATGAGGAGCCCGATGAGTTTCCTGTTGCGGTGGGTTGATCGTAATCGCTGGGCAACCCTGTTGGGGTGGTACCCAGACTGTTTGATGGCTTTTTGTACCCTTAGGCTGGTTTCTTCTTTAACGGAATTGTCTTTGTTCAATACACGAGACACGGTTGCCACAGAAACATTGGCTAGTTCTGCTACTTTTTTAAGGCTGATCGTGCTTTTAATCTGAGACAAATGAATCGTTGTTTTTGAACCTATTAATTACCTTGTTAACTTTATACACTACCGTCTTAAACAGAATGTAAACGTTTACATTTGTCGAAAATAGGAGGAATTTATTAATTGCCAAAAATAAAACCGGATTTTTTTTCCACCTGCCCAACATTGTTTTTTACAAACCCAAATCGTATGAATATATCCTTCCAGGAACTTTCAGATACCATGAAATCAGTGCTGATCCGCGAAGGTTTTCCGGAGAACAAGGCCGGGATCTGCGCCAATATTTTTGCCATTAACAGCCGTGATGGGGTCCACTCCCATGGTCTGAACCGCTTTCCTGTCTTCATTGAACGCATCCGTGAAGGCTTGATCGATGGGCATTCTGAACCTACATTGGTTTCTGCTAATGGACAGGTAGAACAATGGGATGGAAAACTTGCGCCGGGTATGTATAATGCCACGATCTGTATGGACCGGGCAATTCAATTGGCAAAATCCAATGGAATCGGCCTGGTCGCTCTGCGGAATACCAATCACTGGATGCGTGGGGGAACTTATGGTTGGCAAGCCGCAGAACAGGGGTGCATAGCTATTTGCGCTACCAACGCCAGAGCAAATATGCCTCCATGGGGAGGCAGCAGTCCGTCCATAGGAAATAATCCTTTAGTAATTGCGGTACCACGGGCAGGCGGACATATAGTATTAGATATGGCACTGTCCCAGTTTTCGTATGGCAAACTCCAGGAATATGAATTGTCGGAAAAGATGTTACCGGTTGATGGAGGCTATGATGAAAATGGGGTGTTGACTAAAGATCCATTTGCCATTCATGCAAGTAAAAGAAGTCTGCCTATTGGTTTCTGGAAAGGATCGGGATTATCCATTATGCTTGACCTGTTAGTATCCGGATTAAGTGGCGGCAGATCAGTGGCAGATATTACGAGAGAAGGACCTGAATATGGCATGTCGCAATTTTATATTTGTATCAGGGCTGAAGGTTTGAATAAAAATACTGTGGAAGAAATTATTGCGTTTACCAAAGAAAGTAGCCCCGCTGAAAACGCTTCTACTATTCGTTACCCCGGTGAACAGACACTGAGGAACAGGATCAAAAGTGAACAGGAAGGTGTGACAGTAAATGAAAAGATTTGGAAAGAAGTATTGGACCTGAAGGGCATCAGCTCTTGATGTATATTTACCGCTCAATAAATCACAATGCCTGAAATTCTGGCCGATATTTCTGAATTATACCAGCAGTGGAGTCATCAGGCTCCCGATCAGATCATTACGCTGAAACAAGCGGGAAGTAACCGTCAGTATTTCCGGATCCTCGCCGGCAAGAATAGTTATATCGTAACTTATAATCCAACCAATGTCAAAGAAAATAATGCCTTCATCGAATTCAGCAGGCATTTTAAAAATAACCAGTTACCCGTTCCGGAAATTCTCCATGTAGATTCCCGTCGAACCCAATACCTGCAATCAGATCTCGGTGATATTTCCCTTTTCGATATCATGAAAAAAGAAGGATTTACCGATAATGTTTTCGAGCTTTATAAAAAAACCTGCACCCAACTTGCAAGATTGCAGATCGAAGGAGGAACCAATCTCGATTACAATAACTGCATCGCAACAAAATCTTTCGACAAACAGGCCATCTATTCAGACCTTTTATATTTCCTGTTTTATTTCGTAAGGGCATTAGAAATGCCTTACGATAAAAACCTGCTCTTTAATGATTTTGACCTGCTCAGCTCTTACCTTATGCAGGAAGAACAGCAATTTTTCATGCATCGCGATTGCCAGAGCCGGAATATTATGGTGAAAGATGACCGCGTGTATTTTATAGATTACCAGGGTGGAATGGAAGGCGCACTGCAATATGATATGGCTTCATTACTCTGGCAGGCACGTGCGGCATTGCCTTATGAATGGAGGGATGAATTATTGATCTATTATTATGAGCACGCAAACCATTTACTCGGACAAGGTTTAAATAAAAAAGAATTTGTTGCGAACTATGACGGATTTGTGTTGATCAGAATGTTGCAAACATTGGGTGCTTACGGGTTCCGTGGACTATTCGAAAGAAAACATTATTTCATTGCCAGCATTCCATTTGCCCTTAAAAATCTTAAATGGTTCCTGGATAATAAAAAAATGCCCATCCGTTTACCCGAGTTGCAGAAACTTTTGAGGGTCATTACTGATGATAAATTAGCAGCGAAGTTTGAAACAGCTAAAGCCGGACCTCATTGTCCGCTTACTGTTAAGATCTCCAGCTTCTCATATAAAAATGGAATCCCGGAAGATGTCTCGGGTAATGGTGGCGGATTTGTGTTTGATTGCAGGGGACTATTAAATCCGGGCCGCATGTCAGAATTTAAAACACTAACGGGAAGGGATAAGTCAGTTCAGGAATATCTTATCCATAAAACAGAAATGCTGTCATTCCTACAACATGTATATTCTTTGGTGGATATTTCCGTTGAGGATTATATTAAAAGGGATTTCAGTAACCTAAGCGTAAGCTTTGGATGTACAGGCGGACAACATCGCAGCGTTTACGCAGCAGATAAACTCGCAGAACACCTGAAAGAAAAATTTGGTGTAAATGTGGAGCTGAGACATTGTGAACAGGAAAAGAAAAACTGGATCAACCAACCCGCCTGATGAAGATGAAAATTCCTGTTGGAACAAAGGCGATGATTTTTGCTGCCGGACTTGGTACCAGGCTCAAACCCTTTACAGATCATCATCCCAAAGCCCTTGCTCCGGTAAACGGCAAACCTATTCTTCAAAGAAATATTGAATACCTGGCTTCTTACGGTATACGCGAAATGATCATCAATGTGCATCATTTTGCAGATCAGATTACCGGCATGCTGAGCGACAATAATAATTTTGGATGCGATATCTCCATTTCACACGAGATAGAAGAACCGCTTGAAACGGGGGGAGGTTTAAAAAAAGCTGCCTGGTATTTTGAAGGGAGTGAACAACCTTTTTTTGTGATGAATGCTGATATCCTGACCAATCTCAATCTGGAATATCTCTATAGTTTTCATAAAGAAAAAAATGGCGTGGCCACACTTGCAGTGACGAATAGAAAATCCTCAAGGAGTTTTCTTTTTGATGAGGATGATATTTTATGTGGATGGGAGAATAACCAGACCGGTATACAAAAAATCTCTAAGCCGGATCATCTTACCCATCCTTTCGCTTTTACCTGTGTTCATCTTATAGAAACATCGATGTTGAAAATGATACAACAGGAAGGAAAATTTTCCATCATTGATAGTTATCTTGATATTTCACGTAGCCATAATATTTTTGGCTTCGATCATTCCAACGACATCGTAGTAGATGTGGGAAAACCTGAATCCATATTACTGGCTGAAAAATATTTTCAATAATTTCACTTTAATAAATACATCATATGATAAAAAAGGTCGCTTATATATTACTGGCAATATTGATCATCATCCAATTCATCAGACCCGCAAGAAATATTTCCAGTGCAGAACAGGTAAATCACATTAGTAAGAAATATACAGTTCCAGCCAATGTAAATACAGTACTAGAAAAAGCGTGTAATGACTGTCATTCCAACAATACTGTATATCCCTGGTATACAAATATTCAGCCCGTAGGTTTTTGGATGGATGATCATGTAAAAGACGGGAAAGATGAATTGAATTTATCTGAATTCCTGACTTACTCCCCTAAAAAAGCCCGCCATAAAATGGAAGAGGTCGTAGATATGGTGAAAGAAGGTGAAATGCCCCTGGACAGCTATACCTGGATCCATACAGAAGCCAAACTTACACAGGAAGAAAAAGCTGCCCTTACCGACTGGGCATCAGCTTTAGTAACACAGATCACAAAAGAGAATAACCTGCCTCCTTCAGAACCAAAACCCGCCAAAAAAGAAAACTAACCTGTTATATTCTTCGCCACCCTGAAAGTATTGCAATGCGCGTCAACAATATTCCTGATATCGGGTGAATAACCCCCGCCCATAGCAACTGTGCAGGGGACCTTGCGATCTTTTAACTGGGTGAAGACGATTTCGTCACGCCGTCGGCAACCATCTATAGTGATTTTAAGCTTGCCATATTTATCTGTTTCCAGGATATCAACACCGGAAAGATAAAAAGCAAAGTCCGGGCTCAGGTCGATTAAGAGTCTTTCAAGTCTTGTTTCGAGTAGCTCCAGGTAATGGAAATCGGTTATGCCATCGGGTAAGGGAATATCGAGGTCCGACTTCTCCTTATGAAAGGGATAATTGTGTGCACCGTGCATACTAAATGTAAATACCGAAGGATTCGCTTCAAATAATTTTGCTGTACCATTCCCCTGGTGTACATCAAGATCAATAATCAACACTTGCCGCGCAAGACCTTCATGCAACAAGTAATTAGCAGCCACTGCAAAATCATTTAACAGGCAAAAACCTTCTCCCCTGTCGACGAACGCATGGTGTGTACCACCAGCCACATTCATCGCCACGCCATCCTCCATAGCATAGTGACAACAATCTATCGTGCCCTGGGTAATCATCAGTTCACGTAATGTTAATTCCGGTGACTGCGGAAAACCTATTTTTCTTTGCTCCGCCGCCGATAAGCGCTGGTGCTTTAATTTGTCAAGGTATTCGGGATGGTGAGTAAGTGTAATAATGTGATCAGAACATGCTTCAGGTGCAAAAATATCTTCCTGGCTGATCGTTCCTTCGTGCAATAACTGCATCGGGATCAGTTCGTATTTCAGCATGGGAAAGCGGTGGCCTTCAGGAAGCGGGTGAGCGTAAATGGGATGAAAGGCGATCTTCATGCGTATTGCTGCGGGAATTTACTAACCCACCCTGATCAGCGAGTTCTCCACAATGGCATAAACATTCGCGTCCCTGTTTGGTTCAATCATGGCCATTCCGGTAAAACGACTAAAAGCCGGTAGAATGGCATAACGTGGCCCAAAATAAAAACAGGGAAAATGAAGCGACTGTTTTCCATTGCCACTGATTCGCACTCCCGGATGTATATGTCCGCTGATATGATAAATATCTTCGTCTTCAATCTCCTGTTCCACATCATGTACAAAACAAAATCCGTCGATCTTTAAACATTCGTTATGCACGATCAGCTTCATAGCTTCAAACTGCGATTTCGATCTCAGATCATGATTACCCATCACAATATGCATGACGAGGAAAGGAAAATCATTTCGCCATCTCATGAACCAATCATGTTCCTGGTTGGCATGGCTGTGAAAAAGATCTCCGACAAAAATGATTTCTGAAGGTTGAAAATATTGCACCTGCTGCCACAATCTCTGGAGATCTTCCTTAAAAACATTTGCGGGAATAGGAATGCCGGATTTGCGGAAATGTCCTGTCTTGCCAAAATGAAGATCAGATACGATCAATGTTTTTCGCTCTTCCCAAAACAGGCAACGTTCTGCTGTTAACCAAAACTGTTTTCCTTTTAAAATATATGAAACCGGAGCAGTCAAACTGGTTGTTAGTTGTTTGTTGTTGGTTGTTAGTAGAAAGTCAACAAAGATAACTTTCTTCTAATTCATCCTTTTCTTCATAGAAGTTACCTGTTCCTGAAGATTGTTCACCAGGGTAGTGAGCTGCGACATATCCCATGCTGGTTGTGCAGTGACCCTTGACAAAACCATTTGTGCCTGCCATATTTCAATCACATCTTCCGTATTAATATGATAAGGTTGGAAAGACGGATTATCGCTGACCATGGTAAGCTTATTCTTTGCTTTATTATTCTTTACAATGCGTTTATAAACTATTCCCTCATTACGGCTCACTACAATATATGCCTGGTTGTTGCGGACATTTTCCACTGTTTCAACTTTTTCACCAACGATAACTGAACCGCTCGGGGTAGGCAGCATGGAATCACCGATGATCTCAAACGCGCGGTATTGTCCGGCTCCCAACATTGGAAGGGTAAAAGTATTGAGCTCATCGATGAATTCATGATCTGCATAGCCTGCCAGGTAGCCGGCTGCTGCCTTCACGGGTACGAACTGGATGGTATTATTTTCAGACATCATCTTTAACTGCCTTCTTTTCACCAGGTAACTTCCTTTCACTTCACTGAGATCTTTACGAAGCAAATCATCCAGGGTAACTTTGAACGTATCGCTTATCAGTTCCAACACATCAATTCTTGGTTCGGCACGTTCTTCTTCATAAGCGCCCAGCAGAGATCTCTTGATCTGGAGCTTGGCGGCAAATTCTTCCTGGGTGAGTCCCCTTAATTTCCTCAGATACTTCAGGTTTTTTCCGGCAAATGTCTGCGACATACTAATGAATTTGGGGCAAAATACTAAATATTTTGGTAAAATAACTATTTGCTAAAAAAAACTTCAGCTTCACAATAAATTATCCCTCAGACACATTACATAATCCCAAGTCCAATTATTTTATCTTCGAACTATATTATGGCTAAAAAGACGATTAAAACCAAAAAAGCGGCAGCTGCTCAAAAAGCTACCGTTAAAAAAGCTCCAGTAAAGAAAACTGCAAACAAACCTGTAGCTGCAAAGAAATCCAAATCCAAAAAAGATTTTACAATTCTGATCACTAATGATGATGGTGTAATGGCACCGGGGATACGACACCTGATCGACGCTGTTAAAGACCTCGGTCGTGTTGTAGTAGTAGCTCCGGATAAACCACAGTCAGGAATGGGACATGCTATCACCATCGGGTTTCCCCTCCGTCTTCATCCGGTTAAACTCATGGATGGTGTAGAAGCATGGAGTTGTAGTGGCACTCCTGTGGATTGTGTTAAACTCGCTGTTGATAAAGTACTCAAGAAAAAACCGGATCTCTGCCTGAGTGGAATCAATCATGGCGCCAACCATTCGATCAATGTGATCTACAGTGGTACTATGTCGGCCGCGATTGAGGCATCTATTGAAAGCATTCCTTCGGTTGGTTTTTCATTGCTCGACTATAGCCTGGAAGCTGATTTCAGCGGAGCAAAAAAATATGCAAGGATCATTGTGGAGCATTTGATGAAAGAATCAGCCCTTGATAAGCACCTATGCCTTAACGTTAATTTTCCTTCCGTTGATGCAAGCCTCCTGAATGGAATTAAGATCTGCCGGCAGGCATATGCCAAATACGAAGAAGATTTCCACGAGCGTAATGATCCCCACGGAAAAAAATATTATTGGCTCACGGGAGATTTTGTAAACTTTGACGAAGGAAAGGATACAGATGTCTGGGCCCTCGAAAACAATTTCGTCAGTGTTGTGCCCGTTCAATTTGACCTCACTAATTACAACCTTAAATCCAAACTGGAAAAAACGCTTACATGGTAATATTTAATAAAGACAACCTGAAGTTCGGACTCTTACTCGGACTATTCGGTCCGGTATTAGGCGTCTTTGGTTTCTATCTTTGGAAATTCAGGCTTTATAGTTTTTCTGATTTCCTCAGAGCATTGCAACAAAATAAGCCATTGATAACGGCCATTACCATTCCCTGCCTGCTCGTAAACATAATCCTGTTTACTTTCTATATAAATACCAGGAGGGACCAGACTGCCAAAGGCATTTTTGCAGTAACTCTTATTTATGCAGTTGCCAGTCTCCTGTTTAAAATGTGGGGATGAAATACTATCTCATTTCGGGTGAAGCTTCAGGCGATCTGCATGGAAGCAATCTTATCAGGGAGATTCGCAAACTTGATCCATCAGCGCATATCAGGTGCTGGGGTGGTGATATGATGCAGGCTGCCGGTGGTGAACTCGTAATGCATTATAAGGAAAGAGCTTTCATGGGATTTCTTGAAGTGGCCGTGAATATCCGCAAGATCCTGAAGAATTTAAAATTCTGTAAAGATGACCTGTTGGCATATGCTCCCGACGTTGTCATTTTTATAGATTATCCGGGTTTCAATATCCCCATCGCACAGTTCGCAAAGAAAAAAGGTTTTAAAACCGTTTTTTATATTTCACCGCAGGTATGGGCCTGGAAAGAAAGCCGCGTTAAGACATTGAGAGAAGTCATCGACAAAATGCTGGTCATCCTCCCCTTTGAAAAAGCTTTCTACCATAAATGGAATTATGAAGTAGAATATGTTGGACATCCATTGATACAGGTAGTGGAAGAATTCAGAATTAAAAATGCAGCGTTAATAAAACCAACTCAAAAAAATATTGCATTACTTCCGGGAAGCAGGCAACAGGAGATCAAAATAAAGCTTCCCATCATGCTATCCCTTACAAAAGAATTTCCTGATTGCATCTTCTCCATAGCTAAGGCGCCATCACTTGATGATAGTTTTTATGAAACCATGACTTACGGTTATCCCAATGTAAAACTGGTGAAAGGAAAAACTTATGATCTGTTGATGCAATCACATGCAGCACTTGTCACATCAGGTACAGCAACATTGGAAACCGCACTATTTGCAGTTCCTGAAGTGGTCTGTTATAAAGGAAGTAAAATTTCTTACGAGATAGCCAAACGGCTGATCAAAGTAAAATATATCGCCCTGGTCAATCTCATCCTTGACAAACCCGCAGTAAAAGAATTAATTCAGGATGATCTTACTACAAAAAACCTGAAAGCAGAATTAAGCAAGTTGTTGTACGATGATGATTATCGTAATGAGTTGATGAAAAACTATCGGGAGCTGTGGAATATTCTCAGCCTGGGTGGAGCCGCTTCTGCTAATGCGGCAAAGATCATCACAACCTATGCTGCCAGCAAATAATTATTTCTTTATAAACAATTTGTAGATAATGATAATGATCCCAAACAGGAACATGAAAATGGAAATCCTGTTGATCCCGTGCATGGTTTTTACAAAAAATGAATCAGGCCTATTGGGATCCTTTTTTTTCAGGTAGAGATATTCTGCTATTTGTTGAAATACGCCCATTATTTAATAACAATAAAGTTTGAAATCAGTTCTGCAAGTTCAGACATTTTAAAAATTACCGGGCATTTAATTTAGTTACAACGGAAATCCGTTGGGATCAATGCTTTTTACAAAATACCAGGCCATCACTGCACTCACGATAAGTTTGATCATTGTTCCAAAAAGAAATCCAGCGAAAGATCCAACAGCCGCTCTCAGCGCCAGGCTCGCTTCCTGTCCGGCAATCAACTCCCCTATAAATGCGCCAATAAACGGACCAATTATAATTCCTATCGGACCCATCCAGAAAGCTGCAAGAAAACCCAGTGTGCATCCCCAAATGCCATATTTGGAGCCACCGAATTTTTTAGTACCGTAGATCGGCGTCAGATAATCCAGGATGATCACTAACAAAACAACAATAGCCCACAATACGAGGAAGGTTGTAGAAAATGGTCTGATGGTCCGGAATTGTTGTAGCAATAAACCCAGGTAACAAATAGGCGTTCCCGGAAGGAAGGGTAAAACATTTCCCAGTATGCCCAATATCATAAGGAGCCCGCCTACTATGATCCAGGTAGTATCCATTGGTTGTTTATTGGCGTAAAAATAAATACTTAGGATTAAATTGGAATTATATTATCTGCCAGTTTATCTTAGTTGATTTCGCTGTAATTTTTTATGGACACCCTCACTCATATCGCATTAGGCGCCTGCATTGGCGAGCTTTTTACCGACCGGCAGTTTGGTAAAAAAGCATTGTTATGGGGAGCGTTGGCACAGAGCATCCCTGATATAGATTTTGTTACTGCATTCTGGATGAGTCCCACTGAACAACTCATCGCACACCGATCGTTTACGCATTCCATTTTATTCGCCATACTGGTGAGTTTTTTTCTGGCGGTAACGGCAGAAAGATTTCATCGTCCACATAATATCAGCCTGAAAAAATGGATACTTTTTCTCGGTACTGAAATTTTTGTCCACCTGTTGATCGATGCATTTAATAATTATGGGGTTGGATGGTTCGAACCATTTTCATCTGTGCGGATATCTTTGCATGCTATCTATGTGGCCGATCCATTTTTCTCAATTGCTCCGGGTATCGCGTGTATTGTGTTGATTTTTCTGAAGATGGATCATCGCAGCCGGATTGCCTGGGCAAAAATGGGATGCACAGTTACCACTCTCTATCTCGGTTATTCTTTAATCAATAAAGGAGCAGTTGAATCAGATATTAAAAGACTTGCTGCAAAACAAGGCATTGAATATAGCCGCCATTTTACAACGCCTTCACCATTCAATACCTGGCTATGGTTTTTTGTTATGGAAAGCAGGGATGGATACACTACCGGATACCGATCCGTATTTGATACATCGGATTCGCTGCAGGTGAGCTGGCATCCGAGAAATGAATATTTACTCGACACCATAAAACATCATAAAGAAGTACAGGATCTCGTGAAATTTTCGCAGGGATATTATACGCTCGACAAACGCGGCGACACATTAAATTTCAATGACCTGAGATTTGGCCAGGAGATCGGATGGTATGATCCATATCAGCCATTTGCATTTCACTATTATCTCACCTACCCTGCTGCAAATGACCTGGTAGTGCAAAGGGGAAGATTTGCGCAGTGGAATCGTCAAACATTCAGA
>Ga0207701_10005473_pt1 | contig 12758 bp, 10 predicted proteins | sample KBSSwiSSwithPhiX_FD_184294 | JGI IMG/M metagenome (GOLD analysis project Ga0207701, IMG submission 184294) | Switchgrass rhizosphere bulk soil microbial communities from Kellogg Biological Station, Michigan, USA, with PhiX - S5 (SPAdes) (version 2) | ecosystem: Environmental > Terrestrial >...
GCCGGTTCGACGTGAATCAGGGCGGATTCCGCCAGTTCCGCTACGACACGCTCGGCGGGACAGTCAGCTACGAGTCAGCGGGCATCACTCTCGACGCACGTCTCCAGCAGAATGCGTCGCAATGGATCACGGCGAAAGGCTATCTGCCGGCGGCGTTGTTCAGCGGGTCGAAACCGGCGGACGAAGAATCTGCGGGTCATCACGTGGAACCGGCGACGCCCGCAGATCGCGTCGACCTGGCTATCGAAAGCAGCCCTCTCGACCTGGGCCTCATCCAGGGCTTCACGACCGCCGTGAAGGACGTGCGCGGCACCCTCGAGGCGAATCTGCGCGTGACCGGGAGCGCCGAAGATCCGCATCCGGCCGGGACGCTGCAGATCGCCAACGGGGGCATGACGGTCGAGCCGACCGGCGTCACCTATTCGAACATCGCAGGGAAGGTCGATCTGCAGCCAGATCGCGTGCACATCGAACAGATTACGGTGCTCGACAATCACCAGAGTTCACTGTCGATCACGGGCGACCTCGCCGTCCACGCTCGCGAACTGGGCGGCTTTCAGATCTGGGTGAACGCCGAGGACTTCAAGGTCATCGACAACAAGATGGGTAACGTCCGCATCCAGGCCGCGATGTCGCTATCCGGCCAGCTGCGGTCGCCCATCGTCCAGGGATTTCTCGGCGTGACGACCGGCCAGGTCAATCTCGACGAGATCGTCGCGCTCATGGGCGCGTCGCCGTACGCGACAGAGGCAGCGAAGGGCGACAGCGGGAACACGACGGCCGTCATCGCCCAGGCGGCTCCGGCGCCGCCGCCGGCGAGCCCGTTCGATGCGCTTCGAATGAACCTGTCGCTCACTGTGCCGAACGACCTGGTGATCAAGGCCGCCAACCTGCAGACGCCAGGTTCGCCCGTCGGGCTCGGCGCACTGAACCTCACGCTTGGCGGCGACCTGACCGCGACCAAGAATCCGGGGTCGCCCGTTCTTCTCGTGGGGGCCGTGAATACCATCCGCGGCAACTACGACTTCCAGGGGCGGCGGTTCGAAATCCTGCGCGACGGCACAATCCGCTTCGAAGGTCTCGAGCAGCTCAACCCGACGCTCGACCTCCGCACGCGCCGTATCATCCAGGGTGTCGAAGCCCGCGTGAATGTTCGCGGGACGCTTCAGAAGCCCGAGATCGTGCTCTCGAGTACGCCTCCTCTCGAGGAGGCCGACATTCTTTCGCTCATCGTGTTCAACCAGCCGGTCAACCAGCTTGGCGCGGGGCAGCAGATATCGCTGGCGCAGCGCGCGCAGTCGATCGCCACCGGTGCGGTCGCCGGCCAGCTCGCGCAGTCGATCGGCAACGCCCTGAATCTCGACATGTTCGAGATCGACGTCGCCCCTGAGAACGGCGGCGGACCCGAGGTGACGCTCGGCCAGCAGCTCGGTCAGAACCTCTACGTCAAGGTGCAGCAGGGGATCGGCGAGCAGAACACGACAAACGTCATTCTCGAATACGAAGTCGCACGCTGGCTGCGCCTGCAGACCAACATGTTGCAGGGCGCGTCGACGCAGCAGTCGCTGTTCATGCGCAACCAGGGCAGCGGCGCCGACCTGATATTCACGTTGAGCTACTGAACGCGCGTTTCAGAATTGACGTACGTGGCGGCGGGTCTTCAGGCCCGCCCATGGCTGTCGGGTCTAGAGACCCGACGCCACATCAGGCGGAAGGCAACGAGGCGACCTCGACGCGCGCATCGTTGAAGCAGGCTCCGCCGCCGATGTCGCTGAGCGTGTCCGGTACCAGCGCCGTGCCGGTGACGCCATTGCGCGTCGCGCGCCGCCAAAGGCCCTTCGCGAGGCTCACGGTGCCGGGCCGGATGGTCGGCAGCACCCGTAGCGTGCAGTGCACTTCGCCCAGTTCGTTGAACACCCGCACGGCACCGTGATCTTCCAGGCCACGCGCCGACGCATCGTCAGGATGCATGAGAAGCCGGCTGTCGGCGCCTGGCAGTTCGCCAAGCGTGGAGCTGATGGTCTTCTCGCTCGACGGGGAGATGAGCGCGAGCGGGAATCGATCCGTTGCCGGATCCGGCTGGTAGTAATAGAGACCGTTCGGCGCGGCCGCGTCGAGATCGGCCGGGCACAGATCGACCTTGCGGTCGGCAGTGTTCGGGAAGACGTCGACGAACTGGATGGGCCTGGTTCCGAAAACCGGCGCGGGCCGACGATCGTTCCGCATGTCCTCGCTGATTGTGCCGGGCAGCGAGTTGAACACCTTCAGCATCATGTCGAGTTCGTCAGCGGGTTCGCTCTCCTCCAGCAGCCCGAGGCGCGCGCAGAGCTCGCCGAACACATCGGCGTTGGATCGCGATTCGCCGACCGGTTCGACCACCGGCCGCACCAGGTCCAGGTTGATGGTTCCGTACGACTTCGCGAAGTCGTAGCCCTCGAGAAACGTGGTTGCCGGAAGCACGACGTCCGCATACAGCGCCGTGTCGGTCATCACCTGTTCGAACACCACGGTGAATAGATCCTCGCGCTGCATCCCGCGAATGATGCGCTGCTGGTCCGGTACGGTTGCCACCGGGTTGCAGTTGTAGACGAAGAGCATCTGCACCGGCGGATCGCTGTACTCGAGCAGGGCGCGGCCAAGGTGGTTCATGTTGACCAGCCTGGTGTCTGGTTCTTGTGCGCCGATCCACGTCTTCTCGATCCCCCACGACGCCGAGTTGCTCATCGAGTAGCCGCCGCCTCGCACGCCGAACTTTCCACCGATTGCAGGCAGCGCCAGGATTGCTGCGGCGGCGCTGCCGCCGTTGCGGTTGCGCTCGAGACCCCAGCCGCACCGGACGAGGGCCGGCGAACTCTCGGCGTAGAGGCGCGCCACCCGCTCGAGCGCCTGTGCGTCGATGCCGGCGACATCCGCGGCGCGCTCGATCGTCCACACCTCCGCCCGCTCGCGAAGCTTGTCGGCGTTCCGGGTGTGCTCGCGCAAGAACGTTTCGTCCGCGAAGCCGTTCACGAAGAGAAACCGGTGAATGGCGAGAGCCACCGCGACGTCGGTGCCCGGTCTGACGCCCAGGTGCACGTCCGCCGCCCGTCCCAGCTGCGTTGACCGCGGGTCGATCACCACGAGCTTCGCACCGCGGCTCTGCGCTTCCCGAATGAACGGGATGAGATGAATGCCCGACGAGTTCGGGTTGACGCCCCAGAGAACGATGAGGCTGGCCTCGGGGTAGTCCTCGTAGGTGACTGCGGGCATCTTGCCGTAAAGGCCCATGTTTGCGGCCCCTGTCGGGGCTGCGCAAACCGTCCGCGCAAGCCGCGACGTGCCAAACCGCCTCCATAGCGTCGCGTCGAGATTGTCCTGCGTCAGCAGTCCGTTCGATCCGCCGTAGGAGTAGGGCAGGATGGACTGCGCGCCCCATTTGGTCTTCGCTTCGTGCATCTTCTCGACGATTCGTTCGAGAGCCACGTCCCAGGTGACCCGCTCGAAGCGGCCGTCGCCTTTGCGCCCCTTGCGAATGCCTGGCGTCAGCAGGCGGTCGGGCCCGTACACGCGATCGTCGAATTTGCGAACCTTGGCGCAGATGAACCCGTCGGTGACGGGGTTGCGGTGCGAGCCATCGATGTTGATCACCTTCCCGTTCTGCACAGAGACGGAAAGACTGCACGAGTCAGGACAATCGAGCGGGCATGCGGTGTCGACCACCGACACAGGTCCGTTGAGCTGGGGTTCGCGTCCGCGCGGCTTCACTGATGACGGCATACGTTCAGTATTATCGCCTAGTGCCTGCAGTGCCCCATGTGGTGATCCTCGGCGGTGGATTCGGCGGGCTCGACGCCGCGCGCGCGCTCGCGGGTGCGCCGGTGCGCGTGACGCTGATCGATCGTCACAACTACCATCTGTTTCAACCGCTCCTGTACCAGGTTGCGACCGCATCGCTGTCGCCGGGAGACGTCGCCTCGCCGATTCGCTGGATCCTGCGCCGGCAGCAGAACGTGAAGGTGCTGCTTGCTGAGGTGCGCGGCATCGACATGGCGGCGAAACGGGTGCTGCTCGACTCCGGCGGTAGTGAAGGGCACGCCGCGCAAATCTCGCCTCCCGCCGAGATCGTCCCTCCGCCTGCTGCTGTCGACTTCGACTACCTGATCATCGCAACCGGTGCCGCGCACGCTTACTTCGGGCATCCGGAATGGGCGCGGAGGGCGCCGGGGCTCAAGACGCTCGACGATGCGCTGGACATCCGGCGGCAGGTACTGCTTGCATTCGAGGCTGCGGAACGCGAGACCGATGCCGCGGCACAACGTCGCCTGCTCACGTTCGTCATCGTCGGGGGCGGCCCCACCGGCGTTGAACTGGCTGGCGCGCTTGCGGAGATTGCCCGCCAGTCGTTGCGACAGGACTTCCGTGCCATACACCCGGAGTCGGCGCGCATTCTCCTCATCGAGGGAAGCCCGCATGTGCTCGCGACCTTCCCTGCGAATCTTCGCGATGCCGCCGCTGCGTCGCTGACACGGCTCGGCGTCGAGGTGAGGACCGGCACGGTGGTGACCGAGGTCGACGCGGAAGGGGTGAAGATCGGCGACGAACGCATCTCGGCGCAGACCGTGTTGTGGGCCGCCGGCGTGGCTGCGTCGCCGGTTGGCCGATCGCTTGGCGTCCCGCTCGACCGTGCTGGTCGTGTATCTGCAGAGCCCACCCTCCAGGTGCCTGGTTTGCCCGCCGTATTCGTCGTGGGGGACATTTGCGCGCTTCAGCAGGACGGCAAGTGGCTGCCCGGCGTGGCGCAGGTCGCCAAGCAGGGCGGCCAGCATGCCGCGAAGAACATCCTTCGCGCTGTTCGCGGCCAGTCTCTTCAGCCGTTTCATTACCGCGACTACGGTAACCTGGCCACAATCGGACGAGGCCGCGCGGTGGCCGACATCGGGCCGCTGAAAGTGTCGGGCTTCTTCGCGTGGCTCATCTGGGTTTTCGTTCACATCTTCTCGTTGATCGGATTTCGCAACCGCGTCGCGGTGATGTCGGAGTGGGCCTTCTCCTACACCACGATGCAGAGGCGCGTGCGCCTCATCACCGGCGGGCAGCTCTGGCCGGGCTCGGGCAAGGTGAGCGGGCCAGCCTCCTGAGGTCGACAATTCAGCCGTAAAGTGTGGTCGTGTCTTTGCTACGTAGACAGCAGCGTCCGCTTCTGATGCGGTCGCACGCCGGCACGTCGCCGGTTTGGAGGGAGCTGTCATGCGTGTGACTCACACCAGCGTCGCGGCCGCGTTCGTCCTTGCGCTCACGGCAGGCGCCTGCAGCAACAACGGTAACGTGCCCGACCCGAGCGATCGGGCAACGCAGGCGCTGACGGATGCCAACATCAAGGACGTGAAGGTTGATTGGGACAAGGAAGCCCGGGTGGCGCACCTGAAGGGCACTGTCGATTCGACCACAGAACGCGAGCGCGCAGAGCAAGTGGCAGAAACGGCAGTCGGCACGTCGGGAAAGGTTCTGAACGAGGTCACGATCGAGAACGTCAACGAGAAGACCGCTGACGACATGGACGGCCGGATTCGTAGCGAACTGAAGGACATGATGAATCGCGACCAGGTGCTCCGCGATCGCGACATCGACTTCGACGTGAACAATGGCGTCGTGACGGTCAAGGGCGATGTGCGCACCACCGCGGAGAAGACCAAGGTCACCGAGATGGTCAAGTCGGCTCCTGGCGTGAAGGACTTCGCCAACGCGCTCGAGATCAAGCCGAAGCAGTAGATGCGTTTCCCGGCTACCTGGCGCCGGCTCGGCGCACAGCAACGGAAGGCGCGGACGCAGCAGGCGCGCATGCGGACTTCGGTCCGCGCGCGCGCCGCGTCGATTGGCGCCCTGCAAGTCGACCCGCTTGACTCGGCAAAGCTCGCCCGACTGCGTTACGTCAACGACCAGACGATGCCGGGCATCCGCCGCATCGGCCGGAAAACCCGGGTCCGCTACCTGCTGCCGAACGGCAGGACCCTCGGCGATCCAGTGGAACTGCAGCGCATCAAGAGCCTGAGCATTCCGCCGGCATGGACCGACGTCTGGATCTGCCCGCTGGCACAGGGGCACGTACAGGCGACCGGACGTGACGCCCGCGGCCGCAAACAGTATCGCTATCACCCCCGCTGGCGCGAAGTGCGCGACGAGGTCAAGTACGGGAAGCTCATCGCGTTCGCCGAAGCGCTTCCAGCTATCAGGCGACGCACTGACGCAGACCTGAAGCGCGCGGGACTGCCGCGCGAGAAGGTCCTTGCTGCGGTTGTCCGGTTGCTCGAGAAGACGCTGATTCGCGTTGGAAATGAAGAGTACGCCAGGGACAACGGCTCGGTCGGGTTGACGACGATGAAAGACGGTCACGCCAGGATCAGCGGCGGCCGGGTCCGGTTTTCGTTCAAGGGGAAGAGCGGCATTGCCCACGCCATCGATCTCGAGGACCGCCGGCTCGCGAAGATCGTCAAGGCCTGCCGCGATCTGCCCGGCTACGAGCTTTTTCAGTACGTGGACGACGCCGGGAGAAGGCAGACGATCGATTCTGCGGACGTGAACGGGTATCTCCGCCAAATCAGCAGGCAGGACTTCACCGCGAAGGACTTCCGGACGTGGGCGGGAACAGTGCTGGCCGCCCAGGCGCTTGCGGCGGCGACGCATTTCTCTTCGAACGCTGAAGCGAAGCGCAATGTCGTGAAGGCCGTGGAATCAGTGGCGAAGCGGCTGGGGAACACGAGATCGGTCTGCCGCAAGTGCTACATCCATCCAGCCATCCTCGACTCGTACCTGGATGGTGCGACCATCCGCACCATCGAGGCCAACGCGAGAGCGGTCGACAGGGCCGCGCTTGGTCCGGAAGAGCGGGCGGTGATCGGCATGATCACCGTGAGACTGAAGAAGAGCGCCTAGCGTTCGACTATAATCATCTGCGCACCCCACGCCCACATCCATGCGTGCCGTCGTTCTCGTGCTGGCCGATCTCGGCAAAAGCGCCCGCATGCAGTACCACGCGCGGGCGCTGGCCTCCAGTGGAGCCGATGTCGTCCTTGTCGGATACACGGGAACCGCGCTGCCGAAGACGATCCTCGACGATCCCCGCATCGCTGTCCGCCGGTTCAAGCCGTCATCGGTCCGCTATGAGCAGACCAACGGCGTCACCTACGCGGTCGCCGCCGTCTTCGATACGCTGCGCGTGAGCCTCAGGCTGTGGAGACTGCTGCGAAAGCTCGCTCCACCCGACCTGGTGCTGCTGCAGAATCCGCCGGCATTCCCCACCCTGGCGGTGTCGTGGTTTTCGCTGCGCCGGAAGGGCGTCCGCTTCGTGGTCGACTGGCACAATCTCGGGTACACGGTGCTGCGGCAGAGGCTGGGCCGCTGGAACCCGGCCGTCAGGCTGGCACGCTGGTACGAACGACGGGATGCCCGGCGGGTCGACGCCAACATCTGCGTGTCGCGCGGCATGGCCGCGTGGCTCGAGAGCAGGTTCGACGTGGTGCGGCCTACCGTCCTCTACGATCGACCCGCGGCGGTGTTTGCGCCGATCGAACGCGTCGAGCGCGAACGATTTCGGCAGGCGTTGTTCGGGCGGCTTGGCGTACGGCTGGGCGTGAATGCGCTCATCGTCTGTCCGACCAGCTGGACGGACGACGAAGATTTCGACCTCGTGGTCGATGCGGTGAATCGCCTCGAAGAGCGTATTCGCGGCTGGGAAGCGGCGTCGCCCGGCCGCCGATTTACCGACATCGTGATCCTCGTAACCGGCGACGGCGCGCGGAGAACCCGATTCGAACGCCTGTTTGCCGGGCTTCCGGCGCGGCGCGTCCAGCTTCGCACCAGGTGGCTGGAGCCCGAGGAGTACCCACGTGTCGTGGGCAGCGCGGACCTGGGGCTTTGCCTGCACCGCTCGTCATCCGGGCTCGACATCCCGATGAAGGTCGCCGACCTCTTTGGAGCCGGCGTTCCGGTCTGCGCGCTCGACTACGGTGCGTGCCTCGCAGAGCGCGTGCGGCATGGCGACAACGGCGTGCTCTTTGCCACCGGCCGGCAACTCGCCGACGTGCTCTTCGATCTCTTCGAGACGTTCCCGGCCGAGCAGTCGATGCTCGAACGCTTGCGAACGGGAGCGAGGCGTTCGGCGCGGCCGACGTGGGACGAGGGCTGGACCCGTGACGCGAAGCCGATACTTCTCCCTGGCGTAGCGCCGGGTCTTTAGACCCGGCGTCGATGACTTCCAGGAAGTCAGAACTCAGAAGTCAGAAGTCAGAACTCACTTCCGCTAAAATTCTTCCGTGACTCGCCCTTCCTCCGACGAAATCTCGAAGTGGCAGAAGTGGTTCGCCGTCGCGTGCAACAACCGCGGCTGGGAACTGGTCGAGCAGCCTCACCGGACACCGGCAGACGTGCACGAGATGCTGCACGCGGCCCACGCCTCGGCCTGGCACTGGACGCGCGTGGGAACGGCGCTGAACGAGGCCCGGGCAAACATGCTCCTGGGCATGGCGCACGCCCTGGCAAGTGACGGCGCCCTCGGGCTTCGGTACGCCATGTCTGCGTTCAACTACTTCAACGAGCACGACGCACCAGACTGGGAGCAGGCGTTCGCGCACGCGACCGTTGCGGCGGCGGCGCGCGCGGCTGGTGATGCGGCGCTGCACCGCGAGCACTACGCCGAGGCGTCGAGGCTGGGCGATGCCATCGCAAGCCCGGACGATCGCGACGTGTTCCTGCGCTCCTTCGCGAACGTGCCGAAGCCCTGACGCCGGAGATGGAGTTCACAGCCATCCGCGAGTCCGGCATCGTCTTCGTGGAGGGCATTCCTGCTGAAGGCCTGCTGGAGGCCACGAAGGATGTGACCCGGGTCATCGAGGCCTGCTTCTCGGCGGGGACGCGCGCGGCGCTTCTCTATTCGTCGAACCTCACTCCACGTTTCTTCGACGTGAGCTCGCTCGAGGCCGGTGAGATTCTCCAGAAGCTCAGGAACTACCGGATTCACCTGGCCGTCGTGCTCGATCCGGACGCCGGCCCGGCGAGCCGCCGTTTTCACGAACTGCTCGAAGCGGAGCGTCGCGACGCGCACTTCAGCGTGTTCAGCGACCGTCCGGCCGCAGTTGCCTGGCTTGCAGACCACCTTCCGGCCACGGGAGAGCGGACGTGATCGATCTGGAAGCGTACTTCGCACGGGTCGGCTACGACGGACCGGTGGCGCCGACGCTCGCCGTGCTGAACGATCTCATGTCCGCGCACGTCCAGGCGATTCCCTTCGAGAACCTCGATGTGCTGCTGCAGCGCGGCATCGACCTCACCCCGGAGGCCCTGCAGCGCAAGCTGGTCGACGAGCGGCGAGGCGGCTACTGCTTCGAGCAGAACGGGCTGTTGCTGCTCGTGCTCGGTGCGATCGGCTTTGCGGTGACACCGCTCAGCGCCCGCGTGCGCTACCAGCGCCCGCGCGACTACACACCTGCTAGAACCCATCTCTTTCTGCGCGTCGAGATCGACGGTGCGGCCTGGATTGCCGACGTGGGTGTGGGCGGTCTTTCGCTCACATCCGCGATCCGATTCGATCTCGAGGGTGAACAAGCGACGCGGCACGAGCCCCGCCGGATCATTCGAGAGCGGGGGCGGTTCTTTCACCAGGTGCGGTTCGGCAACGACTGGCAGGACGTGCTCGAGTTCACGGGCGAGGAGATGCCGCTCATCGACCGCGAGCTGGCGAACTGGTTTACCAGCACGCACCCGCAGTCGCATTTCAGGAACCGGCTGATCGCCGCACGAGCGCTGCCGGACGGCGGCCGGCTGACGCTGCTCAATCGCGAACTGACAACCCGCAGCCGATCGGGGCAGGCTGAAACGCGTCTGCTGGCGGCTCCTGCCGAACTGGTTTCCGTGCTCGACGAGAAATTTTCGCTGCGGTTCCCCGCAGGGACGCTATTTCCCTGCGAGGCACTCGACTGGCCATCGCAAGCCGAAGGACTACCTCCGGCCGTGCAGACATTTCAGTGAGGCGGACGTGCCGATCAGGATTCAGCCAGAGAAGATGACGCAGCTTCGGGCCTCGATCAAACGCTACGTCGCCGAGAACTTCGACGAGGAAATCGGCGACCTCAAGGCCGGACTGATGCTCGACTTCGTGCTCAAGGAGATCGGCCCCACGATCTACAACCAGGCGATCGGCGACGCCCAGAACTACTTCCAGGCGCGCGTCAGCGACCTCGAGGGCGTCTGCTACGAAGCGGAGTTTTCGTACTGGACGCCGTCGTGAACCACTAAGGCACGAGCATCGTCGCCGTGCCGTTTCGCTTCGGCACCTGTCCGACCGGGATGTGAGCCACGACTTTGACGGCCTTCACGTCCACGACCGTCACACTGTTGTCGCCCGCGGCCGCGATGTAGCAGTAGTTGCCGTCAGGCGTGAACGTGAACCATTCCGGGTGCTGGCCGACGAAGACTCGGCCCACTTCCTTCAGGTCCGACAACGTGTACACGTAGGCGTAGCCGTTCACCTTGCTGGTGGACCACAGGTGCTTGCCGTCGGGAATGCCCAGGCCGTGCGCCGGAGCGCCCTGCAGGCCGTCCGTGTGCGTTTCCGCGCCGGCCACCGTGGCATGCTCCCACCGGGTCACTTCCTTGTGCTGGGCAAAGTCGACCACGGCGACACCGTGATAATCCGAGAGCTGAACGAAGATGCGCTTCGTCGAACCGTCCGGGTTGGTGTCGAAGGTCATGGGACGGATGCCGGAGGTTTCCTTCAGCGACCACGCGACCTCGTCGGTCTTCGTATCGATGACGCTGATGACGCCGGTGGCGACCGAGCCGGAGACGGCAAACTTGCCGTCCGGCGTCACATACACGTTGTGAACCGGACCCGTCACCGGCACGCTCTTCACGTTGGTCAGGGTCGTCGTGTCGATCACGTCGACGGCGCCCGGCTGGGCGGCGATGCCCGCGTACACCTTCTTGCCATCGGGCGTGATGGTGATGTTGTTGGGGTGTCCGGACAGCTTGATGCGCCGGTTGACGCGCAGTGTGATCGGGTCGATCACGTCCACCGTACTGAGCGATTCGTTGGTGATATAGAGGTGGCTGCCGTCGGGTGCCCCGACCACGCCGTGAGGAATCATGATGTCGCGAATCTGCCCGATCACCGTGTTGGTGGCCGGGTCGATCACGTCGGTGGTGTCGCCCGCTGAATTGGTCTGGATGATGCGGACCGCGGTCTTCGTGTAGGGCTTGCGCGGCGTGTTGCTCACCCAGGCCGCGATGGTTTGCCACTCGGGATCGTCCGGCGACTTCCAGTGCTTCCCGCCACCATGGAAGGCGTCTCCGCCGGCTTCACGCGCGAGCGGATGGCGCAGGAGGCGGCTCGCCCTCGGCGTGCCGGGCACCACGAAGCGGGCCACCGCTTCGAAGTTCTTGCGCGATTGCTCCTCGGTCCACGTGTAGGTCCCGGGTGCCAGCACCTGCAGGCGCAGCGTGCCGGCGCCGGGGGCATGGCAATCGACACAGCGTGCGTTGCCCTCGCGCTTCACGAGGAAGAGCGGTTCGACCTGCGCACGATACACCTCGAAATTCAACTGCGCGGCCGCGGGCGGCGGACCAGATGCGGCGCCGCCGGATTGGCCCTGTGCGGCCGGATGTGAAGCGAGCGCGGCGAGCGGTGTCGGCGCGGGAGCAAACATGTGCGCGGACAGTGCAGCCGCGACAATCGCGTGAATCATCAACGCCTCCTCAGGCAGAGCAATCGGCTCGGAGTATACACTTCACGCCGACGATGAGACGCAGCTGCGTGGTGGCGGGACTACTTTACGGAGGCCTTACGATTGCGTTGTTGTTCCCTCTGCTGGGGCACTTCGGATCGGCCTTTCCGCATGACCCTGGAGACCCAGTCCTCAATACCTGGATCCTGTGGCACGGAGCGCGGACCCTGCCCCTGACCGACGCCTGGTGGAACGGACCGATGTTCTTCCCGATGGCCGACTCGATCGCGCTGTCGGAAGTGCTGTTGTCGCTGTTGCCGATCTCCTGGGTGGTTCAGGCCCTCACGCACAACCCCGTGGCTGCGTACAACGCAGTGTTCGTGCTGTCGTTTCCGCTCTGCGGCTTTTGTGCGTACCTCCTGGCGCGCGAGCTCACGGGCCGCGATGACGCTGCGCTGGTTGGCGGCCTCGCTTTCATGCTCGCGCCTTACCGCGCCGACCAGCTGTCGCACATCCCGGTGCTGTCGTACTACTGGGCGCCGCTCGTGCTCTTCGCCCTGCATCGCTACGCACGCCAACCGCATTGGAAGTGGCTCGCCCTTTTCGGCGCCGCGTGGCTGGCGCAATCGCTGGCCAATGGCTACGCGATGTTTCACCTGTCGATGCTTGTGGCCCTGTGGATCGTGTGGTTCATGCGTCCCCTGCGCATCTCCGTACCGATCCTCATCGCGTGGGCAGTGGCGTCACTCCCGATGGTGCCGATCCTCTTGAAATACGTAGAGGTGCACTCGGCGTTGCACCTGCTGCGCGACATCAACGAGATCAAGCGGTTCGGCGTGGACCTCGGCGATTTCCTCGCGGCACCGCCCGACCTGGCGGTGTGGGGTGGCCGGCTGGGAGCCGCCCGTCCCGAGACCGCGGCGTTTGCTGGTGTGACGCTGCTGGTCCTCGGCGTCGTGGCAGCGGTCGTGACACGCATGGAACGGCGCGAACACGAGCCGCAGGCGCTGTCGCAGCGCATCTTCGTCCTGATTTCAGCCGCGGCTGCGATCGTTGCGTTCAGCG
>Ga0207701_10005474_pt1 | contig 12756 bp, 10 predicted proteins | sample KBSSwiSSwithPhiX_FD_184294 | JGI IMG/M metagenome (GOLD analysis project Ga0207701, IMG submission 184294) | Switchgrass rhizosphere bulk soil microbial communities from Kellogg Biological Station, Michigan, USA, with PhiX - S5 (SPAdes) (version 2) | ecosystem: Environmental > Terrestrial >...
GTTGCCGGACGGCTGAAAGCCACGGGGACGGGCGACGCCGAGCAGGTCGAGCGCCGTCGGCAGCAGATCGACCAGCCCGACGTTTGCGGCGATCCGTCCCCCGGCAACAACGCCCGGGGCGCGAATGATGAGCGGCACGGCGAGGGTCGTCTCGTAGACGAAAAAACCGTGGAGCGTCTCTTCGTGCTCGCCAAGCCCCTCGCCATGATCCGAGGCCACGACGAGCAGGGTCTCCGATGCCAGGCCAAGCCGCTTGAGGGCGTCATCCAGTTGACCGACGAGGGCGTCTGTGTACGCCACTTCGCCGTCGTAGGGTCGGTCGTGGTAGCGCGACGCGTAGGGCTCCGGCGGCTCGTATGGATCGTGGGGTTCGTAGAGATGGACCCACAGGAAGACGCGATCGGCGGCGCGCTCGGCTTCCAGCCACGTGATCGCCGCGCGCACCGTGTCTGCGCCAGGCTTCTGCAGCGTCGCCAGCAGGTCCGCGCTCTGGGTCTTCGGAAAGCTGTCCTCGTACCGATCGAATCCGCGTCCGAATCCGCCGCGCCGGTCGAGGACGATGGACGAGACGAAGGCGCCGGTCTGGAAGCCCGCTCCCTTCAGAATCTCGGCGAGGAGCGGCGACGAGGGAAGATCGGCCGGTGAAAGATTGTCGCGGACCCCCAGCTCCCACGGCAGGAGGCCCGACAACATCGTGGCGTGCGACGGGCGCGTGAGAGGCACGTGCGTCATCGCGTTCGCCGCGTAGGCACCATCGCGCGCGATGCGATCGAGCCGGGGCGTCAGGTCGACGCCGCTGTAGACGCCGACGCGGTCGGCGCGCAGCGTATCGATCGTGACCAGAACGAGATGGCGAGCTGGGGTGACGACCGGTGGAGGCGGCGATGGCGAACACGCTGGCGCGCCGCAGAGGGTGGCCAGCAGCGCGACCGCCAACGTTTTCTTGGATTGGCGGCGTTGTGACTCCGGGATCCCGCCGCTCCGCATACAGGCCATCGTATTCACGGAGTCACGCAGGCGCAAGACGACGTTTAATGCCTTGACAGTGCGTGCGAGCGCTGTTATACACGCGCTACAAGTCCACCCAAACTGTGTGCAACGAGGGCCGCAAATGACGGGTTCGAAAGCCATGCCCAGTATGAATCCTCCCCTGCGAGCTGTTCTCCTGTGCGTCCTGGTGCTCATGGCGCCACACGTCTACGCCCAGCGGACGACGGGCGATCTCCTGGGGGTCGTGAGGGATGCCTCGGGAGCGGTCCTGCCAGGTGTGACCGTCAGCGTGGCCGGCCAGAATATCGTCGGTACGCAAACCACCACCACGACAGAGAACGGCAGCTACCGCATCGGCAATCTGCCGCCTGGAATCTACGCCGTGACCTACGAGCTGTCCGGCTTCAAGACGATCGTGATGCAGGGGCTGCGGGTCAACGTTGGCGGATCGCTCGAGCAGAACGTCGGGCTCGAGATCGGTGCGCTGGCCGAGACCGTCACCGTCACCGGCCAGAGCGCTATCGTCGATACCACCTCGAGCGAGGTCGGCACGACGTTCGACAAGGATTGGGTCGAGAACGCCCCCTCGCGCCGGTACGGCTTCTACGATCTGCTGGCGCAGGCGCCGGGAACCGTGAAAGGCGGCGACGGGTCGCTGTATTCCGAGCGGCGGACGATGAGCTTCGGCAGCTCGTTCGACGAAAACGCCTTCCAGCTCGATGGCGTAAATGTCACGGACAACTACTGGAGCGAGGGGTTCTCGGAGCCGAATCCCGATGCGATCGACGAAGTCGAGGTACTGTCGCTCGGCGCGCCGGCCGAGTACGGCAACCTGATGGGGGCGGTCTACAACATCGTCACCAAGCAGGGCACCAACCAGTTTCACGGTGACGCCAGCTATTTCTTCCAGTCGAGCGGTATGACGGCCAGCAACACCAAGGACGTGACATTTCCGAACGACAAGTTCGCCGACGCCTGCGCCGACGATCCTGCGGTCCGCTGCCCGTGGACGCGCAACAAATACTTCGAAACCTCGGCGCAGCTCGGCGGCCCGATTGTCAGAGACAGGCTCTGGTTCTTCGGGTCATACGGACACCAGAAGGACGCGTGGACGAATTTCGGCGTGAACTCCAAGCTCACGGGCAGCGCATCGGACAGCGAAAAGGACCGCTTCCTCATCAAAGGAACCTGGCAAATAACGCAGAACCAGCGGCTCGTCGGCAACTTCCACTACGACAAGTCGCCCAGGGATTCGGGTTATAGCTTCAACGAGACGCCATCGACAGCGTGGATTCGAACGCAGACGGCGCCGACGCCCGGTCTGTCGTACACCGCGACGCTCTCGAACAAGACGCTGCTGGACGTTCGATACTCGGGGTTCTACGGCAGCGTCACCGGTTACCCGTCGGATCCGAGCGAACCGCTGTCTCAGCCCCGTATCAGCCACGGTGAGACGGGTTTGATCAGCGGCGCCAACTATTACTGGTACTTCTACGACGCCAGCCGGACGACGGCCACCGCGAAGCTGTCGCACCATGCCGACGGATTCCTGGGAGCCCAGCAGGACTTCAGTTTCGGGGTTCAGTACAACCAGGCCGGCGTGAATGGCGTCTACGGATACAACGATTTCATCTACACGTATCTCGACGGCGGCAAGTTGTACGGGTACGGCAACGTGCGCAACACGTTCGGCTATGCGGCGACGGCTCGTAACCTCGGCGCGTTCGTCGACGACAGCATCCGGCTTGGCAGTCGCGTGACGTTGAATGCCGGCGTCCGGTTCGACCACAGCAAGGCGTTTTCGCCCGAGCAGAGCGCAGTAGACGACCTGGGGAATCCGACCGGCACGACATTCCCGCGTGCCGACTTCTTCACGTGGAACAGCGTGTCGCCCCGTGTGGGCCTGAACATGAAGCTCACCGGCGACGGCAAGACCGTCGTCAAGGCGCATTGGGGCCGCTACCATCCACAGATCACCACCGGCGAGTTCGCCAACATCATCGGTCCCAACGTCGAGCCGTACTTTACGGGGACCTTCAATCCCGCGACCGGCCAGATCGAGGACCTGTTCGTGACGAGCAGCGCCGAGAATCTGAGCGTTGCAGCCGACTACGGCCCTCCCCGGACGGATCAGTTCGTCGTCGGGTTCGAACGGGAGCTGAACACGAAGATGGGCCTGCAGGTCAACTACGTGCGCAAGTGGGGACGCGACTTCGGCAGCTGGCGCGACTTCGTCGGCACCTACGTGCCGGCGCAGGTCGTCGACGATTCGGGCCAGGAGACGACCGGTGATCGAATCAACATCTTCCGTTTGACGAGCGCCCAGTCGGCACGCAAGTACGAGTTGGCGAATTCGGAGCAGCTGTTGACGGACATCCACGCCGTTACCGCGAACCTCACCAAGCGGATGACGCGCTGGTATGCCAATGCGAACGTCACGTATTTGCGATCGACAGGAGCACTCGGCGGAAGCCTCAGGGCCACGAGTATTCAACAGCGAAGTGCCCTGGAGTTCAGCACGTTCGGCCGCAACCCGAACGACTTCGTCAACCTGGACGGACGCCTAGTCGGCGATGTCGGATGGCAGTATAAGCTTCAGGGTGTCGTGAGGCTTCCGCTCGGCCTTCAGGCTTCGGCGAGTCTCGACTACCACGAGGGCCCGCACAAGATACGGACGAGAAGCGTCCCGTCGTCGATTGCGGGGCAGCCTGGCACCACCATCATGCTGCAACCCCGCGGCGAGCTTGGACGGTTGCCTTCGGTCACGCTCATCGATGCCCGGCTGCAGAAGGATTTCGCGCTCGGCCGCGGCGCTCGTCTGGGCCTCTTCATGGACGTCCTGAACCTGGCCAACGAAAACGCGCATCAGGCGGTCGTGTCGGCGAACGTCACGAATAGCTCCTACCAGTACCAGTCTGCCTTCGTCGTTCCGCGCCGGCTGATGCTGAGCGCGAAGTTCACCTTCTAGCCTCGCACGGCAGAGCATCCGGCTTCGGCCGGATCGGGGGGCCGGTCTGAAAACCGGCCCCCGCCGTTTTCCCCTCACGACAAATGCCGCGCCAGCGGGACGTGAACCTGGATGGGCGTCTGGTCGGCGATGTCGGCTGGCAGGGCAAGTTCCAGGGTGTCGTGAGGCTTCAGCTCGGCCTCCAGGCATCGGCGAGCCTCGACACGCGCGAGGGCGCCCATCGGATCCGGACCAGGAGCATCCCGGCGTCGATCGCGGGCCAGGGTGGGACCACGACTCTGCTGCAGCCTCGCGGAGACTTCGGCCGCCTTTCGGCGGTGACCATCATCGATGCCCGGCTGCAGAAAGACTTCATGTTCGGTCGCGGCGCTCGTCTCGGCCTCTTCCTGGACGCACTGAACCTGAACAACGAGAACGCTCCTCAGGCGTCGTTTCGGCGAACGTGACCTCGAGCTCCTATCAGTTCCCGACGACGTTCGTCACGCCGCGCCGGCTCATGCTCAGCGGGAAGTTCAGTTTTTGAGGTTGGCCGGTATGAAGACCGGCCCCTACGCGTAAACCTCGAGCAGTCCACTTCCGGGAACCAATGCCGCGATTAGATGTCTAATCGCGGTACGATCGCCCGGGGACTGTGACTTACATCGATTCGGTCCTGCTCAACCTGACCGAGCGAACCTGCCGCAGGTTTCAGCTGCTGACGGGCCGGACCAACGTGTGGCTGGCGATCCAGTTCACCAACCTCAGCATCGTCGTCTACTTCGTGTGGGCGGGGGTCGTCTACGTCCTCAGCGGCGATGCGCAGATGCGCACCATCCTGGGGCTGTTCTGCGGCGTCCTCTTCTACGCGCTGACGCAGACGATCTTCAAGGTGCCGATCGAAAGCTACGAGAACAACGCCTACCAACGCGTGGCGAAAGGCTACCGGAACCCGAGGCGCGTCCGTGACGCGCGCCTGCGCATCTCGTTCCTGACCTTCGCGCTGATGCTCGTGGCGATGGCACCGTCGCTCGTGGTCGCGCCACCCAGTCTGAAGGCGTACATGGCGCTGCACTGGAACGTGGCGGTGCTCGGCATCTCCCTCATCTTCTTGACGATTGTCGTCCTCTATCTGCTGGCATGCGATCCGCTCCCTCCCTGCCCGGGGAAGATCAAGCACTGGATCCAGAATCTGGTCCCCTCGCGCGTCGCCGCGTCGGAGTCGAACCCGCAGTAGCGCCCGGCCGCGGCAAACTTTCACCGCAGACATATCGTCTAACGACATGTCATGACCCCGCGCAAGAGGTCCGAGCTCCGCCATCCGCTGTCCTTGCCGGTCACCCACATCCTGCTCGCCCTCGCCGACGGCACGCTGCATGGCTACGCCATCAAGCAGGCGGTCGAGGAGCGATCGGGCGGCGACATCCGGCTCGGCCCCGGCACCCTCTACGAGGCGATTCAGCGCCTCGAGGACGCCGGCTACATCGAAGAGGAGAGCGCCCGCGACGACCCGCGCGACGGGCAGGAGGCGCAGCGCCGCTACTACCGGCTGACGCCCGACGGCTGGTCGGTGCTGCGGACGGAAATCCGCCACCTCGCCCGCATGGTCGATCACGCGCGTGCGCATGCGCGGCTGCGCAAGGCGAGCCTCACATGAGGTGGCTGTGGCGCCTGCTGCTGTTCGCGTACGGCGATGAGTTCCGGCGTCGCCACGGCGCCGAGATCCTCGAGGCGATTGCCGCCGAGCGGGCACAGCCGCGATACCGCGGCGCGCTCGGCGCGGTGCGCCACGCCGGCCGAACCACTGCTGATCTCGCTGCCAGCGCGGTTCGGCAGCGCCTGGCGCCGGGTTCCGGTCACCGTTCCAGGAGCCGCCCGATGGACACATTTCGACAGGACTTGCGCTACGCGTGCCGCCAATTGGCGCGGCGTCCAGGCTTTGCCGCCGTCGCGATTCTCTCGCTCGCGCTCGGCATCGGCGGCAACACCGCCGTCTTCGGCATCGTCGACAGCTTCGTCCTGCATCCCTTCGCGTTTCCGGATGCCGACCGGCTGCTGATCGTCGGACCGTCGTTTCCGAGGCTGTCGAGCGAGACGCGGTTCGTCGAGGTGCTGTCGCCGGCCGAATACGAGGACATCCGCCGGGCGCGATCGTTTGCGGGAACGGCGGCGTTCGATCTGGGCAACCGGAACATCTCCGGCGGCGACGTGCCCGACCGCGTGTTCACCGCGTTCATGATCGACGATGCGTTTCCAGTGATCGGGCTGCGGCCGTTTCTCGGCCGCGGTTTCACCGCAGAGGAGCTCGCACCCAAGGGCCCGCCGGCGGCGATCATCAGCCATCGGCTGTGGACCTCGCGCTTCCACGCCGACCGCTCGCTGGTCGGCACGACGATTCGCGTCAACGGCAACGCAGCGACGCTGGTCGGCGTGATGCCGCCGGAACTGCTGCTCATCGGCACCGACCTCTGGATCCCGTGGGGCGCGACCGCCGACGCAGTGCCGCGCAACATGCGCAACTTCTCGGTGATCGGCCGGCTGGCGCCCGGCGCATCGCGACGGTCGGCCGAAACCGAGCTTGCCGCAATCGCGTCACGCATCGCGGCCGATCATGCGGCGCAGTTCCCGGAGTACGCCGGCTGGCGGCTGTCGCCGCAGCCGTTCGCGAACGGCGTGCTCGAGAACATGCGGCCGGCCGGGATGCTCGTGCTCGGCGCGGTTGTGCTCGTGCTGTTCATCGCCTGCGCGAACCTGGCCAGCCTGATGCTGGCGCGTGCGAGCGGCCGGCAGCGCGAATTTGCCGTGCGCGCCGCCCTTGGCGCCGGGCGGCGGCGGCTGGCGCAGCAGCTGGTCACCGAGGTCGCGGTGCTCGCGGCCGCCGGGGGCCTCGCGGGTTTCGCGCTGGCGAGCGCCGCGATCCGCGCGTCGAACGCGCTGGTGCCGCCGCAGCTGACGATGTTCGGTCTCGGGGCCACACTCAACCCGCGCGTCGCGTTCTGGTGCGCGCTGTCGACGATGGCGGCGGTGTTCCTTGTTGGTGTGCTGCCAGCGGTTCAAAGCGGACGCGCCGAGCCGAACGAGTCGCTGAAACAGGATGCGCGATCGACGACCGGCGGACGCGGCGCACGGCGCGCGCGGCACGGGCTGATCGTCGCCGAGGTGGCACTGGCGGTGATGCTCGCGCTCGGCGCCGGGCTGCTGCTCAGGAGCTTCGTCAACCTGCAGCGTGTCGATCCCGGGGTGGATCCCGGCTCCGTCGTCACCATGCGCCTGACGCTGCCGCAGGAAAAGTACCGCAGCGGCGAAGCGATCACGACGTTCTTCGAGGAGCTCGCGCGGCGCGTGGAGACGCTGCAGGGCGTCGAGCGCGCGGGGCTGGCGTCGCAGTTTCCGCCGCAAGCGTTTTTCCGCACCCGGCTGCTCGTCGACGGCGCGCCGCCGCCGGGCGGTCAGACGCTGCCAACGGCGTACGCGACGATTGCCAGCCGCGGCTACTTCCCGGCACTGGGGATGCGGCTGCGGGCCGGCCGCCTCTTCGACCAACGCGATCGAAACGGCGCGCAGGCGGTGGTCGTCGTCAACGAGGCGTTCGTCACCCGCTTCCTCGGCGGCAGCGCGCCGCTCGGCACGCGGATCCGGATCGGTGAGAAGCCGGAGCAGTCGGCTCCGGCGGCACTGGTCGGCGTCGTCGCCAATACGGTCAACGCCGGCGCGGCGTCGGCGCCGATGCCGGAGATGTTCGTGCCGATGGAGCAGGGGCGGGATCGCTGGAACCAGTTGTTCCTCGTCGCCCGGATCAACGGCGAACCGGCGCAGGCGGTCGCGCAGATCCGGCAGGCGGTCGCCTCGATCGATCCGGATCAGCCCGTCTACGCGATTCAGACGCTCAACCAGGCATTCGAGGCGAGCATCGTGATGCAGCAGGTGTCGGCCGCGCTGCTGACGATCTTCGCCGTGGTCGCACTGGCGCTGGCGGCGGTCGGCATCTACGGCGTCACCGCCTACGGCGTGCGCACGCGGACACAGGAGATCGGCATCCGCATGGCGATGGGCGCGGAGCGCTCGGCGGTGGTGTGGATGGTGCTGCGGCAGGTGTTCGCGCTGGTGGCCGCGGGGCTGACCCTCGGCGTCGGCGCGGTGGTCGCGCTCAGCCCGGCGCTCGCGTCGCTGCTGTTCGGCGTCAGTGCCATCGATCCGCTGACGGTGCTGGCGACGGCGTCGTTGCTTGGCGCGGTGGCGCTTGGGGCGGCGTGGTGGCCGGCGTGGGTGGCCAGCCGCGTCGATCCCGTCGTCGCCCTCAGGTACGAATGATCGTAGGGACCGTTCCGGAGGGGACGGCTTTCAAGCCGTCCCGCCGTCCCGCCGTCCCGCCGGCCTGCATTCCCTTCTCTCGATCGCTGAACTCGCCGCAACGGTGACGTTCAATTTCCTTCCGGCCTACGCGGCGGGGACGTGTCGAGCACGGGCCGGGCGCCGGAGTGAGCCGCAGCCGCGACGGTTCGCGCATCCATCGGCGTGAGCGAACCCAAGAGCTCGCAGAGCAGGCAGAGAAACCCTTGTTACAAGTTTTCTCTGCGGTCTCCGCGGCCTCTGCGTTCCAGATGCCACGCAGCCAATAGTCGATCGATGCCGCTGATCGGCATCTAACGGGATGAGGCTTCCAGTGAATCGCTTGATACCGCACATGCTTGCGACCATGGCAACGATTGCCATGCTAGGCCTGGCGCGCCCGGGATCGGCTCAGGAACGACCGGCTCCCGTCGCCGAGGTCCATGGCGGCACGCTGTTGTTTGCCGACGACAGCGTCGTCAAAGAGAACTTCATCGGCGGAGCCGGCCGCTTCTATGTCCTGCCTCGCATCAGCATCGGCCCTGAGATCGCCTACATCAGCGGCAGCCGGCACAGCCACCTGATGCTCACCGGCAACCTGACCTTCGACCTGCTCGGTTCAACCAGCGGCCGCCCGCCGCGCGTGACGCCGTTCCTCGTCGCGGGTGCAGGGTTGTTTCAGACCCGCGAGCAGTTTCCGAATGAGATCTTCACGCATACCGAGGGCGCGTTCACCGCCGGCGGCGGCGTCCGCGCGCGGGTAGGAGATGCGGTGACCGTCGGCGGGGAAGTGCGGGTCGGGTGGGAGCTGCACCTGCGCTTCAGCGCGCTGGTTGGCGTGCGCCTCGGAAGGTGACGACGATCGAACGCAGAGCTCGCGGAGCACGCAGAGAAATTCTTTGTCCAAGGGGTCCGGCTGAAGCCGGACGTACCCTCTACACCACGCGCGAGACTCAGGCTGGGCATTCTGAGACCGGGTGACAGAAGAATTCTGCGAGTTCCGCGAGTTCCGCGTTGACCGTCGTTCTCTGCGAGTTCAGCGAGTTCTGCGTTGATCGTCGTGATCACGGGCTGTCGCATTGAACATGATCACGGCTGTCGCATTTAGCAGGAGACGCTGCCCTCGATCTGGTTCGGGAAGAGCTGCCAGTGCCGGCTCGGCTGGCGCTCCATCTCCTCCTGCATCGCCAGCAGGTTCCGCCGGAACCCGCGCATGATCTCCGCCGCCCCCGAATCGAGCGCCAGGTGCGACGCATCGTCCACCAGATACGTCGTCGGCGCCGTGATCAGCAGCTGGAAGTTGACGATGTTCTGGATCTCGCCGACCGAGGGCTGGACGCCGTCGCGCCGGACGGTCGTCGGCATGAACACCGCGTGGTTCAGCAGCGAATTCTCGGTGTGGCCGATGGTCAGCGAATAGATCAGCAGCGTGCAGAGCTTGATGACGTTCTCGTGCGTCGGTTCCGGAACGTACGAGCGGATGCCGCGCACGATGCGTTGGTCGAGCGCGTCGAACCAGGTGCGGATGTCGGCGTCGGTGCGGGTGCTCTCGTCGGTGAAATGGTGGTCGACGTACTGCCTGACGTAGCTCTCCATCAGGCGGTAGTAGCGCAGCGCCTGCGGCAGGTAGGGATAGTCGATTGCGTCGGTGATGCCGCGGCTATTTGCATCCTGCTCGACGTCGAGCCGGTTGATGTCGAACCCCGCTGCGCCGTCGTCGTAGTAGCGCAGGATGGTCTTGAGCGGAAACGTGAAGCCGGTGACGTCGAAGCCCGAGCGCCGCAGCGTCAGGTGGGTGTGAAAGTTGGTCGTCATCGTCTGGTTGATGTGCGGCGCCAGGAGACGCCGGAGCGGATGCGACACCGGCAGCAGGTTGTGCGTCAGCACCGGCACCGGCGCCAGCCCGCCGACGTGATACTCCATCCCCTGCCGCCAGACGGTGACATGCGTCATCAGCGCGGCGATCGCAATCCGCTCGGCGAAATTCCAGTTGCGGCTGCCTGGGGTGGCGCTGTCGCCGTTGTATTCGATGCCGGTCACTTCCAGCTTGCCGCCGGGCGCCGCGAACCGCATCAGGCAGCCCAGACGCGCCAGCCCGTCGCGCACCTCGTAGTTCGCGAAGTGACGCAGATCGATGACGTAGTCGGCGCCGTTCGCGCCGGCGCGCTGCAGCAGCTTCGCGAACGGCCCGCCCGAAGCCAGCGCGCCGAGGAGATTTCCCGCGCCCGACGCCGCGACCAGGTCGGGATGCCAGACCGGCGCATCGCGCAGCAGGCGGTAGGGAAATGTGTATGCGTCCTCGAACGCCTTTTGACGATCCGGGTTCGAGACCGGCTGATTGGTGTTGACCAGTGGATAGACATCCTGCAGCAGATGGATCGTCTGCACGGTCATCTGGTTCGGCAGCGACTTCTCCGCCCACGGCACCGTTTCCGGCACGACCAGCGTTGGCGACTGGAAGTCGGCGTAGGTTTCGGGCGCCGCGAGCAGCTGAATCGGGGGCTCGCGGCGCGGCCACGGTGCGCGGCGTGGCCAGCCCTGGAAGAGGACCATCCCGCACCACAGCGCGGTCCAGAACAGCTTGCGCAGCTGCCAGTCGAGCGACTGCAACAGCGAACTGCCGGGCAGGGTCGCCTCGCGAATCGGCGTCAACGGGTTGATGCGGCGGATGGTGCGGGCCAGCGACGTCGTATCGACGACGAGGGCGCGGGTGATCGACGCGCCAAGCTCGGGGGAAAGAAACGGCCAGCGCTCGGGGGTCATCAGCGTCGCGAGCAGGTGGATCGGCGTCATGATCCAGGGATTCCGCCTCTGGAACGAATTGAGACTCATGCGTCAGCTCTCGGTTGCGGTCGGTGGTGGTGGGTACGGCCGCAACTATATCAACGCTGGTCGTCTCAACTTGCACAGTACGCAACGGAGGATCGGTAGGGGACACACGGTTGCGTGCGTCGCCAGAAATCAGGTAGGTATGCTCGCATGCAGGCCCGGCCTTTGCTGATCGCCGTTGGGCTGATCGTTGCGGCACCGGCGTGCGGTTCCTCGACGGCGCCCTCAACCGAGGCGACGGTGCGGGTGGTGTTCATGGGCCCGACCGCGCGCCGGGCGGACCTGCCGCCGTCGGCGCAGGCCTGCGTGAGCGGCGTCGGGACAACGCACATCCATCCGAGCTGGCGCAACTTTGCCGCCAGCCCGCTGCAGGCGTTCCCGCCGGATCGCTACGAGATCACGCTGGACGATGCGCCGGTCAACACGCGCCTGTCGTTTCGTGTCAACGATCAGAACTCGTGCGACGAGAACCCGACGGGCGCGGTAACCCGCAACATCTTCGTCAACAACGTCCGCCTCGTTCAGAACACGACGACGCCCGGCACCGGCGACGAGCCGGGGTATGCGTTCGTGATTGCGGCAGACGGCACGATCAGCCAGCCGTAGCTCCACGACTATCGGCTGCGTGGCACTTTGGAACGCAGAGGCCGCGGAGACCGCAGAAAACACTTGTACAACCCACCGAGCCGGGCTGAGCGGCCGCGCTACCCGAGCGTCGCCATCATCGCCGTGCATCCCTGGTCCATCATGCCGCCGATGAACTCAGCGATCTCATTCGGCAGCAGGTCAGTGATCCAGACGATCCGGCTGCGGCCGCCCGGCTCCGGAAAAACCTGGATCGACGCGTTGTGATGCGTCGGCTGTCCTTCGACGACCGAGTACGCGAGCCTGCGTCTGCCATGGTCCACGTCGACGATGCGCTCGCGCACCACGACGCCGCCGGCGAAGGTGACCAGCCGCGTGTCGCCTTCGAGCCTGGTGTCGAGCACGAACTCCCGTGCGAGCCGGGTGTGGATGGCGCCGACATCGCGCACCGCGTCCCACACCGCCTCGGGCGCCGCGTCGACGACGATCTCCCTGTGAATCGAGGCCATGTCCTACTCCACGTGCAGACGTTTGATCAGTTGAATCTGCCCCGCATGGTAGATCGCGTGGCAGGTGATGCCGAGCTCGAGGTTGAAGCGGTCGGCGTCGGCCACCGGCGACGAAACGCCGCCCTCGATCTGGGCGACCAGGGCCGCAAGCCGGCTCTGCTCGGATTCGACCGTCGATTGCACTTCCGCCCACCACATCGCCTGTTCATTCTCCAGCTCGAACCAGTCGTCGCCCTCGCGGACGAACGGCTCGGGTGCGACGCCCGAGATCTGCGACCGGACCGCGCGGATGCAGTAGGCGTGGTGCAGTGCAATCTCGGCGATATTGTGGCGGCCGGGCGCCGGGCGCCAGAAGGCGAGCGCCGGCGTCACATCAGTGAGCGCGGCCTTGAGATCGGCGCCGTGCCACGCGCCTGGTCCATAACCTTCCTGCAACACACGCGATTCGAGACCCGCGGGAACCTTGACCGTTGTCGTGACCATGCTGCCCTCCGTGGCAAACTGTCTGGAGACATCGAAGGTAGCGCAGCCCTTCAGGGCTGCCCGGCGCAATGGCAGGCCTGCAGGCCT
>Ga0207701_10005479_pt1 | contig 12750 bp, 13 predicted proteins | sample KBSSwiSSwithPhiX_FD_184294 | JGI IMG/M metagenome (GOLD analysis project Ga0207701, IMG submission 184294) | Switchgrass rhizosphere bulk soil microbial communities from Kellogg Biological Station, Michigan, USA, with PhiX - S5 (SPAdes) (version 2) | ecosystem: Environmental > Terrestrial >...
TTATGAATTTGTTACTGGCGGACATTTTGGGCCGAGGATGTCCGTCCGTCTTCTAAAATCCATAAGTGCGCTGTCGTGGAATGCAGTCGCCAATGGATCCACCTTGGTTGGCTTGACGAAATTTATTCACTCGCGCTCGCTCGTTGCGCAGCTATCCGTCCCCTCTGATGTTAGCCTGGCCTTTCTGCCGAGTATGCCTTTTATTCTTGGGCAAACTCCCTGGGTTATTGAGATAGAAGACACGACGACGCTCTTCGTCCCGTTTCCGAGAATTTCCGGGAAAAGGCAGGACCCGCGACTCTTCGGGACGGTGGCATCTACGATTCTGGATTTTTCCCGACTGTCAAGGCTCTACTTCAATCTGAAAGCTGTCGAGGTATCATCTGTCACGTCATGTCTACGGCGAATAGCATCCCGATCCTGTTCAACGATTCGACGCTGAGTTCGAAAGTTACCCATATTCCGTTGGGTATGCGGCAGCGATTTAAACGCAAGATCCCAGCCGAAAACGATGCTGTGACGATTCTATTTACGAATTCCTGGCATCAGGCCTCGACGGGGTTTTATTTGCGCGGTGGGTTGGATGTCTTAGAAGCCTACTCTGTAGTCTTTTCAAAGCACGCACGCTTGCGGCTAATTCTGAGAAGCAAGCTGCCCCAAGATCTCAATCAGCGTTACCGACAAATCATCGAACGATGCAACGTCCAGGTGATCGATCAATTTCTTTCCGAAGGGGAGATGGAAGCGCTCTTTTCTAGTGCAGAAAATCTACGTTTTACCTTCTGCCCGACTACATGTTGTATCGATTTTACAAGCAATGGCGGCCGGGTTGGCGATCGTGGTTACAGATGGTTGGGTAATGGCGGAATACATTGACCATGGCCGGAATGGTTTGATCGTGCCGGGGCGCTATGGCACCTGTTCATGGATGGATAGCAACGGAATCCTCAGAGAATATTACAAGCCCGTTTTCTCTGCGGATCCCGCCGTTACGAACGGTTTGGTAGAAGTACTATCCAGCCTGATCAAAGACGCAGCCATGCGAAGAAACTTGGGGGACGCGGGGCTAAGGGGTATCGAAACCAGGTTTTCGATTGAGCGTTGGAATCGCGATATCGCTAAGGCATTCGATAAAGCCTTGTCGTGATCTCGGACTAACGTCGAGAGGGCGCGCGTGTCCAAGTGGAGCGATTCGCCCAGTCAATTCGATCGCGATTAACGTCGCCTCGTAGCCCCCCTTCCCAGTCGAGCGCCCGAATGTCTCCATTACTTTCGACGGATACCGGGCTGGCCTTCCCCTTCTCGTTTCTGGCTTCGAGGCCGCTCCTCGTCGATACTATTTCAGCACGCTTGTCCGGATCACCGTTTACATACCGCATCCCTGCTAAGTTCCGTTCCGCAAATCTTTCCCGGGCTCGCTCAACGAATTGTTCACAGGAAGCGGTTAATAAGCATGCGATTGTTATCAAGCAAATTGCGATTGCGTTTTTTCTTTTCAGGGCGCGCGTCTAGCACCTAGTCAAGGGCATCTTCAAAATAGCCGTGGTAGGGGCTTATGACGAAGTTTACAAGCGAATTAACGCCGGGTGATGTCGGTGAAAATGTGGCCTCCCGGCTCTTCATTGGTTGAAGTCGGATGATTATACTTCTTTGCTGCTAGGCGAGAATTTGCTATCATGAGTGTCGCATATGTTACCCAAGTTAATTGAAAAGGGAAGGATTGTCGAAAAACCCTGGGGCTATGAGCTCATCTGGGCACACACCGACCGTTACGTCGGCAAGGTTCTCCATATCAACCAAAGCGAGTCGTTAAGCTATCAATATCACGTGGTAAAGGACGAGACGATTCGCTTGTTGTCGGGGCAGCTTGAAATGGATATCGAGATCGGCGGTGAGCGAAGCACCATTCGGCTCTCGCCCGGTGAATGTTTGCACATCGTGCCGGGCATGAAACATCGCATGACCGCCGTGGAAACCTGTGATGTCTTGGAGGTGTCGACGCCGGAGCTTGACGACGTAGTACGCCTCGAAGACCGTTACGGCAGGGCGACGCCGGGCGCGGGCAAGTAGGATTATCCGACTTATGGACCCGCAACTGAGTCTTTCCGAACGGCTGATTGAACGACGGCTCCTTTCCAGCGACGAACTGGACCGGGTGCTGAAGCTGCAACAGGAGCAACAGGCGCCTTTGAGCCGGCTTGTCGTCGAGTTGGGCTTTTTGTCCGAAGAGGATTTATTGCCGGTGTTACGCGACCACTTCGCGCTTCCCTTGATGTCGCTCAAGGATATCCCGCCCACGCCGCTGGCGATCGAGTTGCCTGCTGGCATCGGCGATTTCTTCAAGCTGGCTCGGATGGTCCCGGTAAAAATCGACGGGCGCGAACTTTTGGTTGCGACGACCGATCCCTTGGACCTTTCGCGCTTGCATGCGTTGGAGCTGGCGGTCGGATTGACCGTCAAGCCGGTGCTGGCGCGCGAAAAGGAAATAGCCGCGCGCATCGAGGCGCTTTACAGCAGCGCTTACAGCGCGGACGGCAATGAAAGCGCGGCGCAGCCGATCGACGGCATCGGTGAAGACGAGGATGTGGCTCACTTGCGTGACATGGCGTCCGAAGTGCCGGTCATTCGGATGGTCAACCAGATGCTCGTGCGCGCGCTCGAAAGCCGCGCTTCGGACGTGCATATCGAGCCGTTCGAAAATCAACTGAAAGTTCGTTACCGGATCGACGGTATTTTGCACGAAGTCGAATCGCCGCCGCGCCAATTGAAGGGCGCGGTCATTTCCCGGCTCAAGATTCTCGCCCAGCTCAACATCGCCGAGCGCCGCCTGCCACAGGACGGCCGCATCAAGACCCGTCTCGCCGGCAAAGATGTCGACTTGCGCATCGCCACCGTGCCGACTTTGTACGGCGAAAGCGTGGTCATTCGGCTTCTCGAGCGGGGACAGATTTTCACCGAGCTCGATACTATGGGATTTCCGCCGGTTCTGCTCGCCAAGTTCAATGAGATGATCTCGAAACCCCATGGCATGATCCTGGTCACCGGTCCGACCGGCAGCGGCAAGACCACGACGCTTTACGGCGCGCTGCAAAAGATCAACGATCCCGGCAAAAAAATTATTACGATCGAAGATCCGGTCGAGTATCAATTGGGCGGCGTCAATCAAATCTATGTCAAGCCGCAGATCGGCTTGACCTTCGCGAACGGGCTGCGCTCGATCGTGCGCCAGGATCCCGACGTCATCATGGTCGGCGAGATCCGCGACGCCGAGACCGCCGAGATCGCCGTGCAGGCCGCGCTGACCGGTCACTTGGTGCTCTCGACTTTGCACACCAACGATGCCGCCGGCGCGATTTCTCGCCTGTTGGAAATGGGCGTGCAGGATTATCTTCTTTCGTCGTCGCTTCTGGGCGTGTTGGCGCAAAGGCTGGTGCGACGCCTCTGTCCGGCGTGCCGCAAGGAAGTTCCATTTGCCGGCTTAAACGTTACGGCAGCGGAGTTGGAGTTGCAAAATAGCGGCTCGGTTCAGACCGTATGGGAAGCCGTGGGCTGCGACGCTTGCAATAGTACCGGCTACCTGGGGCGGGTCGGTATATTTGAGCTCTTGCCGGCGACTTCGGATATCTGCAAGGTGATCGTGCAACGCGCCGACGCCGGCGCGATCCGCAATCTTGCGGTGCGGCAAGGGATGCGTCTCTTGCGCGATGACGGTTGGGACAAAGTCCGCCAGGGCGTGACGACCTTAGCGGAATTGTTACGGGTGACGAGAGAAGAAGAAGCTTAAATCAATTGAGGTTTGGGATTTTGACTTTGGCTCGCTTGAACACCTCGCGAAGAATCTAAAAACCCTAAATTTACAATCCAATAAGGGCGGGAGCCAACGGTAGGGCTGAGAGATGGCTTTTTTCCAATATCGCGCCGCCGATCAGGCTGGGAAAGTCGTCGACGGCGTGATCGAAGCGGACGCCGAGCAAAGCGTCATTTTGCGTTTGCGTGAGATGGGCTGTGTCCCGCTGCGCATCGCGCTGCCGAGCGAGCGCGCGGTCGGCAAGGTGCGCCAGCCGCTGTTGCCGGCTCGACGCAAGGTCAGCCAGCAACAGCTCCTGCAGTTTACCCGCGAGCTCGGCACGTTGCTCAGCGCCGGTCTGCCTCTCGACCGCAGCCTTTCGATCCTCGGCGGACTGGTCGAGGGCGGCGAGTTGAGCAAGATTTTGCGCTCGCTGGTCGAAGCGGTGCGTGCCGGGAAATCTTTGGCCGCTTCGATGGGCGAGCATCCCGACGTGTTTCCGAAAATTTATGTAAACATGATCCGCGCTGGTGAAGCCGGCGGGATTTTGGAAGGCGTGCTCCGTTATCTGACGGAGTATTTGGAAAGCACGCTCGCGCTGAAGGAAGAGGTCAAATCCGCGTTGATCTATCCGGCGATACTGGCGAGCGCGGCCGGCTTATCGCTGATCGTGATGTTTGTCTTCGTCATCCCGCGCTTTTCGGCGATCTTTAGAGACGTAAACAAATCTCTGCCGTTGATCACCAAGCTGGTTATTAACTTGAGCTTAACTCTATCGCAATACGGCTGGATCATTCTCTTAGTCGTAGTCGGCATGGTTGCCGCGGCGATCTATTATGTCCGAACGCCTGAGGGAAAAGGCGAGTGGGATCGTTTGTGTCTGCGCGCGTGGTTGTTCGGCGAACTGGTGCGCAAGTTCGAGACCGCCCGTTTCGCGCGTACCCTTTCGGCGCTGATGAAAGGCGGCGTGCCCTTGCTGGAGTCGCTGGGAACCGTGCAAGGCGTCATCGGCAACCGCTTGCTGGCGCGCGCGATCACCCAGGTGCAGGTGCGCGTGCGCGAGGGCAAAGGCATGGCGCGGCCGTTGAGCGAGAGCGGGCTTTTTCCGCCATTGGCCTTGAATATGATTGCGGTGGGAGAGGAAACGGGTAAACTGGACGCCATGCTCGCCGAGATCGCCAATTATTACGATCAAGAAGTCAAACGAACGACCAAAAGATTAACTGCATTATTGGAGCCGGCCTTGATTTTAGTCATGGGACTGATCGTCGGCGTGGTGGTCATCTCCATGCTGCTGGCGATTTTTAGTATCAATGATTTGCCATTCTAAAAAAGCACTAAGAAATACCCAGGGCTTCACCCTGATCGAGCTGTTGATCGTCGTGACGATTATCGCTTTGCTCGCCGGCCTGGTGGTGCCGCAGTTCATCAGGCAAGAAGAAAAAGCCACGGCCAAGGCGGCCAGAGCGCAGATCGAGCTGCTGGGCACGGCGCTCGATACGTTTCGTCTCGATGTCGGCCGCTATCCGACGTCACAGGAAGGACTTGCCGCGCTCAATCAAAAGCCCGGCGCAGTCGACCGATGGGACGGACCCTATCTCAAAAAGGAAGTGCCACCCGATCCCTGGGGCAAACCCTACATCTACAAGAGCCCCGGCGACCATGGCCCCTACGACATCATTTCTTACGGCGCCGACGGCGTGCCGGGCGGCGACGGCAATAATCACGATGTTACGAGCTGGGAAAGGTAAGCGCGGCTTCTCGCTCCTCGAGCTGGTCTTGGTGCTGCTCTTGATCGGCGTCAGCATGCTTATCGTGTTGCCCAACATCGCCAGGGGACTCCAAGAACGCGAGGTGCGAACCTCGGCTCTCGGCCTGGCGGCAGCGGCGCGCAATCTGAGGAGCCGCGCTTTGTTCGACGGTGAACCGCAACAGCTCGTGGTTAATTTGCCGCAAAACAGTTATCGCGTGGCCCGCTCCAGGCAAGTGCACTTGCCGGTGGAAGTAAAGTTCATTTCCGTCGAGGGCGGCGAGACCGTCGATCGCGACAGCAAAAGATTCTACTTTTACCCGAACGGTAGCGGTTTGGGCGGTGAAATCGTTCTTGCCGACGGCGAAAAATCTATTTCCTATGTGATTCGCCTGGAAGCCCTCACCGGCCGCATCGAAGTCGCGCGTGCCAATTGACCATGCGCCTCAATTGCCAAATCAGCCGCGGATTCACCCTGATCGAAGTCTTGGTCGCGCTCACCATTCTTGGCTTGGGCGTGGTGACGTTGTTGCAAATTTTCTCCTTGGGCTTGCGTCTGGATGCGCGCAGCGCGGTGCGCACGGAATCCGCCGCGGACGGCGCCCGGGTGATGGATGAATTGTTGGCGCGAAAAAAACTGCCGCAGGGTAATGAAAGCGGCACATTCGGCGCCAACGGCCGGTGGCAAGCTCAAGTTCAAACCGTCCGCGAGCCATTGTCCTTGGATTTAGGGAAGACTTGGGAGCTGAAGGAAGTCGCGCTCGATCTATACCGGCTGGATGGCCGGCGTGAAAGACTTATCGACCTGAAGACTTTCCGTCTCGGCAAAAAAACTAACCCATGAGAATCGTACGTTGGGCCAAAAGGCAAAAAATCGGCGCTGATTGGGCCCGCGTGAACGGTAGGCCGGATGGGTTTACTCTCATCGAAGTTGTCCTAGCGTTGACGATTTTCGCCCTCATGAGCGGGATTCTTTACGGCGTGTTCGCCCTCGGCCACAACGCGGTCGAGAAATCGCAGGCCAACGCTAGCCGAAACCAGAAACAACGCTCGGTTGGCGATCTCGTCGGCAGCTATATTCGCTCTGCGTTTCCTTACAAAGAGTCGGCGCAAGATCCCGCGACATTTTTTCAAGGCGAGACCGACAGCGTGACGTTCGTCTCGGCGTATTCGCAAGGCATGGGCGGGCGCGGCATGGCCAAGATTCAAATTGCCGCGGACGACGACGCTCATGGTCGAATGCTTTTAAAGCTGGAGGAAACCACGCCTGTCCGGATCGGCGAGCAGGCGGAGTCCACGGGACAGAGTTACAGAGTGGTTTTGCAAGACGGCATCAAAGAACTGCGCTTGGCTTATTTGGACCCACAGGCGGATGAAGAAACCTGGGAAGAGCGCTGGGACGGCCGTGAACGGAGGGTCCTGCCGCGCGCCGTCCGGCTGACCTATTTGGATGATCAGGGCAAGCCGGTACGCTGGATCTTTCCGGTGATGATGACGGTGCTTGCGCCATGAAGAAAAAAATCATTCTCTGGTTGGCACGAGCGCCGCTTGGCGATCAGGAGGGGGTTGCTCTGATCGCCGTGTTGTGGATTTTTATTTTTCTTTTCGTCGTCGCTTTCGAGTTCAGCACGTCGGCGCGTGAAGAAGCGACCGCGGCGCAACGGTTCAGCGACGAAACCCTCGGTTATTATTTAGCTTTGGCTGGCTTTGAACGGGGCCTCTACGACTTTTTAAATCAACAGAGCCCGGCGGCGCAGACGGCACAAGCGCCGGAGGCGAAAAAGAGCGACCCGTTCGACGGCGAGTTTCATGAAGAAGATCTCGGCACGGGAGCGTTTCGGGTGCGCCTGGTCGATGAAAGCGGCAAGATCAATATCAATCGGGTCAATGAGGAAACCTTGCGACGAATCTTCACGAATCTTGGTCTCGATGAGGCCCGGAGAGACATTTTGGTCGACTCCATTATGGACTGGCGCGACGCGGACGATTTGCACCGCACCAACGGCGCCGAGAATGACTACTATGCCTCGCTATCACCCTCGTACAGCGCAAAAAACGGCCCGCTGGACAGCGTGGAAGATCTGCTTTGGATCAAGGGAATAACGCCGGAGCTTTTCTTTGGCTACAACGACGAAACCAGCCAGCCGGCAAACGGACCAGCGCGGACCGCTTTGCGCGAAATTTTCACTGTCGATAGCCCCATCGACCGGGTCAATCTGCGCACGGCGTCTGCCGAAGTGATTCACGCGCTGACGGGAATTCCCCTGGAGAAATGTCAGGGCTTTGTCGAAGAGCGCAAAAAGCTTTCGGAAAAAAGCCTCAACGATTTACTGCCGCTGCTCGGCATCGGCGCGGCTGATAGCGCCATGCAAACGTTTATCTTTACCAATCCATCGGTCATTGCGGTGGAGGCGGAAGGCCGGCCCTCCGGTTCCCGCATGGCCCGGAAGGTCAAAGGAATCGTCCGCCTGGGTGGTGCCCAAGGGTTCGAAATCCTGCGCTGGTTGGATCGTGACATAACGCTACCCCGTAGCTGAATCTTAGAGTAAGATGCGTTTTATGGCCGTACAGATGGTGATATTCGCTTGGCGAGGTCGCGCGCGATGATCGGGCTGGGTCGTTTACAAGCCTTTTCGCGCGCGGATTTTCTTACCAGTGCCGGTCTCTATGTCCTAAGCGATCGGCTGGTGCTGGTGCGACTACGCAAGAGCTTGCTCAACATTGCCATGCTGGAGCAAGAACAGCGTGAGCTGACGCTCGGCGACGGTCGACAAGCGATCGCAGAGCTTACCGGTTGGGTTGCCGATGACGTGCGGGAAATTGCCCTGAAAGCGGAGAGCGATTCCTATGAGCGTGCGCTGCGGCAAGCGATTATTTCCTTATTGCCGCATTTCAACGCCGCGCGCGATGCGATTTATCTTTGCTTGCCGCAGGAGCAAGTGATCAGCCAACAGGTTTTCTTGCCGCTGGCGGCGCAAGACAATCTCCAGCAGGTGCTCGAATACGAAATCGAACGGCAATTGCCTTTCAAACGCGAGGACATTTACTACGATTTTTATCCGGTCGGGAGAAAGGGCGAAAAGTTCAGTGTCTATGTCTTTGCCGTGCCAAAGAAAGCCGTCGACGGTCTTCTCGGCCTATTAGAATCTTTTGGCATCAAGCCGAGAGGCATCGAGACGACCGCCACCGCCTTGGCCAATTATCTTCTGTTCACGAGCGCGCCGACAACCGGCGGCGCCGCTATGATAGCTGGCCATGCGAAAGAATGGGAAATGATCGGCGTCCAGCTCAAAGACAGCCGCTGGAAGCCGACGACCGAATTGTTGTATTGCCATCGCTTTCCCGCCGCCGAGTGGGCTCAAGGCGCGGGCAAAGAGCTGCTGCAGGAAGGCCTGAACCAAGTCCCGCAGTTTTATCGGTGCGGCGATCTCGCGCTGCTCAACGGCGTGGTCAACGGCAAACTCGCGGCGGCTGCGGACATGACCACCCTTGGCGCAGAGCGCCTAAAAGGCTTTAGCCAGCCCGTCGATGCGGAATTACTGCCCGCAATCGGTGCGGCCTTGCGCGGTGTCCGTGAAGCGTCGCTCGCAGCAAACTTTTTGCGCCACGAGGGCAACGACGCGGACAGCGCGAAAACTCTCTCTCTCCTCAATACCGTCCTACTCAGCCTGCTTTTCATTGCGCTGCTCGTCTGGGGTGCGAGCTTTCCGATCAAAGATGAGTTGCGGCTCCGCCAGTTGCAAAGCGAGAATAAAAAAATCGAGCCCGGGATCCGCGCACTGCGCGCCGAGGAAATAAAGCTCGAGCAGTTGCGCAAGGAAACGGCATTGCTCGGGGACCTCGATCAACGCCGCGGCGAGATCCTCCGTGTGCTTGATGAGCTCTCAAAAGTGGTGCCGAACAACGCCTATTTTTCGAACCTGCGTTATCGCGCCGGATTATTGGAGATTCAAGGCAACGCCGAGAGCGCCTCGGCCTTGATTCCCCTGTTAGAGCGCTCCCCCCTATTTGAAAACGTCGGATTCAACGCGCCGTCCAATCGCGGTCGCGATAATCGCGAGACTTTTTCTTTGAAGGCGGAGCTTGAGAAGCCGAAACCGGCGGCGAAGGGCGTGGAGATCAAAGAAACCAAGAGTCAGCCTGTCAAGGAGTCGAAAGCCAAACCATGATTAACTTTTGGCAAAGGCTGTCGAAGCGGGAACGCAGCCTCGCGCTCGTGACGGCGCTCATTCTGCTAGGTTTCGTCGCTAAACTCGCCATTGTGACGCCGTTTTTCGATCGGCGCGAGTGGGTCAAGCAGCAGCTCGAAAGCCAGCCGCAACTATTGGCGAAAAATCGCCGCTACCTAGCACAAAAAGAAACGATGCTGGCCGCCTTGGAAGCGGCGCGCGCAGAAATCAAGGCGCAAGAACCGAAACTGCTCACCGGCGACACGCCTTCGGTGAGCGCTTCTGATCTTCAAGAAACCGTTCAGGCGCTCGCCACCCGGGAAGGGACGCAGGTTATCACCACGCGCGTCCTCAATCCCGACGCCGCGGGCTCGTTTTCTAAAATCGCGATCCAACTGGAGATCGGCGGGCAAATCCAGCAAGTCGCGAGCTTGATTAAAGCGCTTGAGACATCGCCCAAGTTACTCGTTATCGATGAAGTCAACGTGCGCTCGCTTTTTCGTCCGGTCGGATTTCCCCAGCCGCCAGGGGTGCCGCAGTTACCGGCGCAAAATTTGCGGATTAGCCTTACAGTGGCAGGTTACGCCCGAACTCAAGCCACGGCTCCGGCAAAAATCGAGGGACTCGGTAATCCGCCCAATCCGGGGGCCGAAAAAGGCACTTGACCTAGCGCCGGGTTTTTCCGATTGCGTATTCGCCATCTACTTTAATTCTGCCGTAACTTAGAGCGGTTAAGTGCTTGGCTGATTGCCAAAGGCGCAGGGAAGCTCATCGGGTAGGTTGCAGGGGACCGGGGTCAGTTCGTGGTAGCAGCCCCCGATTAAAATCTTTATTTTCAAATTTGGCGTAAACCTGTATAATTTGGCCCTAGATTTTGACCCGGTTGTCCACCTGGCGTAAATTAACGCTCGATTCTAGACAAGCTCGGTGGAGAGAGGAATAGCGCGATTTTAACCAGATCATCACTGCTGAGCATTCTCATGGTTGGCGCCATCGGGGTGATTGGTTGGCATACTTATTCATCATGGAAAGCCGGCCCCTGGGATTTTCCCGTGCCGACTAAGACCTTGCCTATCGCAGTGGTGGGTGAAAAAACGCGCGCGCCAGCCAGAGTGTCATTTAATACCGATAACATCATCAGCAAAAATCTTTTCGATCCCGAGAGAGGCGCCGGTGCGACCCGCGAAGCGGAGGAAAATTCGCGATCTTCTCAACGGGTTCGCAACGTGATCTTGATCGGCACGGTCATCATTGGCAATAACCGCACGGCGATTTTGCAAGACGGCGTGAATTCGAGCGGTGGGCAACCGGTTCCGCCGCAGCCGCCACAGCCGATGCGGTTAAAGCTCGGCGACGATCTTGAAGGTTATCGATTGGCTGAGATCGCTGATAAAAAAGTGGTTTTTACGAAGGATGCGGCGCGGGTGGAAGTTCTGTTGGACTATTTCCGGAAAGTCGATGTTGCGGCTCCGCGAGCGGCGCCGTCCGGTCAGATCGCTACCCCAGGACCTGTTGTTACGCCGCGGGTTTTACCCAACTTGCCGCGCCGAGGCAGAGTACCAGTTCCTGGGAGTCCAACTCCCGATTCGTGATTAGGAGAAGGGGAAATTTCATGGCAGGAAAGTGCACAATCCGAATGGCCGCGTTCGTTTCGGTGGCGGGAGTCGTCGTGCCGCTCGCGGCGCAACAGGTGCCTGTACCCACTCAACCTGGACCGACGCCTGGGCAGTCTGTTCCCGGTGCGCCACAGCCCCCTGATCCAAATAAGCCGCCGGTAATACCGCGGCGGATTCCCGTGCCAAGTCAACCGCCCGGTGCTGCACCGCAACCCAGCCCGCAAATTGCGCCGCAAGCTCAGCAGGCTCCGGCTCAATCGGCGCCGGACGCTGGCGAGACGCAAGGATCACCCACGCCGCCGGCGCCGCAGAGGCGACTTACCCCGACGCAATCAATTCCTTCGGGCGGCATGATCTCATTGAATTTCAATCGTGCGGACCTGGTGGAAATCATTCACATCATCGCGCAACAATTGCGTTTGACTTATACCATCGATCCCGAAGTCAAAGGCACGGTGACGATCAACAGCGCCGAGCCGCTCCGAGCCGAAGATCTCCTGCCGGTGTTTCATCAAATATTGCGCATGAACGGCGCCGTCGCTGTGCGCACCGGCAATCTTTATCACATCATGCCGATCAAAGACGGCAAAGGTCTAGCCCGTCCCGTGGGACAGGGCCGAGAGGATAGTTTCGCGCTTCAAGTGATTCCGGCGCGCTTTTTTGCGGTGGCGGAATTGAAGCGGGTCTTGACGCCGTTTTTGCAGCCGGGTGGCGAGATCATCGAAAATCCGCGCGGCAACTTTCTTATCGTCATGGATCTGCCTTCGAATATTCAAAGGCTCGCGGAAATCGCCGACCTGATCGACGTACAAGTCTTCGCCGGCACGCGCATGGAGATCTACCAACCGAAGATTGCCAGCGCCGAAGAGCTGGCTCAGGAAATGACCAAGGTGATGCAGTCATTTGCCGCCTCGGCGGCGCAGGCCGAAAGCTTTGCCGCGGAATTCATCGCCTTGCCGCGCATCAATCAGCTCTTGGTTATCAGTCACAGCGAAGCGGCATGGACCTATGCCAAGCGCTGGCTGGATCGCATCGATGTTATTGCCGAGGGACCAGGCCGGCGTATATTTATTTATCCAGTCGACAACGGTAAGGCGACCGAATTGGCCGATGTCATTAGCCAAGCCCTCGGCCAACCGTCAACGGCCAGACGAGATACCACGCGAACGCTGCAAGATTTACATCGTTCGACAGCAGGAGGGATGGGTTCAACAACGGGAAGCGGCTCTACCGGTTCGCCTTTCGGCTTCTCGGGCTCTTCGGGATCTTCGGGCTCCTCGGGCTCATTCGGTCAGCAGAGTCGGCCGCTCGGAGCCTACGCCGCGGTTCCAGCACCGGGCCAAACAGCGCCCCCGCCGGTTGTGCCGCCTCAGCCGGCAGCGCCACAGATACCGGGCGCGCCGCGACCGGCCACACCAGGAACGCAAG
>Ga0207701_10005480_pt1 | contig 12750 bp, 8 predicted proteins | sample KBSSwiSSwithPhiX_FD_184294 | JGI IMG/M metagenome (GOLD analysis project Ga0207701, IMG submission 184294) | Switchgrass rhizosphere bulk soil microbial communities from Kellogg Biological Station, Michigan, USA, with PhiX - S5 (SPAdes) (version 2) | ecosystem: Environmental > Terrestrial > Soil...
GCGACCCCGGCGTGAGCGGCGCCGGTGTTCCGGTCGTCATCCCCGTCCCCGTTGGCCCGACCGTGACGTCATCGAAGGGCGTCGCCATTCCGGTCACTCACCTCACAAATCGTCGTCCTGTGGGCCATCGTAGCAGACCAGTTCCTTCATGACGCGGCCCGTGGTTGAAGTCATCCGCTGGAGCTACGGAAGCAGTTCGGCAACAAAGGATCTGTTCACGACGGGTTCCCGCTGCTAGTCTCCACCCTCGTGCGCGCGTCGCCACTCGACCTGCTCGTCATCGCCGTCTACCTGGTCGGCATCACTGCCTTCGGCATTCGCGTCGGCTACCGCCGCCACGCGTCGACGGACCAGTATTTCCTCGCCAGCAAGTCGCTCGGCTGGTTCACGGTGGGCGCAGCCGTCTTCACGTCGAACATCTCGACGATCCACCTGGTCGGGCTCGCGGCCGGTGGCGCGAGAGACGGCATGGTCATCGGGAATTTCGAGTGGATGGCCTGCTTCACGTTGATCCTGCTCGCGCTGGTCTTTGCGCCGTTCTACATCCGCTCCGGCGTCCGGACGCTGCCGGAGTTCATGGAGCGTCGCTACTGCCCGGCGGCCCGGACCTTTCTCGCGATCATCGGCCTCCTCGGAGCGCTGCTGATCCACATCGGCATCAGCTTGTTTGCGGCGGCCAGGATCTTCGAAAGTTTCCTGGGCGTCCCGATGCTCGCGACTATCATCACGCTGTCGCTCTTCACGGTGACGTACACGGCGCTCGGCGGGCTGAAGGCCGTGGTGATGACCGAGAACGTGCAGGTGGTGCTGCTCGTCGGCGGCGCGGCGCTCGTCACCGTGCTGGCCCTGCGCGCGCTTCCCGGCGTCGGCGTCAGCGACGCCGCGGCATTTCGTGCGGCGCTTGCGCCCGGACAGCTCCACATGCTGCAGCCGATCATGAACGCGCAGGGACAGTTGAATGAGTTCTCCTGGCTGGCCGTCCTGCTCGGCTACCCCATTCTTGGCATCTGGTACTGGTGCGCCGACCAGACGCACGTCCAGCGCGTGTTGGGAGCGCGCACGCTCCAGGATGGGCAGAACGGCGCGCTCTTCGCCGGATTCCTGAAGATCACGCCTGTCTTCCTGATGGTGTTTCCCGGCGTCATTGGATACGTCCTCTGGCAGAAGGGCATGTTCGCGCTGCCGTTCGTAGGTGGAACAAGGACGCCTGACTACAACGTCATGCTGCCGCTGCTCATCAACCATCTCGTGCCGATCGGGCTGCGGGGGCTGTTGGCGGCGTGCATGGCGGCCGCGCTCATGAGCTGCATGGCCGCCGCGCTCAACAGCTGCGCGACGCTCGTATCCATGGACATTGTCAAGCGCCTCCGCCCCGACATTGACGACGCGCGCGTCGTCCGCATCGGCCGGGTGACGACGGGCGTCATCATGGTGCTCGCGATGCTGTGGTCCACGCAGGGCGACCAGTTCGGTACGATTTTCGAGGCGATCAACAAGATTCCGATGACCTTCGCGCCGGCCGTCACGACCGTATTCGTGCTGGGCGTGATGTGGAGGCGCGGCACGAAGCAGGCCGCGATGACGACGCTCTACGTCGGGTCGCTCGTCGGCGTGCTCTACTTCGTGGCCGACCTGCCCCGGATCGGCCGGTTCGTCCTGGGCGGCCGCGCACCTGAAAATTTCGGCGGCCTCATCACGGATCCCTCGCTCGGACTGGGCATTCCCTTCATGCTCGTCGGTCCGCTGCTGGCGGTTGCGTGTGTGCTGATCTACGTGGTAACAAGCCTTGCGACGCCGGCGATGGATCCCCGGCAGGTGGCGGAGGTCTGCTGGGACCACCCTCTGGCATTTCTTGGTGGGCGGCTCGCCGGAGCAAGCGACCCGCGAGTGATCGCGGCCGTCTTGCTGACGGTCGTCGGCTCGCTCTATTACTGCTTGCGTTAAAGGAGAAGGGACGAATCCCAATGCGAACGACATCGATCGGCCTTTGCCTGTTCCTGACCTTGTCACTCGCGTCGGTTGCGCGCGCGCAACGGACGGAGGGCTGCCGGACCCTTCCATCGCATGACGCCGTGCGAAAGGCGCTCGCGGATGCGCAGGCGCAGCCCAACGGCGGGTTGGGTTTCCACATGTGGGCCACCCTGGTCGATCGTGATGGCGGGGTCTGCGTGGTCGCGTTCAGCGGGAGCGACCGCGGCGATCAGTGGCCCGGAAGCCGCGTGATCTCCGCGCAGAAGGCCAACACGGCCAATGCGTTCAGCCTGCCGAAGTTCGCGCTGTCCACGGCGAACCTCTACACCGCTGTACAGGCTGGGCAGAGCCTCTTCGGCTTGCAGCACAGCAACCCCGTCGACACGAGCGCGGCCTACGGCGGCAACGGCGCCCAGTTCGGGACCACCACCGACCCGATGATCGGGCACCGCGTGGGCGGCGTGAACGTTTTCGGCGGCGGGTTGGGGCTTTACGATGCGACGGGGCGACTGCTGGGTGGACTGGGCGTCAGCGGTGACACGTCGTGCGCCGACCACATCATCGCGTGGAAAGTTCGACACGCGCTGAACCTGGACAACGTGCCGGCGGGAGTCGCTGGTCCGGCCAAGGACAACATCATTCACGACCTCACGGTCGATCCCGCGACCGGCCACACAACCAGCAAGAGCGGGTGGGGACATCCGGCCTGTAGTGCGGACTCGACCGCGATTGCCAACGGCCTGCCGACCACCCACCCAACAGGATCGGGCCAGTAAACTGAGCATGCAGGCGCTCGTCGATCAGTTCGGCGACATCGACATCTACCTGTTCGATCAGTTGCTGCGTGGGGCCATTGCCACTGGCGCGACTGTCCTGGATGCCGGGTGCGGGCATGGCCGGAACATCGTCTACCTTCTCCGCACTGGACACGACGTGCTGGCCGCCGACGAGCGGCCCGAGGCCATCGCTGCGGTGCGGGCGATGGCCGCGCGACTGGCCCCGCATCTCGCCTCGACCAACTTCCGATGCGAGCCGATCGAGGCGATGAGCTTCGCCGATGCCTGCGCGGACGTGGTGATCAGCAGCGCCGTCCTGCACTTCGCGCGCGACGAGGAGCACTTTCTCGCCATGCTGCGCGGGACCTGGCGCACCGTGCGTCCAGGCGGGCTGCTGTTCTGCCGGCTGGCGTCGTCGATCGGGCTCGAGCACCGCATCGAGCGCATCGAGGGCCGGCGTTTTCACCTACCCGACGGCTCCGATCGTTTTCTGGTGGACGAAGACCTGCTCCTGTCGTTGACCGCCGACATGGGCGCCGAACTGGCGGACCCGTTGAAAACGACGATCGTGCAGGGCCAGCGTTGCATGACCACGTGGGTGACGCGACGTCGACGCCCTGCACGATAACTCGACTACCGGTCCACGGTGGTGTAGACCTTCGCCTCCCACGGGAAGATCGGCTCACGCCCGATCCACTCGTCCGGGACGTCCCGCGCCTGCGAGACATCGCGCCACCGCTTGCCGACGGGGGTGCCGGGCCAGTTGGGGACGAAATAGTCCGCTGACGGCACCGATGTGTCAGTGGCGAACTCCGAGAAATTGGCCACCACGACGACCGGATCGTCGACACCGGGACGTCCGCGCCGCCACACGAGGACGCGCTTGCCGGCGGTGAAGTCGACGTGAATGAAGTCGGTCTCGTTCACTGACAACGCGTCGCTCGTTGTGCGGAGCTTCACGAGCCGGGCGACGAAGTCGAACACGCGCCGGCGGAACGGCTCGTCCACCCGTTCGAAGTTCACGGCGTCTCGCTGCTTAGCCGGGTTGCCCACGCTCAGATCGTGCTGGTCGGCGAACTCGTCGCCGGCGAAGATCATCGGCAGGCCAACGGACGTGAGAAGGCACGCGAAGGCCAGCTTGATTCGCTCCTCCGTCCGGGCGACGCCGTTGTTCAGGAGGAAGTTGAAGAGTCGCTCGTTCCTGAATCCCTCGACGTCGTGGCTGCCCAGGTAATTCACCGCCTGCGCGCCATCGGCAAACCCCATCAGCCTGCAGTCGATCAATTTTCGGACCGACCACTCGAAGCTTGGCTCACCGTCGTCATTTCTGCCGAGGATGACATTGCGGATGCCTCGCTTGAAGCGTTCGTTCCAGAGGCCGTCGAGCCGGCCTTGCCGGAGCAGCTCCAACGGCACCGACAGTTCCTCGCCCACGACGAGGAATGTGTCGGTCGACCCGCCGGAGGCGATCCATGTTTCGCGCGCGACGTCCTTGAACTCCTGGACGAAGTCCCAGTTCGCGATGTTGTTGATGCTGTCCATCCGGATGCCATCGATCGCGAAATCGGTCATCCAGCGGACGATGTGGGTTTTCAGGAACTGCCGCGCCGGATTGAAGTCGCCGCGACCACCGCTCAACGGATCGAACGTCTCGGTTCGCGGCCCGTAGCGCCAGAGCCGGCCGCCAAACCCGTCGCGTGTGCCCTGGCCGCCGGATTGCCCGGCGTCGGGATCGTTCGGCGACCGCTGCGGGTCGATGTGATACTCATCGAAGTTCACGTTCTCCATTGGCCCGTGCGTCGCGAAGGCCATGACGACGTCGAGGAAGAAGCGGACGCCGCGCTCGTGGCAAGCCGTCACGAGGTTCACCAGATCACCACTTGCCGTGGGCGACGCGTGGCCCTCCGGAAAGCCGAGGTCGTAGTCCGGGGCGAAGTAGTTGCTGGTCGCGTAGCCCCACTCGCGGTCGACGAAGCTGTCGGCGATGGGCAACAGCTCGAGCGCGTTGATGCCCAGCTCTTCGAGATGACTGCGCCCCGGGCTCAGCGCGGGGATGCCGGAAAAGTTTGCGGCGGGCGCCGCAATGTCCACCAGCGCCCGCACGTCCCTGAAGGTGCCGACGCCGATTTGAGGGTCACCCTGCGCGTTCGTGCTTGCCCAGCTGGTCGGGAGCTCGTAAATCACGAGGCGATTGTTTCGGGGCGCCCTCGCCTGTGCGAGTGACGGCGCCCGGGCGGGCACCGTGCCGTCGGCATCGCAGGGGATCAGCTCGCCGTTCCGGAACAGCACCACTGCCGCCGGGTCGCGGTCGTCATCGTTGTAGGGCGCGGGCAACGGATCGGCCTGCAGACGCCAATCGACGGTGAAGGCGGCTGGATCCGTGCACAGGGTGCGCCGGCCGTCGCGATCCGGGTTGCTGTCGGTGACCTCGAACCAATAGTGGTAAACGTGCCCGTCGGCAAGGCCGCTACGATTCGCGCTGATGGTGAAGACATCAGGATGCGAGGGAAGCGCGGCGAGATCGAACTGCTGACGGTTGATGAGCGTCGGTGGGTTGCCTGCCTGGAACTCTCCGATGACCAGCGCGGGAGCTCGGTCTCGGTGCAGCGGGCGCCAGAGGACGAATCCAGTGCGTTTGAGGTCGAAGAATTGAACGGCCATGGACCTATGCTCCCCCCAATACCCTTCGCGCTGCTCAACAACATCGCACGACGATGTCTCGATCGCTGCACGAGGCCGGAATCCACTGTTGTGCTAGGTCTGGTTGGGAGACGGTGTGGGCGACGAGTGGTTTTTGACATGGGGCGCTGAGGAGCGTATACGTCGGCGGACTCATGAAGCTCGTTTCGCCCGCGGACGGAGGTCTCGCTGTCCGGTTAGCCGCGCTCTCAATTGCCGCGGTAACGGCGATCTTCACGTTCGCGGTTGTCGCCGGCGTCACCGAGTCGCGGATCGTCTCGCTCCTGTCCGCTCTCGTCATCGCCGCCAGCGTCGGCCTGTGGCAGTTGCGCCGGCCGACCGTGCCAATCGACGTCGGCGGCTGCTCGCGCGCGTTCCTCGCGGTGAGCCTCGTCGCGGCTGTCCTCGCGCTCGTCCTCATCTCACGGCTGACCGTGTTCATGATCGATCCGGCCCGCACTGGATATTCGACGGTGCCCTCGAGCGACTTCGAGGTGCGGCATTCCTGCCTGACGGCGTACTTCGTGGCCGCAGATGTCGTGCGACGCACACCGAACGTGTACGACACCACCCTCTACGCGGCCCCAGACGACGATCCGACAAAGCCGAGAAAGCCGCAGATGATGGGAATCTTCCGCGTCGATCAGTACGAGTACCCGCCACCGTTTCTGCTCGCGCCACGCGCGCTGTCGGTCGTGGCACCTGGATTTCTCCGACTGCGCGCTTCGTGGTTCGGGCTGAGCGGCCTCGTGCTGCTCGCGGGTTTGATCGTCGCCGCGCGTGCGATGACTCCGGCCGCCGGCACGCGCGCGCTGCTGCTTGCGCCAGTCGTCCTCGTCTCGCCCGGAACCCTCAACACGCTCCAGAAAGGCAACGTCCAGCTCGTCGTCATCGCGATAGCGGTGCTCGCGATGGCGGCGCTCGAACGACAGCGACGGGCGCTCGGAGGCGCCCTGCTCGCCTTCGTCACCGTCTCGAAGCTCTATCCAGGCCTGCTCGTGCTGTACTTGCTGTTCCGGCGTGATTGGCGCGGCGTGATCTGGACGGCCGCCTTCGCGGTCCTCTTCGTGGCGTTGAGCATCGCTGACGTGGGCTCGCAGCCCTTCGCCGCCTTCCGCGATCACTTCTCGGGACTGCTCAGCGGCGAAGCCTTTCCTGCGTTCCGGAACCCGTCGGCGGTGGCCGCCAACCTGTCGATTCCGGGCATCGTCTTCAAGCTGAAGCTGCTTGGCCTCGGCAACATGGGCTTCGGCGCCGCACGCGTGGTGGGGACGGTCTACATGGTGGTCGCCATTGCAACCACGGCGATCCTCGCGCAACGAGCGCCTCGCGACGGCGCCGGCCCGCTCATCTGGCTGACCGTGCTGTTGCTTGCGACGCTGCGCAGCCCCTTCCTGCCCTGGTCGTACGCGACCTTCCCGGCGTTGTGGCTGCTGACGCTGCTGGTGGCCGCCCACGTGCCGCGGGCGTGGACGCTGCCGCAATGCCTCGTGGCCGCGTTGCTGCTGGCGGTCGTGATGCCGGTTGACCTCCCAGTGGATCCACGGGTGAAGGCACTCATCAGCACCGTCCCGCAGATGATCATGGTCGCGGTGGCAATTATCGGGATCCGGCTCCGCCGCCTCGGATACGTCAGTCCGGCCGTACCCCCCGTCGTGGGTGGTTGACGCAATTCGGCAGACCCACGACAGTAAGGGCGCGATGGAGGACACGGCATGGACCGCCGACGATTCCTGCAACAGACCGCCGGCGCCCTGACCGGGGCCGCCGCGCTCGCTACAACCGCACGCTCTTACGCGCGCATCAAGGGCGCCAACGACCGGCTGCTGCTCGGGCACGCGGGCATCGGGAATCGCGGCCGCGGGCTCGAGTACATCCTGGGCCTGGTCAAGGAGTCGCAGAACGTCGAGACCGCCGCCCTGTGCGACCTGTGGACGGTGAACCGCGAGCGCGCCATCGCCACCGCGACGACAACGTTTGGCCGCGCGCCGCGCGCGTTCGCCAACTTCGAGGACATGCTGGCGATGAAGGAGCTTGACGGCGTCATCATCTCCACGCCCGAGCACCAGCACGCGCCGATGCTGAAGCAGGCCGCCGACGCCGGTAAACACATCTACGTCGAGAAGCCGATGGGCAACAACCTCGACGAGGTCAAGGCGGCGCGCGTCGCAGTGGTCGCGCGCAAACTGATCGTGCAGGTCGGCACGCAGCGGCGCAGCGAGCCGTACCAGGTCGCGGCGAAGGCCTGGCACGCGACCGGCGTCATCGGCGAGATGACGAAGATCGAGATCGTCTGGAACTACCACGGGCCCCGCTGGCGCGGGCGGCCCGAAGTGGCGCAGATCCGCGAGGCTGACACCGACTGGCGTCGCTGGCTGATGACTCGCCCGTACCGCCCTTTCGACCCGCGCCTCTACTTCGAGTACCGCCTTTACTCAGAGTTCTCGAGCGGCATCCCCGATCAGTGGATGAGCCACGGCATCGACCTGGCGCACTGGTTCATGGACGATCACTTCCCGACCTCGGTCGTCGCAAACGGCGGCGTGTTCGCGTGGAAGGACGGACGCGAGAACCCCGACACGTTCCAGGCGCTGCTCACGTACCCGAAGGGCGTGATGGTCAGCTACTCCACGAGCTTCGGCAACGACGCAGAGAGCACCATCCGCCTGATGGGCAAGCAGGGCACGATGATCAACTACGGTACCGAAGGCACGCCGCGCTGGAAGTGGGTGGAGGAGAAGGGCAACTACGAGGACACGCCGGAGCTCGTGCGCGAGGAGAAGTGGCTTTCCATCTCCGGCGACGGCGGGCGCGGCCCCGCGAATACTCCCGACGAGGATCCTTCTCACATGACAAACTGGCTCGAGGCCCTGCGCGCGGGCCGACAGCCATCGGCGCCCGTGGAAGCCGGCTTCGCGCATTCGGTCGCGTGCATCATGGCGGCGCGGGCCTGTCGCGAGAGGCGCGCTCTGTACTGGAATCCACGCAGCGAAGCCATCCTGGAGCATCCCCCAGCGCAGGGCTGATCGTCGTTCGGTCGCGCGGCTCAGGATGGCGAGGGGAATCCCATCCGCCGTACGAGCTCCGCATAACGGGGATCCGATCGCAACGGAGCGAGTCGAGGATCGAGACGGAGGTAGGCGAGCACCGTCGAACGCTCCTGGTAAGCCCGCTCCAGCCACTCGAACGCCCGGTCCTTCTCTCCAAGGCCGGTATAGACGAGCGCGAAGTAGTACGAGGGCACGTAGCCTTTCCGCGAGTCCTCCTGCAGCGTCGTGAGGAATTTGCGTGCCTCCTGGTGCTGCCCGAGGACCGCCTGTGCGTGGGCCAGCGACGCCAGGACGTTCCGGCTCTTCGAAAGCGTGGCGGCCTTCTGGAGTGATGCCAGGGCCTCCGGCCCCATCCCCTTCTGCTCGTAGGCAAGGCCGAGGCCCCACGGGACCATGGACAGGGTCGCGTCGGTCCGGCCAACGTCGCGTAGCGCCTTCACGGCGTCGTCGTACCGCCCCTGGAAGTAGAAGAGAAGGGCCGTGTTGGCCTTCAGCGAGAGCTCGCGGGGATCCAGTTCCTCGGCTCTGTGCACTTCCGCGATGGCCTCCAGCATGCGGCCGGACGCGGCAAGATACCGGCCGTATGAGAAGTGGGCGTCGGCAAAGTTCGGCCTCAGATCCAGTGCCTTCCGGAACTCGCGCTCGGCGGCCGCCCAGTCCCATTCGAAGTAGGCGCGAATGTAGGCGAGGGACGCGTGTGCCTCGGCAAGGTTGTCATCGAGCTCGACGGACTTCTGTGCTGCGGCTCTTGCCTTGGGAAAGACCTCGGCCGGCGATTGTGAGCTGTAGAACGGCAGGATGGCGTAGTAGCTGGCGATCCCTGCGTAGGGGGCAGCGTAGTCGGGCTGGATTTGGAGCGCGCGGTTGAACTGTTCGAGCGCGCTCTGCAGGCCTTGATCGCTGCCCTCGTCCAGGAAGAATCGACCGCGCAAGTACGCCTCGTAGGCCTTCGCGGCGATCGGGCGCTTCGCAGTCAGGCGGCTTCGTTCGTCGAGCGTCAGCTCTGCCTCGATCTGATCCGCGATCGCGCCGGCGATCTCTCCTTGCAGGGTCAGGACGTCCCCGAACTCCCGGTCAAAGCTCTTCGCCCAGAAGTGTTCGTCCGTCTCTCCCTGGATCAACTGTGCGGTCACTCGCACGCGGTCGCCCGAACGCGCGCAGGAGCCTTCGACGATGGCGTCCACCCCGAGCTCGTGCGCGATCTCCCGGAGCGGCTTCTTCGTGCCCTTGTACTGCATCGCCGAGGTCCGCGAGATGACCTTCACAGATCGGATCTGGGCGAGGCCGGCGGTCAGAGCCTCCGTCATGCCGTCTGCGAAGTAGTCCTGCCCCGGATCGCCGGAAAGGTTGGCCAGGGGGAGAACGGCGAGCGACCGAACATGCACGCCCCCGCCCGCTCGGAAGAGCCGCTCGCGAATCCGTCCGGCGTCGAAGGTCAGGGCAGTGGCGATGACCAGAAGCACCGCTCCCGCAGCGACGGCCGGCAACGTCGTGCGAACCCGTGACGCCGGCCTGACCGGTGTCGTCGCGCTCGGCACACCTGCACTCTCTCGCAGCGCGAAGGCGAGATCGCGGGCCGACTGGAATCGTGCGTCCGGCGATTTCTCGAGACAGCGGCGGACCACGCGCTCGAGCGGCGATGGGGCGGGCGCAGGGGAGAGCAGCGGCGGCTCGTCCCGCAGGATCGCGCTCATCGTCTCGGCGCTCGACGGACGCGAGAACGGGCGCCGGCCTGACAGCATCTCGTAGAGCACGGCGCCAAAGGAGAAGACATCCGATCGCGCGTCTGCAGGCAGCCCCTTCACCTGTTCCGGCGACATGTAGCCGATCGTCCCCATGACGACGCCCGGCTCGGTGGCAGCCGTGAACGTTTGCGCGTCGGCCGGCGGCCCGGCTTCCCGTTCTGGATGCGTCAGCTTGGCCAGGCCGAAGTCGAGGATCTTCACCAGGCCGTCCCGGGTGACGAAGATGTTCTCAGGCTTGAGATCCCGATGGACGATCCCCTTCTCGTGAGCCGCAGCCATCCCGGTCGTGATCTGCGCGCCGTACTCGACAGCCTTGCCCTCGGGGAGTGCCCCCTTCGAGAGCACCTCGCGGAGCGTCTGGCCCTCGAGCAGCTCCGACACGACGTACGGTGCCCCGGCCTCCGAGCCGATGTCGTGAATCGTGAGGATGTTGGGATGGTTCAGCGCCGAGGCGGCGAGTGCTTCCTGCTCGAACCGTCGCAGGCGGTCCGGATCCTGGAGGAACGCCTCGGGGAGTACCTTCACCGCAACGTCGCGGCGGAGCCGCGTATCCCGCGCCCGGTAGACCTCGCCCATCCCGCCTGCGCCGAGGGAAGCGAGGACTTCGTATGGGCCGAGCCGGGCGCCCGGGGTGAGCGGCATGGGGGAAGCAGACCGATTCTAGCGCCGGCGGCGCGTGCAAACGGGGACTATTCGCGCGTCGCCAGCGGCTGCCACTGAGCCTCAGGATCGGCCCGTGGTCCTCAGTTTGCGCGCACGAGGTCGATGTGCGCCTCGTTTGGCACATTCGCCGGCGTCATATACGTCCAGCCCTCGGTGTGATGATTTGCATCGATGATAGTGAACACCGCGCGGTGCATATGTCCGTACTTCGTGCCGCCAGAGACGTCGAGAAAGTCGAATTCCACGGTCTTGCCGTCTGGCGATAACCTGCCCGCCATCCGAGGCCGGTTCTTCCCGCTGTCGCAATAGTGCGTGAGGATGAGGCGGTCGCCATCGACGTAGAGCATCGTGATTGGATCGTCATCACCGCGGCTCGGGTCATCAGGTCGTCCTTCCGGCACCATCTCGTGCATGAGCGCGTCACCACCGGAAGTAACACGAAGTGACACGCGCACCGGGGCGCTCGCTCCGGGTTGCGGCCCCATCGCCGCCTGGCCTTTCCAATTTCCTGCAAGAGTTTTCAGTCGAGCAAACGCCACCTGAGCGGATGTCTGCTGCGCGTCGGGCTTTTGGCCAGTCGGCTCGCGTGTCTCCGAGTGCGACGTGGCGATGGCTGCGCCGCACAACATCAGGACGCAGGCCACAAATGACAGGGCCTTCATATGCTCTCCTCAGATCTCACCCCGCTTCGCAAAGCGCGCGATGTGCTCGCCCGCGCGAAACGCGAGCGCTTGAATGGTCATCGTCGGCTGGCCGCGGCCCGACGTCACCAGGCTGCTGCCGTCGCAGAGAAACAGATTCGGGACGTCGTGGCTGCGGTGGTACTTGTCCACTACCGAAGTGGCCGGATCGTTGCCCATGCGGCACGTGCCCAGCAGGTGCATCGCGAAGTCCTGCTCGCGGACCGGCGCTTTCGTGACACGCTGCGCGCCGGCGGCCTCGAGAATCTCGGCGCCGCGGTCTTGAAGGAAGCGTGCCGTCGCGAGATCGTCTGGGTGATCCTTGTACGTGACGCGAATGGCCGGCAGCCCCCAGGCATCCTTGAGGTCGGGGTCGAGCGTGACGTTGTTGGCCTCGAGCGCCAGCGATGTGGTGTGGCAGGCGACCTGCATGCTCCGGGGGAACTCCTCGAGGCGCGCCTTGAACTCGCGTCCCCAGGACGGCCCCTCGGTGGCCGTGCGCATCGCCCAGGTCGTCGGCTGCGGCCCGATGCGCCCATCGAGTCCTCCGCCGCCGTAGAAGCCACGCTTCGGATCCGAGTCGTAGAAGTCGTGCACGATCCGCGTGACCTGCACGCTCTTGTATTCGTTCAGCTCGTGCTCGAAGACGCCGAGCGCTCGCGCCGTGTAGTTGAACATCAGGTACTTGCCGACGAGCCCGCTCGAGTTCGCCAGGCCGTGGGGAAACATCTGGCTGGCCGACATGAGCAGCAGCCGCGGCGTCTCCGCGCCGTTGGCGCACACCACCACGGAACGCGCGTGTTGAAACTGCTCGCGGCGCTGCCGATCGAAGTACGCGACGCCGGTGGCGCGCCCCGCCTGATTGGTTTCGACGCGTGACACGTAGCTTTCCGCCCGCACCTCGCACCGCCCCGTGGCTTCCGCTTCCGGGATGACGGTGGTCAGCGTTGACGCCTTCGCCATCACCTCGCACCCGAAGCCGTGGCAGAACCCGCAATGGATGCACGGCGGCCGGCCGCGGTACACCTGGGTGTTGATGGCCATCGGCGCCGGCACCGGGTGAAGGCCCAGCTTGCGGGCGCCGCGCTCCAGGAGCACGCCGGACGACTTCACCGGCAACGGCGGCATCGGGTACGGCCTCGAGCGCGGCGGATCGAACGGGTTGACGCCGGCGAGACCCGACACG
>Ga0207701_10005483_pt1 | contig 12747 bp, 12 predicted proteins | sample KBSSwiSSwithPhiX_FD_184294 | JGI IMG/M metagenome (GOLD analysis project Ga0207701, IMG submission 184294) | Switchgrass rhizosphere bulk soil microbial communities from Kellogg Biological Station, Michigan, USA, with PhiX - S5 (SPAdes) (version 2) | ecosystem: Environmental > Terrestrial >...
GATCGCAACGGCTCATTGCGCGACTATGCTAGACCCCGCGGCGAGTTCGTCTCTCCGCGATCCAGTCTCGATACGTCGTCGGGACACGGTCTGCAACTAATCGATCAATTAAGCAAAGGATCTGGTTCCAGATCTCAGGATGCTCCCGGTCAACCGGATGAATGCTCATCCGCGCAAGTCCCGCCCCTGCAAGTTGGCGAGCCAGGACACCATTCCAGGCTAGACTCGCCATGCGACGCCAGCTGCTCCGCACGCTATAAGTGAGAGTGCGGGCGTGGAAATTATCTCCGAAACGCAAGTCGCGCACTCCCGTCAGTCGAGTCGTGTATTCCATTTCCGCAGCCGTTGCAGCCTGTTCCGCCGCCGGACCGAGCAGCCAGGCAGGCGCAACAAACCCACGTGGTTTTAACCCAGCCTTAGCGAAGTCGTCGCGGGCCTGCGTGATTCTGCGATACGATTCATCGTAGCTGAGATCGTAGAATTCTCCTTCGCCGCTGGTGTAGAGCCGAGTGAGAAACTTATCCCGAACGTTCTCGCCCACCCGCTGCGGCCTTTCATGAAAATAACCGTGTATCACCGCCTCATGCCCCTGCGTTTCCAAATCGTGTAGCCAGCGAACGAAATCTCGATCTTCCATTGAAGAACCACGGTGATGATAATTTGGCACCACGAGGAGAGAGGAAACGGGAATCTGATGGTGAGATATTTCCGTGATGATTTTTTCTGCCATCACCCGTGTCGCAGGAGCAACGTCATGAACGGAAACAATTAAGGCACGACGATCCGCCTCCGCAGAGAGAGCGAAGATGGGAGACAAAGATGTCGCCGTGGCGCCAGTCACACTAAATTTTTGTTCTCAACTTGGATGCAAACAAGCCTAATCGATTGAAGGACATCCGTTAATCTTCGCGCGCCATTCGAACAATTTCCTGAAATTCCGCACTTGTCAGAGACTGAACCGATAAGCGGGAGAGACGCAACAGCGCCATCTTCTTCAGCCGTGGATTTCGCTTAATCTCGTCGAGGGTCACTGGGCGTGGCAGAGTTTTCTCCGGGGCAAGATCCACCGCACTCCAATCGCCTTCGCTCGCCGTTGCATCCGGATACGCTTCCTGGATAACTTTGGCAATACCCACAACCGCCTTGTCGGTCACACTATGGTAAAACAACACCGCATCGCCATTCCTCATAGATCGCAAGTTATTGCGCGCAGTGTAATTGCGGACGCCCGTCCAGCCAGTCTTGCGGTCGGCGACAAAGTTCGCCCACGAATAGGCAGACGGTTCCTGTTTCACTAACCAGAATTTTTTCACGCAACTGTTAGGTAGCGGAGCGCAGCCATTTCTACAACCGTGTTTCGCTAATGATCTCACGTAATCTTCGAGTTCAAAATGAACAAGCAGCTGCAAGACAGAATCTTGATTGCGGCCCCCCTTTGTTTCACACTGCCTCGTAAGGACAAATGGCTTTCACCCGCACTGGTGCTTTCGAATATCTGAGCCGCGCTCATAAACGCAGCCGCCTCGCCCATGCTTATCTCATTTCCGGACCGCCCGGTAGCGGCAAACGTGCTTTGGTTTCTGATATTACCAATCTCCTCACCAACTCCTCACAAAGCGACGTCTTTGCCGCTCCACCTCCAGGAGTTTTCCTCGCCGAACCGGAATCGAAATCGCGCCGAATCGTGATTGAACAAGTCCGAGAACTCGAGCACGCTCTGCAACTCCGTAGCCCCGGAGGAAATCGGAAAGTAGCTATCATCGCAGAGGCCGACCGCCTTCAGCCGCAGGCTGCGCACGCTTTTCTGAAAACTTTGGAAGAGCCGCCTAACAACTCGCTCCTTCTTCTTGTCAGCTCGATCCCGGAAGCGCTCCCAGATACGATTCTTTCACGATGTATTGCGCTTCCGCTTGCACCGGAGGAGAAGGCTGATCTTTCCGCCGAGGAAGAGGAATTGGTGGAACTACTCGGAACGGTTACCTCGGGCGAAACTAAAGGAGTGCAGGTTCCCTATTCGCTTGTCCGTGGGTTTCAACGATTGCTGGCTCAAATTAAGGAGACGATTCAGAAAGAAAACGCCGCTGCTCTCAAACAAGAGGAATCGCGTTACAAGAATACCACTGAGGGGACATGGCTGGATGAGCGTGAAGATTATTTCAAGGCCCTCAGCGAAAGCCAGTACGTGAAACAGCGTGCAAGGCTCATCGAAACCGTTTTTCTCTGGTGGTCGGATGTGCTGCGGGCTAATACGGGCGCGACTCGGCGTGAACTGCCGTCGGCGGATCATCAAACTCGCCTCCTTGGAAAAAAGCTATCCACCTCAGAAATACTTCGGCGGATACGGCGTTTAGAAGAATTGCGTGACCATCTAAACCGAAATATCCAGGAAGCACTTGCGATCGAAGTTGCGTTTCTGACCATTTTTACCTTTTGATTTGAGCGCACGTTGTGCGCTGATCAGAATGAAACGCTTATGAGGTTTGAAAATCAGGTCGCAGTAGTTACTGGAGCAGGGCGGGGGATTGGGCACGCGATCGCATTGCGTCTCGCCCAAGAAGGAGCACGCGTCGCTTCTGTCAGCCGAACTGAAGCCAATGCTCAGAAAACCGCTCAAGAGATTAATGCCTTGCGAGCAAATGCCGCGAAAGCCTATGCGGTCGACGTCGCGGATCATTCCGCGGTCCAGAAAATTGGCGCTGCAATTCTGGAAGAGTTCGGTCGAGTCGATATTCTCGTAAACAACGCTGGTGTCACTCGCGATAGCCTGAGCATGCGAATGTCAGTAGAAGATTGGGACACCGTCCTGAACACAAATTTGAAAGGCGCATTCAATTTTGTTCAAGCGATGATGCGAACGATGATTAAACAGCGGAGTGGGCGAATAATAAATATCAGTTCAGTCATCGGGTTGATCGGTAACGCTGGCCAGGCAAACTATGCTGCGAGCAAGGCCGGTATAATTGGTCTAACGAAATCGCTGGCGCGCGAACTAGCTAGTCGTGGGATTACAGTTAACGCGATTGCGCCCGGTTTGATAGAAACGGATATGACGGGCGTGCTCTCAGATGAGGTTCGCCAATCCATTCTTCAAAAGGTTCCCCTCGGAAGGCTTGGCCAACCTGATGACATCGCTGCCGCCGTTGCCTATCTGGCTTCAGCGGAGGCGAGCTATGTAACGGGGCAAGTGCTCACGGTTGACGGCGGGATGGTAATGTAGCGCCGTCATCCCGAGTCGCTCAGACGGCGAGGGACCTTTCGCAGCCAAGAAAATTACGCAAATAAGCTTGCGCAAGCTCAACACGATTGGTTCGTGGATTGCGAACCTTGCCTTGGCGGTATGTCGTGCGTCGGTGAGGTCCTTCGCCGTCTGCGCGGCTCAGGATGACCAGCAAGATTGATCGCACGCGCATCAAAGCTGCTTTTTCATCTCCAATTCGTCTGACGAATTGCGAATGAAAACAGTTTTTACCCTACTGGTCATCACGCTCGCATTCTTCGCCTACTTCCACTTCCACCGTCCCATTACCTACCCACCAGGTGTCCTGATCGATTCCGATCCAGTTCAAATTCCTGCCGGCAAGGCAGAACAGATCATCAAGCACGGCGATTATCAGCTAACACCGCTCGCCCACTTTTCGTTCGATGCCCGGATCCTGCATCGGAAAGCTTATCCCTACGATCAATCCGCGAAACTGGCGCCGGTTGATCTAGCGCTCGGATGGAGAGCGATGTCTGATCAGGCCGTTCTAGATAAACTTAAAATTAGCCAGAGCATGCGATTTTATTGGTATGAATATCGAACCCCACCAATCCCGAAGGACCAAATCATTTCGCATAGCACGAATCTGCATGTTATTCCCGCCACCTCCGCGATCGCTTCATTCTGCAAATCATTGCGCCAAGGCGAGCTTGTTCATTTTGAAGGGGAATTAGTCGAGGCGACCGGCCCCAAAATTGGGACCTGGCGCAGTTCACTCAGCCGCACCGATACCGGCAACGGAGCATGCGAACTGATGCTCGTGGAAGTTTGTTCGAAGCTGAATCTGACGCCAAAGGAATCGGGCAGGTTGGTTCAACGTTGAATAGAATGATTCCTTTTTCGCCTGAAACGCCATATTTTCACGCCAAGATCAAAAAAAGGCTTCCTCTCGCTTCCTCTTTTTCGTAGCCTTCAATTCAATCCACCGTGCAAACGCTTCGATTAACTTGTTTGCTAGCCCTGTCCCATTTCATCGTCGCGGTCAGCCAGGGTCAGGTCCCGTCTGCAAACTTCGTCAACTTCGAGGCGCGACAGACCGCTCCATTGCGCCTCTCGCCTGATCGCACACTGCTCTTCGCGGTTAACAGCGCGGACGCACGGCTCTCCGTTTTTAGAACGAACCAGTCATCTCCGTTGGTCCACACTTTGCAGATCTTCAAAGAGATTCCCGTTGGTATCGAACCGGTCTCGGTCAACCCGCGCACGAATGAGGAAGTTTGGGTCGTCAACGAATTGTCCGATAGTGTGAGTATCGTCTCGATTTCCAAGGGCATAGTCTTCGATACGATCAACGTTAAAGATGAACCCGCGGATGTGGTTTTCGCCGATCACCTGGCTTTCGTTAGCGTTTCTGGCAACAACGAAGTCCGCGTCTACGAGGCTACGACGCGCGAGCTCATAGCGACGATCCCGCTCCTCGGCCAGCGCCCACGTGCCCTTGCAGTGAGCGCCGATGGAAAGAAGGTCTTCGTCACTTTTGCCGAGTCCGGTAATCGCACAACGCTTATCCCGCCGGACCTCGCGCCGCCGCAGCCTACCCCGACGAATCCGAACCTACCAACGCCGCCACAAGTCAGCCTGATTGTGGATGCGAACGACCCAGCTTGGAATCCTTCTGTCATCAAATTCACGATGCCGGACAATGACGTTGCGGAGATCGACGTCGAGACGCTTAGCGTCTCGCGTTACTTCCCTCGTGTCGGCACGAGCAATCTTGGTATCGCCGTCCAGCCAGTAACGGGCGATCTTTTCGTAACCAATACTGATGCACGCAACTTGGTCCACTTCGAGCCCAATCTTCGCGCCCACTTCGTTGATAATCGCGTAACTCGCATTCCTATTATTGGAGGCGCCTTCGACGTCATTGATCTAAATCCGGGTATCGACTTTAGGATCCTGCCGAACCCGGCTGCTCAGGCAATCGCGCTCGCGCAGCCGACGTCTATCGTCTTCGATCCCTCCGGAGGTTTCTATTGGGTGGCGGCATTTGGAAGCGATCGAGTGGCGAAGGTGAATGCGAAGGGTTCGATTCTCTTGCGCGTCAACCTCGGTAGTACAGGTGTTGACCCGCGCAACAAACGAGGGCCTCGGGGGCTTGCACTCGATGCGGTCGCGGGCCGACTCTATGTCCTCAACCGCATTTCGAATTCATTGAGTGTTATCAATACCGACACCGGACAAGTTCTATCCGAGCGAAACGTCGGCGCTTTCGATCCTACGCCAACAGTTATTCGCAACGGCCGGGGTTTCCTTTATGACGCACGCCTTTCTGGTGCAGGCACAGTCTCCTGCGCCTCGTGCCATCTCGATGGCAATACCGACCGACTCGCCTGGGACCTGGGCGATCCCGGCGGCAGCATGCAAACTGTGACCGCCGAGGTGTCGGTCCTCCACATACCGGCGCCATTCTCCATGCACCCGATGAAGGGGCCGATGACTACGCAAACCTTGAAGGGCCTGAGCAACCTCGAGCCACTTCATTGGCGCGGTGATCGCGGGGATTTTACGGCCTTTAATCCAGCCTTCGCTAGTTTGTTAGGCGGAGGGGCCCTTTCTGTTGCTGATATGAACGCCTACCGCGATTTCATTAATACGCTCAGATTCCCACCGAATCCTAACCAACAGCTCGATCGCACTTTGCCGACGACTTTTGCGAGTGGAAATCCGTCCGCTGGGCGTAATACTTTTCTGAACGAACAATACACCCAGGGGCTTAACTGTAACAGTTGTCACGCGATCAACCCCGGACCCGGCACCGACAGGACTCTAACGCCAGCTCAGGCACTAAATGAATCGCAGAGCTTTAAGGTTCCTCATCTGCGCAACATGTATCAGAAAATCAGTTTCGATAACTCTTTAGGCGCCGCGTCGCTCGATGGCTTTGGTTTTACCCATGACGGCGTCGACCCTTCAATTTTTGTTTTTCTCGGTCGCTCGGCTTTTCCACTTATTCGCAATGACACCACCCGCAAGACCAACCTCAATGCTTTTCTGATGTGCTTGGACACCGGAATTGCCCCGGCCGTTGGTTACACCCGCACTGCAACACCGGGAAATGTGACAAATCCAACGTTGCTTGCTGACTGGAATCTGCTCCAAAATCAGGCCTCGTTAGGTAACATTGAATTGATCGGTAAGGGCACAATTGACGGCAACCTGCACGGCCTTTTCTATCAGCCGGCGACAAGTAATTACAGGACGGACAAGACGGGATTGGGGCCATTCACCCAAGCGCAATTGCAGGCAAAGATTGGAGCAGGCGACATTTTGAATATCACGGGGGTGCCACCAGGTTCGGGCCTCCGGATGGGTATTGATCGGGACCTCGACGGGGTTCTTGATGATGATTGAGACGCGGGGCCTTTTCCCGCGATCAGATCAACATTTGCGCGCTCGGCCTTCTCGTTTCATGGTGACAACATGACGACAGAAAAAGCGACATTTGGCGCCGGTTGTTTCTGGGGCGTCGAAGCAACTTTCCGGGCTACTCCTGGGGTAACGAATGCAACCGTTGGCTACGCGGGGGGTAATACCGAAAATCCAACCTACGAACAAGTGTGTGCTCACGACACCGGGCATGCCGAAGTCGTACAGGTGGAGTTTGATCCTGCCGTCATCAGTTACAATCAGCTCCTCGATGTGTTCTGGTCTAATCACAATCCGACCACCCTTAATCGCCAAGGACCCGATATAGGCGATCAATATCGTTCCGTGATTTTTTATCACACACCTGAACAACGCACCGCCGCCGAAGCCTCCAAATCAAGCCTCGATAAAAGTGGAAAGTTTAAGAAACCGATCGTGACCCAAATCGAGCCGGCCCCCACGTTTTATCGAGGGGAAGAATATCATCAACGCTATCTCGAAAAGCGCGGCTTGTCCCATTGTACGGTCTAGCTGATTACTTCCACGGATGAAGCGCGAAGTTATTCGCTCCAAAAACTTCGTGCCGGAAGCCGCGGAATTCATTCTCCAACACGCGCGGACAAGTCTCTCAGAACGAGATCAGTTTCGCATCGCGCTTTCAGGCGGAAATACTCCCCGTCCAGTTTATCGCGAACTCACCAGAATCGGACACGATCTCCCATGGGATCGTATCTTTTTTACTTTTGGCGATGAGCGGTGTGTCCCGCCCGAAAATGAACAAAGTAATTTTCGTATGGCAAAAGAAAGCCTTTTTGTTCCTGCGAATATTCCGAATGAATCAATCGCACGGATGGAAGGTGAACTGGACCCGGAGATCGCTGCGCAGAATTACCAGAAGAAGCTTGAGCTCGTTGCGGCAGATCGAGATGAAGCGATTTACTGTCATGATTTGATTCTCCTCGGTATCGGCGACGATGGACATACCGCTTCTTTGTTTCCGGGCACGACCGCGCTGAAAGAAAAAATGAAAACGGTCGTTGCCAACTACATTCCAAAATTCAATAGCTGGCGGATTACGTTCACATTTCCGTTAATTAATCAGGCGCGTCAGATTTGTTTCCTAGCGAACGCGAATAAGAACAGAGAGCTTCTCGAGAAAGTGTTAGCCGGAGACATGCAATATCCCGCAACGCAAATCGAGCCGGTCACTGGAGGAGTCACCTGGATTCTCGCCGACACTTGATCCGTAGTTCCATTTCGAATTTTCCATGCGCAAAATTATTGTGACCGGTTCTGCAGGCCTGATTGGCTCGGAGACGGTGACCCATTTTACCAAACAAGGATACGGTGCCGTCGGGATCGACAACGATATGCGGAGCCGCTTCTTCGGAACAGAAGCCTCGACCAAGAAGACGCGCTCTCGCCTCGTAAAAACGATCCCAGCCTATGAGCATCACGACCTCGACATTCGCGATGCCAATGGCGTGCTCGATATATTTCGTAAGCACCGAAGGGAGATTGCCGCTGTCGTTCACACCGCGGCCCAACCTTCTCATGATTGGGCAGCGCGCGAGCCTCAGACTGATTTCACGGTCAATGCGAACGGAACCCTGAATCTTCTTGAAGCCTCTCGTGAGATTTGTCCCGAAGCGCCCTTTGTTTTCGTTTCAACCAACAAGGTCTATGGCGACACCCCTAACCGATTGCCCCTCCGCGAGCTGCCATTGCGTTGGGAAATCGCCGAGGGCCATGAGTACGAACCCGGGATTTCCGAAACGATGAGCATCGATTATACGAAACATTCACTTTTCGGCGCATCGAAAGCAGCTGCAGATATTTTGGTGCAGGAATACGGACGATATTTCGGAATGCCCACCGTCTGTTTTCGCGGAGGATGCCTAACTGGTCCCGCTCATGCCGGCACGGAACTGCACGGGTTTCTTTCTTATCTCATGATTTGTACGGTAACGGGACGTCCTTATCGCGTTTTTGGTTACGGGGGAAAACAAGTCCGCGACAATATCCACAGCGCCGATCTGGTGAGTGCGTTCGGTGCCTTTATCAACGCGCCCCGTGCTGGCGAGGTTTATAACATTGGCGGCAGCCGCCACAGCAATTGTTCCATCCGAGAAGCAATTAATCTCTGTGAAGAAATCAGCGGAAACCGATTAAACTGGAAATACGAAGAGAACAATCGAATCGGTGACCACATCTGGTGGATTAGCGACGTGGGCAAGTTCCAGAAAGACTATCCGAATTGGAAATTTCGTTACGGCCAACAAGAGATGCTGCAGGAAATCTACGATGCCGTTCGGACGGAAGTTACAATATTAAGTCGTTAACTTTAACGAAGTAACCAACTCTCTAACCATCAATACTCTTCGCCCTCGTCCTTTGTCGTGGGGGCGACACGGTCCTCAATCCCATAGACATGGAACATGACCGCAAACCAATAGAGTGGGATCAGAAAGAGACCGAAGCCCGCCGAAGCAGTCGCAGCCAGTATTCCGAAGGTGATCGCGACGAATGCCCCAGTCACAAACAAGAGGCCCAGGAATTTGTATCCTTTGTAAACATGGCCGAGACCTGGCACCACACTTAGCATCACCGCAACAACATCACTTGCCTTGCCCTCAGCCGTCTCTGTGCTGGATCCCCGCACCCAATGACAGTGGTCACATCTTTGGGCATTTTTTGGTAGAGCATGCCCGCAAAGTGGACAACTCCCCGGATCCGCCGCTACGGCCATTTCTGAAGTGGGCGCGTCTGTATATTCCACGAAATTCCTCCTCAACTAATTCGACGTTGGAGCAGCCCCTATGTCAAGCATCGAACACGTGAGCCCGATTCCGATCGGCGGAAACGAAAGTCTTCACGTGCATTCTTTTCGGTCTCTGCCCACAATGGCACTGAATGTCGCAGCTCGAAAAATTGATCGATTATTGCAATGAGCTTCTCCGAATTGGAGAAATCTCGGACTGGCCGAACGCATTAAATGGATTACAGATCGAGAATTCAGGCAAGCTGACTAAGATCGGTGCCGCGGTTGATGCATCGAACCGAACCATTCACGCCGCGGTGGAGCAGGGGATCGACTTCCTAATCGTTCATCATGGTCTGTTCTGGCCCGGATTGCGACCGGTTACCGGCGGCCGGCGGCAGATGTTAGGGTGCGCGCTTGCTAACGATCTCGCTTTGTACAGCGCCCATCTCCCGCTCGATTTGCACTCCGCCTTGGGCAATAACGCTCAACTGATGAGCGCGTTAGGATTTGAGAACACGGAGCCGTTCTTCGTAGTGAAAGGGCAACCCGTCGGTTTGAAAGTGACGTGTCAAATTTCGCGAGAAGAACTTGGGCAGAAACTTGAGCGCTCGTTAGGCGGCCCTGTGAAACTATTCGCAGCCGGCCCCGAACAAGCCGGAATGACAGGATTGATTACCGGTGGGGCTGGCTCTGAGATTTACGCGGTTGCCAGTGAAGGGATCGATACCTTTATCACCGGCGAAGCACCTCATTGGGCTGGTGTCGCTGCCGAAGAACTCGGGATCAACCTGCTCCTAGGTGGACACTACGCGACCGAGACCTTCGGGGTCAAAGCCCTCGCAGCTCACTTGTCGAATCGATTCGATCTGCCCTGGCAATTCCTCGATTTTCCGACCGGACTATGAGGCTCGTTTCGACAGGGAAAAACGAAGCAGGTGCGCAACTGCTTCTCTTCAAGTCGTCGGCATGCTTTCTTCTTAACATACCCTCCTGATGGACGCTCTTGTCTGCTTGGGTCTGCTGGTGGTGATCGCCCCGATTGCTTTGATTGTCTTCGGTGCGGTGCAATTGCACAAACTCAAGAAAGCTGTGGCCCACCTCAGTCGTCGTCTGGCCGCCTTAGAAGCAGAGCACAGTCGAACTGACGTTGCGCAATCTGCACCGGCTACTCCGACCATGCCGGTTGCTCAGCCGAAACCGGTTGCCCCATCGCCGGTCGCCGTTCCTCCGCCGCTGCCTTCGATGCCGCGAATTCCAGACCCAGCTTTACCCAAGCAACCAGTTGGCAGCTCACCGCCGGTGACCCCTCCACCTCCACCACCTCGTCCCGCGCGAGCAGCAATCGATTGGGAAGCATTTCTAGGAATCAAACTCTTTGCCTGGATCGGCGGGTTCGTCCTTTTCCTCGGAATCGTTTTTCTTGTGAAGTACTCATTTGAAAACAACCTCATCACTCCTGGAATGCGAGTGGTGATAGGAACGGTCGTGGGACTTGTTCTTATCGCAACAGGCTGGCTGACCGCAACTCGGCGCTATCGGGTTTCGGGTCAGAGTCTCTGCGCGACTGGAGTTCTTGTCCTCTACGGGAACGTTTTTGCAGCTCATGTTTTCTACAACCTGATCGCGCTTGCGCCTGCCTTCGCATCGATGGCGATCGTAACCGGCGCGGCCTTCTATCTTGCGGTGTGCATGAACGCCCAAGTCATCGTTGTCTTAGGTTTGTTAGGTGGATTTCTGACGCCTGTCTTACTTTCGACAGGTGTCGACAATCCAACCGCTCTCTTTGGTTACATTGCCGTTCTAAATGTCGGGATCGCCGCTGTCGCGATTCGCAAGCGCTGGGATTATCTTGTTATCCTCGCGGCGGTTGGGACTGTTCTGATCGAGTTCAGTTGGGCGTATGAGTTTTTCAGTTCTCGGAAAGCAAATACGTCGCTTGTAGTCTTTCTCGGATTCGAGGCTCTGTTTCTCGCCATCTTCGTCTTGCGACATCGCGTCGTCTCGACCGAAAAGTGGACGGCACGCGCTGCGATCCTCCAAGGCTTTGCTGCTCTGGCCTGGGGATTCTGTCTCTTGACCTATCCGGAGCTCGGCCGGCGACCCGGTTTCCTTTTCACATTTGTTTTTGCCGCCGAGATCGGTCTGCTCGCTCTCGCGATTTTTCTCTCAAATCGAAGATTACTTGCTGGGGCGAGCGGCCTCATCGTGTTCCTTTTTTTAACGAACTGGACTGCGCAATTCTTAAGTGAGGCTCTTCTTTGGTGGGCGCTCGGCGGTTACATCATTTTTGCTTTGCTGCACGCGACCCTTGCGCTTTGGCCTTCTCCAGAGCGAACCCGTTCAATCGAAGCGACGTGGCAAAACTACTTGCCCTTACTCTCGCTTGTTCTGATTTGCCTCTGTGTCGGGAAAAACGAGACCTCATCCGCTGTCTGGATCTGCTTGTTTATTCTCGATTTTGTCGCCATAGCGGTCGCATCTGTTCGCCGTTCGCTCCCGGCATTGGCGATCGCATTAGTCATCACCATTTACGCCGCCGGCTTGTGGGTCTTTGTCGCTCCGCCTGATATCGATCTTCGCGGATTCTTAATCGTTACTGCTGGGTCGGGAACGTTCTTTTTCTCCGCGGCCCTTTTCGCAGCTCGCAGGTTCTTTCCTAGTTCTGAAAATGCTCGACGTGAAATTCCTGCCCTTGCGGCGTCCTTACCGTTTTTGCTTTTGCTCCTCGCGATTGCGAAGCTTTCCATCTTTAACCCCACACCGATTTTCATCACCGCGTTTTTCCTTGCGGTTCTTCTCCTCGGACTCGGAGTTATAACCCGTACAAGTTGGATCGGATTGATTGCTTTGATTTTTGCGTGGGCGGTCCAACTCGAATGGCAGAATCTGCATCTTACCAAGACCAGCGGAGCCCTTCTCATTGGATGGGAGGTCGCGTTTTGCCTCCTCTTCGTCGGCTATCCGTTTTTCACAGCGGAAGAGCGCAAGCCCTTGCCGTGGGCGATCGGCGCACTATCGGGCCCCCTTCATTTCTGGCTGATCTACGAAATCATCCAGATGACCTTTCCGGAACTGCGCAATGGGCTGGTCCCTGCACTCTTTGTCGTTCCTTACGCTGTCGGGACCTTTTTCCTAATCAGGAAGCGAGATGTAACTCCTGAATCCGGGGATGCGCGTCTTGCCTGGCAAGCAGGCACGGCTCTCTTTTTCGTTAGTCTTATTTTCCCGATCCAATTTGATCGCGAATGGATTACGTTAGGCTGGGCCTGCGAAGGCTTTGCCCTTCTTTACCTCTTCCGGATTGTGCCGCACATCGGGTTGCGTTATGTCGGAGTTGGATTGCTCTGCATTGCATTTG
>Ga0207701_10005484_pt1 | contig 12747 bp, 12 predicted proteins | sample KBSSwiSSwithPhiX_FD_184294 | JGI IMG/M metagenome (GOLD analysis project Ga0207701, IMG submission 184294) | Switchgrass rhizosphere bulk soil microbial communities from Kellogg Biological Station, Michigan, USA, with PhiX - S5 (SPAdes) (version 2) | ecosystem: Environmental > Terrestrial >...
CTTGCCGATTACGCGCATCGATCGCTGCATGAGCTGGCCATTCACGCAAAAGCTGTCGTCGGCGCGTATTACGGTAAAGAGCCTGCCGCATCGCTGTGGAACGGCTGTTCCACGGGTGGCAATCAAGGACTGACGCTCGCTTCGATGTATCCGGCCGACTTGAGGTAATCGACCAATCCCGCTGCGTTAGTTTGATCGCCTGTCTTAATATTCTTTGGTGCTGTGTAAATGCCCGCCGACGGGGTAAAAACCTCGCCGCTGAGCAGGCGACGGTCGATCTCGTCGGAATAAAGGAACCAGAAATAAGTAAAGGTTAGTATTCCAGCGAAAAGGATCAGGACGACGGCAGACAATGTCCATCTATTAAAGACCATCCCCAGAATTCGACGGAAACGGGACTTCGGCGGAGCCTGATAAGCGGTCCGGCGTCGTGCCGCCAGCCAACCTTTCGGCGGCATTTTTGACTTTGCGTTGCGTGTCTGTAACTGGTCTTGCATTTCGCGGCGAGGGAACCTGAGGGAAAGTGGGGTTTGGTTTTAATTGACTGCCCTGTAAAATCTTATCGGCTTAAGGTCGAAGGTGTCTAGCAATATTCTGTAATGAAAGTTTTGGTTACGGGCGGAAGTGGGTATCTCGGTACGCATATACGACAGCATTTCGATGCCGACGACCTTTCGCGTCGCGCAGGGTTGAATATTCTTAGCACGGAAGACGCGGCTATTGCGTCGGAATACGATCTTGTAATCCATCTTGCCGCGTGCCTCGACAAGTCGCCCGAAGTGTCAGAAGAAGTTTTTCTAACAAATGTCGAAGGAACGATCAACCTTTTGAAAAATATGCGGAAGGACGCCGCATTCATCTTTGCATCGACGAAAGATGTCTACGGACGCTTTGCGGATAATTTCGCCGAAGTGCCGGAAGAGTGCCCGACACTCTATGCCGGGCAATCCGCGCTCGAATGGTCGAAACTGATCGCCGAGCGTTATGTCGAATACTACGCCGAGCAGAATGGTTTCCGTTCGTGCATCTTTCGCCTTTCGAATGTTTACGCACCTCCCAGCGATGGGAACACGCCGGGATTTGTGGGTTCGCTGGCGGATGCCGTTAACAAGGGCGAGCGCATACGGTTGCCTGGAAATGGGTTGCCGGTTCGTGATCATCTGCACGTTGATGACTTTGCTGCCGCATGTAGTGAGTTTGCCGATTCGGTCATCCGACAAGGCCTGTACAACCTTGGAGGCGGCGGCGCGAATGCTCTTACATTGAACCGGCTGATCGAAAAAATGGAGACGGTTTCCGGCCTGCAAGCTGTGATCGACAAAGAGAATCCGCTGCCTGATCCGGTTCCCTTCAGGTACGTTTCCTCGCTTAACAGGGTTTCGCAGGAATTGGGATGGATGCCTAAGATGAGTCTCGAGGAGGGCTTGGAAACCCTTTTCCATTCGGATCATTTATCGAACGACGCATGAAGATATTGGTTCGCGGCGCAAATTGGATCGGCGACGCGGTTATGACAATTCCGGCATTGCGCGCGTTGCGCGGCTTGTATCCGCAAGCGAATATTACGCTGTACACGAAGCCGTGGGCTTTGGGAGTTTTTCAGGACTTTGATCAAATTGATCGCATATTGACGATCGAAAATGAAGGTTCGGGATTGCGAGATGCTGTTCGAGAATCAAGACGCGTCGCGCTGGGCCAGTACGATCTTGCGTTGCTTTTCACGAATTCATTTCGATCTGCCGCGGTGATTCGTTTAGCACGAATAAAGCAACGAATCGGATATAGCCGCGAGGGCCGCGGTGTTTTGCTTACCGACCCGATCAAACCGCCTTCGTGGCAAAATGAAAGGCATCAGGTGTTCTATTACCTGAAACTGATCCAAGAACTCGCGAAACGGACCGATGCCGCAGTTTCGCTTGATGCGATTCCGTCCGATCGACACCTCGCCGTTTCCGAAAGTCGCCGTGCGAAGGCTCGAAAGACGCTCGTGGATGCAGGCCTGGATCCCGCGAAACCGACGATCGGGTTTGGTGTGGGTTCGACAAACTCAACAGCGAAGCGGTGGGGCGAGGAAAGATTTGCTCGCCTGGCAGATCTGGTTTCAGGCGGCGCGAATGTCATTCTGCTGGGAGCACGAGAGGAGATCGAGATCTCGGCCCATGTGGCCGCACTTGCAAACTCCGATATTATCGATCTGACCGGGAAAACCGATCTCGCCGCCGCGTCGGCATTGCTTGGTGAGATCGATCTATTCGTCTCAAATGATATGGGGCTCGCTCATCTTGCCGCGGCGGTTGGAACGAAAACGCTCGTGATCTTCGGACCTACAAATGAAGTTACGACGCGTCCATTTGCCGGCAACGCTTTTGTGATTCGCAAGCATGTCGAATGCTCGCCCTGTATGCTGCGGGTGTGCCCGATCGATCATAGGTGCATGACGCGGATCTCCCCGGAAACTGTCTATGACAAAGTTCTCGCAATGTTGAATGAAAAGAGTGCGTAAACAAAAAACCGTCTTTCTCGACCGCGACGGCACCATGATCGAAGAAGTGAATTTCCTGTCGCGCGTCGAGGACCTGAAACTTTTCTCGTTTACAAAGCAAGCGGTCGAACTATTAAAGTCTTCAGGCTTTCGATTGATCGTGCTTACGAATCAATCGGGCATCGGCCGCGGCATTTACGAGGTTGAAGCGATGCACGCCATACATCGGGAAATGCAGGGGGCGCTAGATAATGCTATCGACGGTTTTTATTTCTGCCCTCATCTGCCGGATGCGGGATGCGACTGTCGTAAACCGAAACTGCAAATGATCCGCGATGCCGATCACAATTTTCCGGTGGACTTTGAAAATTCGTGGATGATCGGGGATAAGACTCTTGACGTCGAAACGGGCAAAGCGGCCGGCATTCGCACCGCACTCGTTAAAACCGGGTATGGCGCGGAACACGAAAATCTTTTAACGAAAAGGCCGGAAATAATTGCCGAGGACCTATTCGGCGCGGCACGGCAGATAATCTCGTTCCAAAACTAAGTGGCTAAACCACGCGGCCAAAGTCATCATCCAGTCGGACAATGTCGTCCTCGCCAAAATATGTGCCGGTTTGTACTTCGATGAAGACACAAATTTCCGTATCGTGCGGGTTTTCTACACGGTGAGCATCTCCGATCGCGATGTCGATCTTTTCGCCGCTCGATAATACAAACTCTTCGTCATTCAATGTCGCCTTTGCTGTCCCGGCGACCACGAACCAATGTTCGGCGCGTTTCGAATGCCTTTGATAACTGAGCCGTTTGCCGGGAAAAACTTCAATACGTTTAACTTTGTAACCGATTCCCTCGTCAAGAATGGTAAAATTCCCCCACGGGCGTTCTTCAGTAGTCCCGATCTCATCTTTCCGTTCCATAAGTATTTAGCTGCTTTCAGTTCTCAGTAATGTCGAGTTTAAAGGATAACCCGATAACTGCAAATTTTTCGTGGGTCCAAAGCGTCCAAACGCTGATCATCGGCCGGCTGATCGTCGTTTTTCTTCTGCTTATCACGACCTGGTTTTGGTACAGCGGACGAATGGAGCTTTCATTCGAGCGCTTTCCGCAGGGTCTGGCATTAGTTTTCATCATCGCCGTCGGGTTCACGATCGTATATTTCTTTTTACTGCGGCTAAGCCCGAATTTGACATGGCAAATTTGGACCCAGTTCCTTATAGATGCACTTTTGATCACATGGCTTATTTGGAGAACCGACGATCTTTCTTCGCCCTACATCACGCTTTATATCGTTCTTATAAGCGTCTCGAGCATCTTTCTGAAGCCTTTCGCGACCTTGATCATGTCGTTCATCTGCGTAGGATTGTTCGGGGCTCTAGCGCTTACAAGCGCGGTCGGACTGCTTTCCGGCGGAATCACGAATCAACCCACCGCGAAGATAGTGCAGGTCGTAAGCTTTAACGTTGTGGCTTTCCTGATAGTCGGGTTGCTTTCGGCACGGCTTGCAGAGCGAAGATCGTCGGGCGAACTGCTCGAAGAGGCAACTAAAAGCCTTGCGAATCTTCGAATGCTGCATGAACGTATCATCGAGTCGATACGCTCCGGCTTGATAACAACGGACCTGGATGGAAAGATCTACACTTTCAACGCCGCCGCGTCAGAGATAACCGGATATTCTTCCGACCAGATGATCGGCGCCTCGATCCATGATCTGTTCGGCGACATCAGCGAATCCGTCGACCTGGCGTTTGGCGAAGTTCCTGACCCGGATCAGCCGCCAAGGTTTGAGGTCGATCTGGTAACCCCCGAGGGTTTTGCGGTCCATATCGGGTACAGCGTTTCGCTGCTGTTCTCGGAAACAAACGAAACTTCAGGCTTGATCGTCACATTTCAGGATCTAACCGAGATCCGCTCGATGGAAGAGAACGTTCGTCGAAAAGACCGCCTTGCTGCCGTTGGCCGTGTGGGAGCGGGCTTAGCACATGAGATCCGAAACCCGTTGGGTGCAATGCGCGGGGCGATCCAGGTACTGGAATCGAGCACGCCGAAAGAATCGGTCCACGCCGAACTGATGCAGATAATTATGCGAGAATCAGACCGGCTGAACAGCATAATCAGTAACTTCCTGACTTATGCGAGGCCAAAAGCCGGGAATTTTGTCGAAACGGATATTTGCGAAGCGATACGCGAAACCGCGAAACTCATCCGCCACAGTCCCGATGTTTCTGACAAACATGAGATCATTCTTGAGCTCCCGGACTGTCCGATCACGATCCTAGGGGATGCTACCCAGCTAAAACAAATATTTTGGAATCTTGCCCGCAATTCGATAAATGCTATGCCCGACGGCGGGAAATTTGTCATTGGCCTGGAAAAAGCAGCCAACAAGCGCATTCAGGTCACGTTTTCCGATACTGGGACTGGAATGCCCCCTGAACAGGTGGAACAGCTTTTCGAGCCCTTCTCGAACTCAACTACGGGCGGGACCGGGCTTGGACTCTCGATCGTCTACCAAATTGTCCGAGATCATAAAGGGGTGATCCGCGTCCGCAGCTCCGAAGGAGAAGGCACGGTAATTACGATCGAGCTTCCGGCCGATATGAAACCCGCGCAGACCGATCAGAACGGAGATATCCACGAATCGGAAAATCCGAACGCACCTATAAAGACCTTTTTGAACGTCGGAATCTCGGATGACAAAGTTTCTTCTTGAATAAAAACGTTTAATTCTGCGAAAATCTAGTTGCGGTCCAAAAAAGCACCTTCTAACCGCACCTCAGCAAATTTTTAACCCGAAATGTCAAACATACTTATCGTCGACGACGAGCAAAGTTACCGGCAACTTTTGAGCCTTGTCTTTGAAGGCGACGGACACACGATCCGTACGGCAATTAATGGGCGAGACGCCCTGGAAATATTGCAGACGGAGCCCGCCGACGTCGTTATTTCCGACGTCAAAATGCCGGATATGGACGGCATCGAGATGCTGCAGGCCCTCCGCGAGACCCAGCCCGAACTTGGCGTGATCCTAATGACAGCGTTTGCATCGGTCGAAACTGCACGCGAAGCATTTAAGCTCGGCGCCGACGATTTCATTCAAAAGCCGTTCGACGTTGAAGAACTCAAGCTCATCGTCAAAAAGACCCTTGAAAAGCAGGCTCTAATTGATGAGAACCGTGCATTCAAGCGTGCTCAACGCGATCGCGGGAGCGTTAAAAATATTGTCGGGAGTTCGGCAAAGATGCAGGCGATCTTTCAAATGATCGAGACCGTCGCCGAAGTTCAATCGACCGTTTTGATCAACGGTGAAAGCGGCACCGGAAAAGAACTTGTCGCCCGGGCCATTCACGATCTTAGTCCCCGTGCCGAAAAACCGTTCATTTCGATCAACTGCGGCGCTTTTACGGAAACCCTGCTTGAATCGGAACTTTTCGGGTATGTGAAGGGTTCGTTCACCGGTGCGAACGCGAATCGTAAGGGACTTTTCGAAGCATCGAATAAGGGCACCATTTTTCTGGATGAGATCGGCGAGATGTCTCCCGCCATGCAAGTAAAGCTGTTGCGTTCGCTCCAGGAGCGCAAGGTGCGGCCCGTCGGTGCACATGATGAGATTCCGGTGGACACTCGCGTGATAGCGGCAACAAATAGAGATCTGAAACAGATGACGAGCGACGGTACTTTTCGCGAGGACCTTTTCTACAGGATCTCGGTCATACCGATAAATCTTCCTTCGCTTCGCGAACGTCCGGAAGATATTTCCGACTTGGCGTACCACTTCGTAAACAAATTCTGCGAACAGGGCGGGCGACGCTTGGGCATTTCTCCAAAAGCTATGCAGCTTTTAGAGAACTATATGTGGGGCGGCAATGTGCGTGAGCTCGAGCACACGATCGAACGCGCTGTCGCCTTGGAACGTGGCGACGAGATTCAGCCTGAGAGGCTGCCGGATCATATTACAAGCTACAATCCGGAGCGAATAAATGCTGAATTTGACTTGCCGGACGATGGACTGAACCTGACCGCCCATCTGGACAATCTCGAAAAGACTTACGTGGTTGAAGCGTTACGGAAAACATCCGGAAACCAAACGAAAGCAGCCGATCTCCTTCAGATGCAGGTTCGTTCGCTTCGGCATTTGCTCGATAAGCACAATATTCGAACCCTTTCCGCGAAAATGCGAAACGGCGATGGTTAGTCGTACTTTGGTTGGAATGCGCATCTCATGCTGCGTTCCTTTAGGACAATCCCCACGCTAAAGATCTTTTTTGACACTTTTTGTCAGCGACTTCTTACCAAAATCTGTTATTACGGCGGGCATCCGGGCCTCCTGAATAGTCTTCCACTCTAAATTATCGTTCCTACCTTTCGGATAACCCTTTCATTTACACAATTTACTCGACGGTATCGGTCCGGATCCTGCTTTGGCACGGGTCTTGTTAAAGCAAGGGTGCCTGGGAAAGGTAGATTTCGTCTTTCACTCAAAACTTTAGGAGATTGTGAACTAGAAATGAAAAATCAGAAAGGTTTCTCACTTATCGAACTTTTGATCGTCGTTGTTATCATCGGTATCATCGCTGCGATCGCTATCCCGAACCTGCTGGCGGCACGCCGCTCAGCTAATGAAGGTTCAGCTATTTCCTCCCTGCGTACACTGCACGGAGCAATGATGACATATTCGGCGACGTCCGGTAACGGTCAGTTTGCTGGTGCAGCTGGTAACAATACTGCTGACTGGGGAACAGTTCTTTCGGGTGTGAACCTGATCGACAACGTTCTGGGCAGCAAGACAAAGAGCAACTACGAATTTCAGGGTGGCCGCACGGCAGCTTCGGCTACCACGCCTGCGACATTCTACTTCTCAGCTCTTCCGACCTCGACTGGCGGTTTGACGCAGACCGGAACACGACGTTTCGGTATCGCAACTGCCGGCGTCATTATGGCCGACACCAATTTGACGGCCCACTTTGCTGACGCTGATGCAGTTGGACTCGGTACGCCGTTGGCTAACTAATAAAAGTAAGATCGTTTTAGACTGGGCGAGGAACGCAAAAGTTCCCCGCCCTTTTTACTTTCATTCGGATATAATAATTACGGGCCATTCGGCTCCGACTCCAAAGCTCCGATTTATTCCATCCTATGTCCAGCCCCGCCTTCAGGAACTCCGCGATATTCTTGCTTGCACTCGTCTTGATCTCGCCTCTCTTTTCGTTTCCGCGACCAATAAACGTTTCGTCGATCCCGTGGCGCGTCGAGCTACTTTTTGCAGCTTTCATCCTAGCCATGGTGATCTTTGGATCGCACAAAATAAACTTAGCTCGCGACCTTGGGCGCTTCACTGGACGTCTTGAAGTTCGCGTACTGCTTTTTGTATTCGGCTCGTTTACCTTATGGAGTTTCTTTTCATGTTTTTGGGCAGAATCGCCGAACTCCGCACTTCATCATAGTTTCGTTTGGGGAAACTACATTCTTGTTTTTCTTCTCAGTTATTTCTTCGCCAAAACGGGCAGATCCCGATCGCAGATGATCCGATTGTTAGCAACTGTTTCTCTATTCGTCGGCGGCCTCGCGGTTTTTGATTTCGTCACGATTCAGGACTTTACCGTTCAGGAAGGAACGCTCAGGATCCGATATGCGAAATTTGCAGAACTGCTCATAACGATCACGCCGTTACTGTTTGCGGTTGCGCTATTTTCTAAAACAAAGGCAAAGCTCATCGGCGCTCTAGCAGTTGCCTTCGTTGCGTGGATCGGCGTAATGCTTTCTCTATCGAAGGGTGCCTTCCTCGCCGGCACGATCGGGATTTCGGCATTTTTCATTTTCATCGCACTTTTCCGGCCGGACTATCGACTTCGAGCGGCTTACGTTGCCGCAAGCTGGATCGTGTTAACCTTCGCGTTTCAAGCGGGCTTTTCGCAATTAACGGCGATACCTTCGACCGCAGACTATATTTCCGGTAAGTATGAATCTGGTCCTTCAACGTCGGACATGCGCATCTACACGTGGAAAGTTGCCCGTAAGATGATCGGTTCGAATCTGCTCCTGGGAGTTGGCGGAGACAACTTTGGATTGGCTTTCAATAAAGCTCGAGAAGAATTGGCCACGCAAATACCGAACGATCCCGACGCCGCGATTGGCGAGGACTACGTGTTCGAACGGGCACACAATGAATTGATTCAGATCGCTGCCGAATTAGGCGTGGTCGGTTTCTTGATGTTCGTAATGATAGGCGTCACCGCCTTTGCAATGTTCGGACGAGAACTTTGGCGGCGCAGCACTCACCTCTCACCGATATTTTATGCGTCCATCGCTGGCATGATAGCGTTCGCGATCAGTTCGCTTTTCTCATCGTTTTCGTTTCGAGCGTTCCAAAACGGTATTGTTTTTTTCATATTGCTCGGCCTGGCCGTTTCACATCTGAGAGGCCTTCGAAGCGGGCTTCCATTTCTGACGGGTTCGAGAGATTCCCTCGCGTTTGGAGCCCGAGTTGCAGCGATCCTTATACCTGTAGCGTTGTTCGTATTTTCTGCAACGAAAGCGGCGAGCCAATACACATTGCTTTTTGGCGAGAGATCAACGGACTTAGAAACAGCGATCTCATATTTCGAGTCCGCGAGCCGGTTGGATCCGGATAATCCGGGTGCGGAACTCGCTGCCGCAGGATCATTGGTTCGGGAAAAGCAATGGTCGGCGGCTGTGCCTCATTTTCGACGTTCGATCGACCGCGGATTCGGGATTTCTCTGATCTATTCGTATATGGCGAACGCACAGGAAATGTCGGGGGATCTGCGATCCGCGGAATCCACGTTACGTGAAGCGGCATCGATTTTTCCCAGGTCGACCTTTATAAGGGCAAGGCTGGCGATCGTTCTCGAAAAGCAAGGTCGAGACGAAGAAGCAACGCAACAACTCGCAGTCGGCCGATCATACGATTTGCAGCAGACAAATGGCTGGTATTCAGTGATAAAAGATGGAATATTGAACGCACACATAAAAGCAACAAGCGATCCTTCGAATTATTCCGCTCCACCCGATCTGCGGCCACAGAATGCCATCTACTTCTATAACAACGAAAAAGTACGCTTCGACTAAAAGGATCGTTGTTTTTTGCGAAGAGCTGCAAGAGCTTGTGATAAAATCTTCAAGGCAAGTTCTGCCGTCCCAATTTCAATTCTAAATCTGAGAAAATGACCGAACCGCTTTCCGCCGGAAATCCGTTCAAAAGAGTTTCAGTAATTGCCGGCAACACTTTCCGCGAGGCGATACGCGACCGGGTTCTGTATAACCTGGTCGTGTTCGTGCTTCTTATAGTGGCCTGCGCGATATTGCTCGGCGAGTTGACCAACGGACAAGAGGCTCGCACGATAGTAAACATAGGCCTCAACGCACTTCTGATATTCGGCACTTTCATTGCGATCTTTGTCGGCGTTGGCCTCGTTTCGAAAGAGATCGAGAAAAGGACCGTATTCAACATATTTTCAAAGCCCGTCGGCCGCGGTGAATTCGTCATCGGAAAATTTCTAGGGCTCTGTTTGACACTTTTGGTAAACACGTTCGTGATGGGCCTGGGCGTTTCACTTGCGTTGATATATGTCGGCAACACTTCTTTGGCACTTTCGATCTGGCCCGCGATCTTCCTGATCTATTTCGAACTAATGATAACTACGGCCGTGGCGATCACGTTTTCTTCGTTCTCAACGCCGGCACTGTCCGCACTCTTGACTTTCTTCGTTTTCATCATCGGACATCTAAGTTCGTCTCTGCGTGACCTGGCGTCCGGATTGACCTCCCGCATGGCTTCCCTCTTATTGGAGGCGATCTATTTCCTGCTGCCGAACCTGGCGCTTTTCAGTTTCCGAACCGAGGCCGCGAACGAACTCGTGCCGACAATGTCGATGCTTGGATACGCAGTTTTGTATTCGGCGTTTTATTGTGTCGTCCTATTAACGATCGCGATAATCATTTTCAGCCGCCGCAATTTCAAATGACGAAGTTCTTTCGGCAATTTTGGATACACCTCGCGGTTATTATTGTCGCCGCGACCGCCCTTGTAATCGTTAGCGAGAGGGCGTCCGCTGATCGCGTCGTCTTAGCAGAAAGTTATGAAGACGCCGACCTGGAGCTGCAAGGCAAAAAACTAAAAGGCTTTGCACTCGGTGCCGAAGGCCTGATCGCCGATTGTTACTGGATACGTTCGCTTCAGTATATCGGCGACAAACTGGTGAAGAATGATCTCTCGAACATCAATATCGAAAACCTGCAACCCCTGAATCCGCGACTGCTATATCCGTTGCTGGACAATGCAACCGACCTCGATCCAAAATTCATCGCCGCGTATAGTTACGGTGCGATCCTGCTTCCTGCCATCGACCGGGATCAGGCGATAGCCCTTACAGAAAAAGGTATTCAGGCCAATCCGGGGTCCTGGCGGCTCTATCATTATCTTGGCTACATTTATTGGCGAGCCAACGAATTTCAAAAAGCGGCAGACATATACGAGGAGGGCTCGAAGATCGCTGGATCCCCGCCGTTCCTCAAACAAATGTCCGCAGCGATGCGTACACAAGGCGGCAGCCGAGATACGGCCAGGCAGATCTACACGCAAATGCTTAACGAATCAGATGATCGGCAAGGCAGGCAAAATGCCGAACTGAGGCTCATGCAGCTCGATTCTCTCGATGAGTTGGACGTTATTAATACAGCCCTTAAAACTATGGTCGCGGACGGTTCGCCATGTCCAATTTCATTCGCTCCAATTCTACCTCGGCTCAAAGACACAAAATTGCCCGGCGGCCGCGACTTTCGTGTTAACGCAGACCGACAGTTGGTGGACCCAAGCGGCATACCTTATTTACTGGACCGAAACACTTGCACGGCCACTGTCGATGGCATCAATTCCAAGGTACCGAAATTGTAATTCGATGAATCTTCCGAAATTCGAATTAAAACAGTTTTGCTGGATCTCGCTGTTCGCGGTTTTGGCCGTCACGCCGATGTTGATCCGTGGAATTCCCGGTGGAAATGACGCCGTGCAGCATTATGAATTTGCACAGCACGTTGTAGATGCGATCCACGCGGGCGAATGGTTTCCGCACTTTGCCGGAAACGCTAATCACGGTTTTGGAGACGTCGGGTTGCGTGTTTATCCTCCGCTATCGTACTACGCACTAGCTCTCTCGTATTTCGGATTTGGTGATTGGTATGCCGCTAGTATTGCCGTCTTTTTTCTGATCTTCCTGATCGGAGGGCTCGGCGTTTTTCTTTGGTCACGCGAATTTTTCGACACCAATTCATCGCTTGCAGCGGCAGCAATTTACACATTCGCACCCTTTCATCTCAACGAGATCTACAACAATTTCCTTTATGCCGAATTCGCGGCCGGTGCGATCCTACCTTTTTGCTTTCTTTTTTTAACAAGAGTAATTCGCAATGGTAATTTGCGTAATATTCTCTTTCTTTCGGTCTCCTATGCTTTTCTGATCTCCACGCATCTGCCTATCACCATCATCGGTTCGATCGCCTTGGCAATATATGCAGTTGCGATGACCCGCCTTTCGTCATTCGCGACGTACGCGAAATTAGGGGTCTCGGTTATCGTCGGTCTGCTGCTTAGCTCGTTTTATTGGGTTCGCATGATTTCCGAAATGCAAATGGTGAAACATTCGCAGTCTCGTTTTTTCGCGAACATTTGGTCATACAACGAAAACTTTCTCCTTTCGGCCCGCACGTTTACTGATTTCATGAACGACGGACAGTCGCTTTGGTTCGGTGACCTTATGCTTGCCGCGACGATTGCGATTTGCATTCCGGCGATATTTGCATTGCGAAGATCCGAGAACTGGAAGACTTTTGGTGTGCCAATGGTGGCTCTGCTGGCTGCTGCGATCGTCTTTGCAACTCCGATCTCGTATTTGATATGGAATAGTCTTTCGCTTTTGCAAAAGGTCCAGTTTCCCTGGCGCTGGCTGAATATCGCGACCTTGGCTGCATCGGTCATTGTAGGGGCCGGGTCGGCTGCGATCATCCGTCGCGCTCGAAGTACACATATCGATGCGATAGCGCTTGCGCTGGCGGCGGCGGTCTTGCCGTTCGTTTTCCTATCTGCGTTTGTGGTCAAAGCTCCCCATTTTAGTTCGCGTTCGGAATTCGCCGACCGGGCCAAGACTCTTTCTGAAGGCGAAACCTTTGAAGGTTGGTGGCCCGTGTGGGCGAAGCGCGAGGCGTTTTCCAGAAAGGAGAAGATCGACGGGTCAGGACGAAGCTCG
>Ga0207701_10005485_pt1 | contig 12746 bp, 5 predicted proteins | sample KBSSwiSSwithPhiX_FD_184294 | JGI IMG/M metagenome (GOLD analysis project Ga0207701, IMG submission 184294) | Switchgrass rhizosphere bulk soil microbial communities from Kellogg Biological Station, Michigan, USA, with PhiX - S5 (SPAdes) (version 2) | ecosystem: Environmental > Terrestrial > Soil...
CTGATCGTAGAAGGCCGCCATGTACTCGATGCCGGACTTGGCGATGCTGGCGCCGCACTCGCCGTTCTTGACGTGCGAGGCGAAGATGTTGCCGAAGGTCGAATCCTCGTAGCCCGGCACCACCACCGGCAGCTTGGCCTGGGCGGCGGCCAGCAACCAGCACTCATCGGCGGCGCCCTGCCGGAGCTCGGGCCCGATGGCCTGGATCAGCTCGTAGAAGTACTCGTGCCAGAAGCGGCGCTCGCCGCTCGCGGTGGCGCGCTTCCACATCGGTACGATGAACTTCTCCACCGCGCGGAAGGCCTCGTCCTCGGGGATGCTGGTGTCGGTCACCCGCCGCATGCGATCCTCGAGGATGCGGGTGTCGTCCTGCTTGGTGAAGTAGCGGTAGTCGGGAAAGTCCTTGTAGTGCTGGTGCGCCACCAGGCGGAACAGCGACTCTTCCAGGTTGGCGCCGGTCACCGACAGGCCGTGGATCAGCCCGGCGCGGATCGCCGGCGCCAGGGTGATGCCGAGCTGAGCCGACGACATCGCGCCCGCGACCGCCCAGAACATGCGGCCGCCGCGCTCGATGTGGCGCCAGTAGGCGATGATCGCGTCGCGGGTCGCGCGCGCGTTGAAGTTCTTGTAGTTGCGCAGCACGAACTGCAAAAAAGGAAGGTCGCCGGTCGGATCGCTTGCCATGTCGCTCACTCCTGGGGTGGCTGTTTAGCATCATCGCGGCGCCGGCGAAACTGCCCCTGGATACAGGGTCTACCTCCGTTGTCCCTCCTCCGGTCGGTTCGTACCTTCTCAGAGGATCGAGGTTCTCCTACTGATTAGCTTGGCCGTCACTAGCTAGCTTTTTCCGGCGGTCCGATGTGGTGTTTTATAGGTCAGGGGTCGCTGCATCGGGCCGTCGGTGCCCTCTCGATTCCAATCGGGGCGCGAATATTCAAGGCTTGGGCTTGCCGCCGGAGCCGCGGTTGGTGAAGGCGGCGTTTCCCAGGCCGGTGCCGATGGTGAAGACACCCCAGTGCTCGACGTCCTCGATGAAGGGGATCTGGCTCAGCCCCTGGACCACGGCGTCGTTGTGCATGACCACCAAGGTCTCGTACTCGCCGATGCGCGGCACCTTCTCGCGCAGGCGCTCCGGCAGGTTGAAACGGCTGCTCTCCCAGTTGCCGGGCAGGTTCTGGCCGCCGCTCTCGATCTGGCCGTCCGGGGCGATGATGCCCGGGCAGGCCACGCCGATGAACGGCGCCACCTTGATCTTGTCGCCGGCGTGGCGCAGCAGGCGCGTCAGCATCTGGCCGAGCTTGTCCACCGCCGCGTCGCGGGTCGGTTTCTCGGCTTCGTCGGCGTGGCGCCACAGGTCCAGCTCGACCACCGAGCACTTGGCGCAGTCGCGCTTCTTCTGTTCGGACTTGCTGTTGAAGGCCACCAGGCCCGCGCGCATGTTCGAGCCGCCGATGTCGACGGCCAGGATGGCGTCGAACCCCTCGAAGAACGGCGGGGGCGCCAGGTGGACCGCGCCGACCAGCGCGGCTTCGTCGGGGTCATGGTGGATGGGCGCCATCTCGATCTTGTGCCCGGCCTCCTTCAGCAGGACGGCGGTGCGCCCGATCACCAGCTCGCCGATCCGGCTGGCGCGCAGGCCCCCGCCCACCACGATCCGCTGGGTATCGCGCCATCCCTTGAGCTTGAGGAAGCGGGCGATGACCGCGGTGAACTCCGTGGCGAAGGTCTCGATCGCGCCGTGTACCACGCCGGCTGCCTCGGGATCCCCCTCGCCCAGCACCTTGTCGAGCTTCTTCTTGCTGATCTCCTCGGTGGGCTCCTCACCCAGCGGATCTTCGCCCACCTTGCGCAGTCGATCGCGCAGGTCGTCAAGAATGGAGCGGAAGGCCCGGTTGCTGGCACGGTCGCCGATGAAGCCTTCGGTGTCGCGCAGTTCGGCGTTGTAGGTCTCGACGATGACCGCGCCCAGCTCGCGCGCGCCGTGGGCGTTGGTGAGGGGTGAGGCGTTCTTCATCGTCGACAATCTGGTGACGATTCGCTCGACCGCAGCGCCATTCGGGCAGCGCAATCGTTCTTGTCATTTCGGTGCCGATGCCTAGGCTGAGCCCAGGCGACCATGGCCGCGCCGTACTCCTTCAAGCGACACCTGATGCTGCCCCCACGTCGCGCGGAGCGTCTGGGCGCTAACCCCGTCTGGTACAAGGACGCGGTCATCTACGAGCTGCGCGTGCGCTCGTTCTACGACAGCAACGGCGACGGCGTCGGCGACTTCCGCGGCGCCGCCTCCAAGCTGGATTACCTCCAGGATCTGGGGGTGTCGGCGGTCTGGTTGCTGCCGTTCTACCCGTCGCCCCAGCGCGACGACGGGTACGACATCGCCGACTACACCGACGTTCACCCGGACTGCGGCGCCCTGGCCGACTTCGAGCTGTTCCTGGCTGAGGCGCACCGGCGCGGCATCCGCGTGATCACCGAGCTGGTCTTGAACCACACCTCGGACCGCCACCCCTGGTTCAAGCGCGCGCGGCTGGCGCCGCCCGGCTCGGTCGAGCGCGATTTCTACGTCTGGAGCGACACCATCGATCGCTACCGCGAGGCGCGCATCATCTTCAAGGACTTCGAGCCGTCGAACTGGTCCTGGGACCCGGTGGCCAAGTCCAACTACTGGCACCGCTTCTACGCCCACCAGCCCGACCTGAACTTCGAGAACCCGGCGGTGCACGAGGCGCTGCTGGGCGTGGTCGACTTCTGGTTCGGCAAGGGCGTCGACGGGCTGCGCCTGGACGCCGTCCCCTACCTGTTCGAGGCCGAAGGCACCAACTGCGAGAACCTGCCCGCGACCCACGCCTTCTTGAAGACCCTGCGCGCGCACGTCGACCAGCGCTTCCAGGACCGCATGCTGCTGGCCGAGGCCAACCAGTGGCCCGAGGACGCCGCCGCCTACTTCGCGGCCGGCGACGAATGCCACATGAACTTCCACTTCCCGATCATGCCGCGCATGTTCATGGCGATTCACATGGAGGATCGCTTCCCGATCCTGGACATCCTGGCGCAGACGCCGCCCATCCCCGCCAACTGCCAGTGGGCGCTGTTCCTGCGCAACCACGACGAGCTGACCCTGGAGATGGTGACCGACGAGGAGCGCGACTACATGTACCGCGCCTACGCGACCGACAACGAGATGCGCATCAACCTGGGCATCCGGCGCCGCCTGGCGCCGCTGGTCGGCAACGATCGGCGCAAGATGGAGCTGCTCAACGGCCTGCTGTTCTCGCTGCCGGGCACGCCGGTGCTGTACTACGGCGACGAGATCGGGATGGGGGACAACGTGTTCCTGGGCGATCGCAACGGGGTGCGCACGCCGATGCAGTGGAGCGCCGACCGCAACGCCGGCTTCTCGCGCGCCAACCCGCAGCGGCTGATCCTGCCCATCACCATCGATCCGGAGTACCACTACGAAGCGATCAACGTCGAGGCCCAGCAGAACAACCCCAACTCGCTGCTGTGGTGGACCAAGCGCCTGATCGCGCTGCGCCGCCGGTTCCAGGCCTTCGGGCGCGGCAGCATCGAGTTCTTGACGCCGTCCAACCACCGCGTGCTGGCCTTCATTCGCCAGTTCCAGGACGAGACGGTGCTGGTGGTGGCCAACCTGTCGCGCTTCGTGCAGTACGTCGAGCTGGACCTGGCCAAGTGGAAGGGGACCCACCCGGTCGAGCTGATGGGCAACACCGAGTTCCCCGCGGTCGGCGAGCTGCCCTATCTGCTGACGCTGGGCGGGCATGCCTTCTACTGGTTCTCGCTGGAGCCGCCCGCCGACGCTCAAGACGCCGATCTGGCCGCGCAGTACACGCCGCCGGTGCTGGAGGCGGCCAGCGTGCACAGCCTGCTGGCGGGCGAGGATCGGGTCGCGCTGGAGGACGCGCTGCCGGCTTTCCTCTACACCCGCCGCTGGTTCGTGGAGCGCGCGCGCCGGGTGACCGCGGCCCACATCCAGGGCGCGGTGGCCCTGGGCGGGGTGTACGTGGTCATCGTGCGGGTCCAGTACGGTGAAGGCGAGGACGACCGCTTCGTGCTGCCCCTGGCCGCGGTGTCCGACGGGCGCGCGGTGGCGCCGCAAACGGTGCTGGGCGTGGTGCGCACCAAGGACGGCGACTGGCCGCTGATCGACGCGATGGAGGACAGCGTGCCGGCGCGCGAGCTGCTGGACGCGGTGGCCGCGCATCGCCGGGTCTCGGTCGACGGCGGCGTGCTGGAGGCCACGCCCTACGTGGTCATCGAGCCGCCCGAGGGCGAGCCGCGCAACATCGCCGCGCAGCACGCCTCGGCGGCCATCCGCTACGGCGACCGCTATCTGCTGAAGTTTTTTCGCCGCTTCGACGAGGACGTTTCGCCCGAGCTGGAGATGGCGCGCTGCCTGAACGCGCGCGCGCCCGGCCTGGCTCCAGAGGTGGTGGGTGCCATCGAGCTCACCCGCCGGCGCGCCGGCCGTTCCACGCTGGCGGTGTTGCAGGCCTACGTTCCCAACGAGGGCACCGCCTGGGTGCACGCCCAGGAAGAGCTGCGGCGCTACTTCGAGCGCGTGCTGTCCCGGCACCGCGAGGGTCCGCCGCCCGAGACGCCGCCGCGCGCCGCGATGGCGGCGGCCCGGGTCGACCCGCCGCCCGCCATCCGCGACGTGATGGGCTCGTATCTGGACCTGGCGTCGCTGCTGGGCCGGCGCACCGCCGCCATGCACCTGGCGCTGGCGTCCAACCCCGACGACCCGGCCTTCGCGCCCGAGCCGTGGACCACGCTCGACCGGCGCTCGAAGTACCAGTCGATGCGCAACATCGTGGGCAAGACCCTGCGCGAGCTGCGCGGCAGCCTGACCCGACTGCCCAACCGCGCGCTGCGCGCCGCGCATCTGTTGACCGACGCTCCCGAGCGGGTGCAGCGGGTCTTCGAACCGCTGCTGACCCGGCGGCTGGCCGGGCTGCGCATCCGCACCCACGGCGACTATCACCTGGAGCAGGCGCTGTTCACCGGCAAGGACTTCGTGCTCATCGACTTCGAGGGCCCGCCGCTGGAGCTGGCCGAACGGCGGCGCAAGCACTCGCCGCTGCGCGATGTGGCCGGCATGATCCGATCGTTCCACTTCGCGGCGCTCACCGCCTGGCTGGACAACGTGGTGGTGCGCGAAGAGGACCGCGAGCTGGCGGCGCCCTGGGCCGACGCCTGGCACCGCTGGGTCTCGCGCGCGTTCCTGGCCGCCTACCTCGACGCCACCGACGGCGCGGCCTTCATGCCCGGCCCGGAAGAGACCGCCCTGATCCTGGATACCCACCTCCTGGAAAAGGCCTTCGCCGAGCTGCGCGACGAGCTGGATCGTTGCGCCGAGTCCGTGCTCATTCCCCTGGCCGCCATCGCCGAGCTGGCCGGCGGCTGATCCGTCGTTGGCGTCTGCCCGCCGGGGTTGAAAAGCCTCAGCGCGTACCTAGGTTTACCCGGTGACGCTGGCACCGGTTGCGTCGTTTGCCTCGGGGGTAGGGGAGCCGGGAGAACCGGAGGGGGTGCCTCTGCCGGACGGGCGGCGGCGGGTGGTGATCGACGCCATCCGGCCGGCGGTGGACGGCGGCCAGTACCCGATCAAGCGGGTGGTCGGCGACCGGATCATCGTCGAGGCCGACATCCTGGTCGACGGTCACGACCGGCTGGCGGGGGTGTTGCTGTTTCGCCGGCGTGGCGAGGCGCGCTGGCGCGAGACACCCCTGGCGGCCGTGGGGCGCGAGCCCGGCCTGCCTGATAACGACCTGTGGCGAGCCTGGTTCGTGCCCGACGCGCTGGGGACCTGGGAATACACGGTCTGTGCCTGGGTCGACGCCTGGGCCACCTGGCGATGGGGCCTGCAGCGCAAATACCAGGCCGGTCAAGACATCGCGATCGATCTGCTGTCCGGCGCTGCCCTGATCGAGGAAGCCGCCGCGCGCGCCGCCGGGCCGGGCCCCGAAGACCGCGACGCGATAGCTCTGCGCCGCCTGGCGCGCGCCGTGTCCGCGCCCGGCGATCTCGCGGCGCGCGCGGTCATCGCCCTGGGCGCCGAGCTGGACACGCTGATGGGCGCGCACCCGGATCGCTCGGCCGCCAGCACGCGAGAGCCGCCGCTGGCGGTGACCGTGGATCCGCCGCGCGCCCGCTTCTCCAGCTGGTACGAGCTGTTCCCGCGTTCGACCGCGAGCGGCGGCGGCCGGCACGGGACCTTTCGCGACGCCGAGCAGCGGCTGGGCTACATCGCCGACCTGGGCTTTGACGTGGTCTATCTGCCGCCGATCCACCCGATCGGGCGCACCTTCCGCAAGGGGCGCGACAACCGCCTCGACGCAGGGCCCGACGATCCCGGCAGCCCGTGGGCCATCGGCGCCGCCGAGGGTGGCCACCGCGCGATCCATCCCGAGCTGGGCACCCTGGAGGACTTTCGTCACTTCGTGCGCGCGGCGCGCGGTCACGGGCTGGAGGTCGCGCTGGACATCGCCTTCCAGACCTCGCCCGACCATCCCTACGTCAGCCAGCACCCCGAGTGGTTCGTGCGCCGTCCCGACGGCAGCATCCAGTACGCCGAGAACCCGCCCAAGAAGTACCAGGACATCTACCCCTTCGCCTTCGCCGGCCCGGCCTGGGACAGTCTGTGGCACGAGCTGCGCGAGGTGTTCCTGTACTGGATCGCCCAGGGCGTGACCATCTTTCGCGTCGACAACCCGCACACCAAGCCGCTGCCCTTCTGGCGCTGGTGCATCGCCAGCATCAAGGAACGCCATCCCGAGACCATCTTTCTGGCCGAGGCGTTCACTCGGCCCAAGCTGATGTACGCGCTGGCCAAGGCGGGCTTCTCGCAGTCGTACACTTACTTCGCCTGGCGCACGAGCAAGGACGAGATCACCAGCTATCTGCGCTCGATGCTGGACGGCGACGTCAAGGAGTACTTCCGCCCCAGCTTCTGGCCCAGCACCCCCGACATCCTGCCCGAGCACCTGCAGGTGGGCACGCGCGCGACGTTCATCGCGCGCGCGGTGCTGGCCGCGACGCTGTCACCGAGCTGGGGCATTTACGGGCCCGCCTACGAGCTGCAGGAGAAGGTCGCGCGCGAAGGGGCGGAGGAGTACGCCGACAACGAGAAGTACCAGCTGCGCCAGTGGGATCTGTCGCGGTCCGACAGCCTGCGCCCGGTGCTGCGCCGCCTGAACCAGATCCGGCGCGACAATCCCGAGCTGCAAAGCTTCACCGGGACGGTGTTTCACCAGACCGACAACCCGCTGATGATCTGCTTCAGCCGCAAGCTGGACGACGAGAGTGGCGGCGACGCCCGCGCCGGGACGCCGGAAAATTCCGCGAGTGGCGCGATCCTGGTGGTGGTCAACCTGGACCCGCACCACCGCCAGGATGCCTGGCTGTCGCTGGACCTGCGTGCGCTGGGCGCCGGCGAGAACGGCCGCTTCCAGGTCCACGACTTGATCGGAGACGCGCGCTACCTGTGGAGCGGCGCGCGCGCCTTCGTTTCCCTGGACCCGCAGGTCATGCCGGCCCATATCTTCCGCGTCCGCCACCTGGTGCGCAGCGAGCGCACCTTCGAGTACTACCTATGAGCGCAAGCGCCAGTCCCATCAGCAACCCCGTCACCGAATCGGCGCCGTCGCTGGACGCGCGCTGGGTCGATCTCACCTCGCCCGATGGCTGGCCGGCGCTGGCCCAGGTGCTGCTCGGCTACGTGCGCCCGCGGCGCTGGTTCCGCGCCAAGGCGCGCCGCCCGGAAGGCGCGCGCGTGCTGGACCTGGTCCCGCTCGACGGCGCCAGCGCGGGAGCACCGGCCAACCTGCTGGCGCTGCTGGAGATCGCCTTTCGGGCCGCGGACGGCGGCGGCTCCGCCGAGGCGACCGAGGTGTACGCGATTCCGCTGGCGCGCGTCGACGGCAACAGCGCCGACGCCATCCGGCGCGACCGGCCGCAGGCCATCGTCGCGGCCGCGCGCGACGGCTTGCTGGTCGACGGTCTGACCACCGGGCAGGCGGCCGGCCCCCTGCTGGCGCTGGTGCGCAACGGTCTGGTGGCGCGCGGGACGGCAGGAAAGTTGCGCGGCGAGTCCTCGCCCGAGCTGGCGTCCCTGCCAGCCGGCGAGCTGTCCTGGGTCGAGCTCCCGCGCGTCGAGCAGAGCAACTCGGTCATGACCTTCGGCGGGCGAGTTCTGCTGAAGGTCTACCGCCAGCCGGCCGCGGGTCCCAACCCGGAGCTGGAGGTTGGCCGCTTCCTCAGCGAGCGCTGCGATCCACCCTGCACGCCCAGGGTGATGGGTGCCCTGTGGTATCAAAAAGACCCCCGCGGCGACGCGCCGGCCGAGGGGCGGGTGCTGGCCATCGCCCACGAATTCCTGGCCAACGAGGGCGACGCCTGGTCGCTGGCGCGCAGCGAGCTTGCCGCCTACTTCGAGCGGGTCGACGCCGCGGTCACGGCCCCGCCGGCGCGCACCGATCTGGGGGCCGCGCTGGTGGCCGGCGAGCTCGATATCACGACGCTGGCGCTGGCGGACGGCGCCGGTATCGGCCGCTTCGAGATGCTGGCCGACACGCTGGGCCGGCGCACCGGCGATCTGCACCTGGCCCTGGCCGGCATCCGCCGGGCGCCGGCCGGGCGCGGCGCCGATCATCCCGACGTCGACCCCGACTTCGTCGCCGAGCCGCTGAGCGCCAGCGATCGCGCTGGCCTGGCCGCGCGCGTCTCCACCATGCTGGACGAGAACCTGGCGGCGCTGGCCGCCAGCCTCGGCGATCTGTCGCCGGCGGCGCGCGCGCTGGCCATGCCGCTGTTGACCGATGGTGCCGCCGAGCGAGCCGCCGCCGCGCTGCTGGCGCGCTGGCGCGTCGAGCCGCTGACGCTGATCAAGACCCGCACCCACGGCGACCTGCACCTGGGGCAGGTGCTGGCGCGCGGCGACGACTTCATGATCATCGACTTCGAAGGCGAGCCCGGCCGCCCGGCGGCGGAGCGGCGCGCCAAGGGCTCGCCCCTGCGTGACGTCATGAGCATGGTGCGGTCGTTCGACTACGCGCCCGAAGCGGTGCTGCGCGAGCGCGCCCCCGGGGGCGCGGCGGATCGCGCGCGCTGGGAAGAGGCCGCGGCGCGCTGGACCCGCGAGGTGACCGAGCGCTACCTGGCCGGATACCACGCCACCGTGGGGGGAACCCCGATCTTGCCGCGCGCGCCGGCGCAGCTGTCGCTGCTGTTCGCCTTCTACGAGCTGGAGAAGGTGATCTACGAGCTGGGCTACGAGCTCAACAACCGCCCCGAGTGGGTCGAGATTCCCCTGCGCGGGCTGACCCGGATCCTGGGCCTGCCGGGCCCGGCGATGGTGGCGGTGGCGCCGACGGTAGCGGAAACTCACCCATGACCAACCCGCGCGGCGCCACCCAACCTGCATCGCCGGTCTGGCTGGGCGAGACCGACTTCCACCTGCTGGCCGAGGGCACCCACGCGCGGCTTTACGACAAGATGGGCGCGCACCCCGTGATTGACGGCGGCCGCGCCGGAACCCGGTTCACGGTGTGGGCGCCCAACGCCGAGACCATCGACGTGGTGGGCGACTGGAACGGCTGGCGCCCCGGGGCCACGCCGCTGCGGGCCATCGCCGACACCGGGGTATGGCAGGGCTTCGCGCCCGGGATCGGCCCCGGGCAGCGCTACAAGTTCCACATCCGCTCCCGCTATGGCGGCTACACCGTCGACAAGGCCGACCCCTTCGCCTTTGCCAGCGAGGCGCCGCCGGCCACCGCTTCGGTGGTGGCGGCGCTGGACCACGCCTGGGGTGATGGCGACTGGATGGCGGCGCGGGGCGCGCGCCAGGCGCTGGATGCGCCGATGTCGATCTACGAAGTTCATCTGGGGTCATGGATGCGCGATCCCGCCCACCCCGACCGCCCGCTCAGTTATCGCGAGCTGGCGCCGCGCCTGGTGGAGCACCTGCATCGCACCGGCTTCACCCACGTCGAGCTCATGCCCGTGGCCGAGCACCCCTTCTACGGATCCTGGGGCTACCAGGTGATCTCGTTCTACGCGCCGACCGCGCGCCACGGCGCACCGCAGGACTTCATGTTCCTGATCGACACCCTTCACCAGAACGGCATCGGGGTGATCCTGGACTGGACGCCGGCGCACTTCCCCGAGGACCAGCACGGGCTGAGCTACTTCGACGGCACCCACCTGTACGAGCACGCCGACCCGCGCCAGGGACGGCACGCCGAGTGGGGCAGCGCGATCTTCAACTACGGGCGCAACGAGGTGCGCAGCTTCCTGGTGTCGAACGCGACCTTCTGGCTGGACCGCTACCACATCGACGGTCTGCGCGTCGACGCGGTGGCCTCGATGCTGTACCTGGACTACGGGCGTCAGGCGGGCGACTGGGTACCCAACGAATATGGCGGCAACCAGAACCTGCCCGCCCTGGACTTCCTGCGCACGGTCAACCTGGCGGTGTACCGCCAGCACCCCGACGTGCAGACCATCGCCGAGGAGTCGACCGCCTGGCCGCAGGTGTCGCGCCCGATCTACGTCGGAGGGCTGGGCTTTGGCCTGAAATGGGACATGGGCTGGATGCACGACACCCTGGCTTACTTCGCGCTGGATCCGATCCACCGGCGCCACCACCACAACCGGCTGACCTTCCGGGGCCTGTACGCCGGCAGCGAGAACTTCGTGCTGCCGCTGTCCCACGACGAGGTGGTGTACGGCAAGCGATCGCTGCTGGAGAAGATGCCTGGCGACGACTGGCAGAAGTTCGCCAACCTGCGCCTGCTGTACGCCTATATGTGGGCCCAGGGCGGCAAGAAGCTGCTGTTCATGGGCGGCGAGTTCGGCCAGCGCCGCGAGTGGAACCACGACCGCAGCCTGGACTGGCACCTGCTGGACGAGTCGCCGCGGCACGGCCAGGTGCAGCTGCTGATCGGCGAGCTGAACCGCCTGTACCGCGAGCTGCCGGCGCTGCATCAGCTGGACTGCGATCCGGCCGGCTTCCAGTGGATCTCGGCCGACGACGTCGAGAACAGCGCCTATGCCTTCCTGCGCAAGGGCCGCGATCCGGCGCAGGTGGTGCTGGCGGTCTTCAACAACACCCCCGTGCCGCGCTTCAATTACCGAGTGGGCGTGCCGTGCGAGGGCACCTGGGCCGAGGTGCTGAACACCGACGCGGCGGCCTTTGGCGGCAGCAACCACGGCAACATCGGCGGGGTCGAGGCTGCACCGGTGCCGGCGCACGGGCATCCGTTCTCGCTCAACCTGGCCTTGCCGCCGCTGGGCGCGCTGTTTCTGCGGCCGATCGGGTGAGCGCGGCCTCGCGCCGGCCCAGTTCGTATCTAGTTTTCTGGGATGGGCAGCGGCACAGAGACGCGGGCCGCCGGTGGCGCGCGGCGGGAGCAGGCGCGCCCAGCCGTTGTCACGGACGCGCGAGGTATCGACGACGCTTACCTCGATTTCCGGGGCGAGCGGCATCCCGTCCGGGAGCAGACCCGCGCCGCGCTGGCGGCGGCCATGGGCCCCGAGCTGGGGGGAGCCTACGCCGGGGTGGTGATCGTGCGCGGGCGGCCCTGGGTTCCCGAGCGCTCCGGCGATCTGCAGCTGGAGGACGGATCCGCGCGCGCGGTCGACGCGCACCGCCCGGTGGCGCTGCCGCTCGGCTACCACGAGTTTCGACCGGGCGCGAGCCGGGGGGCGCCGCTGCGGATCATCGCCGCGCCGGCGCGCTGCCACCTGCCGGCCCAGGCGCGCGTCTGGGGGTGGGCCGCCCAGCTCTACGCCACCCGCTCGTCGCGCAGCTGGGGCATCGGCGATCTGGCCGATCTGCGGCAGCTGGCGGGCTGGGCGCGGCCGCTGGGGGCGGATCTGATCATGATCAACCCGCTGTGCGCGGTGACGCCGGTCCTGCCCATCGAAGCCAGCCCCTATTTTCCCAGCAGCCGGCGCTTTCGTAATCCGATCTATCTGCGCATCGAGGAGGTTCCCGGCGCCGAGGTGCTGGGTGAGGAGCTGGAGCGGCTGGCGCGGTCGGCGCGCAACCTGGACCAGCAGCGCCGCATCGACCGCGACGCCATCTTCGCCCTGAAGATGCAGGCCCTGGACCGGATCTACACCGGGCCAGCGGGTGGTGGGGCGGCACCCACCCGCGATTTCGTCCGCTACCGGCACGAGCAAGGCGCGGCGCTGGATGACTTTGCCCGGTTTTGCGCGCTGGCCGAGCTGCACGGCAAGGACTGGCGGCGCTGGCCCGCCGAGCTGCGCCGCCCCGGTGATCCCGCGGTGCTGGCCTTCGCCCGGCGTCACGCAGAGCGCGTGAGCTTCCATGCCTGGGTGCAATGGCAGCTCGACCAGCAGCTTCGGACGGCGTCGGCCGAGATCGGGATCGTGCAGGATCTGCCGATCGGCATCGACCCGGCCGGCGCCGACGCCTGGTGCTGGCAGGACTTGATGCCCAGCGGGGTCGCGGTGGGGGTACCGCCCGACGAGCTCAACCCGGCGGGCCAGGACTGGGGATTGCAGCCCTTTGTTCCGCAGCGGCTGCGCGCCGCCGGCTACCAGCCCTTCATCGAGACCATCCGGGCGACCGCGCGCCACGCCGCCGGGCTGCGCATCGATCACGTCATGGGGCTGTTCCGCCTGTACTGGATCCCGAGCGGCGCCGGCGCCGCCGCCGGCGCCTTCGTGCGCACCCGCGCCGACGAGCTGATGGCGATCAT